>Ga0194132_10001386_pt1 | contig 49072 bp, 41 predicted proteins | sample TA2KigOf80mmetaG_FD_148612 | JGI IMG/M metagenome (GOLD analysis project Ga0194132, IMG submission 148612) | Freshwater microbial communities from Lake Tanganyika, Tanzania - TA2015054 Kigoma Offshore 80m | ecosystem: Environmental > Aquatic > Freshwater > Lake | place: Tanzania: Lake...
TGCGGTTCACTTCGCGCAGCAGCAACGCGCCACCGTCGCTACTGATCGTCCCGCCGTCGAATCCCGCCTTCACCTGGCGCCGTCCCTGTTGGCCAAACTCGAACTCTGATTGGCTACACTCTGTCATAGGGGAAAGCCGCTCCTCTCTTCGCACAACTTTTACTAGAAAAATCAGTTATGCCAGAGAATGCGGCTTTCCGCTACACTTCCCGTGAGAAAAACGGGCTAGGGGTGCTTCCGATAGTAAAATTGAAACTGCTTTGGCCACGACGTTAACGAACACCATCTTCAGGGAATACGATATCCGCGGGATCGCGGAGACGGAACTGACCAGCGAGGGCATCGAACTCCTGGGCCGCGCGATCGGTACCTACCTGGGCCGCCGCGCCGGACGGAAGATCAACCTGGCGCGGGATGCGCGGCTGAGCGGACCGCGGCTGAGAGACGCCCTGCTCAAGGGATTGGTCTCCACGGGCTGCCATGTGACCGATTTCGGGGTGATTCCCACTCCGCTGCTTTACTACTCCTGCTATCACCTTCATGCGGATGGCGGCGTGATGATCACCGGGTCGCACAATCCCAGCGAGTTCAACGGATTCAAGACGGTGATGGGAAAGACCACCATCTTCGGCGAAGAGATCCAGGTGTTGCGGCGGATGATTGAAGCCGGAGACTTCGATGCGGGCGAAGGGTCGGCGGCAACCGGTGAGATCATGGCCGACTACGTGGATGAGATCGCCGCCGGGTTCAACTGGCAGCGCCGGGTGAAGGTGGTGTTTGACGGCGGCAATGGCACGGCGGGACCCACGATGCAGGCGCTGGCCGCGCGGATCAACTGCGAGCCGGTGGAGCTTTTCTATGAAATGGACGGCCGGTTCCCGAACCATCATCCGGATCCGACCGTGCCGGCCAATCTGAAGCACCTGATTGCCCGGGTGCGGGAGACGGGCGCGGAACTCGGCATCGCGTTTGATGGCGACACGGACCGGATCGGCGCCGTCGACGAGCAGGGCAATGTGGTGTGGGGCGACCAGTTGCTGCTGATCTACGCGCGAGAGATTCTGACGCGGAAGCCGGGGGCCAAGTTCATCGGTGAGGTGAAGTGCTCCCAGGTGCTGTACGACGAGATCGAACGGTTGGGCGGCACGGCCATCATGTACCGCACCGGCCACTCGCTGATCAAGGCCAAGATGAAGGAAGAGCATGCCGAACTGGCGGGTGAGATGTCGGGCCATATGTTCTTCGCCGACCGGTACAAAGGGTACGACGATGCCATCTACGCCGCCTGCCGCCTGATCGAGATTGTGGCCAACTCCGGCCGGCCCCTGAGTGCCCAGTTGGAAGGGCTGCCGAAGATGATTGTGACGCCCGAGATCCGCATCGACTGTCCGGATGAGGCGAAATTCCAGGTGGTGGACAAGGTGGTGGCGCATTTCAAGGCCACGCACAAAGTGGTGGACGTGGACGGCGTGCGTGTGATCTTCCCTCAGGGTTGGGGGCTGGTGCGTGCGTCGAATACGCAGCCGGTTCTGGTGTCGCGGTTTGAGGCGGCCAGCGAGGAGCTTCTGGAGGCCTACCAGGCGGAAGTGAACGCCGCCATTGCCCAAGCCCGGCGCGCGGTGGGCGTTTAGCCGGAGGAAAGATGACGATGCGGGCAGCGTGGACGCTGCGGTAAGCATGCCGGCACTTCCGGAACCATTGCCCGACGCCACGCTGGCCCGGCGCGCGCGCCTGCCGCTGCGGCCGGATCCGGTGGTGCTTGAGGGCAGTCTGGTGACCCTGCGCCCCCTGCGCCTGCCGGATGACGTGGACCCGCTGTGGCGGATTTCGAACGGCCAGCCAGTTCGGATTGGTCCCTGGGAAACCGGTGCCTACGACGCGGACGAACTGGTGTGGCGCTGGATGGGTAGCGGGCCGTTTGCGGCGCCGGCGGAGATGGAGGCCTCGCTACGCGCCATCGACGCCGGGGCGAACCAGCTTGCGTTGTGCGTGCTGGAGCGGGGGTCGGGGGAACTGGCGGGCTTCGCGACGTTCATGGCGAACTCGCCGGGCGATCTCAAGATCGAGTTGGGCAACATCTGGTACTCACCCGCCGCGCAGCGCCACGGAGCCAACACAGAAGCCACATACCTGATGCTGCGGCACGCCTTTGGGCTGGGCTACCGGAGGGTGGAGTGGAAGTGTAACGCGCTGAATGAAAGGTCGCGGGCGGCGGCGCTGAAGATGGGATTCCGGTTCGAAGGGATCCAGGAGTCGCACTACATTGTGAAGGGGCGCAGCCGCGATACGGCCTGGTTCCGGATCCTGGACCGGGAATGGCCGGGGGTGGAAAAGGCCTTTCTCGCCCGGCTGAGCTGAAGCGGAACCCTTACTCTCAGCCAAGCTTGTACGGTGGGCGGTAGGCGTAGTGCAGCAGCCGGTTGGCCGCGGCGTTGTTGGAGAACTTTTCCGCTTTTGAGTCCCACTCCAGATAGCTGCGAGTCTTATGGGCGATGTTGCCGATCAGAGTGGCCGAGGTGGAGAGGTGCCCAGTCAGAATGTCGCAATTACATTGCGCGCGGCTCTTGATGCAATCGAGGAAGTTCCTGGCGTGGAACGCCGTATCGGCGCTGCCCTTGGCGGAGCGCGGTTCGATTTGTGCTTTGCGCGACGGGTTGTAGGCGCGCTCCGCAGTGCGGTCCAGCGGTGTTCGCGCGGGCAGTTCCAGGGCGGGGTTGCGTTCCGGCACCACCTCCCAGCGGCTGCCGTGAAGGTATAGCGTCCCCTTCGTCCCGCGCAGCACCATGTCGGCGCCCTGCGCGTTGCCCGGCGCGGCATTGGCGTTGGACTGCGTGAAGATCACCATCACGCCGTCGAAGTCCCAGATCACCTCCAGCGTGTCGGGGATCTCCCGCTTGTCCTTCATCGCAAACTTGCCGCCCATCGCCACCACCGAACGCGGGGCATCCTTGCCAAGGCACCAGCGCAGCATGTCCATGTAATGGACCCCGAAGTTCGTCAACTGGCCCCCTGAATAGCTGTAGAACCAGCGGAACGTGTAATACATGCGGGCTTTGTCGAAGGGCACCTTCGGCGCGGGGCCCAGCCAGCGGTCCCACTCTTCTTCGTTGGCCGGAGTGCCGGCTTCGGTACCCAGTCCCACGGGCCATTCGTTGCTGACATGCCAGCCCTGAGCCACGGTCACCTGTCCGATTCCGCCCTCACGCACCATCTGCACGGCTTCCTGAAGGAACTTGCCGCTGCGGCGATGAATGCCCACCTGGGTCACGCGTTTTGTCTTTTCGGCCACCTCAACCATACGGCGGCCTTCCACCACGGTGAGGCTGAGGGGCTTTTCGACATAGACATCCTTGCCCGCATGGCACGCGTCAATGAACATCAAAGCGTGCCAATGGTCGGGGGTGGAGATGGCGACCGCGTCGATGTCCTTCTGGTCGAGCAGGCGGCGGTAATCGTTGAACTTGGCGGGTGTCCCGCGGGACTTGCGCACAGCGTGATCCATGTAGCTGTCGCGCAGATCGCACACAGCCACGGTCTGCTGGTCGCCATGCTCGAGAAAGGCGTCGTGCACCTGATCGCCGCGGTTGCCCACGCCGATGTAGCCCATCCGGACGCGGTCATTGGCGCCCAGGATCTGGGAATAGCTGAGTGCCGAAAACGAAGCTGTGCGAGTGAAGTCCCTACGATTCATGTTGTGCCGCCCGGTTTCCTCACTATATCCTGTCCTCATGACGATCCAGCCGGTCGTAGGAGTTCTCCTCATGTCTGCAGCCCTTGATGCACGCATCCTGGTGCATGGCCACCGTGGCGCCCGCGCCGTGCTTCCTGAGAACACCATGCCTGCGTTCGAGTACGCCATTCGCATCGGCGCCGATGTGTTGGAGCTGGATCTGGCCGTCACCCGGGACAATGTGGTTGTGGTCTCCCACGACGAGACGATGAACCCGGCCTACTGCGCGGGCCCGCCGGGGGCAACGAACGTGATCCGGGAGATGACCTTCGCCGAACTGCAGCGATGGGATTGCGGGGCGAAGCAGAATCCGCGCTACCCCAAGCAGAAGCCCATTCCAGGGACGCGTGTGCCCACTCTCGATCAGGTGCTGGCCCTGGCGCCGCGGGGCAGCTTCGAGTTCAACATCGAAACCAAGATCACCGTCGAAAACCCGCAATACACGCCGCCGCCGGAGGAGTTCGCACGGTTGGTTCTCGACGTGATCCGCCGCCACAAGCTGGAAGCGCGGGTCATGGTGCAATCGTTCGACTTCCGCACCCTGCACGCCATGAAAAAGATGGCGCCGGAGATCCGGCTGTCGGCGTTGGATGAGACGGGCGGGCGCGATTTCGTGGCCGTGGCGCGGGAGGCGGGCGCGGGGATCGTGTCACCGATGCATACCTTCGTGACACCGGCCCTGGTGGAGCAGGCGCACAAAGCGGGCTTGCAGGTGGTGCCGTGGACCGCCAACACGCCGGAGCAGTGGGATGCCCTGATCGCGGCGAAGGTGGATGCCATCATCAGCGATGACCCGGAGGCGCTCATCGGGCATCTGAAGAAGCGGGGCCTTCGTTGATCGCCCGGCGCCGGTTTCTGGCCGCCGCGCCGCTGATCATTACGTCTGGCAAGGCCCAGGCGCCGCTGCCGCGCATGGGCTCCGGCGAACACACCTACGAAGTGACGCACGACTGGGCCCGTCTGCCGGACCAGCTTCGGTTCGGCAATACCCACGCCATCGTCACGGATTCCCAGGGGCGCCTCATCGTTGCCCACACCGTGCACAAATCCAGCCAAAGCGGCGACGCCATCGCCATCTTCGACGCCGGCGGAAGATTCATCAAGTCCTGGGGCAGCGACCTGCGCGGTGGCGCGCACGGGATGCTCATCCGCAAGGAAGGCAGCGAAGAGTTTCTCTATCACTGCGACAACGTGAAGGGGTTCGTGCGCAAGACCACGCTCGATGGCGAGACCGTGTGGGTGATCCATGCGCCGATGATGTCGGGCTTGTATTCCAAGGCCAGCGAGTACCGGCCGTCGAACCTGGATATCGCGCCGAATGGCGATATCTACGTGGCCGACGGCTATGGCAAGTTCTATATCCATCAGTTCGATTCGAAGACGAACTACATTCGGTCTTTCGGCGGGTCCAGGGAGTTGATGAATCGCAATCCGGCCGTCGAAACGCCCCTGGGCACGACGATCTGGCCGCATGCCATCAACATCGATACCCGGAGCGGGCGTCCGCTTCTGGCCGTGGGAGAGCGCGGGGCAAACAGCCGCATCCAGTACTTCACGCTGGACGGGCAGCCGCTGCACGCCGTGAAGGACGGTGTCCGCTGGCCCAGCGTCTTCGACTTTCGGGGCGGCCTGATGCTGATGCCCGACCTGAAAGCCGTGGTCACGCTGTTCGACAGCGCCAATCGTCCGGTGGTGCAGTTGGGAGACGGACGGCAGCCAGACGGCAAGACCTACGAAGGGATTCGCGACAAGGACCGCGATGCGTTCACGGCCGGCCGCTTTGTGGCCCCGCACGGGGCCTGCTTTGATCAGGCCGGCAACATCTTCGTCACCGAGTGGGTGGAGGTGGGCCGGGTCAGCAAGTTGAGAAAGGTGAGTTGAACGCGATGCTTCATTCCTGGAACAGCATTCCCTGGGAGCAGATGAATCCCGATATCGAGCGCCAGGTGATTCATACCGGCCAGATGACGCTTTCGCATCTGAGGATCAAGGCCGGGGGCGTGGTGCCGCGCCATCATCATCCCAATGAGCAGTGCACGCTGATGGTCAGCGGGCGGCTCAGGTTCGTTTTCGACGATCGAACCGTGGAATGTGGTCCTGGTGAGGTGGTGGAAATTCCTCCGCATGCGCCGCACCGCGTCGAGGCGCTGGAAGACACCGAGGTGTTCGATCTGTTCACGCCGCCCCGCGAGGATTGGAAATCGGGCAACGACGCTTACCTGCGGCAGAAATAACAAGGGCCGCGAGCCGGACCTCGCCTTTTGGGGCAGGGGGCCAGGCTCGCGGCCGGAAGCCGGGCGCCGGTCAACTCCTCCGCTGAGGACCGGCGCCCGGTAAAGCCGTCACTGCCTTCTGGTAACGGTCAACGAACGCCAGCCGGTGTTTCCGGCCGCGTCCTTCGCCCTGATCGTGATCGTGTTAATGCCCACGTTCAAGGGGATCGTGGCACTCCAGCTTGTTGTGCCGGCGGCGGTGCCTGATCGCCCGCCTGTCAGTTGCCACGTAACTTCGGTGACGCCGATGTTGTCGGCGGCTGTGCCGCGCACCTGAACGGAGGCGGCGGTTGTCGAAACCGAGCCCACGGGGGCGAGGATGCTGAGGGCCGGGGCCACCGTGTCGCCGCCGCGGTTCAGCGTGACGCTCAGCGAGCGCGACGCTGTCATGCCATCTCCGCTGGTCACGCTGACGGTGATTTCATTCACGCCTGCCTGCAGATTCAGGTTCGCGATGCGGAACGATTGGGTGCCAACCCCCGTGCCTTGGCCACCGCGGCTATTGACCCACGATACCCGGGCGATTCCGGTGCTGTGGACGGCCGTACCGGTGATGGTGATTGTGCTGGAGGTGGTGCCGAAGCTGGTGGATGAGGGGCTGGTGATGGTGACCACGGGAGGTGTCTTCTGTGTTGGGGAAGAGCCTGTCCGGATAAACGTGACCAGCTTTTCAGCCCGCGCCCCCTGGCTATCGGTGGCTGCGATCGTGAAGACATTCGACCCTTCCCGCAGCGGTACCGAGGTGATGACCCAGTCCCGTGTGGAGGAGGAGACCGTGGCGGCGCCCGTACCGCCTCGGTCGCTACTCCATTGCACGCGGACCGGGTTTGTGCCGCCGGCCGTTGTTCCCACCAGCGTAGCCGTGGCGCCCTGTGTGGTGACGGGACTGGAGGCTGGTGTCCGCACTGTGATGGTCAGGCTGGTGGGAGCCGTGCCGGTTGAAGCGTAGAGTTGCTGAATCGATGCGATATCGTCGGCATGCAGCTCAGAAGCCATTCGGTAGTAGGGGTACATCACAGCCGACGTGTGGTTGGAGTGGCCCAGGCCCAGCGAGTGACCGACTTCATGAAGTGCGACGCTGAACAGATCGAAGTTCGCGCCGATGCGCCAGGTCTCGGCGTCGTCAAGGTGCAGGTCACCCGCGATCGGTTCCGGATTGGGCAGGCTGGGATAGAACGCGTGGGCCAGCACGCCCGCCGGACCGTCAAAATTGCTGCCATCGCCGTGGTTGCCGGTGGCAAAGCGAATGGCGATGGTCCTGGTGGCGCTGGCCGACGCGGCCTGCCGGTAGCTTACTTTGACATGTTTACTCCACTCGGAAAGACCGCGCAGAATTTCCGAGCGTTGCTGGGCCTCGGGTAACTTCGCTGTCGCGTTGACAAAAAAGTAGCCCAGGTCCGCGGAACCGCGGCCGGGCGCCCATCCGGCGCCCACCGGTGCGGCCAGTTCGGCGACGCGCCCATGCTCGGTGACGGCGCCGGAACAGGCATGGACACGCTCACCTTGAATCAGTTCGGGCGACGCGGGCAGAAGATACTCCACCTCGTCCCAATGGGCCAGGTCGAGGAGTTTGGCAACGGGGCCAAGGACAAGCAGGTGGCTGGGCTCAAGGTCGGGGTGGTCCTGAATCACAAGACCCAGATCCTGCACCAGGACCCGGGCTTGGGTGGCGGTGACGTCGTCGTGAAAGATGGCCAGGAAGGCCCCGTCTTCTTCGGCGGCTGCCAGCCGGGCGGTGGCGGCCAGATCCGGCTCTACCGGCAGCAGGTCCGGGCTGATCTTGTCGCGGGATTCGATGGGCTCAGCGTGGCGCAGGCGCAGGGAAGCCAGGTCCGCATCCTCGGGAACGGCCGCGGTGAAGCCATTGTCAGGCACATAGCGGAGGAGCTTGACGCCCAGGCGCTCCAGTTCGGCGCGATCTTCCGGCGTGGGAGCGTTTTCGAACTGAATCAGGAGGTGTTTCGCGCCTGGGGCATGGCGCTTGGGCGGTACGCTCTGGTTCCCGGATTGCCTGGGAGATTGGGCATCGAGGGTCCGGGTGCGCAGGTGAAGGGCGGGTTGTCCGGCAGCAAAGCCTGCCAGGGCCACCCATACGAAGAGCAATCGCATGGGAAGTGTCTCCTATGAATGCGCTTATCGGGGTTCCGGTGAGAGGAAATGACTGGGAAAGGCACCTATTTTTTAGGGGGAATCCACCTAATCTGACCCTGCCCGCTCACATTGGACGGCTCGCCGCCGCGGGCCTGATTTTCCTTCTGGCCGGGTTGCCCGTGCCGGCGCAGCCGGGCTACTACATCCACACCCTGGCGGGTAGCGACCAGATGGGCGATGGCGGTCCGGCGGAGCGGGCCACGTTCCGGTTCACCCAGGGCTTAGCTTTGGATGGGGCTGGAAACCTCTACATAGCCGACGCCGACGGGCACCGTGTCCGGCGAATTGCGCCTACCGGAATCATCTCGACGCTCGCGGGCACCGGGGCTCCCGGGTTCACGGGCGACGGCGGGCCGGCCAACCGCGCGCGCCTGGACACCCCGTACGGGCTGGCTGCGGACCGGGCGGGGAACGTCTACATCGCCGATCTGGGCAACCGGCGGGTTCGCCGTGTGGGTCCCGACGGACGAATCGCGACCGTGTTGGGTCCCGATTTTGGCACCCCGCGGAATGTGGCTGTCGACCCGGCGGGGAACCTCTTCGTCTCCGATTTCGCCGGGCACCGCGTTTGGCGCGTACCAGCGCAAGGAGAGCCGGCGGTGGTGGCGGGCAGCGGAACGGCCGGTAGTGCCGGGGACGGAGGGCCGGCGCCGGCGGCGCAACTGCGGAATCCGGCCGGCCTGGTTGTGGATGGTGCCGGGGTTCTCTACATTGCCGACAGTGGCAATGGGCGGGTGCGGCGTGTCGCCAACGGCGCAATCGCCAGCCTGCCGGCGGTGTTCACAGGCCAGCCGACCGGTCTGGCGCTGGCCGGGCAGGACCTTTGGGTGGCCCAGTCGGGCGGGGTGATCTCGGTGGTGCGGGCGGCTGGCGTACGGGTCTCAACGCTTGAGGGCCGGGACGTGGTGGTGGACCCGCTCGGAACCGCGTACGGCGCCCTTGGGCCGGCCGTGCTCCGGCTGCGCGCGGGCGGAGTGGATCGTCTGGCGGGTTCGCCCGAGGCGTCGTTTCGGGGCGATGATGGCCCGGCCGATCTGGCGCTGCTGAACACGCCGGGGGAGGTGGCTGTGGACCGGGATGGGGTGGTCTACTTCGCCGACGAGGGGAACCGCAGGATCCGGCGGATTGGGCGGAATGGCGTGATTCAGACCATCGCCGGTCCGGATGGGCTGGCTGCGCCGCGCGGGGTGGCTGTGGACGCCGCGGGTGCGGTCTGGTTTTCCGATCCGCCGAGACATGGTGTGTTCCGGATCGGTCCGGGGGGTCCTGTCCTGATGGCGGGGACCGGAGTGCCTGGGTTCGGCGGTGACGGCGGGCCGGGCACTGCGGCAGCGCTCAACCTGCCGTGCGGCATCACGTTTGACCGCAACGGCAACCTGTTGATCGCCGATGCCGGCAATCATCGTGTCCGGCTGCTGGGTCCGGACGGAAAACTGGTCACTCTGATGGAAGGGCTCAGCTATCCACGGGGAGTGACGGCGGACTCGGCAGGCAATGTGTATGTGGCCGACACCGGCAACAACCGCGTGGCGTGGCTCAACACCAACGGAATTCTGGCCGAACTGCCGCTCGATTCGTTACGGTTTCCCTACGGCGTGGCGATGGGCCGCGACGGCTCGCTGCTGGTGGCGGACTCCGAGAATCACAGGATCCTGGTGCGGAGACCGGGAGGTGGCATCGAAAGCATTGCCGGCACCCGGGAGCCGGGGCTGGCGGGTGACGGGGGTCCGGCAGTGGAGGCGCGCCTGCGTTTTCCCCTGTCGCTGGCCGTAACCCCGGCGGGCGACATCCTGATCAGTGACCGGGATAACCACCGCATTCGCCGTCTGACCGGTGAGCTTGACACCCTGCCTGCGGCGTTCCAGACAGGCCTTCTGGTGAGCGCGGCAACACAGACCGGCGGCGCGGTGGCGCCGGGCGAACTGGTATCGATTCTCGGAGTGGACCTGGCGGGCGGGCCGGCCGAGATCCGGGTGAACGGGGCCGCCGCGCCGGTGCTGGGCCAGGATGCCGGGCGGCTGACAGTCCAGGTCCCGGAACATGTCGAGGAGGGGGCCCGGGCAAGGGTGGACCTGCGGGTGGCGGGTGAGGTGCGGTTCGCGGTCGAAATTCCAGTGGTGGCGGCCCGGCCGGGCCTGTTCACGGAAGCGGGCCAGCGGGGTCAGGCGGTTGCCATCCACGAAGATGGTTTACGCAACGGCCCGGACCGGCCCGTGGCGGCCGGCGGTGTGGTTCAGTTGTTCGCCACCGGTTTGGGACGCTCCCGGCCGGAGCCCCCGCAGGCGCCCCTGCTGGCTGTAACCGTGACCGTGGGCGGGGAGCCGGCCGAGGTCCTCTACACCGGCCATGCGCCGGGGCAGACGGGCGTGGCGCAGATTAACATCAGGGTTCCGGCCAGCGCCGCCCCCGGTGAACGGCCCCTGCAGGTTCGAGCCGGGGAAGCGGTGAGCCCGGCTGGGGTCCACCTGACGGTTCGCGGCAACTGATTTCGTTTCGCGCAAACGCTGGCACGGAGATGCTATCCTGAAGAACTCATGTCCCGCGAAACTATTGAACCCAAAGTTAAGCAGATCATTGTCGAGCAATTGGGCGTGGATGAGGGCCAGGTGGATGGCACCGCGGCGTTCATCGACGACCTGGGCGCGGACTCGCTGGATGTCGTCGAGATGGTGATGGCTTTCGAGGAAGCCTTCGAGATCGAGATTCCCGACGACGATGCCGAAAAGATCCGCACGGTCCAGGACGCCATCAATTACATCGTCGACAAGAAGGCGAAGTAGTCCGCTTTCAGGGAGACCAGATTGGCGCGTAGAGTCGTCGTTACAGGCGTGGGGCTTGTGTCCTCGCTCGGCGTTGGAACCGAAGAGACCTGGCAGGGTCTGTTAGCCGCACGCTCCGGTATCTCACCCATTCAGGGTTTCGATGCCACCGCTTTCGCTTCCCGCATCGCGGGCGAAGTGAAGGTTTTCGATCCGCTTCAGTTCATCGAGAAAAAAGAGGTCAAGAAGATGGCGCGCTTCATGCATTTCGCCATTGCCGCCTCTGATTTCGCGATGGCGGAGTCCGGTCTGAAGATCACGGCGGACAACGCTGAACAGGTGGGTGTCTACATCGGCAGCGGCATCGGCGGCTTCGAGGTGATTGAGCGCGAACACCAGACGCTGCTCGAGCGGGGTCCGAACCGGATCTCGCCGTTCTTCATTCCCGCCGTGATCGTCAACCTTGCCTCCGGTTACGTATCGATCCGGACCGGCGCCAAAGGCCCCAACTCGGCCACGGCCACAGCCTGCACCACCAGCGCGCACTCCATCGGCGATTCGTTCCGCCTGATCCAGCACGGCTATGCCGATGCCATGATCTGCGGGGGCGCTGAGGCGGCCATCACGCCGATGGGCGTGGGCGGGTTTGCCGCCATGCGCGCCCTCTCCACCCGGAATCACGAACCGGAACGGGCCAGCCGCCCTTGGGATAAGGATCGGGACGGCTTCGTGGTAGGCGAGGGCGCCGGCATCCTGGTGTTGGAAGAACTGGACCATGCACTGGTCCGGGGCGCGAAGATTCTGGCGGAAGTCTGCGGCTACGGCATGAGCGGCGACGCCTACCACATCACGTCGCCTTCGGAAGACGGCGACGGGGCGTTCCGAGTGATGCGCAATGCCTTGCGCGATGCCAAGCTGGAGCCCGCTGCCATCGATTACATCAACGCCCACGGAACCTCCACTCCCATCGGCGACCAGATCGAATCCCGGGCCATTCGCCGCTGCTTCGGAGAGCACGCAAATGCCGTCGCGGTGAGTTCCACCAAGTCCATGACCGGCCACCTGTTGGGTGGCGCCGGCGGGCTGGAAGCCGGCATCACCGTGCTGGCCATCCGCGATCAGATCGCGCCGCCCACGGCGAATCACGATACGCCAGGGCAGGACTGCGATCTGGACTACGTGCCGAACAAGGCTCGGCCGATGAAGATCGACTGTGCGCTGAGCAACTCGTTCGGGTTCGGCGGCACGAACGGCTCGCTGATCTTCCGGCGTTATCATTAGGAATCAGGCCGGTTCCGGCCGCGAAATCGAGAGTTCCCATCATGAAAATCATCGTCGCGATGAAGCAGGTGCCTGCTCGCGATTCGCAATTGCGCCCGGCCGGCGGCGGCCGCTGGATCGACGAGTCCGACCTGACGTTTGAGATCAACGAGCCGGATGCCTACGCTCTGGAAGAGGCTCTCCAGCTGAAGGAGCGCGCGGGGGGCGGCGAAGTGATCGCGTTGTGCGCCGGTCCGGCCCGCGCCCAGTCCTCCATCCGCGAAGCCCTGGCCAAGGGGGCCGACCGTGCCATCCACGTGGAAGAAGACGGTCTGGCATCGCTCGACACGCTGGCGCTGGCCCGGCTGTTGGCGGCGGCGGTGCGGGCCGAATCTCCGGACCTGGTGCTTACCGGCCTGCAATCGGACGACATGGGGTACGGCCAGGCGGGTGTGGTGCTGGCGGAGCTGCTGGGCTACGCGCACTCCACCATCATCATGCAGGTTGAGCGGACCGGCGATGGAATCCGGGTGAAGCGCGAACTGGAGGATGGCTGGTTCCAGTTCATCGAACTGCCCCTGCCCGCCGTGCTTACCATTCAATCCGGCATCAACAGGCTTCGCTACGCCACGCTGATGGGTATCAAGAAGGCTAAAACCAAGGAACTGAAGCGGCTGACGGCGGCCGAACTTGGCGTGGACTTGGCTTCGGCTGTACACCTGGAGGCGGTCTACGCTCCCAAAAAATCGAAACAAACCCAAATCCTGGAAGGCAATGCCAAGGAAGCCGCGGCAAAGCTGGTGGAGAAGCTGAAGTTCGAGGTGAAGGTGATATGAGCGGCGTCCTGGTGGTGATGGAGCAGGCGGGCGGCGCCTGGCACAAGATGTCGTGGGAGACGCTGGTGGCCGGCCAGCAGGCGGCGCGCGCCATGGGCCAGCCGCTGGTGGCCGCCGTGGTGGGTTCGGGCGTGAGCCCGCTGGCCGCGGAACTGGCATGCAGGGTGGCCGCGCGGGTGGTGGCGGTGGACGAGCCGCGGCTGGAATCTTACTCAGCGGACGGCTTCGCGGATGCCGTCGCGGCACTGGTTCGCCACACGGGAGCCGCTTTGGTGCTGTTCCCTCACACCTATCAGGTGCGCGATTTCGCCCCCAAGGTGGCCACGCGTTTCAACCAAGTGCTGGTGAGCGACGTGGTGCGTCTGGATGTGGAAGATGGCGCCGTGCGCTTCACGCGGCAGCTCTTCCAGGGCAAGATGAACGCTGGCTTCCGTCCGGCGGGCGGCGGCCCGGTGTTTGCCTCGGTGCAGGCCGGTTCCTACCGGCCCGATGAGTTGCAGGCGGGGTCCGGCACCGTGGAGACGTTCACGCCAGAACTGGGCGTCATCCGCGCCCGGCATGAGGCGCCGTTCCGGGAATCTTCGCGCGCTGTCGATCTTACGGCGGCGGAGATCATCGTCTCGGTGGGCCGGGGTATCAAGGAGAAAGAGAACATTGCGGTGGTGGAAGAACTGGCCCGCGCGCTGGGCGGAGAACTGGCCGCGTCCCGCCCCATCTGCGATAACGGCTGGCTGCCGATGGAGCGGCAGGTGGGAAGTTCCGGGCAGACGGTGTCACCAAAGGTCTATATCGCCGTGGGAATCTCCGGCGCCATTCAGCATCTGGTGGGGATGAAGGGGTCCAAGGCGATTGTCGCCATCAACAAGGACTCAAACGCGCCCATCTTTGAAGTGGCCGACTACGGCATTGTGGGTGACCTTTTCGAAGTGGTGCCCGCGCTGGTGGAAGAGGTCCGCAAGGCGAAGGGCTGACGCGCCGCCGGCGGCGGAGACCACCGGAGGGGGTGCAGTCCAGGGCATCTCTGTACTACCATCGGACCATGCGACGCAGAACCTTTTTCCAGACCACCGCCCTCCAGACCACTGCCGCCGCCTCCATGGCTGCCGGCGTTTCCCAGGCGGCCACTGCGGTTGGCGACGTTCCCAAGCGCGTGTTCGGCAAGACCGGTGAGAAGCTCACCATCGTCGGCCAGGCTTCCGGCCGGTTCCCCATGATCGGCTGGGATGAGGCCGTCGCGGTCACCCGCCGCGCCTATGAACTGGGCATCAACTATTTCGACTGCGCGCGCCTGTATTGGAACGGGCGCTCGGAGGAAGTCTACGCCGCCGCTCTCGGCGATGTCCGCAAGAAGGTTTTCGTCACCACCAAGTGCCATATCTACGATAAGGCCAGCGCTGAGAAGTCGCTTGAGGCCTCGCTCAAGGCGCTCAAGACCGACTACATCGACCTCTGGCAGGTGCATCAGGTGGGCGAAATGAAAGAGGTTGAGCAGATCTTCGGTCCCAACGGATCGCTCGAGGTGTTCGTCAAGGCCAGGAAGGAAGGCAAGTGCCGCTTCATCGGGTTCACCGGCCATCGCGACCCCGAAGTGCACCTGGCTCTCCTCAAGGGCTTTGCCGATTGGGACACCATCCTCATGCCTCTCAATCCGGCTGACCCCGCCTATCTCAGCTTCGAAAAGATGGTGCTGCCCAAGGCGGTGGAACGCGGCATGGGTATTCAGGCCATGAAGACCACGGCGAACTCGCGTCTGCTGCACTCCATCACATTGCGCGACTGCCTGAGCTATGTGCTCAGCCTTCCCGTGCATGCCATCACGCTGGGGGCCACCACCATCGGCCAGATCGAGGACGACGTGCGCATCGCCAGGAGCTTCAAGCAACTGGACGAAACTCAGTTGGCCGCCATCCGCACCCGGGCCGCTCGCTTCAAAGGCCCCGACCTCGAGAACTGGAAGAGGAACACGGAGCGGGCCGAGGCGCACATCTATCGCGACGGCGTGCCGGCGTAGCCCGGAGCCGTTGTGCCCAGCTACCGGATTACCGTGAATGGCGAGCGTCGGCGCACGGAGAGCGCCGCCGGCCGGCCGCTGCTTGATGTCCTGCGCGAGGATTTCGCACTCACCGGAACCAAGTTCGGGTGCGGCGAAGGCCAGTGCCGGGCATGCACCGTTCTGCTGGATGGCGCGCCTATCACCTCGTGCAACACACCGGTGAGTGCCGCTCAGGGCCGCCGCGTCACAACGATTGAAGGTCTTGCCTCCGGCGATCGCCTCCACCCCGTGCAGCAGGCGTTCCTCGACGAGGGCGCGATGCAGTGCGGCTATTGCGTGCCCGGCATGATCCTGCGTTCGGCGGCGCTGCTCGAAAAGACGCCCCGGCCCACGGAAGCCCGGATTATCGAGGCCCTGAACGGCAATCTCTGCCGGTGCTGCGGCTATGAAGCGATCCTCAAGGCGGTGCATCGAGCCGCGGCGAAGGGGCCACCTCATGCCTGACCCGCACAATGAGCCTGACCGCTGCGAACTGCGCGAACCGCCGGCCTATCAGTTCACTCCCACCCGCCGCGAAGCCATCGCCCTGCTGGGCGCTGGCGTCCTGATCACCGTGCCCGCCCTGGCGCAGCGGGGCGCCGAGACCGCGGGAGCACGGCTCCACGTGGGCGACGATGGCATCGTCACCGTACTCACAGGCAAGGTCGAGGTGGGGCAGGGTGCGCGTACGGAAATCGCGATGGCAGCCGCGGAAGAGCTGGGGTTGCCGCTGGCCAGGGTTCGCGTGCTGATGGCGGATACGGACGCGGTGCCCGACGACGGCATCACGGCCGGCAGCCGCACCACGCCATCCACGTTGCCCGCGGTGCGCCGGGCGGCCGCGGCAGCCCGGCAATGGCTGGCATCGCGCAAGGCCAGGCTGGATGATGCCGTCATTCCGCCGGACGTTGCCCTGAAGCGCGTGGATGAGTGGCGCATCCTGGGTCAATCCCACCCTCAGACCCACGCCCGCGACATCGTCACGGGGCGCCACCAGTTTCCTTCCGATATCCGCCGCCCCGGCATGTTGTACGGAGCGGTGCTGCGGCCGCCCGCGTACGGCGCCACCCTGGAGTGGGTGGATAAAGCCGCCGCCGCGAAGGTGCCGGGCGTCGTGGCGGTCCACGACGGCGCCTTCGCCGGATGCGCGGCGCCGTCTCTGCATGCCGCGCGCCAGGGCGTGGAAGCATTGGCCACAGGGGCCAGGTGGCAGCGCGGCGAGCACCCCGCTTCCGCTGAGATGGCGGCGTATCTGAAGAAAACCGCCAAACCCCCACGCACCCAGAATCGGGGGGCGGTTGAGGAGGCGATGGCGGCCGCAGCCAGACGGCATTCGGCCACCTACTTCGTTCCCTACATCCAGCATGCCCCCATGGAGCCGCGCGCGGCCGTGGCCGAATGGTCCGAGGGCAAGCTCACCGTGTGGACAGGCACCCAGAATCCGCATGGCGTCCGCGGGCAACTGGCCCAGGCGTTCAACCTTCCCACGGCCCGGGTCCGGGTGATCGTACCCGACGCGGGCGGCGGTTTCGGCGGCAAGCACACCGGCGAAGTGGCCATTGAGGCGGCCCGTCTGGCTCGCGAGTCCGGCAAGCCGGTTTCGCTGCGCTGGCCGCGCGGCGACGAGTTCACCTGGGCCTATTTCCGGCCCGCCGGCCTGTTTGAAGCCGCCGCCGGCCTGGATGCCGAGGGTAGGATCACCGCCTGGGATTTCAGTACCTACAATGCTGGAACGGCGGGTATCGAAAGCCCCTACCGCGGCGCCGTTTCACGGACGCGTTTCCATGAGACCGCCATGCCCGTACGGCAAGGGTCCTATCGCGGCATCGCGGCCACAACGAACAATTTTGCCAGGGAATGTTTCGTCGATGAGTTGGCCGAACTGGCCGGCCGCGACCCGCTGGAGTTCCGTCTGGCCCACCTGGAGAATGACCGGCTTCGTGCCGTGCTCACCGTGGCGGCGGAAAAGTTCGGCTGGGCGAGCCGCCGGAAAGGCACTGGCATTGCCTGTGGCGTCGAGAAAGGATCCTATGTCGCGGCGTGCGCCGAACTGGAGGGCGGCGCAATCCGCCGGCTGCACATGGCGTATGAATGCGGTGCGATTCTCAACCCGGCGAATCTGCGGGCCCAGGTGGTCGGGTCCATCATCCAGGGGCTTGGCGGCGCACTCACGGAGGAGGCGCGCTTTACGAAGGGCATCCTGGAGACGGACCGCTTCTCACGCTATCGCGTACCCCGGTTCCGGGATGTGCCTCCCATTGAGGTCCATCTTGTCGACCGGCGTGATCTCAATCCCGTGGGCGCGGGTGAAACGCCCATCATCGCCGTGGCCCCGGCCATCGCCAACGCGGCCTTCCACCTTACCGGAGACCGTCTTCGCTCCCTGCCGTTGCGCTGGAAAGCGTAGCGGTCAGGCCTCGATCCCCATCTGCGTCAGCCGGTAACGCAGCGCATTGCGCGTCAGGCCCAACAGCCTCGCGGCCTGGCTCTTGTTGCCGGCGGCCCGCCGTAGCGCTTCCCGCAGAATGGCTTGTTCATACTGATCGAGGGTCATCCCCTCCGGCAGGAACATCGTGTCGCCGGATGCCCGTGACCGCGGCGTGTCGAGCCGGATATCCGCTGCCTCCAGCCTGACTCCTGACCGCAATACCAGGCTGCGCTCAATCACGTTCTGCAGTTCACGGACGTTGCCCGGCCAGTGATGTTCGCATAGCTTCCGCAGGGCATCCGGCGAAATCTCCAGTTGCTCGCCGCCGAGGGTTCGAATGAAGTGCGCAGCCAGACGTGGAATGTCTTCCCGGCGCTCACGCAAGGGGGGCACGTTGATGGGCAGGACGTTCAAACGGTAGTAAAGGTCTTCGCGAAACCGTCCCTGCTCAAGCGCCGCGCGAAGATCGGCATTCGTGGCGGCCACGACGCGCACATCGATCTGGCGTGTCCGGTTGCTCCCCAGACGTTCAAGCTCCCGCTCCTGCAGCACGCGCAGCAGCTTCACTTGAACCGCGGGCGGCACGTCGCCGATTTCATCGAGCATCACCGTGCCCGTATCGGCCTGTTCGAACTTGCCCGGCTTGGCGGCGACTGCCCCGGTGAAGGCGCCGCGCTCATAGCCGAACAACTCGCTCTCCATCAGGTTCTCCGGCAGGGCGGAACAGTTGATCTTCACGAATGGCCGGTCGCGCCGCGGTGAATGGTGATGAATGGCGCGGGCAATCAGATCCTTGCCGGTACCGCTTTCTCCGCACAGCAGCACCGTGGCCCGCGTGGGCGCCACACGCTCGATGGTGGCGAAGATCTCACGCATCGCCGGGCTTGCCCCAACCACATTGTCGAAGTGGTAGCGCTGGCCCAGTTCCTCGCGCAGTTTGCGGTTTTCATCCCGCAGCGACTGCACCTCCAGGGCTTTCTTCAGAACCGTGTGGAGATGGTCCAGGCCGAACGGCTTCAGCAGGAAGTCGGCCGCGCCGGCCTTCATCGCTTCCACCGCCGTCTCCACCGTGCCGAACGCGGTCATCAGGACCACGGGCGCATGGGCATTCTGCGCCCGCAGGCGTTCCAGCAGTTCCAGGCCGCTGAGCCCGGGCAGCTTGAGATCGGTCAGAACCAGATCCGCCCGCTCCGCCAATGGCAGTGCCGCTTCCGCCGAACCGGCTTTGTCCACCTGATATCCGGCGGAAACCAGGTCCAGCTCCAGCACTCTCCGGAGCCTCTCTTCGTCCTCCACCAGAAGGATCCGCTGTCCGCTCATTGTGCCGGGCCTTTCATTGGGAGATGGATTTTGAAGGAAGATACACCTTGAACACCGAACCCTGGCCCGGCTCGCTCTCCACCGTCACTGTGCCTCTGTGCTCATCCACAATCTTCGAGACAATCGCCAGTCCAAGCCCCACGCCTCCCGGCTTGCCGGTCACGAATGGGTTGAAAATCGTATCCAGCAGCTTCGGGTCAATCCCGGGTCCACGGTCGATCACGGACACTTCCACGCCATCGCCCCGGTCCGCGCGGCGGGTCTTGACAGTCACCGCTCCCCCGGGGCTGCTGGCTTCCACGGCATTGCGAATGAGGTTGTCGAAAACCCGCTCCATCCACTCCGCGTCGGCCGGAATGGCGGGCAGGTCCGGGGAATGGTTGGTGTAGATGGCGGCCCCGGTTTCGGCGGCGATGCGCGCAACCGACCGGTCGGCGAGCTCGGCCAGGTCCGTGGGCTCAAGCCTTGGATGAAATGGCCGCGCAAACTCAAGAAACCGCGTCACCAATGAGTTCGTGCGGTCCACTTCACTCGAAAGAAACCCGGCCAGTTCGCGAGCCACTTCGTCCTCCGCCGGAAGACGGCGTTTGAGAAGTTCGGCCGAACTTCTGAGCGTACCCAGCGGATTGCGCAGTTCGTGGGCCAGCCCCGCGGTGAGTTGCCCAAGAGCGGCCAGACGGTCGGCACGCCGCACAGCGGCCTCCGCCTCCCGCAAGCTCCGGTTCGATTCAGCCAGTTGTTCGGCCGTCTGCTGGTACCGGCGGGCCTCGCGGCGGTTTGCCTCCGCAAGCTGATGGGTGAGAAAGCCCACCACGGCGAAAAACAGCACGCGCAGGCCCAATTCCCGGGCCTCCACGGCCGGCAGCTCAAGCTGCGAAAAGTCGACGAAAAGCAGGAACGAAAGATAGCTGGCGCAGGCGAACAGAGTGAACACCAGGGTCCCGCCCCAGCCGAGTGTCGTGGCGGCTGAAACCACCGGCAGCAGAAGAATGGGGTAGTAGCTGCTTTCTATGCCGAACGTCACGCCGATCAGCAGGTGTCCCAGCAGCAGCTTCACCGCGATCGCCGTGTACGCACCAGCGCCGGCCCGGAACCAACTCACCCGCGGTTCCAGCAATTGAAACACAGCCAGCAGAACCAGAATCTGCGTCTCAGCGGGGTTGGTTGTGGGGCTCACCAGGTGCAGGCCCGCGAAGAGAGCCAGCCACACCAGATCCTGCGCCCGCCATGCACTGCCGGGCGCGCTCCACAAGCGGATATCCACCTCCGTTAAGATGCGCGTGAGCGCATCGCGTTGCGTTTAGGATGCGCGTGAGCGCGTCTACTTCGCCTTATTCTCCGCCGCCAGGCCTTCCACTTCCGCAAGCTGCTTCTTCACAAAGTCTGCATCGCTCGCCAGCGGCGACAGCTTCAGATAAGTCTTCATGTACTCGGCCGCCGTGGGGAAGTCCTGCTTCTGCGCCGCAATCACGCCCATGACATGGTTGAGCTTGGGGATCTTCTTGAACTCATCCGCCTTCAACCCCGCCGCCGCGCTCTTTTCGGCCAGGTCCAGCTTCTTCAGATTCAGATTCGCCACGGCGTTGTAGAAATAGGCCGCCGGGAAATCGTAAGGGTTCAGCTTGATCAGACGTTCGGTGGAATCAGCCACCTCATCCCACTTGCTCTCCCGAGCCGAAAGCCCCGCGAGCTGCATGTAGGGATAGACGAACTTGGGATCGGAACTGAGGGCCTCCGTGTAAGCCTTCTTGGCGCCCTCCACGTTGTTTCCGCGTTCATGAATCCGGCCCAGCTCGAACCATGCCGGGGCGTACTTGGGATAGAGTTCGACGGCCTTTTCGAGATCCTTCTGGATGTCGGCCGGCTTGCCCTTCTTCATGTTGTTCATGGCCCGTTCGTAGGACTTCTTGGCCTCCTTGGGAGCCATCAGCGCCGTGGCGCTGGTGGTGAGCCCTTCCACGTTGCCCAGACGCTTCAGCATGATGGTGCCGATGTCGGGATTGTCCATGAACCGGCGGCCTGAAAGGTTGACGTTCTCGGAACGCCAGCCCGGCAGAGCGGCGCGCAGTTCGCAGCCCATCAGGTCGCGCTCACTGATGCCGCGGCCCTGTCCGCCCAGTCCACCCTGAGACCGCCCGCGGCCGCCGCTGTTGAACGGATCATTGCCAAACGGGTCGTTGTTGCTCACCGAGGCGTCCGCCATCATGCCCTGATTCTGGCCCACCTGGAAGCTGAACCGGCCCTTGGAGTCCGTGTACGCCTGAGGCCGCGGATTGCTCCCGTTGCACAAAAGCTCGATCGTCACGGATTCCGGCGGCGGAGTGCCGTCCGAGGTCATCACTTTGCCTGAAAGGAACAAGGGCCGCTGCATGTCCATCGAGGGAAATGGATTCTGCCCGCGCTGGTCCTGCCCCGGAAGCCCCGGCTGCTGCTGCCCCTGCTGGCCGCCGCGCCCGCCACCCCCGCCCGGCAATCCCCCGCCGCCTGGCACATTGGCGCCTCCACCAGGAATCCCGCCACCGCCCGCGCCACCCGCGCCGGGTTGGCCGGCACCGCCAGCCGGCGGTTCCTGCGCACTAAGAGCCAAGCCAATCGCAATGGCTAACCCGCCGGTACGAAGCATCCAAAACCGAGTCATATCAGCCCTCGCAAGCCACGAAATTTGATGGCCCCATTATGGCACGGTTGAACGCCGTTTGCGCTACCCCAGCCCCGCAAACGCGGGAACCAGGCCCAGCGATACTCCGGTCATCAACACCCCCACGCACACGATCACCGCGGCGGAAATCACCGGGACCACCCGGAAGAACGCATGCCGGCGGACGCTCCCGCTCTCGGGCAGCAGATGCTTGGCGTAGAGCACCAATGCGCCGATCGCCATCAGCACCAGCGCCAGCCCCAGGCTGAAACCCACCAGCAGGACCAACCCCAGGCCAACGCGGCCAATCGCAATCGCGCTCAGCAGCAGCACCAGCGCCGAGGGACACGGTACCAGACCGCCGCTCACACCCAAGGCGATCAGGCTGGACAAGGTCACCTCCCCTTCAATGTAGTGGCTGTGCCCGCCGGGCCCGTGGTGGTGGCCATGGCCGTGATGGTGGCCGTGCCCATGGTGATGGCCGTGCTCGTGGCCGTGATCATGGTGGTGCGCGTGGCCGTCGCCGTGCGCGTGATCATGCTCATGCCCGGCGCCGCTATCTCGCAGGCCTCGCCACCGCCGCCCCAGCATCTGGCCGCCGATAAACACGATCGAGATCCCGGAAATGGCGCCAAGAATCGGGTAAATCTTCTGGGGTGCGATCTTGTTCGACAAGAAAAGCGTCACCAATCCCAGGGCGAACACACTGATCGTGTGCGTGAATGTCACCATCGCCCCAAGAAACAGGGCATGCTGCATCGTGCCGCGCGACCCCACCAGATACGCCGCCACAATCGTCTTGCCATGCCCCGGTGAAAGCGCGTGCATCGCGCCAAGCCCAAACGCCACCAGCACGCCGAGAGCGGCCATGTTGAAGGGAATCTCATCCCGGCTCAGAAGCTTCGACAGGAAGTCGTTCCGGGTGACGGTTCCAGGAACCTCTGGCGCCGCGGGCTGGCTCGGACCCGCGTTGGGAGCGGCGGGCGCTGCCTCCGCTGCCGGCGGTTTGCCTGCCCCGTCGGCCCGGGTTGGCGCCACGCTCCGGCTCACCGCCGGCGCCACCTTCCAGTCAAACGACGCCTTCAACTCCTGGGGCGGCGCCACGGCCGGATCCTGCGGATAGCTGGTGAGCCCCTGGCTGCGCTCCGCGCTGGAATGGCTGCGCCGCGCATACTGCACCCCCGGCGCATCCGCCACCACAATCTCTTTCCAACCGGCCCGGTCTTTGTAGTTCGAATCCTCGTAGTCCCACACCCCGGGTGCTCCCGGAAGTTGAACATGCGCCGTCACCCGGATCACCGGCAGGCCGCCGGCCCCATCGGCCACCGCGATTTCCGTATGCTCCAGACGCGGCGAAACGGGGGCGCCGGCCGCGGTCACGCGGATTCCCTGCAGCCACTCCACCGCCTGGCCGCGAGCCTTCTTTTCTAAAGCCTCCCGGGGACTGTTTCCCTCCAACCCCCAGCCCCGCAGCAGTTCGAAGGTGGGGATTTCAGCCAAGTCCAGCGAATAGACCAGGTGCACGCCATTCGCCGCGGGCTCGAACCGCGCGTAATGGCTTACGCTGAAGTTGCCCATGGGGTGCGCTAGCACAATCGCCGCCACCGGCAACAGGAGGATGCATCTCGCCTTCATTACAATGACAAGTACGATCATACCCCCCAATCGGATGACATGAGACCAGTAATCACGGAATGCGACATCCCGCGCACGGGCGAACTGCGCATCGCGCAGGGCAGCATTGTCACGCCTTCAGCGCGAGATCTGGCCCGGGAGCGGGGCGTGCGTCTGGTCGAAGTGCCGCCCGGTGAAGTCAGGGGCGTTGCTCCACCGGAAGCCACCGTCGCCCTGGGCGCGGATCATGGCGGGTTTGCAATGAAGGAAGCCCTGAAAGCCATTTTTCACGAGCTGGGGCTTACCGTGCGCGATGTGGGCGTTCATGATCCCGGTCCGGCCGATTATCCCGACATCGCCTTGAAAGTTGCCGAACTCGTCGCCCTGGGCCAGGCCACCCGCGGTGTCATCGTTGACGGAGCGGGCATCGGCTCCGCGATGGCCGCCAATAAGGTGCCCGGGGTCCGCGCGGCCCTATGTTACGATAAGGCGTCCGCCAGGAACAGCCGGGAGCATAATCACGCCAATGTGCTGACGCTGGGAGGCCGGTTGCTCACCGAATCCCAGGCGGCCGAAGTGCTCCGGACATGGCTTTCGACGCCCTATGGCGGCGGGCGCCACCAGGCCCGAATCGACAAGATTACGGCCATTGAGAACAAGTACTCCCGTGCGAATGAGATGCCGCGATGAACACGTTTGAGCTCGATCAATTGGTGGCACAGATCGGCGCCGAGATCTTCGCCCGCCTCGACAAGCGCACCCTCAACTCCAACGCCGAAGGCCTTGGTGTGCCGGAACTCGTGTGCCCTGGCTGCCGCCAGCGGTGCCCGCAGACCTGCGGCGCCAAAACCAGGGCGATCATCGCCGCCGGGGCCGACCGTGTCTCCGCCAGCGAAAAACTCACCCGCGTCGACCCGGCCATCGCCGCTCTCATCGATCACACCATCCTCAAACCGGAGGCCACCCGCGACGATATCCGCAAGCTGTGCGCTGAAGCCCGGCAGTTCAACTTCGCCAGCGTGTGCGTCAATCCGTATTGGGTTCCGCTTGTCGCATCGGAACTCAAGGGGTCGCCGGTCAAAGTGTGCACCGTGGTTGGATTCCCGCTGGGCGCCTCGGCAACCCCGGTCAAGCGCGCCGAAACAGAGGCCGCATGCCGCCAGGGAGCGCAGGAGATCGACATGGTGATCAACATCGGCGCCTTGAAAAGCGGTGACCATGAAACCGTGCGCTCCGACATCGCCGAAGTGGTGGAGGCGGCCCACAAGGCGGGGGCCATCGTCAAGGTGATCATTGAAACCGCCTTGCTCGACGACAATCAGAAGGCCATCGCCTGCACGCTGGCCAAGGTGGCCGGGGCGGACTTCGTAAAGACGTCCACCGGATTTTCCACCGCCGGAGCCACGGCCCGCGATATCGCGTTAATGCGCCATGTCGTCGGTTCCGAACTCGGCGTCAAGGCATCGGGCGGCATTCGCACGCTCGACGATCTTAAGACCATGGCCGCCGCCGGCGCTTCCCGCATCGGCGCCAGTGCCAGCGTCAAGATCATTGAGGCCACCGCGGCCTGACGCCATGCCGGAAACGCCCTCCAGTCCGGGCGCCGGGCCGCGCCGATCGGCCCTCCGCTTCCGCGAGCGTGCGGAACTGCTCGACTTCCTTCTCGAAGTCTCCGAGAAGACCTCCGAGACGCTTGACCTTGAGAAACTTCTCGACTCGGTGGGCGAACTGGTCAAGCGCCTCATCCCATACGAACTCTTCGCGATCCTGCTCTACCACGAGCGGCGCAAGGAACTGCGCATCCAGTATTCGGTGGGGCACCGGCCCGACCTGGCGCGCACCCTGGCGATCAAGCCCGGGGAGGGCATCACCGGTGCCGTGGCTGCCTCCCGTACGCCCGTCAACCTGGGCGACGTCCGCGCCGACCCGCGCTACCTGAACGCGCTCGACGCCGTGCGCAGCGAAATGGCCGTTCCCATGACCGCTCGCGGCAAGCTGGTGGGCGTCATCGACCTTCAATCCACGCGCCCCAACGCCTATTCCGAACAGGACCTGGCGCTGCTGCAGCTTCTGGCATCACGAGTCGCCTTCTCCATCGACAACGCCCGCCTTTATCGCTTCGTCAACCGCAACAACCGGCAGTTGAACATCCTGGCCGAACTGGCGCGCGAACTGAGCGGCATCCTCAATCTGGATGAACTGCTGCGCCGCATTGCCAACATCATGCGCAGCCTGATCAGCTTTGACTCGTTTGCCATTCTGATGGTCGATTACCCCAATCAGGTGTTGCGCCACCACTTCAGCCTCCGGTTCGATCAGCGTGTTGACCTTCAGAACATACCGCTTGGCAAGGGCGTCACCGGCACCGCCGCCGCCATGCGCGAAGTGATCAAGGTGGACGACACGCTGGCGGACTCGCGGTACATCGCCACCCATGAGGATATCCGGAGCGAAGTGGCGGTGCCGCTGGTGGTGAAGGACCGTGTCGTCGGCGTGATGAACCTGGAAAGCGACCGCGTGGCGTTTTTTACCGACGACCATGTCCGCTTGCTCACCACGCTCGCCCCGCAGGTGGCCATCGCCATTGAAAACGCCCGCCTCTATGAGGAGATCGCCTCCCGGGAAAAGCGTATGCAGGACGACCTGAAGGCGGCGCGGAAGCTGCAACGCATTCTCATTCCCCGCACGCCTCCGGAAACCGAACGGCTGAAGATCAGCGCCGGGTCGCGCCCCGCCCGCGAGGTGAGCGGCGATATCTACGACTTTATCGCGCATCAATCCGGCCACACCATGATCGCTTTCGGCGATTCGTCCGGCAAAGGCGCCGCCGCCGCTCTGTACGGCGCCATGGTCTTCGGCGTGCTCCGCTCGCTGGGCACGGCAAGCTGCAAGCCGGCCGAAATGATGCGCACCCTGAACGACACGCTCATCGAGCGCCGGGTGGACGCCCAATACGTGGTGCTGATGCTGATGCTCTTCGATCCGGGCACGCTCGAGATGCGAATGGCGAACTCCGGCGCCACGCCGCCGGTCATTGTTCGCAAGGGCAGGATTCTCAAGCCGGCCGTGGCCGGCATCCCGCTCGGTCTGCTCGAAGTCCGCGACTACGAAGAGGTGTCCTTCCAGTGCCAGCCCGGCGACCTGATTGTCCTCTACTCGGACGGCTTTGAGGATCAGGGCAACGGTGGCGAGGAACATTTCGGACACCGGCTGCTCAATGGTTACCTCATTGCCAACGCCCACCGCTCGCCGCGCGAAATCTCGCACGGCCTGTACGCTGCGCTCGATCGCTTCCGCGGCGCCGTCGATATCCACGATGACCAGACCGTGATCGTGATGAAAGTGACCTGAAGAAACATTGTGAAGACTCCGTTCGAATACCGGAACGGCGCCCTCCACTGCGAGGATGTGCCGGCCGCCGAAATCGCCGCGCAGGCCGGAACGCCCTGCTTTGTCTACTCCGCGGGTGGAATCCTGGCCCGCTATCGCGAGTATTCCGAGGCCTTTGGAGACATTCCGCACCACGTCTGCTACGCCGTGAAAGCCAACAGCAACACCGCCGTTCTGCGCCAACTGGCCGCCGCCGGCGCGTGGTTCGATATCGTCTCCGGCGGAGAGCTCTTCCGCGTCATCCACGCGGGCGGGCAGGCGGACCGCGTCGTCTTCTCCGGCGTTGGCAAGATCGCCTCCGAAGTGGACTACGCACTCGCCAGCGGCATTCACAGCTTCAACTGCGAATCCGAAAGCGAGCTCGATCTCATTGACGCCCGGGCCCGGCTTCACGGCACGCGGGCCCGTGTTTCGCTCCGCGTCAACCCCGACATCAACCCGGAAACGCATCCCAAGATCTCCACCGGGCTGCGGGAAAACAAGTTCGGCATCGATATCGCCGGCATTGAGCGCGTGTACGAACATGCCCATGCCCTGCCAAACCTGGAACCGGAGGGTGTAAGCTGCCACATCGGGTCCCAGTTGATGAAACCGGACCCCGTCATGGAGTCCGCCGCACGCATGATCGATCTCGTTGGCCGCCTGCGCGCCCGCGGCCTGCCCATCCGGCATCTGGACCTGGGCGGAGGGCTGGGCGTCGCCTACTCTCCCGGCGGCTCCACGCCCTCCATCCGCGATTTTGTCGAACGTCTCAGCGGCCGCTTCGCCGGACTCGATCTCACCATCTTCGTCGAACCCGGCCGCTCCATCGTCGCCGAATCCGGCATCCTGCTCACCCAGGTCATTGTGCGTAAACGGAATCAGTTGAAAGAGTTCGTGGTGGTGGATGCGGCGATGAACGATCTCCTGCGGCCCACGCTCTATGAGGCCCATCATGAGATCCGGCCGGTCCTCCAGCGCTCCGGCCATACTCTCACCGCCGATATCGTGGGCCCGGTCTGCGAAACAGGTGACTATCTCGCGCTCGGCCGTCAACTGCCCGCCGTCGAGCCCGGGGACCTGCTCGCGGTCTTCACCGCGGGCGCCTACGGCTTTGTGATGTCATCCAACTACAACGCCCGTCCCCGCGCGGCTGAGGTGCTGGTGGAAGGCGGCGCCTGGAGTATTGCCCGCCGCCGCGAGACCTATGACGATCTGGTCCGGGGGGAGTAGGCCCGGTATACTGGCAGTAGAGTTTAACCCTCAAGGAGATCAACAAATGCGCAGAATCATCGTCCGGGCCGCTCTGGCCGCCGCTTTGACCATGGGAGCCGCCGGCACGCTGGCGGCGGTGGAAAAGCCCACCACCGTGATGCACATCATCAATGTGCGGTTCAAGCCCGACGCCAAGCCCGAGGATGTCAAGAAGGCCATTGCCGGAATCGAGACCATGGCTAACAAGTACCCCGGCATCAAGCGTGTGTGGCTGACGCCGTTCAACGTTCAGGGCGGTGAAAGCAAGTTCACCCACGTGCTGGTGATGGAGTTCGAAAGCCGCGACTCGCTGAAGAAGTACGCCGGCTCCGAGGCTCAGAAGGAGTGGTACAAGCTCTGGCTGAACGTCCGCGATCTCTCCAACACGCACGACGTCACCAACTAGGCCGCGCAAGGCCACGCGTTCAAGCAACCGCGGGGCGAGCCCATCCAGGGCCTCGCCCCGCGATTGCTGTTTTTTGGGGCCGGGGGCGTTAGTGGATGCGCTTTTCGTGGCCCTGCCAGAGGCGCTCGCGGAGTTCGTTCTTGCGGGTCTTGCCGGTGGCGGTCTTGGGCAGCGGCCCGAACTCGATTCGCTTGGGACACTTGAAGTGGGCGATTCGTTCGCGGCAGAAGGCGGCGAGTTCCTCGGCCGTGACGCTCATCCCCGGTTTCAGGCCCACGAACGCCGCGGGCACCTCGCCCCACTTGGCGTCCGGGGCAGCCACCACGGCGGCTTCCAGCACCGCGGGGTGATCCATGATGGCCTTCTCCACCTCAATGGAGGAGATATTCTCGCCGCCGGAGATCACGATATCCTTGGCGCGGTCGCGCAGTTCGATGTAGCCGTCCGGGTGCAGCACGGCCAGATCGCCGGAATGGAACCATCCGCCGCGGAACGCCTCCGCCGTGGCCGCCGGGTTGTTGTAGTAGCCCAGCATGACGTTGTTGCCGCGCATGCAGACTTCGCCGAGCGTCGCGCCGTCGGCTGGCACGGAGCGCATGTCCGGGTCGAAGACCGCGACATCGGTGCCGGCGATGACATACCCCACGCCCTGCCGCGCCTTCCAGACCGCCCGCTGTTCGAGCGTGCCGCTGTTCCACTCCGCGCGCCAGGCGCAGATGGTCATCGGACCGTAGGTTTCGGTAAGCCCATAGACGTGGGCGACATCGGCGCCGATTTCCGACGCCGCCCGGATGACGGCCGGCGAAGGCGGAGCGCCCGCGGTGACCATCTTGAGAAACCGCGGCAGGCTCTTGCCGCGCGTGGCGAAGTGCTGGGCGATGGTGTTGATCACCACCGGGGCTCCGCAAAGGTGCGTCACGGCCTCGCCTTCAATGAGCTCCTCGATGCGCTGGCCGTCCACCTGGCGCAACAGGACGTGTGTGCCGCCCACGGCCGTGACAGCCCAGGGAAAGCACCAGCCGTTGCAGTGGAACAGCGGCAGGGTCCAGAGGTAGATGGTTTCGTTCGTCAGGCCGTGTTCCAGACCCTCGCCAAGCGCGTTCAGGTAGGCGCCCCGGTGCGTGAACATGACACCCTTGGGAAAGCCGGTGGTGCCGCTGGTGTAGTTGATGGTGAACAGGTCGTCTTCGTTGGGCTGGTGCGGGTCCGGCAGCGGAGCGGAGCCGGTCTCAAGGAACGCCTCGTGATCGCTGATGATGTGCTCCACCAGCGGCATGTCGCCGCGCACCTCCTCCATCATGTCGCGATACTGGGGGTCGGCCAGGAGGACCTTCGCGCCGCAGTGGTTCACGATCCATGCCAGTTCGGGGGCTTGCAGCCGGTAATTGAGCATCACCAACACCCCGCCCATCAGAGGCACGCCCCAATGCACTTCGAGAGCCATCGGTGTGTTGGGTGCAAGCACGGCAATGCGATCGCCGGCGGTGGCTCCCAGGGCGCGGAGGGCAGAGGCCAGGCGATGGCATCGCGCCTCCATCTCCGCGTAGGTGAAGCGGCGGCCGCCATCAACGACGGCCACGCGATCCCGGTAGACCTGGGCGCTGCGGGCGAGGAAAGTGAGCGGCGTGAGCGTGGAGTTCATGGCTTGGCGGAAGGAACAAATCTTAACACGTCACCCTGGGGATTTCGGAACGGGGTGGTGTAGCTCTCGGCTGCGTAATAACGGGTCCACTGATCGCGAAAGTGGCGGGAGAGAGGCTGGCCGCTTTGGCCCAGCGTGAGGTTGAGCAGCGAGTGGTCCCAGTTCGCCAGGTCGGCCACGAAACGCATCGATGGGCCCAGCGCCGGGGTGGTCTGCTTCACCGTGGTGGAGGAGCCGCTCATGCGTTCGGGCCCAATGCGGAACCAGTTGGCTACCCAGGGGGCCTCGCCCAGAACGGGGTGAGAGAGCAGAAGGCGGTTGTAGGCGCCGTAGGCCCACAGCCGGGCTTCGGCGCCCTGCAGCTTGCTGGCCTCTTCGACGGCGTCGGCGAACGCCTTGAGGATCACCTGATCGTAGTCCTTGAACCAGCCGGCGGGACGCTCCCGAAGAAGGCGCTCGATGGCGGCCGGGGCCATCTGATGTTCGTACAGGGCTCCGCGGCCGGGCGCGGCTGCGTCCCCGGCGGCTTTGCGGAGCTGCTGATACGTCAGGGTGGCGATCAGGGGCGCCGCCTGGTCCTTATCCATCTGGCCGTTCCATTCCTTGAGAAGCTGGATGGGTTCGGCGAGTTTGGGGTTGGTTACTTTGCGGCGGGTATGGGCAGCGGCGATCTCGCGGGCCAGGAAGTGCGTGAAGGCCGAATAGACGTCCTTCTGAATCGCCAGCATGTCCTGGGGAGTGAGGCCGTTGCGTTCACCAAGCAGCGCCCGGATCTGCGCGGAGCGGTAGTGCGGTGCGAACGATCCGGCAACAGGATGCTTGTAGTTCGCCGGGAACGGATTCTGGTTGGCCGTAACGATCATGCCGTTGGGCGGGTTGAACGCCGTGGGCAGATCTTCAAACGGAATGAAGCCGCCCCATTCGAACTGCCCGCCCGCGCCGGGCACGGGCGTGGAACCGTCAAAGTGGCGCAGGGGCAGCAGCCCGGTGGCCTGATAGCCGATGTTGCCGTCGGTATCGGCGTAGACGAAGTTCTGGCCGGGGCCGGGGAAGCGGCTCAGGGCCTTGCGGAACTGCTGCCAGTTCCGGGCCTGGTTGAGTTCCAGGAACGGGTATTGGTAACCCTCGTAAGCGGTCCAGCGGAGGGCGGCCAGCCGCGCGCCCACGGGCACCACGGGGCCGTGACGCGTGACCCACACACGCATCTCCTGGTTCGGGGCGCCTTTCACCGCGATGACTTCGCGTTCCAGCCGGGCCTGTTCGATCGAGTTCCGGAACTGGTATCGGCCCGTGTTTGGGTCGAAGTTTTCGAGATACAGATCCTGAACATCGAAATGGAGGTTGGTGACGCCCCACGCGATACGATCATTGTGGCCAATGATGACGCCGGGAAGGCCGGGCAGGGCAACACCGGCGGCGTCAAGACCGGGTGCGGTCAGGTGAACCGCGTACCACGTGGAGGGCCAGCCAAACTGAAGATGCGGATCGTTGGCGAGAATGGGCTTGCCGGTGGCGGTGCGCTGGCCCGCAACCACCCAGGCGTTCGAACCCGGTTGCGTTTCGCCGCCCGAACGCGGGGGAAACAGAAAATTGACCTTGGCCGGGTCCGGCACGCCCTGGAGCATGGTCGCCTTGAGGATGTCATCGTCATGGGTGGTGGTGAGCGACCGGTACATTTCCAGGCCGCACAGCATGGAGTCGGCGATGGTCCAGGGGCGGGGGTCATAACCGAGAATTCTGAACTCCACCGGGGGGGCGTCGCGGTGTGTTTCGATGAAATGATTGACGCCGCGCGCGAAGGCGGCCAGGGCAGCCCGGTCCGCCGGCGGGAGTTTGCCGGATTGCTCCTCGGCGGAGCGGCGAAGGCGCAGGGCGCGGGTTTTCTGGTCAGCGCCCAGAGCGCGTGGCCCCGCGAATTCAGCGAGTTCGCCGGCGGCCTTGCGGCGGAGCGCATCCATCTGCCACAGACGGTCCTGCGCGGTGACGTAGCCTTGAAGGAAGAGAACGTCGTCCAATGTGGCGGCCCGGATATGGGGAACACCAAGAGAATCGCGAGTGACTGTGGCGGCCGCGGCGACCGGCGCGTCCACGGATCCGGTGGTTTGGGGCAGTGCCCGGTAGAGGAACCAGTAGGCGAGGGCCGCGGTGATAGACATCAGCGCGAGAAAGGCCACGTTAATATATCTGAAAATGCGGTTCACGGTGAGGCTTTGATCCAACAGGCTTTGATTTGCCAGGTCTTTGATTCGCCAGGTCTTGAATGGCGAAGCCATGCTTCGCCAAATCTCGAATGGCGAAGCCATGCTTCGCCAAGGCTTGATCCAATTGTATCGAGACCGCGGCTCGGCCCGGCCGCTCGGCCCGCGGGCCCGGGGGTGCGATTGTGACCTATAGCTACCGCGCGTTCCTGCTGGTGGTGTTCGTGCTGCCGGCGGTGAATGCGCTGTTCGTGGCGGCGGAAGTGGCACTCATCTCGGTGCGCCGCAGCCGGCTTCGCGCCTTGGCGGCGGATGGGAACCTGGGAGCTCAAGCGGCGCTTTCGCTGCTGGCGAATCCGGGGCGCCTGCTGAGCGTGGTCCAGATTGGGGTCACCGCCACCACCCTGGCCATGGGCCAGACCGGCGAGAAGATGCTCTCTTCCATGCTGCTGGGGTTGGCGCGGCCCTTCCTGCCCGAACAGGCTCTGGTGTGGGCTGAGTGGACCTCGGCCGCAGTGGCCACATTGTTGCTGACCCTGGTGCTGCTGGTGGTGGGTGAACTGGTTCCCAAGAGCCTGGGGTTGGAACGGGCGGAGCGCGTGAGCGTGGTGCTGGCTCCGGTGATGCTGGTGGCGGCCCGCGTGTTCGCGCCGCTCATCTTTGTGGTGGAACGCGGCGCGGCCATGGTGAATCGCACACTTGGGCTGCGGGGCGAAGGCGTGGAGGGCGTGCATTCGGCCGAAGAGCTGAAGCACATCGTGGAGGCCAGCCGGAACGCGGGGCAAATCGGCCCCCTGGAAGCCCGCGCGCTGGAGCACGTTCTGGAGTTGGATGAAGTGCAGGCGCGGCAGATCATGGTGCCGCGCCACGCCATGGTGTCCGTGGCGGTGGACGCCCGGCTGGATGAGGTGCTGCGGCTGTTCGCCGAACAGAAGCATTCCAGAATTCCCGTGTATCGCGGGTCGCCCGAAAGGATCGTGGGGATTCTTCACTACCGCGAAGTTCTGGAGTACTGGCATGAACACCGGGAAGCCATGGAGAGCCGCCGGCTGCCGCGGCCGTTCCGGCTGGACCTGCTGGCCCGGAAGCCATTGGTGGTGCCGGAGACCAAGCCGGTAACCGATTTGATTGAGCAGTTCCGGACCAGCCACACCCACATGGCTCTGGTGGTGGACGAGTTCGGGTCCATTTCGGGTCTTGTGACGCTGGAGGATGCCCTGGAGCAGGTATTCGGCGAGATTGAAGACGAACATGACCCCGTCCGGACAGAGCCGGTACTGGGCGCGGGCACGCTGGACCTGGACGGCGCCACGCCGATTCGGGATCTGGACACTCGGTACGGAATCGAGTTGCCGGGCGGGGCGGGATTTGAAACGCTGGCCGGATTCGTGCTCTTCCAGGTGGGCACGATTCCACGCGAGGGCGATTCGTTCGACTACGAGGGCAGAAGGTTCACCGTGGCGCGGCGCGAACGGAACCGGGTGGCCTTGGTGCGCATCGAACGGTTGGAGTAGGCTGGGACCAGTGATTCCTTGGCTTGTCGGATTGTCGGTTCTGTTCACGGCGGCGGAGCGTGTCTGGCCCTTTAAGGGGCGGCGGTTCCTGCGCAGCGGGTGGGCGCAGGATCTCTTCTATCTGGTGTTCAACAGCCAGTTCCTGGGTGTGTTTGTCGGGTGGTCGCTTTCGCACCTCACCCGTCACCTGGATCCTGTGTTCGCGCGGGGCTGGGCCGGCGGCCTGCCGCTAGCGTGGCAGATTCCGCTGCTCATCGTGACCTGGGATTTCCTGCAATGGCTGATTCACAATCTGCTGCACCGGGTTCCCTGGTTGTGGGAGTTCCACAAGGTGCACCATAGCATCACGGAACTGGACTGGATCGGCAATTGGCGGTATCACGCCATGGAGGTTCTGGTTTACACGGGGCTGCTCTACGTGCCCTCGGCGCTGATGGGGTTTAGCGGCACCGCCTTTTTGGTGCAGGGCGTCGTGAGTGTGGCGGCCGGCCATTTCGCCCATTCGAATACGCGGATCCGCATGGGGGCGTTCAACTTCGTGCTGAACACCCCGGAGATGCACCGCTGGCACCATACGCACCCCGATGCCGGCCCCGAAAACAAGAACTTCGGCATCGCCCTGAGTGTGTGGGACTGGCTGTTCGGAACGGCCTACAACCCGCCGGGCAAGGCGCCCGCGCGCCTGGGGTTTACCGGCATTGAACGCTATCCGATGGGTATTTTGGGGAGCTTCGTCGAGCCTTTTAGGCGAGCGTCAGGCAAATGAGCCTGTCAGGCGAAGTTCTGCCAAAACGAGCCGGTCAGGCGAGGGCCTGGCGAACCAAGGCAGCAATCTCCCTGGTGCTGGCCTCATCGCCCATCAGCGCCCGCTGAGGAAGCCAGAAAGCGTCCGTGATCGTAGCCTCGGCCACCGGGCACGGCGTGACGCGGCATGGCTCCGATTCGTAGAGCGGATTCCGGTAAAGGGTGTGGGGGTAATAGGCGGCGGCGGGCACCCCGTGAGCATTGAGCGTTGAACAGAACGCATTGCGCCGCGCCGGATCCACGCGGCCCAGAAGCAGGTAGAAGGAATTGACGGTGGGTGCTTGCGGGGCCAGTTGGAGGCGCAAGCCCCGAACATCGCGCAACTCGTCATAAAGCAGCGCCGCATTCCGGTTGCGAAGTGCGATTTGCGCAGGCAGCGCCTCCAGTTGAGCCAGCAGCACCGCGGCGGTGAAAGCGTTGATGCGATAGTTGGTCCCCAGGCGGTAGTGATGGAACCAACCGCCACCGGCGTTGCGGCCCTGGTTGGCCAGCGAGCGCGAAAGATCCGCCAGGGCGGGGTCATTGCTGGTGACCATCCCGCCTTCGCCCGCTGTCATCACCTTGGAATTCTGGAAGCTGAACGTGCCGCACAGGCCCAGACTGCCGGCGCGCCGGCCACGCCACTCGGACCCGTGGGCATGCGCGGCATCCTCCATCAGCACCAGATTGTGGCGCGCGGCAAGATCCAGCAACGCGTCCATCTCCGCCATCTGGCCGCCGAAGTGAACGGGGATGATGGCGCGCGTACGCGGTGAAATGGCGGCTTCGGCACGGGCCGGGTCCAGGTTGAAGCTCAGTTCCTCGATATCGCAGAACACGGGAATGGCCCCGATGCGGGAAACGGCCGTGGCCGTGGCAATGAACGAGATGGCGGGGACAATCACCTCATCGCCGGGACCAATACCCGCCGCTGCCAGGGCAAGTTCAATCGCGACGGTGCCGTTCGCCGCCGAAACGCCATGAGCACAGTGCTGAAAGGCGGCGAACTTCTGTTCAATCTCCGTGACGAAAGGATGCGAGGCGCCCCACACGAAGCCGTCCAGAATATGCTGGAATAGTTCCATCTCGCGGCCCGTGGCCATGGGCCAGTTGGGAAGGTTCACATCACCAGAATAGTTGGAACAAAGGTGGAAGAATGACACGACGGAGTCTGATGGGCACCGGGCTGGCGTTGGCGGCGCAGGCGCAAGGCGAACCGGTGCGGATGGGTGTGATCGGGCTGGGCGCGCGGTCGCGGCAGCATTGGGGCGCGTTGAAGGGCATGAGCGGAGCCGCCATCACCGCCCTCTGCGACCTGGAATCCGCCAGGATTGCGGCCGTGAACCAGGGCCTCCCGCAACAAGCGGCTGCCTACACCGATTACCGGGAACTGTTGCGCGACCGGAACGTCACCGCTGTGGCGATTGTCACGCCCGGCTATCTGCACCACGAAATGGCGATGGCGGCACTGCGGGCGGGCAAGGACATCGTGCTTGAGAAGCCGATGGGCATCAATTACATCCAGGCTCGCGAAATCGCGCGGGAGGCAAAGCGGCTGGGCCGCATCGTGAGCGTGTCCATGCAGCGCAAGTTCATGGCGCCGGACCGCGACACCCTGGCGGCGGTGCGGCAAGGGCTGGTGGGGGCTGTGCGGATGATCGTCTGCCAGGAGAATCGCGGTGACTGGAACCCGGCGTCGTGGAAATACACGGACCCGGCAACCGGCAAGGCCGCAAGCTGGCGGCTGCAGGCAAAAGCAGCCGGGTCCACGGAATTGGAGTTCAGCGTGCACGCGTTTGCCGAAGTGTGTGCGCTGGCCGATTCGGCGGTGACCCGCGTCAGCGCAACCGGCGGCGTGCTGCATTACCGGGATCGCGACACACGCGACACCACGGCGGTCCTGGCGGAATTCGCGAACGGCGTCCGCTTCAGCTATTCGTTCCACTGCTACTCCCCGGCGGCGGGAAACAGCCTGCGGGTCACCGGAAGCGAAGGCACACTGGTGCGCACCGGAGGAAAGCTGATGCTGTTCCGCGGCGCCCGCGCGGCTGAGGAGATTCCGCCGGGCGCGGATCCGCCGGAAGATCCGGAAGTGATGCTCTACCGTGAGTTCTTTGAGAGCGTGCGCACGCGCAAGCCGCCCTCGCTCAATCCGGACGCCGCGATGGAGCCGGCCAAGATCGCGTTTGGCGCGGACATCAGCATTCGCGAGAATCGCGTGGTGACCGCCAGGGACTTCCCAGCATGACCAGCGCCCGCGTCGCGGAGCTGATCGCATTGCCCCTGGCGGACCTGCGGGACCGGGCGCGGGTGCCTTTCGCCGTGGTGGCGGATCAGGCGGCGGTTCTGGAACACTTCGCGCAATCGCTCATCGCCGAATTGGAGCGGCCGGGACCGGTGCGCCTGATCCTGCCGGTGGGTCCGGTGCGGCAGTACGCGGCCGTGGTCGAGGAGTGCAACCGGCGCGGGATCAGTTGGCGGAACGTAACCGTGTTCCAGATGGACGAGTTCTGCGACTGGCAGGGGCGCCCGGTTCCGCTGGATCACCCGTTGAGCTTTGAAGGATACATGCGGCGGGAACTCTACGGCAGGCTCCGCCAGGAGCTTCGCCCGCTCGAAGAGAATCTGCATTTTCCACACCCGTTCCGCCCGGATGAGATCAGTGAGGCGATCGCGCAGGGCGGTGTGGATGCCTGCTTCGGGGGCATCGGGTATCACGGCCATGTGGCCTTCAATGAGCCGCCCCTGTCGCGCTGGTGCCGGATCGGGGTGGATGAACTGCGCGAATCCCTGACGCGCGTGGTGGTGCTGGGCAGCGATTCCATTCTCGTTCAGAGCATCAACTGCGCGGGGGGTAGCGCGGCGGCCATTCCGCCCATGGCCGTGACGCTCGGAATGCGGGACATCCTGGCGTCGCGCCGGCTGCGGCTGTACTGTGCGGGCGGGGAAAGGCACCGTACGGTTTTCAGGATCACCCTGGCGGGCGACGTGATGGTGGAGTATCCAAGCACATTGGTGCAGGGCCACCCCGGCGCTCTCGTGATCACCGATGAGACCACCGCCCGGCCGGTACACGTGGGGTTGGCTTAAAGTGGAGCGGGCATAGGAGTGGCGCTGCCATCCATGGAGCCCGTGCGTCGGCGCTGGGCGGTGCTCGCGCTCCTGTTCTTCGCCATCTTCGTCAACGTGCTGGACCGCCAGGTGTTGTCCTTAGTTGCTCCGAAGCTGCGCGAGGACCTGCACCTCTCAAACACCGAGTATGGCGCCATTCTGTTCTGCTTTCTGCTCGGCATGACGCTGGGGCAATTGCCCGCGGGGTGGCTGATGGACCGCCGTGGACCCCGGGCCGGCTTCCCCTTGACACTCGTCTGGTGGAGCGCGGCGAACATGCTGCACGCGGCGGCCTCAGGCGCCTGGCAATTCGGAGCCTTCCGGTTCCTGCTGGGGTTGGGGGAGTGCGGCACCTATTCGGGCGGCGTGAAGGTGATTGGGCGATGGTTTCCCCAGCGGGAGCGGGCCCTGGCCGCGGGCGTGTTCAACAGCGGGTCCCTGATGGCGGCCATCGTGGCGCCACCGTTGATCACCTGGCTCATGCTGCGTCACGGCTGGCCCGCCGCGTTCGTGCTGCCGAGCCTCGCCGGGCTCATCTGGATTGTGCCGTGGCTGCTGCTCTATCGTGAGCCCGGCGTTGCGGCGTCCTCCCTGGCGCCCGCGGAGCCCGTGTGGGGCTCGTTGTGGTGGGGATTGCTGCGCGATCCGGCCGTGTGGGGCGTCGTCCTGATGCGGGCGTTCGGCGGCCCTGTGTCGCATTTCTACTGGTACTGGCTGCCGGAATACTTGAAGCGCGAGCGGGGGCTGCCGTTCGAAACCATCGCCGCGGTGGCGTGGCTGCCGTTTCTCACCGGCGGCGTCGGAAACATCGGCGGGGGCTGGCTGTCGAGCCGGCTCATCCTCGCTGGCTGGAGCGTCGACCGTGCGCGAAAGACCGTCTTCGTGGGCGCCGGGCTCTGTTGCATGGCGGCAGTCGCCGTGCCGCTGGCCGGAAGCGCCGGTGCCGCGCTGGCTCTGATCTCGGTGGCCTCGCTGGGGATCAATGCGCTGGCGGCGAACCTGATGGGTCTCATCACGGACCTGTTCCCGGAGCGCTATCTTGCCCGGGTGAGCGGGATGACGGGAGTCGGGGACGGCGCCATGAGCATGGTGATGATGCTGGCCGCCGGCCGCGTGGTGGACCGCTATTCGTTCACACCCGTCTTCGCGGCGGCCGGACTGTTTCCCCTGCTGTCTCTGGCGTCGCTGTTCGTCCTGGTGCGGCGGATTGAAAGGCGGACTGAACCGCGGCCTCAAGACCGGGCAGGACCGGTGTAGTGTAGTAATCGCGATATGAGGCTTCTGGTCTTCTCCGATATTCATTCCGACGTGCGGGCCCTGGAACGGTTGATGGCCACCGAGGCGGATTACTATCTTTGCGCCGGCGACCTGGTGAGCTGGTCCCGCGGGCTGGACAAGATGGGTGAAGTGATGAAGCCCCGCGCGGGCCGGGTGCTTGTGATGCCGGGAAATCATGAGACGGCGGAGGAGATCGAAGGCTTCTGCGGGCGGTTCGGTTTCCAGATGCTGCACGGGCGCGCTGTTGAACTGGCGGGCGTTCAGGTGGCGGGCCTGGGGTACTCGAATCGCACCCCCTTCAAGACGCCAGGCGAGTTCACCGACGAGCAGCTTGCCCGGCATTTGGACATTTTCGAGGGGCTGAAGCCGATGGTGCTGGTGTGTCACTGCCCCCCGCAAGGAACGCTGCTGGACCGTGCGGGCGAGGGGCGGCACTTTGGCAGCCGCGCCGTGGGTGAGTTCATTGCGCGCAACCAGCCGGCGTACTTTTTCTGCGGCCATATCCATGAAGCCGAAGGCGCGGTGGAACAGTTTGGCGTCACCGTGGGGATGAATGTGGGAAAACCGGGCTATCTGCTTGACCTTGCTAAAATAGCGCTATGACCCTCGACGAACTCGAACGAGAGTACGCAACGCTCCGCCAGCAGGCTGACGCTGTGCGGAGCTATCTTTGACGCCCCCGCCAAGCGAATCCAGATTCAGAAATTCGAAGAACTGATCGCCGGCGCCGACTTCTGGAACCAGCCCGAGCGCAGCCAGAAGGTCATGCAGGACCGGAAGCGCCTGGAAGAGCAGGTGAGTGAGGACGGCGCCATCGGGCGGCTGACCGACGACCTGGACACGATGTTCGAACTGGCCCGCGAGGGCGAGGAGATCGCGGCCGACATCGAGCGCGACATGTCCGCCTTCCGCGCCCGGCTTGACCGCACCGAAACGCTGATGCTGCTTTCGGGCGAACACGACCACCGGGGCGCCCTGGTGACCATTCACCCGGGTGCGGGCGGCACTGAAAGCCAGGATTGGGCTGAAATGCTCCTGCGCATGTACCTGCGCTGGGCGGAACGGAACAACGTGGAAGCGGTGGTGACCGACCGGCTGGAGGGAGAAGGCGCGGGGATCAAGTCCGCCACCTTCGAGTTGAACGGCGAGAACGTCTACGGGCTGATGCAAAGCGAAGTGGGCGTGCACCGGCTGGTGCGCATTTCGCCGTTTGACGCCAACGCCAGGCGGCATACCAGCTTTGCCTCCGTGTTCGTCTATCCGCAGATCGACGACGAGATCAAGATCGATATCCGCCCCGAGGATCTGCGCGTCGATACCTTCCGCGCCAGCGGCGCCGGCGGCCAGCACGTGAACCGGACGGATTCAGCCATCCGCATCACCCACCTGCCGACGAACATCGTCGTGCAGTGCCAGAATGAACGGTCACAGCACAAGAACCGCGCCAGCGCCATGAAGCAGCTTCGGGCCAAGCTCTACGAGCATGAAATGGAAAAGAAGCGTGAAGAGGACCGGAAGCTGGAGGCCACCAAGAAGGACATCAACTTCGGCAGCCAGATCCGCAGCTACGTCCTGGCGCCCTACCGCATGGTGAAGGACCTGCGCACCCGGCTTGCCATCGGCGACGTGGACCGCGTGCTCGACGGCGACATGAACGCGCTCATGCACGCCTACCTGGTGTGGAAGAAAACCGGCAAGCTGGCCGGCGATAGCAAGGACGGAGACCTGGACTAAAGTGGGTCCCAGGCCGGAAGAGATCGCGGCGGCCGGGCGCGTTCTGGCGTCGGGCGGTCTGGTGGCATTTCCCACGGAGACTGTCTACGGGCTGGGCGCGAACGCGCTGGATGCGGCGGCGGTCGCGCGCATCTATGAGACCAAGGGGCGCCCCGCGTCCAGCCCGCTCATCGTGCATGTGAAGGATGCCGCGGCGGCGCGTGCGCTCGCGGCCGTGTGGCCGGAAAAAGCGGAGAAGCTGGCACGGGCGTTCTGGCCCGGTCCCCTCACGATGGTGGTGCCCAAGCACCCCTCCATTCCCGGCATCGTGACCGCCGGGTTGCCCACCGTGGGGTTGCGAGTGCCTTCCCATCCGGTGGCGCTGGCCCTGCTGGAAGCGGCCGGCGTACCGCTGGCGGCGCCCAGCGCGAACCGGTTTACGGCGGTTTCGCCCACGCTGGCGGCCCATGTGCGGGCTTCGCTGGGAGACGCCGTGCCGGTGTTGGATGCGGGCCCGGCGCGCGTTGGCATCGAATCCACCGTGGTTTCGCTGGCAGGCCAGGTGCCGGTGCTGCTGCGGCCGGGCATGATCACCCGCCAGGATCTCGCCCGCGTCATCGGGCCCGTGGCGGCCATCGAGGAGTTCGACGAAGGGGCGCACCCCGCGCCCGGTTTGCATCAGAAGCACTACAGCCCGGCGGCGCGGCTGCTGGTGGTGCGTGACGGCGCCGTGCCCCAGGATGGCCGTGGCGTGTACGTGGGCCCCGGCGAGATGCCCGGGGATGCGGCTGAGTACGCATCGGCTCTGTACGCCAGGCTGCACGAACTGGACCGGCCGGATGTGGATTGGATCGCGCTGGAGCAGCCGCCCGATGGTCCGGCTTGGGAAGCGATCCACGACCGTCTGCGCAGGGCGGCGGAGTGAACGATGCCGGAGCGCAACGGGCTTGAACTTCTGGCGGAGATCGAATCCGCGGAGTGCCCCGCCCCTTCATTGTGGTGGTTGGGCGGGCGCGGCTTCGCGGTCAAGCACCGCGAGATGATCTTCTACATCGACCCGCCATTCGCCTCCGCCGGCCGGAACCTCCACCCGGCTTGGATCGCTCACGCCGATCTGGTGCTGGTGGGCCAGCCGGAAGCTCTGGCCGCGGCCCGCGCCCCCGAACTGATGGCCGCTTCGGCGCGAGCCCGCATGATCGTTCCCAAAGGCAGCGTCCGTGTGGCCGAGCAACTCGGTGTGCCGGGGCAGCGCGTGGCCGCAATCGATGCCGATCTTCGCATCGAGTACTTCAAAGGCGGCAGCTATGCCAACCTCTATGGCGTGCCCGCGGCCCGGCTCAATGCGCTGCGCAAGCCGGAACTGGACTGGTCGGGTCTGGAGGGGTATCCCCGCCTGGGATTCGTGATCCGCCTGGAAGGGTTGACCCTCTATCACACCGGCCTGGGCCCTTACTACACGGGCCTGGGGGAACGCCTTCGCAGGTATCAGGCCACCGTGATGCTCTGCGCTGTCGGTGCGGGCGGATTCACTCCAGCTGAAGCGGCTTCGCTGGCCGAAGAGTGCGGCATCGCCTGGGTGGCTCCCATGCCGGGTACCCCCGCGGAGCCAGGCTGGGCGGACGGGTTCCTCGATCACATGCTGGGCCACCGCCCGGCCCAGCGGTTCAAGATCTTCGAGTTCGGCGAAAGGTGGAACCCCGATGCCTGAGCCGGGCGCGTTGAGCGTTCACGCCGCCACCCTGGTCAACGTGCTGGGCTACTCGGCCGGCGCCGTGATCTTCGGCATCTTCCTTTTCCTGCTGATCCGGCAGCGTGCGGCGGCCTTCGGACCAGGGAACCGGATGAGCATCGCGGCGGCGGCGTTGGCGTTCCTGTGGAACCTGTTTTCGCTGGTGGTGCTGGCGGCGCCGCGGGATGTGCTCGCCGCGGACCTGAGTTACCTGCCGTTGAGCCTGCTGCCGGCCGTTCTGCTGAACGTGGCCTTGGGCGCTCGTCTGCCGTGGATCACCCGGGCGGGCTACGCGCTCAGCGCAGCCGCGGTCCTGATGCACGCGCGCGAACTCATCACCGGGACGCCCAGTGCCCACGCCCTGGCCCTCACCGTAACCACCAGCGGGTTCGGCGTGCTCACCGCGGCGGCGGCTCTGCTGGTGCTGCGGCAGCGCGAAAGCGGGCCGGCGGTCACGGGACGCTTGATTGGCACCATGGCGCTGTTCCTGTTCGCCCTGACGGTCGTCCACCTGGGCGACGCTCACACCGCGGAAGGATGGCCGCTTGAGATGCTGCTGCATCATTCGGGCGTGCCCCTGGCGCTCTTCGTGCTCCTGCAGGATTACCGCTTCGTCCTGTTGGACGCCTTCATACGGTTCTTGGCGAACTTCCTGCTGGCCGCTCTCGCGGTGATGGCCGCTGCATGGCTGGGCTTGATCGATACTTCATCGCGTGATCCACTGGCCCTCGGCGTCCTGCTGATGGGGGCATGCCTGCTTCTGGTCGGGTTCGCCGGACTGCGCGGCGTGGTGGAACAGAGGCTGGCCAAACTCCTGTTCCGGCGCAGCGATCTGGAGGCGTTTCTGCGTGAACTGCGCGGCGTGGCCGTTGAATCCGAACCGGCGTTTCTGGCGGAAGCCGCCAGGCGCGTGGCCGCCTTCATGCGGGCGCAGCCGGTGTCCATGGCCGAAGACGACCAGGCGAAACGGCTGGGCGCGGCCGAACTCTATTTCCCTGCTCTGCGCCCGGCCCCCGGCGTGGAAGTGGTGGTGCCGCTTCGCCTTGCGCAGGGTGATTCGCATTTCCTGCTGCTTGGGCACCGGCAGGGCGGGCGGCGGTACCTGAGCGAGGATTTGACGGCCCTGGCGCGCGTGGGAGCGCAGGTTGTGGAACAGATCGACGGCTTTCGCAAAGCTGAACTCGCGCGTCTGATGTCGGAAGCCGAACTCCGGGCCCTGCAAGCCCAGATTCACCCTCACTTCCTGTTCAACGCATTCAACACCCTCTACGGACTCATTCCGCGCGACGCGGCCGGGGCCCGGCAAACCGTGCTGAATCTGGCGGAGATCTTCCGGTATTTCCTGCGCACGGACCGCACCCTGATTCCGCTCGAGCGCGAAGTGGCCATCGTCAAGGCGTATCTTGAAATTGAGGCGCTCCGGCTGGGCAGCAAGCTCGAAACGGAGATCGATGTGGAGGAGGCCGCTCTGCCCTGTCAAATCCCCGCACTGTCAGTGCAGCCGTTGGTGGAAAACGCGGTGAAGCACGGCGTCGCGAACAACGCCAAAGGCGGCCGCGTGTGTCTGTCGGCGAGTTTGGCGGATGGCCAACTGCTGCGTGTCACCGTGGAGGATACCGGGCCAGGCTTCGCCCAGCGGTCGGCCGCCGGCGAGGGTGTGGGATTGGCGAATGTGCGGCAGCGTTTGCGCCTCTGCTTTGGCCCCCAGGCGGATCTGCAGATCGACTCCGACGCTGCCCGGACGCGGGTTGGTTTCTCAATCAAGGTGAACGCATGAACGTCCTGATCGCTGACGATGAACCAATCGCGAGGCAGATCTTGCGCGAACTGTTGGACGACATTCCCGGTGTGACCCTGGCCGGCGAGGCGGCAAGCGGTGCCGAAGCCCTGGCCCGCATCGCCGCTCTCGACCCCGACATTGTGCTGCTCGACATGCAGATGCCCGAACTCGACGGACTCGAAGTGGCCCGGCGGTTGCGCGGCACACGCCGTCCGGCGGTGATCTACGTCACGGCCTTCGATCAGCACGCCCTGCAGGCGTTCGAAGCCGGTGCGCTCGATTACCTCCTCAAGCCCGTGCGCCGGGATCGCCTGGCGGCGGCCATCGACAAGGCCCGGGGATTCATCGTCCCGCGGCCCGCGCCCGAGTTGAAGTCCGGGTTAAAGAAAGTAGTTGGGAAACTGGGCGCCGAACTTCACCTCATTCCCCCAGGCGAGATCGTGGCGTTCATCGCCGAGGATGAGACCGTCCACATCATCGCCGTCCAAGGCCGCTACCGCGCCACGCTCAGCATGAAGGAACTGGAGGCCCGCCTCCCCCAGCCGCCTTTTCGCCTCGTGCGCCGCGGAGCCATCATCAACACGGACCACATTCGCAGTGTCTCCCCGCTTTCAAGCAAACGGTGGCAGTTGCGCATGTCCAACGGCCTGAAAGCCGTGGTGAGCAAGCGTTTGGCAAGCGCCATCCGGGAAGGCGGCGGCTGGTAGAGTTGATACAATTTGGGCATGGAACGGGTATTGCGCCGAACGGTTCTCGCGGCTCTGCCCGGCTTCTCCCTCAGCCAGGCACTGCCGGCGGCTGAGCGCGGGGTCTTCCCCTCCGAACTGGGCCGCTACAAGGATCCCTCCACCGAGTTCGAAGTGATCCGGCTCACCGACCCCAGGAACGCCAGCTACCTGGCGCCCTCCCACAGCCGCGTGATCGGCAAGCGGAGCGGGTTTCTGATCCACACCTCCGATCGCGGCGGCTCCGTGCAGGCTTATCGTCTCGAGATCAAGTCCGGCGAACTGCGCCAACTCACTGAGGCCGGCCAGTTGGATCCAGTGGCCATTACCATGAGCCCCGATGAGAAGTTCCTCTACGGCCTGGATGGCGGGCGCCTGGTTCAGTTCAGCACCGGCGGCGGCCGGCTGCGGGAAGTGCTCAAGCCCGAAGGTGATTGGCTGGCGTCAGCCGTCAGCGTCACGGTCGATGGCATCCATGCCGTGGTGGTGGAGCGGCGCGGTTCCGCGTCCCGCATCCGGCTGGTGGCCACGGCCCGCCCGATGGTCCGCACCATGGTGGATGTGCCCGCCGAGGTCACGGCCGCCATCCCGCGGCCGGCGCGCGACAGCATTCTCTACCGCCGCGCCGACGGCACCGTGTGGATGGTGAACTTCGATGGAGCCCAGCACCGCCAGTTGAAACTGGCGCCGGGACGCACCGGGCCGGCCCAGTGGTCGCCCGACGGCCGCACTGTGCTGTACCTGAACTTCCCGGAAGAGAAGGGCAAGCTCTACAACTTGCGTGAATTCACGCCGGATTCGAACACCGATCGTGCCCTGGCGAACACCACGCAGTTTGTACAGTTCGGCTGCAACTCCGATGCGTCCGTCTTCGTCGGCGCAAGCGGCAGCAAAGCCTCGCCGCATGTGCTGCTGCTGCTGCGCGTCACCCGGCGCGAGTTCACTCTCTGCGAGCACCGGGCGAGCGAGGCGGCGATGATCAACCCGATGTTTTCGCCGAACAGCCAAAGGGTTTTCTTCCAGAGCGATCGCCACGGAAAACCGGCGCTCTACATGATGGCCGTCGAGAAGTTCGTGGAAGAAACCGAGTCCTAGCCGGCCCGTGCTGACCCGTAGAGCCTTCACCACCCTGAGTGGCGCCCGTCTGCTCGCTGCGCAGCCCGGGAACGCGCGCCCCAACATCGTTCTCTTCCTGGCGGACGACCATGGCTGGGACTTGGCCGGATGCTACGGACATCCGGTGATCCGGACACCAAATCTGGATGCCCTGGCGCGCCAGGGGATGCGCTTCACACGGGCGTTCGCGGCGTCGCCCACCTGCGCACCCTCGCGAGCCGTGCTCTACACGGGGCTTCATTCGGCGCGCAACGGGCTCATGGGAAATCACACCGGGTGCCGGCCCGGCATCCGGTCCATCACGCACTATTTGAAAGAGCTGGGTTACCGCGTGGTGCTCGCCAACAAGACCCACATCAACCCGCCGGAGGTCTTCGGGTTCGAGTATGTCAAGGCCACGCTTCCGCCCGTCGCCGGCCGCGCTCGCCGCTATCGCACCGAAGGCCTGGACACCGCCATGGTGGATCGCGTGCTCGCTGAAGCGGACAAAACGGTGCCCCTGTGCCTGATCGTCGCCGAAAGTGGCCCGCATGTGCTGTGGGAGCAGAACCGCGGCTATGACCCCGCCGCAATTCCACTGCCGCCCATCACCGTCGATACGCCGGTGACGCGCCGCGCCATGGCGAACTACTTTGAGGACATCACCACCACCGACGCGCGCCTCGGCGAGGTGCTCGCCTCCGTGCGGCGCCATGGGTTCGAAGAGAACACTCTGTTCATCTACACCAGCGATCAGGGCCCCGAATGGCCGCACTCCAAGTGGACCACCTATGATGCCGGCCTCCGCGTACCCTTCCTCGCACGCTGGCCGGGCCGGATTCGCGCGGGCGCGGTAACCGAAGCCATGATCTCGTTCACCGACATCACCCCAACGTTCGTGGACGCAGCCGGCGGGAAGACGCCGCCCGGCCTCGACGGATCCAGTTTCCTCAACGTCCTGCTTGGCCGCCAAAAGGAGTTCCGGCGCGAAATCTACGCCAGCCACTCCGGCGACAGGGAGATGAACGTGTTCCCGCAGCGCGCTCTGCGTGACACGCGCTTCAAGTACATCCTGAACCTGCATCCGGACCGCAAGTGGACCACCCACTTCACCATCGTCGAAGGCGTTCCCGAAAGCCACCGGTCCGTCTACGGCACCTGGATCGAACGGGCGAAGGAAGACGCGGGTGCCGCCCGGCTGGTGGGCGCCATTGAGCGCCATCCCGCCGAGGAGCTGTACGACACAAAGACCGACCCCTGGGAGTTGAACAATCTGGCGGCCCGGCCCGAACACGCCGCCCGCCTGAAAAGGTTCCGGGAGCGGATGACGGCCATGCGCGCCGCGCTCAACGATCCGGCGGAGTAGAACCGGAACCCCGCGCGGCGATATACTCAGAGGCATCCAATCACCTGGGAGGTGGATATGTCTTTTTCACGGCGCGGCCTGCTTGCGGGCGCGGGGCTGACGGTGATCGCGCGCGGCGCGGCGCCCGCGGCAAAGAGCCGCGAACTCTCGCGGGAGTTGACCCGTGATGAGCTGCCCACACCCTGCATGGTGCTGGACCTTGACATGTTCGATGCCAACGTCCGGCACATGGCGGACCATTCGAAGGCGGCGGGCATCTCCGTGCGGCCGCATGTGAAGATCCACAAGAGTGCCGATATCGCCAAACGCCAGCAGACCGCCGGCGCCATCGGCGTCACCACCGCCACCATCGCCGAAGCCGAACTGATGAGCGCGGCCGGAATCAAGGGCGTCTTGTGGACCATGCAGCCCGCCGGCAAGCACAAGATTCAGCGCGCCGTGGCCCTGTCCAGGCGCGACCCTCATTTCATGCTGGTGGCCGATGACCCCATCACGGCCGACATGCTGGATGAGGCCGCCGCGGCGCAAGGCACCAAGGTGCGCGTCGTGGTCGATATCTTCGCCGGGCTCACCCGCCACGGCATCGCGGGCGGGGCGGAGGCCTTCGCTCTGGCGCAAAAAATCGAGCAGTCAAAGAATCTGAAGTTCGGCGGCCTGATGGCGTATTCCGGCATCGCCTCGCACACCAAGGGCTGGGAAAAGCGCCGCGAGCAGTCGATGAAGGACATCGCCGGGTTGAAGGAAACCGCCGAGATGTGCAGGAAGTCAGGACTCACGCCCGGCATCCTCACCGGCGGCAGCACCGGTACCTACAACATCGATCCGGGCCATTTGACGGAACTCCAGGCGGGGTCCTACATCTTCATGGACACCGGCTACACGAAAATCGGATCGAAGGACCAGGCCGGGGACCGCTATTCGGACTTCAAGTCTTCGCTCACCGTCCTCACCACCGTGGTCAGCGCCAGGCACAAAGGCCAGGTCACCATCGACGCCGGCAACAAAGCCCTGCTCCGGCCCACGGACGAGGTGAAGGGTCACCCCCGCATGATCATCGAGAACCAGGGCGCCGAGTACGGGATTGTGAAGTTCAACGGCGATCGCGAACTCAAGCTGGGCGAGCGCATCGAGCTCTATCCAACCAACCTCGACATGAGCACCAACGTCTACGACAAGTACTACATCGCCCGCGGCGATCGCATCATCGATGCATGGCCCATCATGGGCCGAGCCGGCGCGGCCCAGCGCTAGGCGAGGGGTATACATCAACGCCCAATTTGGCGTTGTCCGGATTGATGAGCCGGATTCTGTTGAAGGCGCCGGCGGAAGTCAGGCCGGATCGTAGGTCATCGATCTCATCAAGCCAGTCGCCACCCACGACCCGTTCCACGAGGATAAGCCACCACTCCCGGTATTTGTGCCGGAACGCCTCAACTTTCTTTGTCTTTTCGTCGATGCAGAGGCGCAGGTTGTCTCGAAGATCGGGGAGAGCCCAGCCGTTCCGATCGCGATCACTAAAGCAAGTAGGAATCAGAAGATCGGAGTGCGCGGCGCTGGCATGAAATTGCAATTCAATCCAAACGCGTTTGATTGCACGGGGCGGATCTTGGATTTGGCAAAGGAATTCGCGAACCATACTGGCAAGATCACTAGCTAGTAACAACCGACCATTCGGGAAGCGGCCTGCGAAAGAAATAGGAAACCCGCCAGGTAGAACCTTGGGCAGGCCCTGCCTCCTTCAATGCCTTAGCCACCGCACGCTTCAGGGGAAATAGTTCGTGCTCCAAACCCCGCGGCGGGTCGCCAAAGTTCTTGTTCAGCCGTCGTGCCTCAACAGCGATTCGACCGTCGACGAGAAAGTCGGGCGGGCAGTTTCCGTCGGGCTCGAAAGCTACCGGGCCAATATTGAGGTGCTGCAAATGGCGGTGAACAAGTTCTTCACCCGAATAGACGTTGCGCCACTGGTCAATGTTGCTGACCGCCGCGGCCGCGGCCCTGCGTACGTCTTCGTCGCGTTCGGCGAATCCACCGTCGGGCGTCTTTTCGAGGAGGGCCGCCAGCCTGTTGC
>Ga0194132_10001388_pt1 | contig 49042 bp, 40 predicted proteins | sample TA2KigOf80mmetaG_FD_148612 | JGI IMG/M metagenome (GOLD analysis project Ga0194132, IMG submission 148612) | Freshwater microbial communities from Lake Tanganyika, Tanzania - TA2015054 Kigoma Offshore 80m | ecosystem: Environmental > Aquatic > Freshwater > Lake | place: Tanzania: Lake...
CGGCGTCAGGGCTGGTGCGCTCCGGCGCCACTCCACGGGTTCCGCTGTGATTTCGGCGGGTGCCTTAGCCGTCCACGCCGGTTCCACAATCCGTCTCCGCGTAGCCGCGCTTTCGCCCCCCCCCCCTCAAAAAAGCCTCCGACGTAGTTGAAGAAGACACGAGCGGTCACGGAATCATCTGGGGAGTCGGGCTGGCGCGGCGCGATCACGTCGGGCCAGCCGTCGTGATCGACGTCAGCAGCGGTGATGGCATCACCACCGTGATGATCACGCTGGTGTGCTCCTATAGCTTGGACGAATGAAACCGCCCAGTCACCACGGCTTCCGGACTGAGTGGGTGCAGCCGGCTCCACGTCGTGTCATTGGCGTACTGCCAGAGGCCGTGCGTGGGGCCAAAGTCAATCACGATCTCGTCCATCCCCGTAAGATCGCGGTCAGCAAGGGCGATGTGTTCCGCCGACAGGCCGTGCAATGGATTCCACGTCGTGTTGTTGCGAAACGTCCAGATCCCGATCCCTGCGCCGAAGTCGATGACGAGATCGGCCTGCGCATTCGGGTCGATATGCCCGGCGGCTAGGTGTGCCGGGCTGAGCGGGTGTAACAGCGTCCAGCCGGCGCTCTCGCGATACACCCAGAGACCGAACGTCGCGCCGAAGTTAATGATGACCTCGTCCCGGCCGTTGCCCTCGAGATCAGCCGTGATGATCGCCACGGCGTCAAATGGGTGGAGCCTGGTCCACGAGTTGTACCGAAAGATCCAGAGGCCGGAGCGCGAGAAGTCGACGATGAGCTCCTCGGCACCGACACCGTCGACCTGACCGACGGCGAGTTGCGTAACATCGAGACTATAGAGCTGCGCCCAGCTCCCGTTACTCCAGCGCCAGAGACCATATCCCGCAAACGCGGCCACGAGCTCGTCGCGACCGTTGCCATCCAGATCAGCGGCGACCATCCGGTTTGGACTCGCGGCGTGCAGAAACTGCCACGTGGCGTGATTCATCCAGACGTAGACGCCTACGCCGGGCCCGAAATCGAGCACGAGGTCATCGAAATAGTTCCCGTCGAGATCGGCGGTGATCGTCGCGACAGGACTGAGGCCATGGACGCTGACCCACACGGAATTACGCAGTAGCCAGGTACCGTGCGATGGACCGAAGTCTACCGCCAAGTCACCCTTCGCGAGCCTCTGCCACAGCACCGCGTGGTTGGCGGAGGTTTGCAGAGGGGGCAGAGAGCTGAATCCGACGATCCCTCCGACGTCGTTGAGGCCCACGGCCACGGTACCGGAGAAGGGCCACAGTCCCCCGAGACCGATCATCCCGTCTGTCGGCGTCCAGAAGAACGCTAGTCTCCCTCCGGCGGCCGTGACGCTGTCTCCGACTACGCGTCCCTGCTCGTTGACGGCCCGAGCGTAGCTCTCATTGGCGCCTAGCGTCCCCAGTTCGACCACGCCCGAACTGGCCGTCCACAGGAACGCACGCTGCGCGTGCGTACCAGCCACCTGCCCGGCGTTGTTGATGCCTTCGGCCCAGCCCTGGCCCTCAAAGCCAGGCTCCAGATCGGCCATTCCGGTCGCGGCGGACCACAGGAAGGCGTGCAAAAAGCCGAACGGCGACGTGGTGCTGTCCCCCACGACCTGTCCGGCATCGTTGATGCCCCACGCAGTCGCAGACTGATTACCCGCGCCTCCGAGAGTACCGAGCCCGATCATCCCGCCGGACTGTGTCCAGAGGAACGGCAGGGGGAGAGGAACGGCGCACGACATAAAGTACTGACCGGCGATCTGTCCAACGCCGTTGATATCGAGCCCAACGCTCCCGCAGCCAAGTCCGTGGACGTCGACCATGCCGCCGGCCGCCGTCCAGCGGAACGCATGAACGGCGCCGGTCGCTGTTTGGCTGTAGCCAACCACCTGTCCGGCATCGTTGATGCCGCGGGCGCCGCTGGTCGTTCCCCCGAGCGTACCGAGGTCGACCATGCCGCCGACTGCGGTCCAAACGAAGGCGTGCGTCGCGCCTGAGGCGGTCTGAGCTTCGCCGACAACCTGCCCCGCATTGTTCACATCAAACGCGGCACTGTTTGCACCACCCAGTGTACCGAGGTCGATGGGCACCCAGAGGGGATCAGCGGATTGGGCGTGGGCGCTGCCCGCGAGGACGCCGAGCCACGTGAGGGTGGTGGCAACGTAACGTAACCACGTCGAGGTGGCGGCAGCTATTCGCATGGATCAACTCACACGTGAGTGCATCCGTCCGCGCAGATTCGGGGAGGTCGGCGCACTCTACCACAAGCTCTGCCTTTTAACGGCGCTCGGCTTCGGATGATGGGACCGCCGAGCTCAGAGCTGGTAACATAATCCGCTGGGGTGGGCTCCGACGCCCAGCCGGTGCCGTTGTTCGCCGCACGAGGTCTTGGAGATGAGTAGCGCCCGTGGCGTCTGGGCGCTCGGCAAGGACGAGTGACGTGCGTGGCGTGACGTCTGTCCCCGAAAATCACGACGGTCGAAAAAGTAGAGTAGGGTCGCTTCAGACGCCTCCACGTATGGGAGGGAGTTGGACGCGTCCGGTGGACGTTGACGCGGTTCTGCTGACGGGCCGGAGGGAATAGATCGATGCTGGCAAACAGGCGTGCGGCGCCGCCCGGCTTTGAACCGGGGATCGAGGTGTTGCAGATTTCGTCGGGTTCTGAAAATTGTTGACTCGTCTTGCTCTCTGGTTTCTTGGACCCTTCGGTGTTCGGTGGTGTTTGGGCGTTCGTGGACTCAAGTTGGACTGGAGTTTCGCCAGCCTTCGAGTTGCGTCTGAGGCCATGCTGGCGAAGGCTGATCGCCTTCATGTTTCGTTGCGACCGTCGACCCGTTCTCGGCCGACACGCACGAAAGATTCGAGGCGTGCGCCCGAGCGTGTCCTCTCGTGCGATACGCCGAGGGAGCACACAGAATTCGCGGAGGCGCTGATGGCGAATCAGACCATCATCGGCAGCAAGACGCGCGAGCGCCTTGACTCGACGCCGAAGCGGATCTGCGCATCGTCGATCGACGAGTAGTGGCGAGAGTGGCGAGCGATGAGAGCAGCCGGGTCGTGACCCGCGTCGCGAAGTGGAAGGGAGAACTCCCATGAGAAAGCTCTGGGTGAAAGCCTGGATCACCCTGGATGGTGTCTGTGACGCAGATACGATGAAGCACTGGTGGCAGAACACAAATAGCCCCGAGAGGATGCGTTACATCACGGAGGAATACGCAAAAGGAGATGCGTATCTCCTGGGACGGAAGACCTATCAGATGCTTTCGCCGGGCTGGTCCAAGGAAACGACCGGCGATGGTCCAGGGCCGATACTCAATCGAATGCACAAATACGTGGTCTCGACCACGCTCTCAGAAGCTCCCTGGAAAGAATCCACCATCATCTCAGGTAACGTCGTGGAAGAAATCACCAAGCTGAAACAGCAGCCGGGCCGAGACATTATTATCGATGGTAGTGGAACCCTGGTTCAATCGCTTATGGGAACAGATCTGATCGATGAATACCGGTTCTTAGTCCAGCCTTTCATCATGGGGCAGGGAAAGCGGTTGTTCCCGGATGGAACGCCTCCGACGAAGCTGAAGCTTGTCGAAAGCATAGCGCTTGATTTTGGATCCCTTGCTGTTGCGTACAAGCCCGCCAGCAAGTAACTGACCATGACGCTTCAAGGAATGGACAACGTTCTCATCGTGGTTGACGACCTTGAGGCTGCAAGCGCGTGTTTGCCGACCTTGGATCTTGAGGGCGAGACAACCGTCGAGGGACCCTCAGTGGACCGCCTCGCCTGGCTCGACGGCGTTCGATGTCTCAGGAAGGGCAACCCCGGGGCCTACCTCGACAGGAAAGCCGTTCACCGCGTGGGGTCCTGGGCCGACTCCGCGTTCCAGCGTGCTCACGACGAAACCTGAATCACACGGCGTAATCACGGGTCGGGCGAGCTCCGGGGGAGCAAGTTTCGTAAGGACTTACGCGCTGTTGGAGGCCGGACCAGGCCAGGAGCCATGGGCGCACAGCCTGCGGTTGGTACGCATTGTGCGCTGTCGGTCTTGCATGAACAAAGCGACTCGGCGCGGCTTCCTTCTCCTCACCCTCGCCGTGGCTGTCACACGTTGCTCGGGCGGCTCCTCTGGACCGAGCGCGCCCTCCGCACCAGCGCCCAGTTCGGGGGCCACCGTCACGATCGTGGGCAGCCTGGGCCCACAGGCGTTCCAGCCCAACCCCGTGCAGACGAACGGGCAGCCGCTGGTGTTTCGAAACAGCGACGGCGCCACCCACCGCCTCATCATGGACGATGGCTCCGTGGATTTCGGAACGCTTGCGCCGGGCGCCTCGAGCGCCGCCCGGATGATCACCGGCGGGAACTATCACTGCACGCTTCATCCAAGCATGGTGGGCAACATCAACGGCTCCGCCCCTCCAGAGCCGCCGCCGGGCAGCGGACCGGGTTACTAGCGCAGTCTTCTGGGGGTAGGCGTCAGGCAAGAGTTCCGAGTGATGAGTGTTGGAGCCCTCTCGGCGACCCCACTCGGCCGCTCGTCAACGCCTTTTGAGGGCCCCCCGAAGTGGGAACGGAGCGGGTCTGCTCTGAGAGATTGAGAAAGTGTGGGCTGCAGACGGAGAGCGGTTACGGTGCGCGGCTTGATCGATAATGACGCATGACCTCGCCGACCACATCGACCGCGGCCAATGACGGCGTCCCGTCTGCCAAGCTTGCTCCGACCGACCATCCGATTGATGCCCTCCTGCGCGCGCGCTGGAGCCCGCGCGCGTTCAGCGATCGTGCGATCGCTGAGCCCGATCTGCGGCGGTTGCTCGAGGCCGCGCGCTGGGCGCCATCGTGCAGCAACGAACAACCTTGGCGATTCATCGTGGGCCGTCGGACGGAGTCCGAGGCGTTCGAACGCATCTTCTCCTGCCTCACTGACGGCAACCGGAAATGGGCCGGACGGGCGGCTGTGCTGTTAGTGTCGGTCGCCAAGCTCATGTTCGATCGCCATCCGGTGTCGAATCGCCATGCGTGGCACGACACGGGTCTGGCCTTGGCCCAGCTGCTCGTGCAGGCGACCTCCATGGGTCTCGTGGGTCATCCGATGGCGGGTTTCGATGCCGAGGCGCTGCGCGAAGCCTGCGGAATCCCAGAAGGCTTCGAGCCGGTCGCCGTCACGGCGCTCGGGTATTTGGGCGACCCGGCCCTGCTCGACGAGGTGTTGCGCGCGCGGGAGCTGGCGTCGAGGCAGCGGCACACGATCGATCAGCTCGCGTTCGGTGGCCAGTGGGCGCACGCGCTGTAGCGTCGTCGATGAGTCAGGCCTCAGGCCGCATCGAGTTCCGGCCCTGGTCCTGATCGGTCGCGTGCGCTTCGCCACGCTTGAGTATCGGGACGAGCGACGAGAGGTCTCGCTCACGGAGTTCTCGGCCGCCGATGGCACCAAGTTCAACGCGATGTTCAACAAGCCCAAGGTCGTGCGCGTGAAGGCGCACGATGTGAGCGGCAAGACCTACGACGTCGGAGTGCCCTGGAGATAGCGCCTCTGGACGATGCGCTACGACCGGAAGTACTCACGTAGGCGATCGACGATGTGAGTAGCGGCGCGGCCGTCCCCGTAGGGATTGCGCGCCGTCGCCATGGCGGTGTAAGCCTGCGCGTCGGTCAGCAGCCGCGTCGCATGATGCACGATGGCGTCGGCCTTCGCGCCGGTCAAGAGCGCCGTGCCGGCGGCGACGCCTTCGGGGCGCTCGGTGGTGTCTCGCATGACGAGCACCGGCTTGCCGAGCGACGGGGCTTCCTCCTGGACGCCGCCCGAATCGGTCAACACGAGCCGGCACCGCGCCATCAGTGCGACGAAAGGTCGATAGCCTTGTGGTGGAATCAGCCGCACGTTGTGCAGCCCACCCAGGAGGCGATTCACGTGACCCAGGACGTTCGGGTTCAAATGAACGGGGTAGACTAAGCGGTAGTCGGGGAACCGCGTCCCGAGCTCCGCGATGGCAGCGCAGATCTCGTCGAAGCCCTGACCGAAGTTCTCGCGCCGGTGCCCGGTGATGAGCACGAACGGCACTTCGTCCCAATCGCTGCCGAGGAGCGAAGCGAGCTGGCAGGCAAGCGTCCGGCGGAGCCCCTCGTCTGCTTGCTGAGCCGCGACCTCCATGAGCAGCGCATCGATGACCGTGTTGCCGGTCACCGCGATCGTGTCGGCCGGCACGCACTCGCGGAGCAACGCGTCTCGTGCGGCCTCGGTCGGCGCAAAATGCAGTGACACGAGCGGCGTAGCCAGCTTGCGGTTCACCTCCTCGGGAAACGGCGACCAGATATTCCCCGTGCGGAGGCCAGCTTCGACGTGCCCGATGGGGATGCGCCGGTAGAAGCAGGCCAGCGCGGCACAGAGCACGGTCGTCGTGTCTCCCTGGACGAGGGCCATGTCCGGTCGTGCCGTCTCGAGCCACCGGTCGATGCCCTCGACGAGGCGGGCGGTCAGGCCCGCCAAGGTCTGGTTCGGCCGCATCACGTCGAGGTCGGCGTCCACCGCGATGCCGAACTGATCAGTGACCTGACGGAACATCTCCTTGTGCTGGCCCGTTGCCACGACCGAGCAGCCGAAGTCGAAGGACGCGCGGAGAGCCGTCACGACCGGCGCGAGCTTGATCGCTTCGGGCCGGGTTCCCATGAAAACGATGATCTGCTTGGTGCTCACGAGCTGGTGTCCGCTGAACGGTTCTTGGAGGGGGTGGAGCCAGAATGCCCTGGAATGCGTCGGGTGACGAGCTCACGACCCACGAGCCAGAGGAACTCGCTATTGGTCGAGAGATAGCGCTTCCACAGCTTGCGGGGCTCCATGATGAGGCGCCAGGCCCATTCGAGCCCGAGGCGTTGGGCGAGCACGGGAGCGCGCTGAATGTAGCCCGCGAGCACGTCGAAGCTGCCGCCAACCCCGATGATCACCGGAACCGCCAGTCTGTCCCGATAACGCTCGACCCAGGTCTCCTTGAAGGGGCTCGGCATCCCCACGAACAGGAAGTGCGGGGCGCATGCGCGGATTTCTTCGGCGATCGCCTGATGAGCGTCGGGGCCGAAATACCCGTCGCGATACCCTGCCACGACGAGACCCGGGTAGCGACGGCGGCAGAGCTCGACGAGTGCCTCGACGACCTCGTGCCGGGCCCCCATGAAGTAGACGCGCAGCCCTTCGGCCGCGCCCGCCTCGAGAAGCCCGGTCATGAGATCGATACCGGTCACGCGCTCAGGCACTGGCCGACCCAGCAGACCCAGCGCCCACACCACGGACATCCCGTCGGCCAGCGCCATGTCACCGGCTTGGCAGGCCTGACGCAGCACCTGGTCGCGACGCATCATGCAGAGGTGTGAGGCATTGGCCGTGATCACGACGTGTGACGCTCGCGGCGCGAGACACCACGAGAGGCAGCGGGCGACGACCGCGGGCATTCGCGCGCGCTCGAACTCGAGGCCGAGCAGCTCGGATCGGTCACCAGGCATCGGATCCTCCAGCCCTTGACTGCGGGTGGGCGCCTCGCGACACCGTACGCGGGCGGGCGTTCGATGGCGCGGTGGCCGCCGCCTCCCGGTGTCGCAGGCGCGCATGTCGAGCGCCGGCACCGTCGAGGGGACGTCCCCGCAGTCCCCCGCTCGGGGAGGACGCGGCGTGGTGCTCATCCGGTCTGTTCGGCAGGACCGTGGACATGCGTCTCCTTTCGCGGCTCACCCTTTACAACAGAACGCCGTACCGATGGCACCAGTGGATCAGGACATAGAGCGCCCAGACCCGTGACCAGTACAGGCCCGGCGCTCCCGATTGGAATGCCGTCCACAGACTGGTTACCGTGGCGCCGTTCAACCCCACGGCCCGCGCGAGTGAGGCGTCCCGCATGGTCTCGTCCATCGCCTTGCCGAGCGAACGGCGAATCCAAGTGTCGAACGGCAAGACGAACCCTCGCTTCGGACGCTCGAACAGTGCCGGGTCGAGGCCGACGAGCCCGATGCGCCGCAGCAGCTCCTTCCGGCCGAGCGGCTCGAACCGCTCGTGCACGTCCAGGCTCGTCACGGCTTCGGTGACGACACTGTCCACCAGTGGGAGGCGCGTCTCGAGCGAGACGGCCATGCTGGCCGCATCCGTGTCACGGAGCAGACGCTCGCCGAGGAACAGGCGCTGTTCGAGCACGCTCACCGAGTCGACGGCCGAGCGGCCCTGACACTCCGCGCGGAGGCTCTGCGCGAGCGCCGCAGGAAGCCCGTCTTCGGTCTCATCGGCGTCATGCGGGTCGAGCAGCAGCTGCCGTTGAAAATCCGGCAAGAACAAGGCATACGCGAGCTGGTAGGTGGACAGCAGGTCCTGCCCGACCCGTACCATGTCGGGAAGCTTCGCCCATCGGGTCTGCGGTGGGGTGGCGCCGTTCCGCGCTCCGCTCAGCAGGCGCGACATCATCCGCACAAGAGGCGCGGTCACGCCAGTTGGCATCCAGGCGGTGCGGCGCGTCCAGCGCTGCATGGTCGGCAGCATCTGGAAAGTCGGGTAGCCGCCGAAGAGCTCGTCGCCACCAGTTCCGACCAGCGCGACCGTCAAGCCCGCTTCCCGGACAGCCTTGGAGATGTAGTACGAGTTCAGGCCATCGAAGGTCGGCTGATCGATCGTGTCGATGGCCGTTCGCAGCGCACCGGCGAACTGGCTCTCCGTCAACACGATCTCCTGGTGCACCGTGCCGATGGCCTTCGCGATCTCCCGCGAGAAGCGTCCCTCGTCGTACTGCGCTTCCTCGAAGGCCAGCGTGAAGGTGTGGATCGGCGACCGACTCGCGCGTTGTGCAAGGTTGGCGACGGCGCTCGAATCGATGCCGCCCGACAGGAAGATGCCGAGTGGTACGTCGCTGATGAGATGGGCGTTGACGCTTTCGAGCAGTACATCGCGCAGACCTGCCTCCGACACGCGGGCGTGCTGCGGGCGAGGGATGTGCCAATAGCGGTGACCGTGCGTGGTCGAGCTCTCGATCACGCGAATCTCGCCGGGTGTGAGCGATGCGATCCCCTCGACAATCGTGTCCGGTCCCACCACGAAGCCGTTCCAGAGCATCGACGAAAGGGCGCGGCGATTGAGCCGCGGCCGGCCGAGGAGCCCCGAGGCAAGAATCGATCGCACCTCGGACGAGAAGATGAGCGACCAGTCGCCGGCTGGATCTGGATTGCGACAGACGTACAAGGGCTTGATGCCGAGCGGATCACGGGCGAGCACGAGTCGGCGCCGATGGTCGTCCCAGAGCGCGAACGCGAACATCCCGCGGAGGCGATCGACGGCGGCCGGACCGTGCCGGGCCAGCAGCCGCAACATGACGGCCGTGTCTCCCGACGAGGTGAAGCGCTCTCCGGCTGCCTGGAGCTCGGCGCGAAGGCCCTTGAAGTTGTAGATCTCGCCGTTGAACACGATGGTGTGGGCGCCCTTGTCGCCCACGTCGGTCATCGGCTGATCGGCGGCACTCGTCAGGTCGATGATGGACAGCCGGCGATGCCCGAACAGGCAGCCGTGGCCGCGATCGTCGGGCGCACTCGACCAGTAGCCCGCGCTGTCGGGCCCGCGATGGGCGATGGCGTCGGTAATCCGGGCAACCACCTGCCGATTGGACTCGGTGAGTCGACCGAGGAGTCCGGCTATGCCGCACATGGCAGTTGAACAGCGCGCCGGACAGAGCGGCCAGTCGGCGACGCGAGGGCACGCGAAGCAGGCACTAGCGACGAATCAGTGGAGTCCAGAACGACACGCCGGCCCGGATGCTGTTACGGCGAATACGAGGACTGAATCCTGGCGTGAACGAGCCGACCTGCGAGAAGTCGTAGAAGTAGTAGAGGTACTCGACCGTTGCGGCGACCGCGCGCGTCAGCCCGATGCGGAGCCTCGCGTTGCCGGTGTAGGTCGAGAAGCGCGCGTCTAGACCGACGGCGGCCGGCGAGCCGTTCGAGTAGCCGCCCGTCAGCGCCAGATCCGCCCGGCGATGAATGAAGCCATTCGAGGCCACAGCCCAGGCGTCGCTGAAGACCGGCGCCGCGACCCCTTCAATCATGCCCGTGCCGCGCTGGTAGGTGCCAGAGACGCTCCACGTCTCGCCCAGTTGTTGCGTGATCGATCCGTCGCCCACGATCCGAAAGAGACGGCGACTGCGAGTGAAATCGTTGCCGAGCGCCGTGCTGACGATGCTCGAGCCCACTTTGAACGCGTAGCCCGTGCGTCGCGTCTCGGACAGCGCGCGCTTGAAGTCGAGACCGATATCGAGGTTGTGCTCGACCGGCTGGGACAAGACCGGACCCACCTGAGAGCCGACGTACTCCGCCCTCCGAAAGACGTAGCCGAGCCGGAGGCTCGTGTCGCGCGTCAAGCCGTACGAATAGGTGCCGCCGGCGTCGACCGTGTTGAACGCTTCACCCCGAGCTGTGAGCACCAAATAGCGCGTGAAACGGAAGGCAGACAGGAGCGTCACCGAAGACCGGCGGCTGAAGTTGTGCACGAACGTGGCGTTCGAATCGGTGGTGTATGACCGGTCGTCGTTGACCGCATAGTCGGTGACCGGCGTGATGACACTACCGAGCGGCGGTGGATTCGCACTGGCGAAGAGCCCCAACACGTACACCGGCGTGAGGGAGAAGGCCTGATTGACGGTGAGCGTCGAACGGCGGGAAGTCTGGGCGCTCAGTCCCACCGCCGCGTGATAGTCCGACGCCGCGAACTCCTGAATGGAGGTGTAGTAGCGCGCGCTGGCCCCGCCGCCCGCCACAAACTGCAGCCGCTCGCCCTGACGGCGAAACGTGAGGTCGCCGACCAGGTTGGTGTAGAACCCGCTGCTCTGGACGGCAGCCGAGACATCGGGACCAATCGCGTCCGCCAGCAGGTTCTCGTCGTAGACCTCGCTCGCCGAGACCGTGAGGCTCAGCGTCTTCCGCAGATCCGGCTCATTCGCAGCCCCACCAAAGAGCGCGCGGTACGGCCGCCCGCCCCCAACCGCGCTCGTGCGCGGATCGCGGTCTCGGCCGCTGCGGCGCTTCTCACGTTCCACATCCCGCTCGCGTTCTTGCTCGCGTTCCTTCTCACGTGGCGGCGACGTCTGGCCCTGTCCCTGCGTGGCGATCTGCGACGAGGCCGGCGCGGCAAACAGCGTGAGGGCTGTGGCGCTACACAGCAGGATTCGCAAGATCGTCATTGGCGGTCGGAACCAGCGGCATCGGTGAGCTCGGCGCGACGGCATCGGGAGCCACTGTCTTCTCTTGGTCAGGTGCCCCGCGCGGCCGAGAGGATCGCCGGGCCGAATCGCTGCAAGGCCGCCACCACTCCCGGCGCTGGCAAGCTGGCTGTCAGCTATCTCTTTGCTTATCATCAATTTACGTGGTCTTAGCGGACCAGCCGCAGGCTCGAGCGAAGCTCGGAGCTCCAGTTGGGACCTTCGTGGAAGGGGAACAAAGTCCCAAAATTTGGAGACTTTCGTCCCACCGAGTCGAGCCTCAGCCGGGTCCAACACCACGGCAAGTCCCCATTCTGCCCGATTCCTCCCGTCCGTTCGATCGCCTTTTTCGCACGCCGTTCCCTGGACGAGGTCGACGGCCCCGGGCGGTGCAGCGTGAGTGAGGCGGTGATCGCCCGCGGTATCCTCTGAAGACACGCACGCGCTATGGTGATCGTCCAACAAGCAGCCGCGATCGTGGTGCGCGGCACGGCGGCGTTTCCCGAGGTGCTCATCGTGCGGGCGCGGAAGAACCCGAGCGACTGGATCTTTCCCAAAGGTCATATCGAGCCGGGTGAAACGCCGGCGCAAGCGGCGGTCCGGGAGCTTGCCGAAGAGGGCGGAGTGCTCGGCGAAGCCGAGGACTTTCTTGGCGTGTCCATCTTGCGCGCAGGCGCTCACGAGCTCGAGATCAGCTATTTCAAGGTGAAGTACACGGGCGACGGTGCCGTCACCGAAACCCGTGAGCGGCGCTGGGTGACGTTCGACGTTGCCAGGGCGCTCCTGACCTACGAGGACGCACGTCGCTACGTGGGCATCGTCGAGCGAATCGTGCGTGCCGCATCTTCCTGACGGATCAAGGCCTCCGGCCGGCCTATTTGGTCCGCTTCAAGTGCTCCACGAGCTCGTGCACGTACATCAGCCGCTCGACCCGCTCGGCGGCGAGGACGTACAGCTCGTAGACGATCGCCTTGACCGCTGCAATCAGGGCCTGCAGCGCCTCGGTCGTGAGGGGCTCGTCGCCGCCGCCGAGCATGCCCACGATCTGAAAGAGCGCCGGGGGGACCGCGGGATGTTTGTCGCCGAGGGCCGCGAGGCTCTTGGCGTAGTCACCGAGGTCGGCGTGCTCCATGTGGATGATCGTGCGCATCGCGAGGCGCGCGCACGCCGTGCCGCCCATCGTGAAGCCCATCTGGAGACAGCCGTCGGCTTCTTCAATCGCTTTGCGCAGTACAGCGGGCACACGCTCATCGAGCGTCATGAAGCGGGGGACGGCCGTGGCGACGGTTGCGGCTGTGGTGGCGGCAGGCATGCTCATCGGGGAGGCGCAGTCGACGGTTCCGCGGTTCATCTGGAGCGCGGGGCCCAGGGGGCGCGACCATCGACCGCCGATCACGCCGTTCCAAAAGCCGCGCCGTCCGTCCTGGGGGCGTTCCCTGCACGGTCGCGCACGTGAGGACACGCTTCGTGAAGCCGCTGCCGAACCTTGGTCACCTCAAGGTTCGGCAGCGATGCACGATTTCGTCAGTTGAATCTCACCCCGATCAGGGCGGCCACCGAGCGGGTCTTGATCTCGTCGCTCCCCGAGACGTCCTTGGAGATGTTGCGCAGGCCGTGGTTGTACCGCACTTCGGCCAGAAACCGCGTGCTCTCGATGCCGCCGCCAAAGACGAGATTGACGTCGTAGCCTTCCGTGCTGTCGACGATGTCGATGCCGCGGAACTTCGTGTCGAGGCGGAAGTCGATGGCCGGTCCTACGAGACCGTAGACGTTGATCCCAGCACGGCTGTGTGTGCCGGCGTTCAACCGTAGCAGGATGGGAACCTGGAGGACCTTGATCTCGAAGTCCTCGTCGTTGCTCCTGGTCTTCGCGCCCTTCTCCGCATAGAGGAGATCTAACTCGACGCCGAGCAACCCCCCGCGATTGCCTCCGATGAACAAGCCGCCGGTGAAGCCCGTCTTGTTCTTGAGGAAGTCGTCGTTTTCTCCGAAATCGAGGCTCGAGAAGAGCAGTCCACCTTTGACACCGAAGCCGATGCCGTAGTCCTGCTTCCCGCCGGACTGCGCGTGAGCCGGCGCGGCCGCGAGGCCGACGCCGAGCACCACCGCTGCAGCCAGAGCCACACCCTTGAAGCCGTCCCTCATGAAGATCTCCTTGTGTCAGTGCCGGGGCAGTTCCAGGATACGGTGCTGAGTCATGCGAATCCAACTCGACGGTGGGGCGCGAAGTGGGACGCACCGGCACCGGCCGGCCCCTCGAACCAATAATTTGGACGCGATCGCTCGAGCTTCGAGCTGGACCTGAGACGACGCGCGGCGCGGAGACACGCCTCCGGCCGGCGATCCGCTTGCAGACCTTAGCGGTTCAGCGGGAATACCAGGCCGACCCCCACGCGCAGGCCGTCCTGGTCGTCGAAGTCGGAGAAGATGTGACGCCAGTCGACCTGCACGCGGACCGCAAACTGCGGCTTCCACGAGAAATCGACGCCGCCGCCGGGCTGCAGCATGAACGACGTGTTGGATGAGGCGTGCTCGGCGCCGGCCAGGACCTGACCGAAGAGCAGCTGCTTCTGACGTCCCGCGCTGGCGATACGGAGGCCGCCGGCGTAGCTGGAGACGGTCACGAACTCGAAGTGGTTGAAGCCGACCTCACCAAGCGCGTACAGGTGGAGCCCGTCGCCGGAGAGGAAGCGCTTGGCGACGTCGAAATGCGCGCCGAGGTTGCTCGAAGCGTTCCATTCGTTCAGCACGAAGTCATAAATGGCCGCGGCGTTCAGGTCGAATTCCTGAGCGGACGTATTTTGCGCGGCCGCGGGCGTCACCGCCAGAGCGGACAGTCCAGCGAACACCACTGCGAGCAATCCCTTACGCACGTGCACCTCCAGAGTGAGCCGTCACAAGTGGACAGCGGAGCTAGGACGCGAGCCTCGTACGGCGCGCGCTACAGATCCTTCACGGATGATACCAAATCGAGTACTGGCCGTACCTCCCCCCAGCACACGCGCTGAGCTGTCGACCGGGGGCCGCATGCGGGAAGGCGACCGACGGGCTAACGAACGAACTGCACGGAATCGAGCACGCGCTCGAAGGTCGGTGCGTACTCATCGTTCTGTCGCGCGGGCACCACGGCGATGGCGTAGAACAGCCCACCGCCGGCGAGCTGCGTCGTCTGAATGCTGATCGTTTCGGTCTCGCCCGACACTTCGGAGACATTCTGGAGCGTGGTCGACAAGGCTGCACGCCGGCCGAGCGTGGTGCTCCGGAAACGGGTCGGCGTGCTCATGCGCGGATTACCGCGACTCAAGGAGTCGATCAGCTGCTCGGTGGCGCGATCGAGATCCTGACTGGCTCGGTGCGAGACGCCGAACTCGATGCCATGCGTGAACACCGGCTGGCCGTTGACCACGCCGTGGCTGCCATCGGGCACGAACGTGATCGTCTCTCCGCCTTGGCGGTCTCGCCAGTTCGACGGCACGCTCACTTTGAACACGTTGCCGGCGGTGACCTGGCGGAACCGTGTCGACGGCGCTTCGACACGCCCCGTCGGCGGACGGTTGTCACCCGGCGCCGACGTCGAAGTCGTCTTCCGTGTGCGCGCAACCTCCTCGCTGCTCGGGGCCTGCGGAAGCGACTTCAGTTGGGCCTTGATCCGGTTGAACCTGCTCGGGTCGGGCGTCAGGCCCTCGACGTTGAGCGCCTTGGCTTCCTTGGAGATGTACTCGGCGCGGTTCCCCGGGTTGGGATGGCTGCTCAACCACTCGGGGCCGTTGCCACCGGACGATTTCTCGATCGTCCGGAACATGTTCGCCATGTCGCGCGGATCATAGCCAGCGCGCGCCATCATGTGCGACCCCTCGATGTCGGCTTGGCGCTCGTACTCACGCCCGAAACGCAGGAATGCGGTGCCGAGGCCGAACTGCGTGCCCTGTGCAATCACACTCCCGACGCGCCCGCCGATGATGGCCCCGAAGATCGCGCCCGCCACCTGGCCAGCCTGGTACTTTCCAGCCTTGCTCGCCTGAGCGGTGCCGTGGCGGAGGATGACGTGACTGACCTCGTGCGCCATCACGCCGATCACTTCGCCTTCGTTCGAAGCCGCCTCGATCATCCCGCGGTTCACGAACATCGGTCCCCCGGGGAGGGCAAACGCGTTGATGTCGCGGATGTTCACCGTGTCGAACGTGTACTCAAACGCCGGCTGGCGCAGATCCGCCCGAACGACGTTGACGAGCCGACGGCCCAGCTCGTCGATATATGACGTCACAGCATCGTCGCGCAGTAGCGGCATCTCCTGACGGGCCTGCGCCGCCGCTTCCTTCCCGAGCTGTACGTCCTGTGCCGGCGTGTACTTGTTCTTGGGCGGATCGACGCGAGTCTGAGCGCCGAGGAGCGCGCCGGCGGTCGCGACTACACCCAGGCATGCCACGAGTTGGTGCTTCATAGGTCGTTCGTCTCCGGAGCCGCCTCCCACAGGCGGTTCCCGTGACATTGCATGCAATTATCGCGTACGTCGTTTTGGACCCGCTGGGCTGCCAACCATTGGCACCTCAGGCAGAAGGCGGACAGAAAGTGTCACCGTCCAGTGCGAAGGATGGAGCGAAGCCTCCACAGTGGGCCGTCCAGGAGCCGGCACAAGCCCTGCATTAGGGCGGTGTGTGACTACTCGTCTAGGGGGCGGCAGCGCTCATGGGTTTGCGCTCATTGACATCCTGTTTGTCTGCGGCATCCTGGGAATCCTGTCAACGCTCGCGATGCCACGTCTGCTGCTGGCTCGCCAGTCAGCGGGTGCAGCCTCGGCCATCGGATCGATGCGGACCATCAGCAGCGCACAGCTCACGTTCGCGCTCACCTGCGGCGGCGGGTTCTACGCGCCCAATCTGACCACGCTCGGCGTACCCCCGCCGAGCAGCGATACGCCCTTCATCAGCCCGAATCTGAGCTCCGCTGACACCATCGACAACAGCGGGTATCTCATCACGATGACGGGCACCGCCTTTGCCGGCAGCCCTGATAGCTGCAACGGGCGGCCGGCCGGAGAGACCGCGCAAGGATTCAAAGCGGGCGCCGATCCGCTCGAGGCGACCAACTCGCGGTATTTCGCCGTCAACTCCAACGGTCAGATTTGGGAGGACACGACGTCACTCTTTCCCGTCATGCCGGAAGTCGGCGAGCCGCCCTCCGGACAGCTTCTGAGCCGCTGACGGCAATTGCGCCCGAGCAGCTAGCTTTCGGTTTGACCTCCAGTGTCGACACGCCGCGCCGACGAATGACAAGTCTGACGCGGCGCTGACGGTACTGTGGTCGGAGCAGCACGCGAGGGCCGAGTCCGGGCTATAATTCCGACAGCTATGTGGACAAAGATGATGGGCGGTCCTCGAAAGAAGGCGCCCAAGACCATTGCCGTCATCGATCCCGATCGGTGTTTCGGGGCGTTCGCCTGCTCCATCTGTCAAGCCGCCTGTCCGGTTGCCGGTTGTATCGTTGAAGAGCCGGATCGTGACGGGCGCATGGTCTGCGCGGTTCGCGCCGATCTCTGCATCGGGTGCGGCCTCTGCGTCACGCTCGGCAACCCGACGGCGCCGCAGCAGCGCGAGTTCGGCTGCCCGCCAGACTACGACGCGATCAACATGATGCCGTTCGAAGACGTCGTGAAGGCGCTTGTCGGCTCACCCAAGACCGAGCAGCCCGCCCCGACCGCCTGAGCGCGTGTCCAGGGCTACTTGAGCCTATCGGATCGCGAGTGCGCGTCTTGGCCCTGCAAGACGCGAGACGGCAGGGCGTGTCCCACCCGGGCGGCGATGAACGTAGTGGCTTCTCTCAGGCGCGCCGCCGAGATTCCGGTGGTCATGCCTAGGCCATCCAGCATGTAGAGGAGATCCTCGGTGCCGAGGTTGCCGGCCGCTCCTGGGGCGTACGGACAGCCACCCAGCCCTCCGGCTGACGCATCGAAGGTTCGTACGCCGCACACGAGACCCGCGAGCACGTTGGCGAGCGCGGTGCCGAATGTGTCGTGCAAATGCAGCGCGAGGCTCGTCACCGGCACGTGCGGCATGAGCGCCTCCAGGAGTTCGACGATCTGTCCGGGATGGGCCACGCCGATCGTGTCGCTCACCGCGACCTCGTAGACACCTAACTCCAACAAATCGCGCGTCCGCCGAACGACGGTGTCGACGGCGACGGGCCCTTCGTATGGGCAGCCGAACGCGGTCGAGAGATACCCGCGTATGGGGACGCCCTCGACACGGGCGCGCGCGAGTACGCGTGCGTACTCGGCGAGGGATTCGTCAACGGCCTGGTTGATGTTCTTCCGGTTGAAGGTCTCGGAGGCGGCGGTCACGACCGTGACGTCGCGTATGCCGGCTGCGAGCGCGCGCTCGAACCCGCGCAGGTTCGGCACGAGCGCGCGGTATTGCACGCCGGATCGCTTCGCGATCGCCGTGGCGACCTCGGCCGCATCGGCCATCTGCGGCACCCAGCGGGGGCTGACGAACGCGGTGACTTCGATGGCGGAGAAGCCGGCGTCGCTCAACCGATCGACGAACGCGACCTTGTCGGCGGTGGAGACGAGGGTCGCCTCGTTCTGCAGACCGTCTCGCGGGCCGACCTCAACCACCGTGACGGTCTCGCCCTTCAGAGTCCGCAGAGCGTGGGCGTCTCCCATCAGTCCAACTCGACGAGCACGGCGTCCGGCTGTACGAGCTCGCCTTCCCGACACCGCACGGCGCGGACAACGGCGTCGCTCGTCGCGCGAAGCGGCAGCTCCATCTTCATGGCCTCGAGGATCACCAGCGTATCGCCTTTGGAGACCGTCGCGCCTGGCGCCACGAGCACCTTGAGAACCGTGGCGGGCATGGGCGCGCTGAGCACCTGCGGACCGCTCGCATGCGCCGCCGGCTGGCTCGGCGACGAGGCCGCCGTGGTGGGCTCGCGATAGACGCGGCCGTCGGCAAAGGCCCAGCGACGGCCGGCGGGACCGGCTACATACACGAGCGTTGCGCGTCCGTCCCCTGTGACCCGATAGACCCCTCGCCCGAGCGGCTCGACCGTTGGCGCGTCAGTCATGGCCGAAGTGACCCGCGCGCCGGCACGTTCCATGGATCCCGCGCGGCGCTGACGTCCTGTGGCGCCGGCGGCGTGACCGCGCCGTGCGCCGCCAGTGCCGCCGTGACAGCCTCGGGCCACGATCCCACGCCAATCCCGGCCAGAATGACGTCGGTCTCGGCGTCCAAGAACTTGGTGTCCACGTCCCCCGCACGGAAGCGCGGGTGGTTCAGGACGCCCAGGACGAACGGTAGATTGGTGTCGACGCCAAGGATCGGGAAGTTGCGCAGCGCCTGCTCCAGGCGTGCAACCGCATGGGCGCGCGTTTCGGCCGACGCGATCACCTTGGCGAGCAGGGGATCGTAGTACACCGACACCTCGTCACCTTCGGAGACGCCGCTCTCGACGCGCACCCCCGGTCCCTGAGGCTCGCGGTAGAGGACGAGCGGACCTGCCTGCGGGATGAAACCGAGCGCGGGCGCTTCGGCGTAGATGCGGGCCTCGATCGCATGGCCCCGTTGATGGAGGGTGTCCTGCGTCCAGGGGAGCGGCGCTCCAGCGGCGACGGCCAACTGCGCGCGAACCAGATCCACGCCGACCACCGCCTCGGTCACGGGATGCTCCACCTGCAGGCGGGTGTTCATCTCCAGGAAGTAGAACGCAGCGTCGCCACCGATCGGCGAGGGCTCGACGAGGAACTCGATCGTTCCGGCGTTGCGATACCGGGCAGCGCGCGCGGCCCGCACCGCCGCATCCGTAATCCGCGCCCGGAGATCCGGGGTGAGGAACGGCGAGGGTGATTCTTCGATCACCTTCTGGTGCCGACGCTGAATCGAGCACTCGCGCTCGAACAGATGCACCACATGGCCCTCGCCGTCGGCCATGATCTGAACCTCGATGTGCCTCGGCCGCTCGAGGAGCCGCTCCAGGTACAGCGTGCCATCGCCGAACGCCGACATGGCCTCCCGGCGCGCGGCCCGGACCGCCTCGATCAAGTCGCCTTCGCCGCTGACGCGGCGCATTCCCTTGCCGCCGCCACCCGCCGATGCCTTGACGAGCAGAGGAAAGCCGACGCTCGCAGCCGCTTGTCTCAATCCCTCGTCGGATTGGTCTCTCGGCGTCTCGCCTGGCACGACGGGCACACCTGCGGCCGCCATGATCCGGCGTGCATCGATCTTCGATCCCATCTGGTCGATCACGTCGGCTGGCGGTCCGATGAAGGTGATCCCGGCATCTTGACAGGCCGCCGCGAGCTGGGGGTTTTCCGAGAGAAAGCCGTACCCCGGGTGGATGGCGTCGGCCCCCGAGCGTTCGGCGGCATCGATCACGGCCGCCACCGAGAGATAGCTCTCGAGAGGCGCGGCAGGGCCGATGCGCTCGGCGCGATCGGCGAGGAAGACGTGTCGCGCACGATGGTCGATGTCCGAGTGAACGGCGACCGTCTCGAGCCCGGCTTCTCGACACGCCCGGATCACCCTGACGGCGATCTCGCCCCGATTGGCGATGAGCACTCGCGTGAACACGGCTGCGGCCTATATCCGCTGCGGCGCGGACGTCGAATCAGAGAACGCCAACGCGGTCAGCCACGTCTTGGTTCCCGCTCGTTCGTCCGTCATGTGACGACCCAGGACGGCTTCCGCTTCTCGAGAAAGGCGCGCAGCCCCTCCTGCCCCTCTTGCGACACCCGACGCTCGGCGATCACTCGAACCGCTGATGCGCTGGCCTGCCCGATCGGCCGGTCCCAGACCTCGCGGATGAGCGCCTTGGCTGCGGCGACCGCCTCGGAGCCCGAGGTCGCGAGCTCGCGCAGACAGCCGTCCACGGCTGCGTCCAGCGAGGCGGCGGGCACGACCTGATGCACCAGACCCAAGGCGAGGGCGCGCGCGGCGCCGAAGCGCGCGCCGGTGACGAAGAGCTCACGGGCCGCCGAGCGGCCGATCTTGGCCAGCACGAACGGCGAGATCACGGCCGGCACGATGCCCAACTTGACCTCGGTAAACCCGAAGACCGCCTGCTCGTCGGCGACGACGACATCGCAGATGGCCGCCAGGCCGACGCCGCCCCCGAGCGCGGCGCCATGCACCCGTCCGACCACCGGCATCGGAAGGGTGTCGAGTGCCAGGAACATTCGCGACAGCAGACCGGCGTCTCGCACGTTGTCGGCGTGCGAGTACTCGACCGTCTTCGCCATCCAGGCGATGTCGGCCCCCGCCGAGAAGACGGGACCGGCGCCTGCGATGACCACGGCGCGCAGTCCGGATTCCTCGCGTGTGCGCGCGGCCCAGTGGGTCAGCTCGGCGATGCTCTCGTCGTTCAACGCGTTCCTGACGTCGGGACGATTGAGCGTGAGCCGCTCGACGTGGCCGTCGCGGACGCTCAACAGATGCTTGTAGGTCACGTCCGCCTCACATCCGGAAGACGCCGAAGACAGGAGCCGCAAGGGGCGCGTTGAAGCTCGCCGACAGCCCCAGCGCCAGCGCCTGGCGCGTGTCGAGCGGATCGAGCACCCCATCGTCCCAGAGCCGCGCCGTGGAGTAGTAGGGCGATCCTTCGCGCTCGTATTGCTCGAGGATCGGCTGTCGGAGGGCGTGCTCCTCCTCGGCCATGAGGCTCTTGCCCTCGCGAGCCAGCTGGTCGCGTTTGACCGTCGTCAAGACGGCTGCGGCCTGCTCACCGCCCATCACCGAGATGCGGGCATTGGGCCAGAGCCAGAGAAACCGTGGATCGTAGGCGCGCCCGCACATGCCGTAGTTGCCGGCGCCGAAGGACCCCCCGATGATGACCGTCAGCTTGGGGACGACCGCGGTGGCGACCGCGTGGACCATCTTGGCGCCGTCTTTCGCAATGCCCGCCCGCTCGTACTGGCGGCCCACGATGAACCCCGTGATGTTCTGGAGGAAGACGAGCGGGATGCCTCGGAGGTTGCAGAGCTCGATGAAATGCGTTGCCTTGAGGGCGCACTCGGAGAAGAGCACTCCATTGCTCGCGACGAGACCGACGAGCATGCCGTAGATCCGCGCGAAACCCGTGACGAGCGTCGGTCCGTACCGCTCCTTGAACTCGTCGAAGCGCGACCCGTCGACCAGCCGAGCGATAATCTCGTGCACATCGTAAGGCTTGCGGAGATCCGCGTTCACGATGCCGTAGAGTTCAGACGGGTCGTATCGCGGATCCTCGGGCTCGGTGAGATCGACGGGCGGCGTCTTCACGCGGTTCAAGGTCGACACGATCGTGCGACACAACTCCAAAGCGTGCGCGTCGTCTTCGGCGAAGTAATCGGCCACGCCCGACAGACGCGTGTGCACGTCTGCGCCTCCCAACTCTTCGGCGGTGACGGACTCCCCGGTGGCAGCCTTCACGAGCGGAGGCCCCCCGAGGAAGATAGTTCCGGTCCCGCGCACGATGATGGTCTCGTCCGACATGGCAGGCACGTAGGCGCCCCCCGCGGTGCACGAGCCCATGACGACGGCAATCTGCGGGATGCGGGCGGCGGACATGCGCGCCTGGTTGAAGAAGATGCGCCCGAAGTGCTCGCGGTCGGGAAAGACGTCAGCCTGCATCGGCAGGTACGCTCCACCCGAATCGACCAGGTAGACGCAAGGCAGGTGATTGTCGTGGGCGATCTGCTGGGCGCGTAGATGCTTCTTCACGGTCAGCGGATAGTAGGTACCTCCCTTGACCGTCGCATCGTTGGCGACGATGAGGACTTCGCGTCGCGAGACACGACCGATCCCCGTGACCAGGCCTGCAGCAGGCGCGTCGTTGTCGTAGAGATCCCACGCCGCCAGCGGCGAGAGCTCGAGAAACGGAGTGTCCCGATCCAGCAGTCGTGTGAGGCGTTCCCTGACCGGCAGCTTGCCTTGTTGACGATGCCGCTCGAGAGACTTGGCGCCACCACCCTCTTTGACCCGGGCGACGCGTGCACGCAGATCGTCGACGAGCGCTTGCATCCGGGCACGGTTGGCCTGGAACGTGGGATCGGACGGGACGATATGGGTGGGAAGCGTCCGCATGGGCGCCGGCGTGTCACCAGCCGCAGCAATCGGTCTTGAAGCCGCAGGCGGCGCAGCGCCAGACGGCATGCATCCGGTACATGCCCGCGCCGCAGCGATCGCAGACCATCTGGTCGGCGGGCGAGGCGGTCGGCGTCTGGATGGGCGTGAACGTACTTGCGGGTGAGGCCGACGTTCGTTCCGGTGCGCGCACGGCGGACGGGCGAGTCGGCGTCGGATCGGACATGGGCGGATTATCGCATGACGCCCGGGCGCATCGCCGCGGAGCGGGTGCTGGTCGGCCACCGTCGCCGCGGCGCGGAGGCAGACCTCGGCGCGCGGGTTGCGCGGAACCGCATCGATAGATGTAGATATGTCGATAATTGGTCCTTGCGCTCGTCCGAGGCCCCTGCTATAGTCCCCGTGAAGATCGCTCTTATCGAGAGTGGCGGAGGGACAGGCCCGACGATGCCACGGCAACCTTCTCTGTCGACCGACCATCAAGGTGCCAATTCCTGAACTGCCAGCCCAAGATGCCCGGCCGACGCTCGACGGGCTCCCGGCGGCGGTGAAGATGAGAAGGCCCGTGACGCTCAACTCGTTTCAAACCTCGGGGAACAGCCCCGGTTCCACCGGCGCGCTGGGCGTTCTGCCACTCGCCGTCCCTTCCGTCCCGGGCGTGTCACGGCCGCCGCAGCGGTCTTCAGTCCCCGCGACCCGCTCCCCTCGATGTCGTCGCGTATTGAATCGATTCCCGGGGTGCCAGCATCCCAGTCGGAGGCTTGTGTGAGTGCGCTCATTGGTCTGCAGTGTCATATGTGTCAGGCGCTTCGTCCGGCGGAGGCCGTCTATGCGTGCGATCGGTGTCTCGGCCCGCTCGAGCCCGTGTACGACTACGATGCCATCCACCTGACGCGCGAAGACATCGAGCGTCGCCCCAAGAACATCTGGCGCTATCGGGAGCTGCTGCCGATCACGGGCGTTCCGCAGACAGGCTTTCATACCGGGTTCACGCCGCTCGTCCGCTGCACGCGGCTCGCCGACAAATTGGGCGTCGATGAGCTCTACGTCAAGGACGACTCGGTCAACCATCCAACGCTCTCCTACAAGGACCGGGTCGTCTCGGTGGCCGCCACGCGAGCCGCCGAGCTCGGTTTCTCTGTCCTTGCATGTGCGTCCACGGGCAACCTGGCCAACAGCGTCGCAGCCCATGCGGCGCGGCTGGGCATGGAGTGCTCGGTCTTCATTCCCGACAACCTGGAAGCCGGCAAGCGTCTGGGGTCGGCGATCTTCGGACCCACGATTCTCGCCATCGCGGGCACCTACGACGATGTGAACCGTCTCTGCTCGCAGGTTGCGGATCGCTATGGGTGGGGATTCGTCAACATCAACCTGCGGGCCTACTATGCCGAAGGCGCGAAGACCCTGGGCTTCGAGATTGTCGAACAGCTCGGGTGGCGCTATCCGCACCACATCGTGTCGCCCGTCGCGGGCGGCACGCTGCTGCCGCGCATCGTCCGCGGCCTGCGCGAGATGAAGCACATCGGGCTGGTGGACGGTGCGTTGCCTCGCGTCCATGCGGCGCAAGCGGCGGGATGCGCCCCGGTTGTCACCGCCATCCTGGACGGCTCGGATCACCCGGAGCCCGTGCGCCCACAGACGATTGCGAAGTCCATCGCGATCGGCAACCCGGCGGACGGCTACCAGGTCATCCAGACCGTTCGCACGACCGGCGGAACGGGCGTCGCCGTGCCAGACGAGAAGATCCTCGACGCGATTCATCTCCTCGCCGAGACCGAAGGCATCTTCACCGAGCCCGCAGGAGGCACGACGCTCGCGGGGGCCATCGAGCTCATCGAGCGCGGCGTCATTCCGCGCCACGAGTCGATCGTCGTATGCGTGACGGGGAATGGCTACAAGACGACGGAGGTCGTGGCCGACGCCGTGGTCGAGCCGGTACGCTTGACGCGCGCGTTCAAGGATTTCGAGGCCTGGTGGGAGACGCGGGCCAGCCACCGGGTTTCGGTGTAGGCTACGCATCGTTCTCATCCGCATGCGTCAGGCTTCCAGCGGACTCGAGAGCAGTCCCGCCTGAAAGGCCTGGTCCAGCCGGTGCCCCGCGGCGACGCGCATCACGTCAGCACGCCAGTCGGACGCGGCAAGGAGTCGACATGCGCTGGAGTTCAGGTGACCGAAACGACATCGAGGACCGCAGGGGGAGCGGAGGCCGGTTCGGAGGGGCGGCGCCGATCGGCATTGGTGGCCTCGTGCTGCTGCTCGTTCTCAGTTGGGTAACCGGCACGGATTTCCTTTCGCTTCTCGGCGGCTCGGGGGCATTGGCGCCGGTCGAAACGACCGGCGGAGACGCGGCGCCTATCCAGGCAAGCCCGGAAGAAGAGCGCATGGTCGACTTCGTGGACGCTGTCGCCCGCGACACGCAAGACGTGTGGGAACGCCTGCTCGGCAATCGGTATCGGCGGACAAAGGTGGTGCTCTTCCGTGACGCCACGCAAACCGGCTGCGGGTTCGGCGACGCGGCGACGGGTCCCTTCTACTGTCCGGCCGATCAGCACGTGTACCTCGACCTCAGTTTCTTCGCCGAGCTGTCACGCCGGTTCGGCGCACCGGGCGATTTCGCGCAGGCCTACGTCATCGCGCACGAGTTCGGGCACCACGTCCAGAACATTCTCGGGTTGAACGAGCGGGTCGGCGACGACCGGGCTGGTCCGAACAGCGCTGCCGTCGCGCTTGAGCTGCAAGCCGACTGCTTCGCCGGCATCTGGGGGCATGAAGCATCACAGGGTGGCCGCTTCGCCGTGGGGAAGGTCGAGCTCGACCCGGGCGACACAGAGGAAGCGCTGCAGGCGGCTGCGGCGATCGGCGACGATCGCCTGCAGAAGATGGCAGGCAGCCGCGTTGCACCCGAGAAGTTCACGCACGGCAGCTCGGCTCAGCGCGTCGAGTGGTTCCGCCGTGGGATGCAGGCCGGCGACGCCAGGCGCTGCGACACGTTCGCAGCGGTCACGCAGTAGGGCTGTTCTAGAAGCCCGCAGCCACGCCGAGATGGATGGTGCGCGGCGGCTGAATCGCGATGCCGCGGCGATCGTTTGGAGCCGCGGCCGCGCGCTCCTCGACGTCGTAGGTCAGCCCGAGCAGATTGTAGGCATCGAGGACGAGCGCGAAGCGCTGGCGACCCGAGCCGAAGCCTTTCTGCAGCCGCGTGTCGAGCGTGCCGGTGAACTTGAACCGCGAGTCGCCGGCGGCAAAGGCGCGAACAGCCTCGGTGCCCTGGGGGAGATTCGGGAAGACCCGCACGCGCGAGAAGTTCTGGCCATCCTGATATCGCGCGATGACGCCAAGCGTCACGTCCGCCGGAAAGCGATAGACACCGGCAAGCTTGACCGTGAACGCCCGGTCGTTGAAGAGGCGTCCTCGGGCCAACGAATCGCCGTTTGGCGTCACCCACGACTCCCCGAGGATCGCCTGATCGTTCTCGAGCGGGCCGTAGCCTCGACTGGCCGCGGTTCCGACGGCGATGCTCGCCGTGGCGCCGCCAAGGACGATCAGCGGCCCGGCCCGCCATTCTCCTGAAAGCTCGAGACCGCCTCCGAGCGCCGGGTCCTGATCTGGTGTGGTGAGAAGGTAGCGATCCGCGCCAAACGCCGCCGGCTGGCGCCCGAAGACGGTGAGCACCTTGTCATCGTCGGTCTTCCCCGTGTCCGATCCCGGGTCGCTCACGGTGAACGTGGTGTAGGACTGGGGCGGGACGCCCGTGTTCAAGAGTCGGAACAGGCCGGTCTCGCGTCGTCCGACCAGGGCGATCTGAAAGCGTCGCGTCTGCTGGTTGCCGAATTCGAAGCCCACGGTGAGCTCGTCGGACACCGGTCGCGCGAGATCTTCGTCGATGGACGCGAACTCGGGTCGGCCGCTGGTGCCCGGCCCGACGCGCGCGACAATCGGACCGCCAGGGATCGCAGCGCCGCCGGCCCACCGGTAGACGTCGGCGGCCGGTGCGGCCGGGTCGCCAACTGCGAGGGTATCGAGCGTCAGACGATAGGCCGCGCGCGTGTAGCCAAGAAACGCAATGGTCGAGCCTTCCGGCCGCATGCGCCACCAGAGACGCGCGCGCGGCAGCAAGGTGTGCCAGGTCACGCCTTGCTCGGCTCCCGAGGCGCTTCCGGTGACCCCTTCATACCGGAGACCGAGCGAGAGTCGCAGGCGCGGGGCCAGGCTGATCTCGTCCCCTCCGTGCACGGCCACAGTGACTGCGTGACGGCTGGAGGTCAGGTCGTTCCGGCGGAACTGCCAGACCCGTGCGGCGGCGCCGTCGACGAGCTCGCCGACCAGGCCAATTCCAACAGGCGGAGCCTGGTGCTGGGAGGCCATCAGGTCCACGCCTCCGTGGACCTGATGAGTGCGCCTGCCGGTGGTTCGTCTGGTGGACACGCGAGCACCCACGGTCCCGACGCGCACCGTGCCCCGCGAGGGGTCGGCCACCGCCGAGACGGGACCATCCATTAGACGCTCCACGAAGGCCACCGACGAGCCGATGCTCGGCGTCCGTCTTCGCTCTGTGTAGCCGCCGAAGAGTTGCCACGGCGCGCGGCGGTCCGCCCGCGACTTCCAGGTCGACTGCACGTGGACGGCGGTTTCGGCCGCGGTCGCCGCAGGCGCCTGCCACATCAGGCGATACTCGAACGGTACCTCGGCACGCTGTACCCAGACGTGAGTCGTCAAGGCGGGACCCTGGGGCGTGCCGTGGACGAGCGATCCGAAGGCCGAGAACAACTGGGCGTCCACGCCGTTGGTCTCGGTGCGGACGGCCTGGGCGCTTTTGGTCCACGAGGCCCAGAGGAAGGCGTGCAGCCGGTCCGGCTGGAGTGCACCTGTCGACGAGAACGTCAGCCTGTCGCGCCCGGTCAGGCGGACGATCGAGGGCACCCCCACGGGCGTCTTCGCGGACAGACCACCGTGAGAGGTGAAACCCTCGAATCGATGCTGCCAGCGGTCGGCGGCCTGGCGCGGCGAGAGCGTGATGGCGAGGCCGGGTGCGCCGACGTCGGTTGGGAGGAACCCGGTCGCTACGTCGACCCGCTGCCACGGTCCGAGCTCTGGAACGAGCAGCGGGACCCCGCCGCCGGTCGGATCGGTGATGTCGACCTCGCCGACACGGAATGTCGTCTGCGACCACGAGGTGAGGAAGCCGCCCACTCGGGCCGGCTGGGCGCCAAACAGCCCACCCCCGGTGAATCTGTCCGTGATGAGCGGCGGCTGCATCGTCTCGAGCACGCTGTAGAGCGTGTCGCTCAAGGGAAGATCGCGCAGGAGCGATTCGTTGTAGCTGAGGCCGAGCGTGGTTGGCGCCGAGGGCGCGTCGGTCGGGGTCTGTGCAGACAGTCGCTCGCCAGTAGCAGCGAGGACACCGACCAAGGTCAGAATCCGCGCGAACGGTGCACGGTACATCAGGCGGTCTCTCGATCGGCCTGGGAGAGCGGTTGGAGTGCCGTGGAGGTCGCGTGCCCGGCGGCCCTTCGACGCCACACACGCCACATCGGCACCAGCCACGCGGTTACCCAGAGCGCTCTGGCCATCCAGGTCGGGCCGGGGTCGACCGTGGCCGCGGCCGAGTGCAGAGCCCGGCCGTCGTAGCGCACGACCGGGTTGAGATAGAGGGTCGTGTAAGGCGCTTGCACGATCGTTCGCACGTAGGAGTCGTGCCGCCCGAGCTGGTAGTGAGCCGAGTTCGTCTGTTCGACCGTCCGCCGGACCGTGCCGTTCTGGCCCACGAAGGTGAAGGTCGCCGGCGATCCGCTCGTGGTGACGACGAGAGTGCCATCGACGAGCTCGACGCTCCGGAGCGTGGCGTCGATCGGAGCAGGGCGATCGCCGTTCCGCGAGGCGGCGTACGAACGACCGGCCTTGAGGCCCGCCACGACGTCGTGCGTGTTGCTCGACGGGGCATTGATCATCGTCCACGCGGCCGCCGTTCGACGCGGGTCGGTCGTGTCGTGGGTGTCGTCATTGGCGAGTGCCCACACCAGGCGCCCGCCGGAGAGCGCTACGTCCCACGGGGCTTCGGATCGGAACGGACCGTTCACGATCTCGATCAGCTGATAGCCGGTGAGCCGGCGTAGATCGCCGGGCGTGTACGCATCACGCGTCTGCGGATGGACGAGCGCCACGAGCTCGGCCGATCGACCGACCCTTTGGATGATGTGCTGCCGCTGGCTGAGCGCTTGCCACAGGGGGACGTCGAACCAATCCACGTGTCGCGCGCCAATGGCGAGTTGATGGCGCTTGTGGATGTTGTAGCCGTGCTCGTAGAGCGGCATGGTGTCGACGCCAGCGTGGGCGGCGATCTGGTGATAGTTCGAGACGCCCGCGACGTCGTACCCGAGCGCTCGGTAGGTCCGCACGACGTCCTGGCTCGGCTGCTCGCCGCTCGTCAGTCCACCCCAGGCCGTGCCGTGGGCGTGCAGGTTGGCCCGCTGCCAGCGTCCCGTGAGCCCTGCATACGGGTTGTAAAGGTGCGGCCCGGCGAAAGGGGCGGGCTCCGGGAACCGATAGATCGGGATGCACGCATACGGGAGGGCGACCAGCCCGAGCACGGCGATCACGCAGAGGTGTTTGACGGTCATGCAGCGGTTCGGACAGTCAGGAGAGTGCCGGCCACGATTTTACCCGCACTGCCGCGCCCCGCGCGAAGCGAAGCCAGCGTCAAGCATGACGCAGGATCGACGGCCGGACGATCGCGTACTCGAAGCTGTTGGCGAGCGCTTGGAGGCTGGCCTCGACGATGTTCTCGTTCACGCCGACCGTACCCCATTCGTGCGTTCCGTCGCTTGTCTCGATGAGGACGCGCGTACGGGCGGCCGTGGCGCTGGTTGCGTCGATGATGCGGACCTTATAGTCGGTGAGCCGCACGTCCGCCACCTGCGGGTAGAAGCCGACCAGCGCCGCTCGCAGGGCCCCGTCCAGGGCGTTCACCGGCCCGTCGCCGTCGGCGACGGTGTGGGCGAACTGGCCGTCGACGCGGACCTTGACGGTGGCTTCACACACCGAGTCGTCGCCGGAGCGTCGCATCGAGACGTGGTAGCCCTCGACCACGAACGGTGGCGGCACGCCGTGCAGGACACGACGGATGACGAGCGCCAGCGAGCCGTCGGCCGCCTCGAACTCGAAGCCCTCGTGCTCGAGCGCCTTCACCTTCGTGAGGATGTCTCGAAGCTGCGGCGTGTCATTGGACACCTGGAATCCAAGCTCCCGTGCCTTCATGACGATATTGCTGCGGCCGGCGAGATCGCTGATGAGCACGTGTCGGGTGTTGCCGACCACCGACGGGTCGACGTGCTCGTAGCTGTGGATGACCTTCTGCACGGCGTTGACGTGGGTGCCGCCCTTGTGCGAGAAGGCGGCCGCGCCCACCCACGGCAACCGGGGGTTCGGCCGCAGGTTGGCGGTCTCGTCGAGAAATTGGGAGAGCTCCTTCAAATGGACGAGCGACTCGGCCGGCACTGAGGCCACCTTGCGCTTGAACTGCAGGATCGGCATGACGCTTGTCAGGTTGCAGTTGCCCGTGCGCTCGCCGTAGCCGTTCAGCGTGCCCTGTACGTGCGTCGCACCGGCGTCGAGCGCCGCCAGCGCATTGGCCACGCCGAGCCCGATGTCGTCATGCGTGTGGATCCCGAGGCCGACGGTGAGCCGCGTGCGTGCGTCCTTCGTGATGGCGAAGACGTCCTCGGGCAGTGAGCCGCCATTGGTGTCGCACAAGGTGACGATGTCGGCGCCGCCACGGGCGGCCGCTTCCCAGGTCGCCCGCGCGTAGTTCGGATCGTCTTTGCAGCCGTCGAACGCATGCTCGGCGTCGTAGACGACGAACTTGCCGTGCTGTTTGAGGAACCGGACGGTGTCTTCGATCATCGCGAGGTTCTCCTCGGGCGTGGTCTGGAGGACCTCGCGCACGTGGAGCAGCCAGGTCTTTCCGAAAATCGTGACAACGGGCGTTCCGGCCTCGATGAGCAGGCGCACCTGATCGTCGCGCTCGACCGGGGTGTCCTTCCGGCGGGTCGATCCGAAGGCGGCGAGCCGGGCACGCTGGAACGTCCGGTGCTTGGCGTGCGCGAAGAACTCGATATCGCGCGGGTTCGAGCCCGGCCAGCCGCCCTCGATGTAATGCACGCCGAAGGCGTCCAGCCGCTCGGCGATGCGTAGCTTGTCGGCGACTGAGAAGGTCACGCCTTCGCCCTGTGTGCCGTCACGCAGAGTGGTGTCGTAGATTTCGACGAACAAAGCCATGGTGATGGACTGATTGTACCGTTGTTGGGCTGGTGGGCTGGTCATCGCCCTGTCAGCCCATGTAATCCGCCGTCGCGATTGGCGCCTCAACCTCCGAGGAGGGTTCGGCGATCGAGGCCGCGGACCGACGCGTCGACGAGCTCGAGCACGTGGATGACTGGTCGCTCGTGGCCGCAGGCGCGCCCGGCGGCCTGAATCTGGATGACGCATCCCGGATTCGAGGTGACGACGACATCGGCGCCGGTCTGCGCGATGTGCACCGCCTTCCGCTCTCCGAGCCGCGCGGCCATCTCCGGTTGCACGAGATTGAAGATGCCCGCGCTGCCGCAGCAGATCTCGCTCTCGGGCAACGAGATCACCGCGACGCCTGGAATCGCCGCGAGCAGCGACCGGGGTTCCTGACGGACACCCTGACCGTGGGCGAGATGGCAGGCATCGTGGTACGCGACACGGAGCGGCAGAGGATGGCGGGGCGCCCGTGGGGGCCCCAACTCGGCCAGCAGCTCCGTGACGTCGCGGACCTTCGCCGAGAAACGGTGTGCGCGCTCGGCCCAGTCCGGATCCTCCCGCAGGAGCTCACCGTATTCCTTCAGCGTTGATCCGCACCCCGCCGCGTTCACGGCGATGGTGTCGACCGACGATCGCTCGAAGACCTCGATGAGCGCCCGGGCGAGCCGACGCGCTTCGTGGCCTCGACCGGCGTGCAGGGCGAGAGCGCCGCAGCAGCCCTGCCCGGCGGGCGCCAGGACGTCGCACCCTTCAGCGGCGAGCACCCGCACGGTCGCCTGGTTGACATGGCCGAAGAAGACACGCTGGACGCACCCGGTGACCAGCCCGACGGTTCGGCGCGCCACGCCCACAGCCGCCGAACGTTCCGGAACCTCCTCAGCCGGGCGGGTCTCGGGGGCGAGCGAGACAAGGGCCCGCAGCCGCGGTGGGAGGAGGGCCAAGAGCCGGGGGCGATGCCGGATGAGGCGCGCCCAGGCCATGGGTCCGGCCAGCAGCCGGAGACGGGTCGGGTGTGGCAACACCCCGAACAGCAGGCCGCGAAAGAGCCGCTCGCCGAGCGGTCGCGGAGCCGTCCGCTCGATGACCTCCCGTGTCGCCTCGATGAGCGGGGCATACCGCACACCCGACGGGCAGGCGGTCTCGCACGCAAGGCATCCCAGGCACGTGTCGATGTGCTCGACCAGGGGGGCCGCAAGGTCGACCCGGCCCTGGACGGCGGCTCGCATCATGTAGATCCGTCCCCGTGGGGACTGCGTCTCCCGACCGTCCAACAGGTAGCTGGGGCAGGTCGGCAAGCAAAAGCCACAGTGGACGCACTGATCCATCAGCGGTTGCAGCGCCGCAAGGCGGGTCAGTGGTTCGGCCGACGCGCTCATACCAGCCCCCCAGGCCCTCCGCCGGGACACAACGTCCCGTGTGGATCGAACTGCGCTTTCACCGCCCGCGCGACACGAGCAGCGTGCCCCAGGTCGCCCCACGGCGGCACGGCCGCCTTCACGGTCGGATTTGCCAGGAGCACGGCGACGTGCCCGGACATCGGCGCCAGCAGCTCGCGCAGCTTGAGCACGAAACCGACGATGGGGAGCGGCGCGCCGCCCACCTGGCAGTGGAGCACCCCGAGCGTCGCTCGCCCGTTCAGGCGCCACGCGAGGGCTCGGGCCCGAGCCTCGCGATCCACTATGGCCAACACGCTTTCGAGCGCCGAGGGCAGCGCCGTGATCTTGAGCAGGGCGTCGCGTAGCTCAGGCGCGGGGGTATGGTACGCGGTCCACGCGTCGGTCTCGAGCGGCCCACTCAGAATCGTGGCCGTCGCCCCATGCGTCGCGCAGAGATCACGGACCTGTTCGACCTGCTCGGTCGCGGCGAGGACGGTCGACTCCACGCGCACGAGCAGGCGCAGGCTCGGAGCCTCGAGCTCGACCGCCGATGGCGTCATCGGCGATGCCGCAACGGCCTGTGCCAGTGCGGCCAGGCCCGCCGCGTGCGGGCAGTGCGCGGCCACCGTACGCGAGGCCGTGGGCAAGGGGGCCAGCTTGAAGGTCGCGCTCGTGATAGCAGCAAGGGAGCCGTACGAGCCGGTCAGGAGCCGTCCGAGGTCGTAGCCCGCGACGTTCTTGACCACGCGTCCGCCGGACTTGGCTCGCTGCCCGCACGCCAGCACCATCTCGATACCGATGACCAGATCGCGCGGCGCGCCGTACCGCAGGCGCCGTGGGCCGCTGTCGTTGGTGGCGAGGAGCCCGCCTATCGAGCAGGCGCCGCCCGCCCAGGGATCGAGCGGCAGCCACTGACCGGCTCCAGCCAGATGGGTGTTCACCTCGTCGAGCGTGGCGCCCGCCGCAACGGTCGCGGTGAGATCGCCGGCGCAGTGCTCAATCGGCTGGACGAGGCGCGCCAGCGACAGCACGAGATCGGCGTGTCCTGGTTGAGCCCCCCACGTTCGCTTGGTGCCTCGTCCACGAATCACAACCCCGAGCCTGTGCCCATCGGCCCACGCGAGCATCTCCGCCACCCGCTCGGCATCGCCCGGCTCCAGGACGAGTGCGGGCACGATCGGGCCAATGGCGTCCGACGGGTGCGGAGGCCGGACCGCCTCGTCGCCCCACTTGGCGCGAGCCTGTTCGGCGAGCGCGGGTGCCGCGGGCGTTTCCATCAGAAACGCTCGGCGATTCCGGCCACTTCGAGCGGATGCGCCCGGTACGGTCCCGGCACTTCTCCGCAGAGACGCGGTGTGGGGAAGACCTTGCCGGGATTGCAGAGCCCCTGCGGATCGAAAGCGCAGCGGACGCGCTGCATGGTGTCGAGATCGACGGCGGTGAACATCTTCGGCATGGATCCCTTCTTGTCGGCGCCAATGCCGTGCTCGCCGGTCAGCGAGCCGCCAGCGTCGAGACAGAACTGCAGGATCTCGGTCGCGACAGCCTCGGCTTGGGCGGCTTGCCCGGGAATCGATTCGTCGTAGCAGATGAGCGGATGCAGGTTGCCGTCACCCGCATGGAAGACATTGCCGATGCGGAGGCCCGATCGGGCCTCGAGCTCGCGAATCCGCCGAAGGACTTCGGGCAGGCGCGTGCGCGGCACAACGCCATCCTGCACGTAGTAATTAGGCGACACGCGCCCCATGGCGGCAAAGGCGGCCTTGCGCCCCTTCCAGATCCGGTCACGGGCGGACGCGTCGCACGCGATCTCGACCGTCTCGGCCCCCGACCGGCGGCAGACGTCCTCGACCACGCCGAAGAGCTCACGGACCTCGGTCGCAGGCCCATCGAGCTCGACGATGAGCACGGCATCGGAGGCGGGGAAATGGGGATGTACGGCCGCTTCCGCGGCATCGATCGTCAACCGGTCCATCATCTCGACGGCGGCCGGCACGATGCCACGCCCGATGATGGTGGAGACGGCCGCCCCTGCCGCGTCGATCGACGCGAAGCCGGCAAGCAGCGTCAGCACCGTTTCGGGTCGGGGCAGGATGCGCACGGTGGCCTCGGTCACAATCCCCAGCGTGCCCTCGGATCCGACGATGACACCGAGCAGATCGAGGCCGGGGGCATCCAGGGTCGGCCCGCCCAGCGTCACGACCTCGCCGTCGGGAAGGACGACCGTCGCACCGAGCACGTGGTGCACGGTGAACCCGTATTTGAGACAGTGCGCGCCCCCGGAGTTCTCGGCAATGTTGCCGCCGATGGAACAGACGACCTGGCTCGAGGGATCGGGTGCGTAGTAGCAGCCGCTCTGGGCCACCTGCCTGGTGATCTCGAGGTTGGTCACGCCCGGCTCGACGACGACGTAGCGATTGGCGACGTCGACGTGGCGGACCCGGTTCATCCGCGACAAGACGATGAGCACGCCATCGGGCGTCGGGAGCGCGCCGCCCGAGAGACCGGTGCCGTGGCCGCGCGCGACAAACGGCACGCGGTGACGATGGCAAGCGCGCACGATCTGCTGAACCTCCTCCGTCGTCCGCGGCAATACGACCGCGCCCGGAAGCGCACGCAGGTGCACGAGCGCGTCCGATTCGTATGCGACAAGGGCGGTGTGATCGTCGAGCAGGGTGCCCGCCGGCAGGTCGCGTCGCAGTTCCTGGTGAAGCCCGTCGGGGATGGCCACGGTGTCTCTCGCCCGAGATTATCCGTCAAACCCCCCCGGGCCCGCCGCCCCGCCAGCACCGCTCCACCGACCTCGACGGTCGCTCATGCAGGAGCATCCGTGGGCCCAAGAAAGGGGCGGCTGTAACGCGCCATGACTGCCGCGCGCCGAGGTGATTGTCAAAACTGGGATCGCCGCGCACGAATTTGACAGTGAGTGGCTTGAACAATTGGGTCAGCACGCGACGTTCCGCGTTGTCGGGCTCGGGCACACCCCTTGCGAAGAGCGTGTGGGCTGCCAGCGTCGTGCCTGCGCCTCGGCGCGTGGACTCATGCGGGTGGCGCGCGTGCCGAATACGAGGAGAGCCACGCACGAGGCGCCCTAGTGGCGCTCGCGTCTGGTCGCAACCGGATTGCACGTCGGAGCACGGTATGACGAACGTACCCGCAAGAGTGCTGATCATCGATGACGACCAGGCGGTGACAGAGACCTTCGCACGCATGCTGCGCATCGAAGGGCACGACGTGCGTACGGCCCATGATGCTGAGTCGGGCCTCCGCGAGGCGCAGAACGGGCATCCGGACGCGATCATCGTCGACCTGCGGATGCCGCTCATCAACGGCCTGGGCTTCCTCTATCGCCTCCGCGCCGACGCCCGACACAGCACGACGCCAGTGGCGATCGTCACGGGCGACTACTGTCTCGACGAGAGCGTTTCCCGCGAGCTGACTGAGCTCGGCGCGCAACTGCATTACAAGCCGCTCTGGCTCGAGGATCTCGTGGAGCTCGCCTACGCGCTGCTCACGGCCAACCGCCCGCGCCCGCCGGCCCCCGCAATGGTGAGCTGAGAAGGCACCGAGCGTGGCCGCCGCATTCCGGCCACGGCCCGTTCAGGTGACCGATTCGGTCTCGCTGCCGGATCGGACGCACAGCTGAGAGCGTCGATCATGCCGTTTCTGCGATCCGGGGGCTGGAGGCTGGCCGGTGCGCTGCTTGCGGGAACAATCGCGACCGTGCCGGCGCTGCGCGAGGTCATCGGGCGCCTGTTGGGTGCGGAACGCAGCGATCTCTTCGATCTCACGGCCGCGTTGGCCGTCTCGAGTCTCGTGCTGCTGTTGCACGGACGGGCCGGGCGGCGCGAAGCCGCAAACCGCGCGCTCCTCATCGCCCACCAACGTCGCGCCGCCACCGAACAGTCGCGCATCGTTCCCGGAATCATTGCGCTCGCCGGGGCGACCGACGCCGCGCAGCTGCGCGTCGAGGCCTGGCGCCACGTGCCCACGTTGACCGGTGGACGCGCGGCGTGGATCGCCATGCCCACCCCGCAGGACTGGCAGTGGGTCATAGAGCCCGACGCTCGGTCGGCGGCGACCTGGCTCGAACGCCTGCCGGTGTTGCGGCAGGCCCTGGAGGCGGGCACGCGCCGCGACCAGGGGTGGCGCTTTTTTCCGATCGGCCGTCAAGGGCAGGCCCAGGGGCTGCTCGCAGTCGAGGAGACGCCAGCGCTCACCCCGACCGAGGAGCACCGGCTCGACTTGCTGGCGGTCATGCTCGCCACCGCCGTGACCAACGTGCGGCACGTCGAGCAGCTCCAACTGACTACCGTGTCCGACGCGCTGACCGGTTGTTTCAATCGCGCGCACGCGTTCGCCACGCTCGAGACCGAGCTGCGCCGGGCGAGTCGGACCGGCCGTCTACTGTCGATCCTGATGCTGGACGTCGACGATTTCAAACAGATCAACGATGACCATGGGCACCTGTGCGGCGACACGGTCCTCGAGGCGTTGGGCGGCCTGCTACGGCGCACGTTGCGGACGAGCGACGTCAAGTGCCGTTACGGTGGCGATGAATTCCTGATCATCCTGCCCGAGACCCCCGCCGAGGGCGCCGAGGTCGTAGCCGAGCATCTCAGACGAGCCGTCGGCCGCCTGGTCCACTCGGGCCGGCGTGGCGCCTTCACCATCGGAGTGAGCGTCGGCGTCGCGTCCGCTCAGCCGAGGGAAACCGATGTGCTCGCGCTCGTGACCCGCGCCGATGCCGATCTGTACAGGGAAAAGCGTGAGCGGGCAGCGTCCTGCGCTCGCCAGATGGACGAAGGCGGCAGCGCGCCTTCCGACGCCGTGCAGGTCGCCCACGCCGAGGTGGCACCAGCTCGAGCGTAAAGGAGCCCGAAGACCTGACCTTTCGCGCCGGGGGCGTGCGGTAAGATGACTTGCCCGACATGCGCGTCCTGGATGCGGTCGTCTCGTTGGTTGCTTGCACGCTCGTGGTCGCTTGTGGCGGGAAGAAGCCGTCGCCCCCCGACAGCGGAGGCGGTGGCGATGTCATCCAAGTGTCTGGCGGGGAACGTCTGGCGTGGGATCAGCGAGCCACGTCGCCGAGCGAGCTAGCCGGACTGCGCTTCCTTCTCTACATCGACGGCGGGCGCGTCGAATTCCCTGACACATCCTGCGGGAATCTGACGGGCGACCAAGCGACGTGCTCGGGCCGCCTGCCGTCGATGACGGTGGGTGAGCACACGTTGGAGCTCTCCGCCGCGACGACCGACGGAACCGAGAGCGGTCGATCGGCCTCGCTGCGTATCGCCGTAGTGCGCGCCACGGTGGGTTTGATGCCGAATATCGAGACGGCGTTGGCGGTGCGAGCGGCCAAGTTCCGCCCGACCTCGGTGGGTGGCGACCGCATGACGCTATATGAGGTCGTGACGGGTCTGGTCGACCCAACCGATCTCGCGGTGGTCCCAGATGGCCGCGTGCTCGTCAGCGAGCGAGCCGGCCGCATTCGGGTCATCGAGGGAGGCGTGCTACGCGACGAGCCGGCCGTGGTATTGGATGATGTCCAATCGAGCCCGGGGACGGCCGGTCTGCTGTCCGTGGTGCTCGACCCCGATTTCCTACGTACAAGATTCGTCTACGCCGTCTACACGACCGACACCGGCTTCCGTTTGGCTCGGTTCCGAGAAACAGGAAGCCGCTTGCAGGAGCAGATCGTGCTCCTGGACGAAGTCCCGGCCGCGCCGGTTCCGTCAGCCGCGTTGCGTTTCGGTCCGGACGCCAAGCTTTACCTGGCCCTTGACGATGGGGGAGAGCCGTCGAGAGCGGGCGATTTCGGCTCCTACAACGGCAAGGTCCTGCGATTGAACCCGGACGGGACGGTTCCCGCCGATCAGGCCGGCCTCACGCCCGTGTTCGCCGTCAATCTGAGCGCCGCGCGCGGCTTCGATTGGGATCTCGACCACAAGACGCTCTGGGTCGCCGAAGGCGTGGGCGATCAGCCAGGAGTCCTGGCCGCATTGGTCGACGAAGGTGGACGGGCCCGACGAGGCCGCATCGTGACGAGCGCAAGTCCGCGCGTCTCGCCGCCGAACATCTGCGCGTGAGTCCAGGCGCGCAGGTGGTGACGACCTTTGCGTTCGGCCGCGAGATCCTCCGAAACCCGGTCATGCGGCAAGCGGCCGACATCGGTGCGGAGCGCTTCGACCTCACCGACCCCGCGACGGCGCCGGTCATCTTCCTCGACGGCGAGGCGCACCGCCGCAAGCGCGCCGCCATTGCAAAGTTCTTCACGCCGAAGGCCGTCACCACCCAGTACCGGGCGGTCATGGAGCAGGTGACGCGCACCCTGCTCGGCCGCTTGCAGGCGCAGGGCCGTGGTCAGCTCGACGTCATGAGCTTCGAGCTCGCGGTCACGGTGGCAGCCGAGATCGTCGGCCTGACCAGCAGCAATCGGGCCGCGATGTCGCGGCGCATCGCGAGCGCGTTCGAGAGCAGCACCGCCCCGAGGCGAAACCGGCTCGCCAAGATGATGGGGGCGGCCGTGATCGCTCTCAAGACCTTTCACTTCTTCTATCGAGACGTACGCCCTGCGATCAGGGCGCGACGCAGGACACCACAGGAAGATGTGATCTCGCAGCTCGTAGAGCGGGGCGCGTCGGAGCAGGCGATCTTGATGGAGTGCATGGTCTACGCTTCGGCCGGCATGGTCACGACCCGCGAGTTCATCGTCATGGCCGCCTGGCACTTGTTCGAGCGCGACGACCTGCGCACGCGTTTCGTCGAGAGCGGCGAGGCGTCACAGCTGGCGATTCTCGAAGAGATCCTCCGGCTCGAGCCGGTGGCGGCCATGTTGTTCCGGCGGTCGACCGAGGACGTGGCCGACACGGCCGGCGGTCCTGTCGCGGCCGGCACGCACTTCGCGATCGATATCCGTGCCGCCAACACCGACCAGCGCGCGGTCGGCGCGTGCCCACACGCCCTCCTCGCCGACCGACCGGTGGGTCAGGCCGCGACGGGCGCCTATCTGAGCTTCGGCGAGGGCGCGCATCGATGCCCGGGCGCCCAGGTGGCGCTCCACGAGTCGCAGATCTTTCTCGATGCCTTGTTTCGCGTGCCGGGGATCCGTCTCGAGCGCGCCCCGGACATGCGCTGGAACGAAACGCTGATGAGTTACGAGCTCCGCAACGCGCACATCGGGTGCGACCCGGTTCGCGAAGCGCGTCCGAAGCCCAGGCAAGGCCCGGGTCGACGCGTGCGACCTCAGAAGCGGGGGGCCGATCCGCGGTCGGCCTCGCCATGACGCGATGATCCCGGGGAGTTGCCGCTGAAGAGGCCCTTCGGGCCGTCGCGCCACCCAGGCGTGCCAAAGGGGCTCCTCTGAGCTGGACAGAGCGGTTATCATCTCGGGATGGTCTCGTGACCGCGAGCTGTGATCCACAGAAAGGGACAGGTATGAGAAGACAGGCGCTCATGTTCGTTGGTGTCACTGCCGTTGTGGTCCTGCACATGGCGGTGTCGAGCGGTCAGGTGCCAGGTGCGACGCCCGCCGCACAGCTCGGCGTCCCGGCGTCGTGGACCCACCCGCGCACACCGTGGGGCGATCCCGATTTGGAAGGTATCTGGAGCAGCGGATACGTCGATACCGCGATGGAACGGCCGACGAAGTACGAAGGCCGCGAATTCATGACGGAAGAAGAAGTGGCCGCGGAGCGTACACGCATCCGTGAAGGCGGCGACCACTCAGTTGGAGGCACCAAGTCCACGCAGCCGCGGGAAGGTGACACCGGCGCCTACAATACGATCTTCAGCGGGCGCGGTCGCGACGTGATTCGAACCAAGCGCACGTCGTTTGTCATCGACCCGCCAGATGGCCAGATCCCCTACAAGCCCGAGACGGCCGAGCGCGCGCGCCAAGAGCGGAAGAACACGCGCACGGGCGTGCTGTCGAACATCCTCGAGGACAACGAGCGTGGTGGCGATGGCCCCGAAGATCGACCAAACGATCGGTGCCGTGGGTTCGCACTGCCTCACCAGTTCGGCAACGCCGAGGCGGGCGGTGCGTTTCATCGGATCGTTCAGAGCCCAGGTCTGGTGTCCATCTACTATGAGTACGGTCCTCACGGCGGCGCCTTCCGGACCGTGCCCCTTAATGGCCGGCCGCACTTGCCGTCAGGCGTGCGCCAATGGCTCGGAAGCTCGGTCGGGCGCTGGGAAGGCCAAACGCTCGTCGTGGACACGGTGAACTTCACCAATCAGACCAACTACTACGGCGCGGGCGAGAACCTGCACCTGCTCGAGCGCTTCACGCGAGTGGGTCCCGATCTCATCCTGTACCATGCGACGATCGAGGATCCGACGACGTTCACGAGACCGTGGACGCTCGAGGTGCCGCTCTCGCTGAACGACGGGAAAGCCAATCAGATCTTCGAGACCCCGTGCCACGAGGGCAATTACTCCCTGACCGGCATTCTCGCTGGCTCGCGCGCCAGAGAGCGGGCCGGGGTGAAGCAGAAGTAAGAAGCGGCGCTTCAACAGAAGCGTCGCGCGGCGACGTCTGTGTGGCAAGGGAGGGCGAGCATGACGAGGGCCTGCGCACCGGATTCGCGTCAGCGTCGTTCGGCGACGATCGTCGTGGCCTTGCTCGGTGCCGCGACGCTGGCGCCCAGCCCAACCTGCGCCGGGCAGGCGGCGTCTCGCACGGCGACGTTCGCGAGAGACATCGCGCCGGTCTTTCAACGGTCGTGCGAGCATTGTCACCGCACGGGCGGCGTGGCGCCAATGCCGTTGACCACCTTTGAGGAAGTCAGGCCATGGGCGGCGGCGATCAAGCGGAAGGTCGCTGCGCGTGAGATGCCGCCCTGGTTCATCGAAAAGAACGTCGGCGTCCAGCAGTTCAAGGACGATCCCTCGTTGAGCGACGACGAGATTGCGACCGTCATCCGTTGGATCGACGGCGGCATGGCACGCGGGAATCAGGCCGACCTGCCGCCACCCCGCCGCTACGCTGATGGGTCAGGGTGGTTCCTTGGTACACCCGATCTCATCGTGTCGACCCCGGTCATGACGGTCAAGGCGCGCGGGGCCGACTGGCATGGCGAGATCGGGCCGTTTCCCACTGGACTTCCGGAGGATCGCTACGTGGCGGCGGTCGAGTTCCGGGAAGTGCGGTTGGACGCACCGAGCAATCAACGCCTGGGCGGCAAGGCCGGCGACTTGAACTACTTCAGCATCCATCACGCCGGGTTGCATGAAGTCGATCCCGATGGCATCATCCGCACCTCGAGCGATGGCCTCGGCGGCGGGTTCTATCTCGTGCACGAATTGGGAGACAACCCGACGATCTATCCTGCCGAGACCGGCGTGCTCCTGAAAGGCGGTTCGTCGTTCCGCTACACGATGCACCTCCACTCGGTCGGGCAGGAGGTTCGCGTTCGACTCGACACAGCATTCAAGCTGCACCCCAAAGGCTGGAAGCCGAAGTACATCCAGGCGGGCTTCGTCACGATGGGACTGCTGCGGGACGAACTCGACATCCCGGGAAACGCGGACAACGTGCGCTTCGAAGGGATCTACAAGGTGCCGCGGCCGGGGATCCTCACAACCTTCGAGCCGCACATGCACGCCAGCGGAAGGCGGATGTGCGTCGACGCCACGTACCCGGACGGACGCCGCGAGACGTTGAACTGCGCTGGATACGATCACAACTGGGTGAAGGTCTACTCGTACCAGGACGAAGCGGCCCCGCTCCTGCCGGCAGGCACGACGCTGCACGTCATCGGTTGGTACAACAACACGCCCTCGAATCCACGTGTGGTGGACCCTCGCAACTGGAAGGGCTGGGGAAACCGCTCCATCGACGACATGTTCCATTTCACGCCGCGAGTGACGTGGCTCACCGAGGACCAGTTCAAGGAGAAGATCGCCGAGCGCGAGCGGAACCGATCGACGCGTCCCACGGCGGCGAATTGACCGCAGACTCAAACGGTGTCCACGGGGGCTCGAAACGATGCGCGTTGGGGCCTGGCGCTTGCGGCAGTGGAGGGCGATCGGCGTAGGGGTTGCCGTCATGAGCGCGCTCGTGACGGCAGCGGCGGTTGGTCTCGGACACGCCCAAGAGCGTCACGCCCATGGCCAGACGGTCGTCCCGGCGTACGAAGGCTTTCTCGAGAATCCAGACGGGACGTTCACGCTGATCTTCGGTTACCTGAATCGGAACTACGAAGAGCTGCTCGACATTCCGATCGGCCCTGACAACAACATCGAGCCGGGTGGACCGGACCAGGGTCAGCCGACCCACTTCCTCACCAGAAGACGAAGGCACCAGTTTCGAATCGGCGTGCCGAAGGACTTCGGCAACAAGGAGCTCGTCTGGACGCTGACCATCCGCGGAAAGACCGAGAAAGCGTACGGCACGCTCAAGCCCGACTACATTCTCGACAACCGCGTCATGATGATGAACAACTCGGGCTTCGGGCAGCGAGGCAACGAGGGCGACAACCGGCCGCCGGTGGTCAAAATCGAGGGCGAGTCGCGGCTCTTCGCGAAAGTCGGGAAGCCGATCACGCTGACGGCCGTTGTGAGCGACGATGGCATGCCCGCGCCTCCTGGGGAGGCCGACCGCCGGCCCCCCGGTGGCGGAGCTGGTGCCGAAGGGGAGCGCAGCACGGTCGCCACCGAAGCGCGCGCGAGCAAAAGGGAATATGGATTGAAGGCGGCCTGGTACGTGTACAGGCGCGCGGGCGCCGTGACCTTCGATCCTCCTCAGTTCGTCAGGCCCTACCCCCCAGGGTACGTGCCGCCGGCGTTGGCGAAAGACGGGAGGATCTCGGTCAAAGCGACCTTTGGTGCGCCAGGCACTTACGTGGTCCGCGCGATGGCCGACGACATGGGCTTGCAGTCGAGCGAGAACGTGACGATCACGGTGGTGCCTTGATTTGGTTGTGTTGGTCGTCGCGACTTCGTGCCAGGGGAGGGAAGATGATCGCCGATATCGCTGGAATGGTCGAGCAGTTCGCCACCGGACACCTGTCTCGCCGTGAACTCGTACAACGGCTCGGCGCACTCGTGGCAGCCGCGGCGGCAGGAGGGGCGGGTGCGGCACAGGCCCAGCGGCCGTCAAGCACGTTCCAGGCGCTCGGCCTCAACCACCTGGCGCTGCGGGTCACCGATCTCGATCGCTCGCAGGCGTTCTACGAGCGGCATCTCGGGATGACGCGCATCCCGAGCCAGGCGGAGTCGCCGCGGCTGATGGCCGTTGGGCCCCACGTCCTGAACCTGTTCAAGGCGCCCCAGGCCCAGATGGATCACGTGTGCTTCACGGTGCCAAATTACGACGCTAAGGATGCCGCCGCGCGACTCCGCGCGCAGGGGCTCGTCCCGGACGTCGAAGCCGACCGGGTACACTTCAGTGACCCCGATGGTTACAAGCTTCAGGTAGGCGGTCCAACCGCTGGCGGGCAGCGCGCGTAGCGGCCCGCCGTCTTCTGCCGATTCCGAGCCGATGCCGAAAAGGCCTCTCAGGAGGAGCCATTTCGAGCTCCTCCCTGGTGGCTTGCCTCTGGACTCGGTCCAGAGTTGGCAAAGAAGACGTGCAAAGCGGCGAATTTTGCTGACCCTAAGAAACCATCCTGGGCAATAATGCACCCTTCAGTCTGTCAGCGCGTCAAATAGCGAGCGGTCGCAAGAACCGATTCGGCGGTCGGACGCGAGGTCCTGGTCTGTTCGTTGAACACGCATGCGCGTGCGTCGAGACCAGCCCATGGATGCCCGAGATCGTCCGTGTGGTCAGCCGTTTCTGTGACCCCCATCACGATGCCGGACGGGGCTGGTAAACGGGCTCACGCGCATGAAGATCCTCTGCATCGCCCCCGAACCTAGCGACATCCTGGCCGCGGCCGCCGTCTTACCGAGCGTGTCGCAGGATATCTCGCTGTCGTGGGCCGCATGTATTGAGGACGCAGTCTATTGGATCTTCCACAACCGCGATCTCGCCGCACTGATGATCGACGCGCAGCTCGGCGACCAACGGTGCGTGGCGCTGCTGTCGAACCTTCGTAAACGGGGGTTGGCCCCTCCGACCATCGTGGTGTCGTCGGAGCAATCCGCCCTCACGGCTGATACGCTGGGCCTGGGCTCCGACGACTGCCTCCTCGTTCGGTCCACGCTGCTACGCGATCTGCCCGCCGCCGTGAACCGGGTGATCGAGCGCCGCCGGACCGGACAGGCAAGTGCCAGTGGGCTCCTTGAAAAGCTGGCCGACGCCCAACAGGCGGTCGCAGACGGCGAGCTCCGCCGTGCGGACGAGGTCGCAGCCGCAGCCCGGCAGTTTGCCGAACAGGAGCGGGCCTTCACCGCCAGCCTGGCCGAGGTGGTTCGTTCGCGCGATGTCCTTGGACAACAGTTGGTCGAGACAACGCAGTGGCTCGAGCAGCTCCAAAAGGACCGTCGCCTCGAGGCTGAGTCAGCAGCCGAACGGCAGGCGGTGCTCGAGGCCCACCTCGAGCAGAAGACGGCGAGCCTTGACGCTGTTGAATGCGAGGCACGGGCCGCCCACCAGCGGTGCTGTGAGGCCGAGGCCTCCTGCGAGGCCTTGCGCGTACAGCTCGTCGCGGCGGCGGAGGAGGCGGCCCGTCACTCGCGGTGCGAAGCGGAGCTCGCGACCGAGCTCACCGACGCTCGACAGTCCGCTGGGTCGCTCGAGCGGCAGCTGGCCGACGCGCGCAGATCTGCCGCCGACGCCGCCGGGCGGTCTGAGCAGGAGCTGCAGGCGCTCGCTCGCCGACAGGGGGAGCTCGAAGCGCTCTTACACGACGCGCGCGGCGCGCTCGCCGCGCTCGAGGATCGCGTCGCACGTGCGGACGAGGCGCTGCGCGAGGGCCGGGCTCGACACGCGTCGGACCTCTGGGTCGCCGCGGAGCAGCTGGCCGAGCGTGAGCGCACACTTGGCGAGCAGGTACAGAACCTCACCGCGTCGCTGGAGGCGCTCGATCGTCGATGTGTCGACACTGAACAAGAAAGTGCACGGCACGCCGCGGAATTGTCTGCACGAGTGGAACACGAGGCCGAGCGCGAGCGCACATTCGCCGCCGAAGTCGCAGCGCTCACCGCAGCCCGCGACGGTTCAGCAATCCGCTTGGCAGAGGCCGAGGTGGCACTCGAGACGTTCCGCGCCCAGGCTGCACGGGATGCAGCGACTGCAGTGGCGCACGAAGCCCGCGTGGGCGAGCTGCAGGCATGTCTGACTCAGGAAGCCGATGCCCGCCACGCGCTCAAGGAGACGGTGGCGCAGCTCGAAACGGAGCGCGCCCAGGCAGAAGCGCGCGCCGCCGCCGCGACAAGGCGACTCGAAGAGCGCGATGCGGCATTCGAGGCCGAGCAGGCGGCGCGTCGTGCCGCCGACCGCGCGTGGAGCGACCGCCTCGCTGAATCGGAACAGGCCCGAAAGGCTGCGGAGGAGGCGGCTCAGCGTGAGCTGGCGAACGCCGCACGGTTGTACGCCGATCTGGAGGGGGCGCTTGCGCGTGCAGGCAGCGAACAACGCGCACTCGAAGCCCGGTTGGCGTCAGCCGAAACGGCGCATGAAGAGGCGCAGGCTCTTCACGCAGTCGCCGCGGCTACCGCAGCCGCCCAGCTCGCCCGACGCGAGGAGACGCTCAAGGGGCAGATCGCGGCTCTGATCGCCGCTCGTGACGCGCTCGCCGCACAGGCGGCGCAGAGAGAGCAGGCGCTCGAACAGCGTCTTCAGGAAGAGACGGCGACGCGGCTTAGGCGTGAAGCGATGCTGGCTCGGATGGAGCGGACGCAGCACGAGAGCGAGTCACGACATATGGCGGCACTCGGTGCGGCACGCGCCGAGGCCGAGACTCGGCACGCGGCGCTCGCGGCGGCTTCAGCGGAGCTGCGCGCGCGTGAAGCCCTGCTGGAGAGTGAGCGCGCGGCGGCCCGTTCGGTTCAACTCGAGTCCGAACAACGCCTCGCCGACCTGGAGCGCGCTCGCCAGAAGGCCGAGCACGCGGCGGAGCGCGATCGCGCGGAAGCCGCGAAGCGGCTCGTGGACCGTGAGGCGGAGCTCGGCATGCAACTCGCCGCGATTGCGACGACTCGGGACATGCTGTTGGAACAGCTCGCCGAAGCCGAGGAAGCGCGACGCACGGCTCACGATGACGCCCGTCGCGCCGAGAGGGAGCTCGGCGAACGCATCCGGTCGCTCGAGGTGCGCCTCGAGACCGAGCGTGTGCAGGCCGAGGCGACCCATCAGGTCCAACAGGGCCGCCTCGAAGCGGCGGCGCAGGCGCTGCGCGACGCCACTGAAGTGGCGGCGCAGGAGCGTGCGGCACTGACCAGCCAGCTGGCTGAACGGGAGCGGGTTCTCGGCGCGCAGCTAGAGGATGTGACGAAGTCGCGCAACACGTTGGTCATGCGGCTGGAGGAAGCCGATGCCGCGCTGGCGCGATCAGAACGCAACCGGCAGGAGGAGGGCGCGCAGCACGCGAACGTGGTCGCCCAGGCCACCGACCAGATCCGCGCGCGCGACGAGCAGCTCGAGTCCGAGCGGGCCCAGTCGCACGCGGCGCTCGAGACGTTGACGCGGCGGCTCGAGGAGGCTGATCGGGATCGGCACACCGCCGACGAAGCCAGGGTGCGCATACAGCACGAGGCCGCTGATCGCCTCGCCGCTCGGGAGCACGCGTCTGCGGTACAGCTTGCCGCGCTGACAGACCGGCTGGTCGAGCGCGAACAGATCCTCGGTGCCCGAATCGACGAGATGATGAGGTCGAGCGACCAGCTTGCCCAACGGCTGATGGAAGCCGAGGCAGCAGGAAGGACGGCCCACGATCACGCGCGTCGCGTGGAGCAGGACCTCGGCGACCAGATTCGGCTCCTCGAGGCTCGTCTCGAGACCGAGCGTGCGGAGGCGGAGGCCACACGGCAGGTCCAGGAGCGGCGGCTCGAGGCATCGGCGCACGCGCTGCAAGAGGCCACCCAGGCGGCGCAGCAGCACGCCGCGCACTCTCGTGAGCTGACCGAACGGGAACGGGCGTTGAGCATTCAACTGAAGGAGGTCGCGAACTCCCGCGACGAGCTGAGCCAGCGGCTCGCGGAGGCCGAGGCCGCGTTCCAGACAGCCCAAGCGAGTGCGGCCAACGCGGCAGCGGAGGTGCGAGCAACCGCTGTCGAGGCGGCCCGACGTGAACGAGAAATTCATGCGCTCTTGCGACAGGAAGCCAACAAGCGTCGGACCGTCGAGCAGACTGTGGCCCGTCTCGAGCGCACGCGGCAGGAAGAAAGAGCCCAATACGTACAGGGGTTGGCCCAAGCCGCAGCGCTGCGGGACGCCGGCAACAGATGAACGGAGGAGCTGACTTCGACTCGAGCGTCATGTCAGCCGCCGAACACGTGTCCTTCAGGGCTCCGGGCGTCCATTTCTTCGATCCCGATGGCGACACGTTGCAAGTGAGCGGTCCGACGGTGGAGTCAGTAAGCATGAGGCCGCATCATGCAAGCCCAACGGCGTCGGCAGCCCATGGCATACCTCCTCTCGACGAAAGTCGGATTCGGGGCAGACAAACACCGAAGTTAAAACATCACGTCGGCACTGGTCCTGAGCGATAATCCAGCTTCACTCCCCCCGGCGCGTCAATAACACGAGCGGTCGACCATCTCGACGACGGTCGGACGTGGACTTCGGTCTGCTTCGCGGAGCTCGCTCGCGCGTGCTCGCCGAGTCGCCGCGTCAGCTCCCTCCATCGTTCGAGCTACCGCTCTTGGCGATCCCCGCATGTCCACTGGACGTGAACCGGGGAAGGCGGCTTCGCGCATGAAGATTCTCTGCATCGCCCCCGAGCGCAACGAGGTGTTGGCCGCCGCTGCCACGCTGCCGAACGTCTCGCATGACATTCGGTTGTCGTGGGCCACGCGCGTCGAAGACGCCGCCTACTGGATTTTCCACAACCGCGATCTGGCTGCCCTGATGCTCGACGGGCAGCTCGGCGACCAGCGCTGCGCCGCGCTTCTGTCGAACCTCCGCAGGCGAGGGCTCGCTCCGCCGACCATCATCGTGGCGTCCGAGCCATCGCGGTTGACCCGTGTCGGATTGGGGCTTGGTGCCGACGACTGCATTCTCGATCGGTCCACATTGGAGCGCGATCTACCTGCCGCCCTCAGGCGCGTCATCGAGCGTCGCCGGACCGCACCGGAAAGTAGCGGCTGGCTGCTGCGCAAGCTGGCCGATGTGCAGCGCGCGCTCGAGGAGGCCGAGCGTACACGTGCCGGCGAGACCGCCACCGCGGCGCAACAGCTCGCCGAGCGTGAGCAGGCCTTCACGGCCAGTCTGGCCGAAGTGGTTCGCTCCCGCGACGCGCTCGGACAGCGCTTGATCGAGACGACGAGGCTGCTCGAGCAGCTGCAAAAGGACAGACGACTCGAGGCCGACGTGGCGGCCGAGCGGCAGGCGTCGCTCCAGGCCCAGCTGGAGCAACAGATCCGAAGCCTCGACGCCGCCGAGCGCGAGGCGGTTGCGACCCGTCAGCGGTTGAGTGATGTCGAGACGTCGTTTGAGACGGCGCGCCACGAGCTGGCGACCGCAGCGCAGGAGGCGGCCCGTCACGCACAGCGCGAGACAGAGCTCGCGGCCGCGCTGGCCGAGGCCACGCGCATCGGCAACCTGCTCGAGCATCAGCTCGGAGAGGCCCGTCGCCTCGCCGATGGCGTCGCCGCGAAAGCCAGGCAGGATCTGGAGGCGCGTGACGAGCGACAGGAAGAGCTCGAAACCCGTTTGCGTGAGGAGCAGGCCGCGCGCAGCGCGCTCGAGGAGCGTGTGACTCACGCCGAGCTCGCCCTCCGGGAGAGTCGGACGCAGTACGCGTCGGAGTTGTGGGCCGCGGCCGATCAGCTGGCTGCTCGGGAGCGGACGCTCGGCGAGCAGGTGGCGCGGCTCACGACCTCGTTGGAGGCGCGCGAGCAGCAGCGGGCCGAGGCCGAGCGGACGCACACCGCGCAGCTGACCGAGATGGCTGCGGCCGCGGAAGCGGCGGCGGGGCGGGAGCGGACGCTCGGCGAGCAGGTGGCGCGGCTCACGACCTCGTTGGAGGCGCGCGAGCAGCAGCGGGCCGAG
>Ga0194132_10001391_pt1 | contig 49022 bp, 47 predicted proteins | sample TA2KigOf80mmetaG_FD_148612 | JGI IMG/M metagenome (GOLD analysis project Ga0194132, IMG submission 148612) | Freshwater microbial communities from Lake Tanganyika, Tanzania - TA2015054 Kigoma Offshore 80m | ecosystem: Environmental > Aquatic > Freshwater > Lake | place: Tanzania: Lake...
CTTTGCCATTTAATCGCTCCTTACAAGTTAGGGAAGAAAATCTTTATCTCACGCTGCGCTGATTCAACTGAATCAGAGCCATGCACGATATTTTGCACAACTTTTGTTCCTTGATTACGGGCTAAATCCCCCCGGATTGAGCCAGGTAAGGCAAGTGTGGGATCAGTTGCCCCCGCAAGAGATCTAAAGCCCTCAATGACTCTCTGTCCTTCAGCAATCATCGCAACAATTGGTCCTGAAGACATGAACTCTATTAGTGGCTCATAGAAAGCTTCGCCTCGGTGTTCAGCGTAATGAGTGGCTAGGAGATCCTTATCTGCAGTTAGCAATCTAAGAGCTGCGACATTATACCCCTTGCTCTCAATACGACTGATTACTTCGCCAACTAAGCCACGACGCACTCCATCTGGTTTGACCAAGATCAGGGTGCGCTCTATTGGAGATGATGTGTTACTCACGGGGTAAGTCTATGGGCTCTTCCAACTCCCCGAACCTGTCCCATCTGCCTGGGCCATCTGAGCCACTTTGGCTGCCTCACCCTTGCGACCCAAGATAATTGCCGCCACCCAGAGCCCGAGAAATAGGGATCCCAGAATAAACATCGTGGGGATAAAGAAACCGTAGGCAGTCAGCAGAATCTGGGTTAACCATCCTAGAGCCCAGCCAAACTTATATCTCAAAAGCCCCGATGAGATGAGTGCCAAAAGCGCAATAAATGTGCCAACGTAAAGGCTATTGGTAGTGGAAAGATCCTTAGCAACTAAGAGGGCGAAACCAATAACAAAGAACTCCATAACCAGAACACTTCTAGCCAGCATCTTCATCGCCTTAGAATCCCTTGGCTCGAATCATAGCTCTTGCCTCGCCGGCACTGACAACCGACCCGGCAATCAAGACTGCCGTATTTGAATCATTGAGCGCATTGCTAGTCTTTGCCATATCTATTGCTTGAGTAATACCTTGCTCCAAATCTTGCGAGGCATAAACCCGAGCGCTTCCAAAGATCTCCATAGCCTGAGATCTTAGTTCGTCTACATCAGCTGCGCGATGTGAGGTGTTTCTACTAACAATCACTCGATCCAAGGCTGGCTCAAGAGCCTCAAGAATTCCATTGACATCCTTATATCCCATAGGAGCAATAACTCCTATTACAGCTGAGAAATCAAATTCCTCGCTGATTGTCTTTCTCAAAGACTCGGCCCCATGGGGATTATGAGCAGCATCAACGATGATGGTGGGATTCCGACCAACAATTTCACATCTTCCAGGGGAGGTGGCCTTGGCAAATGCCTGACGCACCACTTCTTCATCCAACTTAGATTCACCAGCAAAAACCTCAACGGCAGCGAGGGCGGTGGCTGCGTTACTTGCTTGATGCTGGCCGTACAAAGGAAGGTAGAGATCTTCATACTGACCATAAACTCCAGAGATGGTCAGCATTTGACCCCCCAGAGCCAAGGCCCTGGATTTGATGCCAAATTCAATTCCTGCCCTAATGGGAGTGGCATCAGCTCTAGCACATGCTCGCATTAAGACAGAAGCTACTTCACTTTCTTGCTCTGCTAGAACTACCAAGGAATCATCTTCAATTATTCCCGATTTAGTTTGGGCGATCTTTTCCAGCGTATCTCCCAGATACTCCATATGATCAAAACCGATCGGAGTAATTACGCTTACTGCACCCCTAATCACGTTGGTGGAGTCCCACTCTCCCCCCATGCCGCATTCAAATAGCCCAATGTCTACGGGAAATTCTGCGAAGGCTACAAAGGCTAGCGCGCACATTGATTCAAAGAATGAGAGTTTACTAGCCATCTTGGAATCAACAAGATCTAGGTATGGCGCTATATCGTTATAGGTAGCGATCATGAATTCTGGTGTTATTGATTGGCCATTAATGGCGATTCGCTCTAAGAAACTCTCCAGATGAGGGCTAGTAAACCTTCCCGTTCGCATTCCCAGTTCGAAACAGAGTGAGTCAATTAATCTGGTGGTTGTGGTCTTGCCATTAGTTCCCGCGATATGAATTGTCGGATATGAAAGCTCAGGAGATCCTAAATAATCAGCTAAAGTTGCAATTCGCTCAAGTGTCGGAGCGCTTCGGGTCTCAGGCCATCTATTCAAGAGCGCCCTTTCGATGGCATCAAGGCGTGCCAGATCCTTAGCCGAGCTCATCCTTATTCTCTTGGCAGGGCGGCCAGGAGAGCCTTGATCCGAACAATTTCACCCTCACAGAATTCCATACGCTCCCTGATTTCTTTTACTACTTCCATGGGAGCCTTCGCCATGAAGTTTTCGTTCTCCAACTTAACTGCCGCGCTCTGAAAATCCTTCTCCACGCTCTCTAGATCTTTGCTTAATCTGGCTCTTTCGGCCTTAACATCAATCGCACCTCTTAGGTCAAAGGCGATACCAAATTGTCCAATTTCAATTCGAGCGCTCTCTTTAAAGTCACTGCTAGGCTTATCTAGACGAACTAAGAATCTAATGGCATCTTCGTAATCAGCCAGATCGCCACTCAAGCCTGATATTCGAGCACTTATTCGCGCTGAAGTCTTGATCCCCTGCTCGCTTCTAAACCTTCTAATCTCAGTAATCAAGCTCTGCATATCAGCTACTACTTTGTTAGCCGCAGGATCACCAGAGCTTCTATTGACCGTGGGCCACTTAGCAATTACTAATGATTCTCCCCCTGTTAATTCACACCATACTGCCTCAGTAATGAATGGCATGGCCGGATGCATTAGGCGAAGAAGTTGATCAAGAACATGGCCTAAAACCCTGCGACTCTTATCAGCCTCTTCTCCGCCCTTGGCAAAGCTTTCTTTAACTAGCTCTACATACCAATCGCAGAGATCATCCCAGGCAAAGTGATAAATCCCCTCACTCGCCCTAGCGAATTCAAAGGCTTCATAGCCTTTATCGACGTTAGCAATAGTGGTATCAAGCCGATCTAGAATCCAACGATCAATATGGTTCAACTCAGATCTATCTGGTAGATCACCATTTACATGGGCGCCATTGAGCATGGCAAAGCGCGCAGCATTCCAAACTTTAGTAGCAAAGTTTCTTGACCCTGCTATCCACTCCTCAGCAAGTGCTTGATCAGTTCCGGGATTGGCACCGCGCACCAAAGTAAAGCGCAGCGCATCAGAGCCGTACTTATCCATAAACTCCAAAGGATCCACAGCATTGCCTCGAGACTTACTCATCTTCTTTCCGTGCTTGTCGCGAACTAGTCCATGCAAGGCAATTACTTTAAAGGGTGCAACTCCATCCATAACAAAGAGTCCAAACAGCATCATCCTTACAACCCAGAAAAAGAGAATGTCATAACCAGTGACCAAAACGCTAGTGGGATAGAACTTCTTTAGGTCATCGCTGCTATTTGGCCATCCAAGAGTTGAAAATGGCCAGAGCGCAGATGAGAACCAAGTATCTAGAACATCTGGGTCTTGTTCATATCCCTTAGGAGGGCTCTGATTGGGGCCCACGACAACGACGTCACCATCTGGTCCATACCAAACCGGGATGCGATGGCCCCACCATAGCTGGCGTGAGATACACCAATCATGCATGTTATCGACCCATTCAAAATATCTTGGCGCCATTGATTCTGGATCCATTCTTACCCTTCCGTCATGAACCGCATCTGCTGCAGCTTTAGCAAGAGGGGCCACTTTCACAAACCATTGCTTTGATAAGCGAGGCTCCACTGTGGTTTCACAGCGTGAACAATGGCCAACAGCGTGAATGTAGGGACGCTTCTCAGCGACAATTCTTCCCATCTGGCGAAGTTCTTCCACCACAGCACCTCTGGCATCAAAGCGATCCATCCCATCAAATTCAGTACCAGTTCCCTCTATGACCCCGACCTCGTTCATAATCACAATCAGTGGAACGTTATGGCGCATTCCCATCTCAAAGTCATTAGGGTCATGGGCGGCTGTGACTTTAACTGCTCCAGTTCCAAAATCAGGCTCCACTAATTCATCGGCAATAATTGGAATCATGCGATTAACCAGGGGAAGTAGCACTGATTTGCCAATCAAGTGCTTATAGCGCTCATCTTTGGGATTAACCGCTACAGCCCCATCGCCTAGCATCGTCTCCGGGCGCGTGGTGGCAACAGAGATGCTTACCTCATCATCGCCATAGCGCACTTGCACAAACTCTCCAGCGTCATCGCTATATTCAACTTCAATATCAGATAGCGCGGTCAAACAACGCGGACACCAATTGATAATCTTCTCTGCTCGATAAATTAGCCCTGCCTCATATAGCTGCTTGAATATTGTTAATACCGCATCAGAGAGACCCTGATCCATCGTGAAGCGCTCACGCGACCAGTCAACGCTATCTCCCAAGCGTTTCATCTGTCCTAATATCGCCCCGCCGGATTCCTCTTTCCACTTCCAGACTCTCTTGACAAACTCATCTCGCCCTAAGCCATGTCGGCTAACCCCTGATGCTGCTAGTTGCTTCTCAACTACATTTTGGGTGGCGATTCCGGCGTGATCCATTCCTGGTAGCCAGAGAACTTCATAACCCTTCATCCGCTTCATTCGGCTTAGAAGGTCTTGTATCGAGTGATCTAGCGCATGCCCTATGTGAAGACTGCCGGTGACATTCGGGGGTGGGATAACTATTGAGAAAGGTTCTTTATCTGAAGTTGAATTGGCTGTGAAATATCCAGCACTGAGCCATTTCTGATAGAGCTCAGACTCAATCTGGCCAGGATTAAATTGCGCAGGCAGCTCAGACATAAGACCTAGATACTACCGATTACTACGCTGTCTTTTCTTCGCCTCGTTTAGCCGAACGCTTTGGGTTACTTGGTCCCCGCTCGAGATACTTTGGCGCTGCATTCTCATTTATTACCTCTGGAGTAATAAGAACTTTGCCAACTTCTTTGCGACTTGGCACCTCATACATCACAGGAAGTAGAACATCTTCCATGATTGCACGAAGCCCTCTTGCTCCCGTCCCCCGAGCGATTGCTTGATCTGCCACCACTTCAAGGGCCTGCTCAGTGATTTCAAACTCCACATCATCCATCTCAAATAGATGCTGATATTGCTTGACGAGTGCATTCCTCGGCTCGGTGAGAATTCTAAGAAGTGCTGGGCGATCAAGTGGTTCAACTGAGGTCACAATCGGAAGTCGACCAACGAACTCCGGAATCATGCCGAACTTAAGCAGATCCTCAGGCATAACATCAGCAAATAGATCTTGAGCCCTCTTATCTTTCTCACTCTGCAGGGTGGCATTAAAGCCAACGCCAGCTTTGCCTTTGCGATTTTCAATGATCTTTTCAAGTCCTGCAAAAGCGCCACCGACAATAAACAGCACATTGCTAGTATCGATCTGAATGAATTCTTGATGCGGATGCTTTCTTCCCCCTTGCGGCGGAACAGAGGCGGTAGTTCCCTCTAAGATCTTCAGTAGCGCTTGCTGGACACCTTCGCCTGAAACATCCCTGGTAATTGATGGATTCTCACTCTTTCTTGCCACCTTGTCGATTTCATCGATATAGATAATTCCAGTTTCAGCCTTTTTCACATCAAAGTCAGCTGCTTGAATCAGCTTAAGTAAGATGTTCTCAACATCTTCACCTACATATCCAGCCTCCGTAAGTGCTGTGGCATCTGCGATCGAGAATGGAACATTAAGCATTCGCGCTAGCGTCTGAGCTAGAAGAGTCTTGCCACATCCAGTAGGACCTAGAAGCAAGATATTGCTCTTGGACAATTCCACGCCATCTTCAATTCGGCGATTTGGTCCTTTGATTCTCTTGTAGTGGTTATAGACGGCAACTGAGAGAGATTTCTTGGCTCGCTCTTGGCCAATCACATAGGAGTCCAGGAACTCGTATATCTCTTGGGGCTTTGGCAGCTCTTGAATACCAGCCGAGCTGGCCTCACTTAATTCATCTTCGATAATCTCATTACAGAGATCGATACATTCATCGCAGATATAGACGCCAGGGCCAGCGATTAACTTCTTAACTTGTTTCTGAGTCTTGCCGCAGAAAGAACACTTAAGTAGATCGCCGCTTTCACCGATGCGAGTCAAGATGAGCCTACTTTCTCAAGGGAAGAAGCCTAAGAATAAATCCTCGGTCCGGGCTGAAGATGGCCAAACGTGTTCGCCCTGAGAGTAATTATCGCTACTTCTTTACGGAGGCCTTCCTTGAGGCAAGAATCTGATCAACCAGGCCATACTCAACAGCTTCTGCTGCGGTAAGAATCTTGTCGCGCTCAATGTCTTTGCCAATATCTTCTTTACTCTTCCTGGAATGCCTAGCCAGAATCTGCTCTAGTAATTCGCGCATCCGCAAGACCTCTCTTGCTTGAATCTCAATGTCAGATCCCTGACCACCGCCTTCGCTATATGGCTGGTGAATCAAGATCCTGGAATGCTCGAGGGCATAACGCTTTCCAGCAGTTCCTCCGGCAAGTAAGACTGCAGCGGCGGAGGCCGCTTGTCCCAGACAGATAGTCATAACATCTGGTCTGACAAATTGCATCGTGTCATAGATGGCAGTCAACGCAGTAAATGAACCACCAGGTGAGTTGATATACATCATGATGTCACGATCTGGGTCCATGGATTCCAAGGTCAATAACTGGGCCATGACATCATTAGCCACAGTGTCATCTATTCCTTGGCCTAGAAAGATAATTCTTTCTTCAAATAACTTGGTGTAAGGATCAAGGCGCTTATAGCCATAAGAAGTCCTCTCCTCTATGGTTGGAAGAACGTAGCGGTTCTGAATGTCGTTAGTTTTCATCGCGCTGTACCACCACTTCCTGAGACTTGGCCTGCAGATTTGACAACATGATCAACAAAGCCATATTCCTTGGCTTCCTGGGCTGTAAACCAACGATCACGATCTGAATCTGCAGTTATAGTCTCTATCTTCTGACCAGTGTGAGCGGCGATTAGCTCTGCCATCTTCTTCTTGGTAAAAGACATCTGCTCTGCTTGAATCTTGATATCAGATGCCGTTCCACCAATACCGCCTGATGGTTGATGCATCATGATGCGAGCATGTGGCAAGGCATAACGCTTTCCAGCGGCCCCAGCACAGAGAAGGAATTGACCCATTGAGGCTGCAAGCCCCATACCCACGGTTGCTACATCATTCTTGATGTATTGCATCGTGTCATAAATGGCCATACCAGCAGAGATGGAGCCACCTGGTGAGTTGATGTAAAGGTAGATATCTTTATCAGGATCTTCTGCTGCCAGCAATAGCATCTGGGCGGCAATCGCGTTTGCCGTGGTGTCTTCAACCATAGAACCTAGAAAGATTATTCTCTCTTTTAGTAATCGGTTATAGACCTGATCGTCTAATCCGCCGCCATTGGAACTGGCCATGCGAGGGGTAATAAGTTCCACTAATTCCTCCTGATTTATAAATCTATGCCCGTTAGGCTAACGCCATAGGTGCAAAAATGCTTCCTGGGCTATCCAAGAAAGTGACTTGTTCGCTTAGAGCAGAGAGGCTACTGCGCTGCTGCGCTATCTTGCTTTGGAGTAAGGGAGGCTAGATCAACTCTTCGGCCAGAAGCATCTATTACGCCCACTCTCTCCAGGACAACTGCTAAGGCCTTACTCCTGGCCACCTCGGCCATGAGGGCATGGATCCGGCCAGCTTGGGATATCTGCTGGGCAAATTGATCAGGACTCATCTGAAATCTAGCAGCGCTTCTAATCAAGTACTCAGTTAATTCAGCTTCTGAAACTTGCACAGCCTCTTGCTTAACGATGGCATCAAGCAAGAAGTCTGCTTTAAGAGAATTAGTAATTTCAAGGTTGACTTGGCTTCGATGCTCGCTCTCTTCTAAGCGATTTTCCTTCTTGAGATAAGCATCGACCTCTTCTTTGACCAGATTCTCAGGCACTGCGATTTCTAGAGTACCTAGGAGCAGTTTCAAGAGATTATCTCTTGCCTGAGCCCCCTGCTCCATAGCTTTGAGGCGAGTCAAGCGCTCTCTAACATCTGCCTCAAGTTCCTTAAGTGTTTCAAATTCACTGGCTAACTTGGCAAATTCATCATTCAGCTCTGGGAGCTCGCGCTTCTTAACCGCCTTAAGGGTTACTTCAACCTCACCGCTCTGGCCCTCATCCAGGCCCATTAATTGAGAATCAAATGCCCTTGACTCCTCAAGCTTCATCCCAATCAAAGCTTCATCTAGCCCATCAACCATACGGTTTGAGCCGACTTCATAGGAGATGCCATTATCACTTCCTCCATCAATTTCTACTCCATTAACCCTGGCGCACAGATCAATGGTGACAAAATCCCCCTTTTCAACGTCTTTTTCAACGGTAGTTAAAGTTCCAAAACGAATTCTCAAAGCTTGGATCTGCTCTTTGACATCTTCATCGCTTACTAAAACATCATCTACGCTAATCTCGATCTTGGAAAAGTCAGGCAATACCACTTCAGGTCTAATATCAACTTCTACTTCAAACTTAACGGCCTCATTATCCTTAAGCTCTTTGATATCGACATTGGGACGACCAAGAACTAAGAGATCATTTTCTCTGGCCGCCTGACTATAGAACTCTGGAAGGCCATTATTGATAGCCTCATCAAGGACAGCTCCCCGGCCCACTCGCTGATCAATCATTGCTCTAGGAACTTTTCCTTTGCGAAATCCTGGAATAACAATACGCTCAGAGATACTCTGATATGCCGTCTTGATATGCGGCTCGAGATCTTTGAAATCAACGTCAATCAAAATACGAACTCGAGTCTTTGAGATTGTCTCAACAGCGCTCTTCACTTGGCTCCTGACTAAAGAAGTGAGATGTATCTGGTCGGGGCGGAGGGATTCGAACCCACGGTCTCCTGCTCCCAAAGCAGGCGCGCTAGCCACTACGCTACGCCCCGCGGCGCAGATAGCAGAGTCTAGATGAAAAATTACCAAGTAATTACCCCAAGCGATACCCTTGCGCCCCTAAGGAGGAGCATCAGCACCCCCCTTAGGAAGATAAGAAGTGCGGGCGTAGCTCAATGGTAGAGCCCTAGCCTTCCAAGCTAGCCATGCGGTTTCGATTACCGTCGCCCGCTCCACGCTTTTCTAGATCATCCGGTAACGCTTCCAACTAAAGTTATGAGAGCGAGCCCTGTAGCCGTTATTGGATAACTTCCCGAGGCGGCTGTTCCATCCATGAGAGAAATTGCCAGCGTCGAGCCTCCAACTCCAGCAGTAATCGTTCCAATAACAATGTATTGATATCCCTTCCACGGACTTCCATCCTTTAACTCGGTGACGCTTGACGCCTTGTAAAGATAATTGACGGTGTTACCTGCTCCGCTAGATAGAAGACTTAGGCCAACTCTTCCTTCGTTATAACTCGACTCTGCACGCACGATAATTTCAAATTTATAACTAGCCCCGCCCGTTAGGCTTCCAAAGAAATTACTATTGGATGAAACGTTTGGCGTGGAAGTCGCCAACGAGAAGCTCGGTATGTTAATCACTTGAACATTTGAAGGCCCTGTCGCACCTGTAGCGCCTGTTGCACCCGTTGCTCCGGTCGCGCCCACTGCTCCAGTCGCACCTGTACTACCTGTTGCTCCGGCAGGTCCAGTCGCACCAGTCGGTCCAGTTAATCCCGTTGCTCCGGTAGCTCCGGCAGGTCCAGTCGCACCAGTCGGTCCAGTTAATCCCGTTGCTCCGGTAGCTCCGGCAGGTCCAGTCGCACCAGTCGGTCCAGTTAATCCCGTTGCCCCTGTATCCCCTTTTGCTCCAGTCGCACCTGTTGGACCAACTACTCCAGCTGCCCCAGTTTCACCTTTCTCACCTGTTTCACCTCTCTCACCTCTCTCACCTTTCTCGCCTCTCTCGCCTTTCTCTCCTTTCTCGCCTTTTGATCCAGGCGCACCACTACTACTTGCTCCTTTATCTCCCGGTTTGCCATCACTACCCGCGTTTCCTGTTGGGCCGATAAGACTTACTGGGGATGGCCAACGATTATTCACTTTCGGTCCATAGATTTGAAATGTGGAGGTGTTTATATAGAAGTCACCATTGATTCCAACCCTGGTTGTTGGAACACTCTTGCCACTTAAGATGGTATTGGCTAGTGATTTATTAGTTCGCCCGGCAGCAGATAGTGGCGCTACACCGACTGCCGAAAATAGAGATAGCGCCATGAATATGCGCATGAGATAGAGCCAGGTAGCCATGAATACCCCTCCTTATGGGGGGTTAGGACCCCCGAGATAGGGATATGGAGCTATAGCCTTACTAGACCTCAAGTAGATATGTAGGACTAATTAGCTATATCTATTCTCAGGCTTTGGCCGTATAAGTAGAGATGATTGAGAAAAACTTTAAGCACGCTCTAAGGAAAAAGACCCCTCCATCTCAGGTTGATAGACTTACCTCTCTATCTGTCAGAGGCAACTGCCTTTGATAGGAAAAATGAATCAAGTAGGGGCATGAATGAAGAAGCGACTAATCGCAGGATCTGCTATCGCAGCGCTTACTCTCTCACTTGTGGGCGCTGCTGGCGCTGCAGCCGATGACAAGTTTAGAGAAGGTAAGGGGATTTCAAGTATTTTGAGTGGACTAGTTTCAAAGGGAACTTTGACACAGGCTCAAGTAGATGCAATTATCAAAGCGATGCAAGATGGGCGAGACGCTGCTAAAGCTGCTTATGATGCGGCAAAAGCAGAGCGAATCAAGGTAGTTACGGACGCTTTGGGTATTGATGCCGCAACTCTTGAAGCCAAACGCAAGGCAGGAGAAACACTTTCCACAATCGCTGGTGAAAAGAAGGATTCACTAATTGCTGCTCTGGTGGCATTTGAAACCAAAAGAATAGATGCTGCTGTCGCAAGCGGAAAGCTCACCTCCGAGCGAGCTAATGCTCTTAAATCAAAACTAATAGGTGGAATTACTGCTCTCGTCAATAACGAAGCCAAGATGGGCAAGGCCCTGAGAGGCTTTGCCAAGAAAGGCAGAGGACCTGGCGGTAGATAAGGCCATAGCCTAGATAAGTTCATTTCTCTCCCCTTCGCATGAGAACCGCTGGTAGAAATGCCAGCGGTTCTTATTTTTATTTGAGAAGGTAGCCCTATGAAGATTCACATTGGCAGTGATCATGCAGGGCTAGAATCTAAAGCCAAGATCATCGCCCATCTGCAAAGCAAGGGGCATCAGGTTCAAGATCATGGCCCCTACAGCTTTGATCCCCTAGATGACTACCCAGAGTTCTGTATTCCAGTGGCAATTGCTACCGCCAACGAAAGGCGCTCCTTTGGCATCGTCATAGGAGGCTCTGGAAATGGCGAACAGATGGCAGCCAACAAGGTCAAGGGTATTCGCGCAGCCCTAGTTTGGAGTGTCGAGACGGCAAAACTTGCAAGAGAGCATAACGATGCCAATGTCATCTCACTTGGGGGACATATGCATGATGAGAAGTTCTGCTTAGAGCTAGTTGATGCTTTTCTTGCAACACCTTTTAGTGGGGATGAGCGCCATGTAAGGCGAATTGGCTTGATTACTAAGTACGAAGAAAAAGGCCAACTTTAATTCTTATGGTATTGCAAATCCGTTACTAGATGCTCTTTCCCTAGACCTTTATTCTCAAACTTAGTTAACGGCCGCCATGAGGGGCGAGTTATTACCCCTCCAGTAAATTTCTTGCTCTCAGCAAAGTTCTTCTCAATTTCTTCGGCATAGGGCTGCCAATCAGTGGCGATATTGACCCGCCCTCCAGTTTTTAACTTAGCAGCTAAGGTTGCAATGAATTCAGGACTAAGCAGACGTCGCTTACGTTGTCTCCGCTTGGGCCAGGGATCTGGAAAGAAGATATGAAAGGCGTCAAAACTTGAATCGGCGAAACTATCTCTTAGAACCAAGTAGATATCCTCATTGATAACTCTCAGATTCTTGATTCCCAAACTGCTTGCTCTTATTAGTAGAGCGCCGATTCCTGGCTTATGAACCTCAACTGCAACATAGGCGCTATCTGGATTTTCGTAGGCGATCTGTGAGCTGGCCTCACCCATCCCGCTTCCGATCTCACAGACAATCTCTTTATATTTATCCTTTGGAAATATCTCTAGCAGATCAATAGGGCCATCTATCGGGATTTCAAAATCACTTAAGTGCTCACTAATCGCTCCAGCCTGGGCCTTAGTCATCCGCTCACCCCTAAGGCGAAAGCTTCTTAAGCGAAATTCTTCAGATCTTGGGCTTGCCACAATGGCAAAGATTGCCATCTCTGCTTGGATACGCGCATGCCTGGAAACAACATATCGCGCGCTGAAGCCGCTGAACGCTCATCTCGCCTATCCATCAAGGGCTATGAGGTCCTATTGGATGTTAGTGGGGGCCCTGAGAGCTTTCTTGCCACCACCAAAGTCAGCTTTGACTGCAACAAGGTTGGTTATGAAAGCTTTATAGATGCAGTTGGAAAGCGCATCATCTCCGCAACCCTTAATGGTGAAGGTGTTGATGTTTCAAATTATGACGGCGAAAGCGTCTTTCTGAAGAATCTTCAAGCCCAAAACGAGCTAATCATCGAGATAGAGGCGATCTACTCCAAAAGCGGTGAGGGTCTGCAGCGCTCGGTGGATCCAGTTGATAACGAGGTCTACCTCTACTCTCAAGGAGAGACAGCATTCATTAGGAGTATGTATCCCTGCTTTGATCAACCAGATCTAAAGGCAACTTTTTCATTCACCGCAATTGCGCCAGGTCATTGGCAGGTGATCTCTAATAATCCAGTAAAAGAGGTAATTGAAATAGGCGACAAGAGAAAATGGGAGTTCACCACTACCCCAGTTATGTCAACCTACATCACAGCGCTAGTTGCAGGTCCTTATTCCTTTATTCATGATAAGTATGAAGGCAAGAAGAGAATTCCACTGGGAATTTATTGCCGTAAATCCTTATTCGAACATCTCGATGCTGATGAAATCTTTCTCATAACTAAGCAAGGATTTTCCTACTTTGAAGAGGTATTTGGTCTGGCATATCCCTTTGATAAATACGATCAGGTTGCCGTGGTGGACTTTAACTGGCTCGCTATGGAAAATGCTGGCGCGGTTACCTTTAGAGAGGATCTCTTAGTATTTCGCTCCAAAGTAACAGAGCGGATGTATAACGCAAGAGCCAACTCGATCTTGCATGAGATGGCCCATATGTGGTTTGGAGATATGGTGACCATGAAGTGGTGGGATGATCTATGGCTTAATGAATCATTTGCCGAGTGGTCTTCATATTTAGCTCTAGTTGAAGCTACTAAGTTCAAAAACTCTTGGGCCGGCTTTAATGCGGAGAGAAAGAATTGGGCCTATCGCCAAGATCAACTCTCATCCACCCATCCAATTGCCACCGATATGGTCGATATCGATACTGTAAAGGCTAATTTTGATGGCATTACCTATGCCAAAGGGGCCTCAGTTCTTCATCAATTGGTAGCCCATGTGGGGCGAGATAACTTCATTAAGGGCCTGCAGAAGTACTTTGCTAAGCATGCCTTCAAAAATACCGTCTTATCAGATTTATTAGTGGAGCTTGAGGCAACCAGTGGGCGAGATCTAAGTAGTTGGGTGTCAACCTGGCTACAGACTTCAGGGGTCAATACTCTCCGCCCAGTGATTGATACCGATGGCGAGAGCTATAAATCAATCGCCATCAAACAAGAGGTTCCAAAGATTCCTGCCGGATCAGCTGAGCTTCGTCCGCACCGGGTAGCAGTTGGACTCTATGACCTAGAAGATGGCCAACTCCGTCGAAGGACATCAGCAGAACTTGATATAGCAGGCGATCTAACAAAAGTTGAAGAATTGAGTGGGCAGAAATTGGCAGATCTATTGCTAGTAAATGATCATGACCTTACCTATGCCAAGATCCGCTTTGATGCCAGATCGATTGCTACCTTAAAGTCTCATCTTGGCAAATTAAGTGATGGCCTCTCTCGCGCTCTCTGCTGGTCTGCCGCTTGGGATATGTTTAGAGATGCTGAGCTATCTGCAACTGATTTTATCGAAATAGCCATGACTGGGCTTGCTGGCGAAGATGACATCACCACAGTCACAGCCTTGATGACCCAATTGAATACTGCAGTTGAGATCTATGCCGCAGATAAGAATCGTGACGCCTTAAGAGAGAAGGTGGCAGCCGCACTTCTCGCCTTTCTTAAAGCAGCCAAAGCTGGCAGTGATCATCAACTCCAGTTTGCTCGAAGCTTTGCCTCTCTGGCCCATACCAAAGAGCAGGGCGCCGAAATTAGAGAGATTTTGGAGGGCAAGTATCAGGATCTAAAGATTGATGCTGACCTGCGCTGGCACCTAATTCTCTGTCTGGTTGAGCGAGGGTTGAGTACAAGGGCAGAAATTGATGCCGAACTTGAAGGCGATAGCACGCTAACTGGCCAACTAAGCCATGAAAGGTGCCTGGCCGCGTTTCCAGATCTTGAGGCAAAAGAGGCTGCATTTAAGAAGGCGACCGAGGATGAGAGCATCACCAACTGGTCAAGACTCTCAGCGATCCAAGGCTATAACCGTCCAATCCAGCGCCACCTACATCAGGGATTTGTTGATCGCTACTTTGACTTGATCCTTGAAACCTATAACACCAAGAGTTATGAAGTCTCAACTAGCATCATCGATCTGCTCTATCCCAGCTACTTAATCTCTGAGCAGACCCTTGCCAAAACTGATGCCTGGCTAGATGGCCAGGGAAAAGATGGCCATCCCACGCTGCGCCGGCATATCTTGGAGGCTAAGGATTCTCTAGAGCGAGCGCTAAGGGTTAGAGCGATAGATAAATAATCACTCGTCAATCCGAGTAAGCACATCACTAGGCGTGCGATTGGCCTTGCTCTCTTTCACATTCTCAAGGGCCACTACTAGAACCCAGATAAGAAGTGTTATGGAAACTGGAGTAACAAAGAACCAGAAAAAACCCTCAAGAAAGCCTAAGGGCTCACCGGGCATGGCTCCATCTTCATTTAGAGCTAATTCAATAAGCATAGATTCAAGTCTAGGCAGAAGCGCCAACCACTCCAAATGGAGCCAGATATCTCACCCAACGCTCCTCAGCTCTAGCCGTTCCTAAGATCCGCCAAGCAGGGCCAATGGGTTCGCGAGGAAGCGAGCGAAGCCTCCAGCCCAATTCCCTCAAAGTTCTGTCGGCCTTGATGCGATTGCAGCGATGACATGCGCTGACCACATTTTTCCAAGAGTGATCGCCTCCCTTGCTTCTCGGAAGCACATGATCAATAGATGTAGCCGCTCCTTGGCAGTAGACACAGCGACCGCCATCACGGGCGAATATCGCTCTGCGTGAAAGCGGGACGGTATGGCGATATGGAATCTTTACAAACTTATGAAGTCTGATGACTGCCGGAAGCTCCATAGATCCTGATGAGTAATGCAGCGTTACCCCAGATTCTTCAATCATGGTGGCGCGGTTATTCAAAATCAAAATGAGCGCGCGCCTATCGGAAACGACACCTAGTGGCTCGTAGGTGGCGTTTAGAATCAAAGTCCTTCTCGATGAGCTATTCACCGTTCTAATTCCCCCGTCTGTCCGACGCGTGGCTCGTGTCGTGGGGGAAATCCTGCCCGAAGTTGGCACGATTTGTGCGGATATTTGGTTAAGTTCTTATAAAGTTTTGCCCGATGGAGCTGGAAACGAGCCTAAGGCAGGGCCTTGAGTGGTTTCTTGGTACCCCTCTGCGCATATTGCTCATCTCGATCCTGGCGTTGCTGGTCCAGAGAATATCTTCGCGCGCCATCACCAGAACATTGAGTAAAGTGGCAGAGGCCGATTTCATCCCGGGCGAGAAGAGTTCGGTAAGTAGGCAGCGGGAGCGGGCAAGAACGGCTGCCTCCGTCTTGAATAGTTCATCGAAGGCCATTATCGGATTAGTTGCCGGAGCCATGATCCTTGGTGAGTTAGGCGTTGATCTGGGGCCCCTTGTGGCATCTGCTGGCGTGGTTGGTTTTGCAGTTGGCCTTGGAGCGCAGAGCATTGTCCGTGACCTCCTCTCAGGGATCATCATGTTACTTGAGGATCAATATGGCGTTGGCGATAACGTTGAAGTCCTGGAGGTGAAGGGAAAAGTTGAGAGCGTAGGACTAAGGGTCACCACTATTAGAGATGGCAAAGGAACGCTCTGGTACTTAAGAAATGGCGAGATATTAAAGGTAGGAAATAGCTCTCAGAGATCCCGCTCTTGATTGACCATTGAATTAGCAGCCATTACTAGATAGCCCCAGAGCTGTTCCCTTAATTCATCACTCATCCCTAGTGAATCAACTGCTGATTTCATATGTGATAACCAGGCATCTCTTTCTCTCTTGCCAATCCTAAATTGCGCATGTCTCATCCGAAGACGGGGATCTCCTCGAAGTTGGCTATAAGTATCTGGCCCACCCCAATACTGTTCTAAAAACATTAATAACCGCCCAGCCGCTACCTTGAGATCATCATCTGGATACATCGGGCGGAGAACTGGGTCTGTTGCCACAAGGGCATAAAAATGTGAGACCAAATTCTCGAAGGTAACTCTCCCGCCCATCTGCTCATATAGGTTCATTGAAAAGAGGCTATCTAGCTTTGATCTTGAGAGACCAGATACCAAGAATTGCTACGGGGATTGCTGCAAGCAGACAGAGCCAGCCATAAGACAAGGAGGCGATAATCACTCCAGCCACTGCTCCTCCAGCGGCCCCAGAGAGATTCATAACTAGATCACTGGCGCCTTGAGATGCACTTCTAAGCTCTGGCTCTACCGATTCAGTCAAGAGAGCAGACCCGGCAATTAGAGTGCAAGACCAACCAAGGCCTAGGAGAAATAGCCCAATTCCTAGAGCAATTGCATCACCGGCTCTGGCAAGACCTGAAATCAGGGCTGACGATAGAAGTGTTACTACTCCGATTTGAATAACTCTTAGCCGGCCTAGGTGATCTGTTAGCGCGCCAACAAGCGGGGAGATGGCGTACATACCAAGGACATGAACGCTAATAACTAAGCCTATTATGGTCAAGGTGACATCAACATGGGCCATATGGACTGGCGTCATCACCATCACCGCCACCATAGCGATATGGCCAATAGCAATTGCAGCGATAGCAAATAGGGTTTTGGGATTAGAGCGAATGTGCCTGAGGGCGACCTTGGTCTTGATCCTGGGAAGGCTACTTGCCCCAGAATCCTTTGCAGCAGTTAGATAGGGATCAGGGCGAAGGAATAATTGAATCACTAACGCTGCCAGGCCTAGAGTAAGTGCTGAAATCAGATAAGGCCCGGTTAGTCTTGGAAGATCCAATGATTCTGCTAAATTACCAGCGGGTTCCATAAGATTTGGGCCGGTAACGGCGCCAATAGTTGAACCCCAAACTACAAATGAGAGTTGCTTGGCTCGCTTTTCATTTGCCAGATCAATAGCTGCAAATCTGGCTTGATATCCAGCAGCAGAGGCCGCTCCCACTAGAAAGGTTCCAGTGAGCATCAGATAGATGTTCTTATCCGAGCCGCCCAAAATGGCTAGAAGAGAGCCAATGGCGCCAGCAATTAGCCCAGTTGATAAGGCAAGGCGCCTTCCTCCCCTGCCGGTAAGGCGCGCCAGAGGAAGAGCAAGGGCGGCGGCTCCTAGAACTGATGAAGTCTGAGCAAGACCTGACAGAGTTTCAGAGTTGGTAATTGATGCAACAAGTAGTGACCCCGCTGCAACAGTTCCGGCAACTCCCACCCCATTTAATACCTGCGCAGTTGCCAGGACCTTCACAGTTCTTTCCTGCAAGGCAGAATTGCTACTCACTTTTTTTCTCTTAGCCAGACCGCAGTGTCAGTTGGTAGGAAATTTTCACTTAAGGGACCGCTTGAGTGTAGAACTGGTGATCCCTTTGGTAATGCTATTTCCTTGCCGAAATTAATGTAACAAGCAAAACCTCCAGCTCTACTAAATGCCACAACTTGGCCCCCCGCATCAATCCACTCCATTGGGCCATCACCAAGGCCTGGCTCGTTCTTCCTAATTGCCAGGGCTTTGCGATAGAAATTTAGCGTTGAGTTTGGATCATCCTCTTGTGACTCAGCTGAATACTCTCCCCACCAAGGACTTGGTGGCAGCCAGGCCTGTTCGGCGGTTAGATTCTCATCATTTGAAAAACCAAATGCGCCCCTAGGGGAGCTCTTCCAAGGTATCGGAACGCGACAGCCATCTCTGCCCCGATCTGCATAATTACTCATCTTCCATCTGGGATCTGTTAGTCGATCCTCTGGAATATCGCGCACCTCAGGAAGTCCTAGCTCTTCTCCTTGATAGAGATAAGTGCAGCCAGGAAGGGCAAGTGCCATCAGAGTGGCGCTCTTCGCCCGAAGAGTCCCCCTGGCAATATCTAATCTACTGCCATCTCCTTGGCGAGAAAAAGTGGTATCTCCATGATTTGCCAGGCCTAGATCCAGGCGATCTAGGGACCTAACCACATCATGATTGTTGAAGACCCAAGAAGTAGGCGCCCCAACTTCAGCTAGAGCTGAGATGGAATTGTTGATTCTTTTCCTTATTTCATCGGCCTTCCAGAGGGAGGTCAACATCTCAAAGTTGAAAGAGTTCTGTATCTCATCACTTCTTACATACCTGGCAATTCTTGAAGCAGGGCTTACCCAAGCCTCCGCCACCGCCATTCGATCTCCCGGATATGAGTCAAGAATCTTTCTCCAACTGCGATAGACCTGGTGAACTCCCTCTTGATCCCAGAATGGTTTGTGTTCAGGGCTTAGCATTCGAGTTAGATTGCTCCTGCCAAAGATTCTCTCAATCCAGCTTCTGCGAATGTCGGGAAGGCCGCTCTCTTTGAACAGGCCATGGGCCACATCAATTCGGAATCCATCAACGCCCTTATCAAGCCAGAACTTCAAAATATCTTCAAAGTGTCTTACTACCTCACTATTCTCCCAATTTAGATCTGGTTGCTCTTGAGCAAAGAGGTGTAGATACCACTGCCCCGCTCTGCCATCTGACTCAATAACCCTCTTCCAGGCAGGACCACCGAATACTGCCTGCCAATTATTTGGAGGAAGCTCGCCATTGACGCCCTTGCCTTGCCTAAAAATATATCTATCTCGCTCAGAAGATCCTGGCTGGGAATTAAGGGCCCCTTGAAACCACCTATGTTGATCAGAGGTGTGATTTGGAACGATATCAATGATTACCTTCATGCCTAACTCATGCGCCTCCCTAATTAATAACTCGCCCTCTTTCAAGCCTCCATAATCGGGTTCAATATCTAGATAATCTGCGACGTCATATCCATGATCTCTCTGCGGTGAGGGATACCAAGGAGTTATCCAGATGGCATCGATTCCTAGCTTCTCTAGATATCCAAGCTTTGATCTAATGCCCCCAATATCTCCGATGCCATCGCCATTCGAATCAGCAAAAGAGCGAATATAGATCTGGTAGGTAACAGCATCCCTCCACCAAGGCCTCTGGCCTCTTGGTGCAAGTCCTGAGATCAACTCTTCACCTCGAGGTATTTCTCGAGGAAGGAGCGCTCACTGGCCTCAAGTGGGCGCGACCTACCGCTGTTCTTATCAATTGCCACCTGAACCGACTTGATTCGAGCATAGATTTCCTTCTCGCTCTTTATCTCATAAGCCATAACAAATGATGAGCTGCCGATTGATTCCACCCACAACTCAACGTCAACAAAGATCCCGCCTTGCAAAATGGGCGCAACAAAATCTATCTCAGCCCTTGCAACCACCATCTCTAGGATTCCCGGGATCTCACCCTTGCTCACATGAGAAGAGAAGGACCATTCAAATCTGGCCTCTTGGGCCAGGGTGAGGTATTTGGCATTGTTGACATGGCTCATCGCATCAAGGTCATCCCAGCGAACAAGTGCTCTGTGTCGAGATCTCATCTGGTTAGCTTCCTATAAGTCACCCTATGGGGGCGAGCTGCTTCAGCACCTAAGCGTTCAACCTTATTCTTCTCATATGATTCGAAGTTTCCCTCAAACCAGAACCACTGAGATTCTCCTTCATGAGCCAGGATATGAGTAGCAACGCGATCTAGAAACCAACGATCATGGGAGATAACTACAGCACACCCTGGAAACTCCAGAAGGGCATTCTCCAGGGACCCTAAGGTTTCAACATCTAGATCATTGGTTGGCTCATCAAGTAAGAGCAGGTTCCCACCCATCCTAAGCGTCAGGGCAAGATTTAACCTATTGCGCTCCCCCCCTGATAAGACTCCGGCAGCTTTTTGCTGGTCTGGACCTTTAAAGCCGAAGGCTGAAACATAGGCCCTGCTTGGCATCTCAACTGCTCCAACTTTCATGAAATCAAGGCCATCAGAGACGACCTCCCAGAGTGATTTCCTCGGATCAATTCCAGATCGCGATTGATCGACATAGGCAACTCTTACAGTTTCACCAGCTTTGATGCTGCCGAAATCTGGTCTCTCAACTCCCAAGATCATCCTAAACAAGGTAGTTTTTCCGGCGCCATTTGGGCCAATTACTCCCACAATTCCATTTCTTGGAAGTGAGAATGAGAGGTTATCGATCAATAGGCGATCACCAAAGCCTTTAGAGAGGTTCTCAACTTCAACGACGACATTTCCCAGCCGTGGCCCCATAGGAATCTGAATCTCTTCAAGATCGAGCTTCCTAGCCTTCTCGGCCTCCGCGGCCATCTCCTCATACCTTGCAAGACGAGACTTCGATTTAGCTTGCCGTCCTTTAGCGTTCTGCCTGACCCAATCTAGCTCCTCTGCCAAGCGTTTAGCCCGCTTAGCATCCTTCTGGCCTTCAACTCTTAGTCGTGCCGCCTTGGTTTCAAGATAGGTGGAGTAATTGCCCTCATAGGGATATGCCCGGCCACGATCTAGCTCCAAGATCCATTGCGCCACGTTATCTAGGAAGTAGCGATCATGGGTGATTGCCACAACTGTCCCTTCATACTTTGAAAGGAATTGCTCTAGCCATAGCACAGATTCGGCATCAAGATGGTTGGTCGGCTCATCAAGAAGTAGTAGGTCAGGCTTCTGCAATAGCAATTTGCATAGCGCAACTCTCCTTCTCTCGCCCCCTGATAAGACTTTGACGTCAGCATCAGGTGGTGGGCATCTAAGAGCGTCCATGGCCTGCTCTAGTTGTGAATCTAGATCCCAAGCACTTAGGTGATCTAACTTTTCCTGCAAGCTCCCCATCTCAGCTAATAACTTGTCGTAATCAGCATCTGGGCTTGCCATCTCCTCAGATACTTTGTTGAAGCGATCAAGTAGAGCAATAGTCTCTGCTACTCCTTCTTGGACATTTTCCAAGACATTCTTATCTTCACTTAAGGGAGGTTCTTGCAGCAAGATTCCCACGCTATAGCCGGGGCTTAGATAGGCCTCGCCATTTGATGGTTGCTGCAAGCCGGCCATGATCTGCAATACCGTTGATTTTCCAGCGCCATTTGGGCCAAGAACACCAATCTTGGCTCCCGGAAGAAACATCAGAGTGACATCATCGAGAATGACTCTATCGCCGTGGGCTTTACGCGCCTTCTTCATTGTGTAAATGAACTCTGCCACGAGGGCAAACCTTATCGTTCATTCAAGTACTGATTGGCACTGGCTAGACTTAGACCTTAATTGCGCCCGTAGCTCAGTCGGATAGAGCACCCACCTTCTAAGCGGGTTGTCGCAGGTTCGATTCCTGCCGGGCGCGCAAGTTTCCAAGAACTTCGCCGCAAGAAATTTCCCCGGGCTCTGGGTCCATAGTCACTGGCGCCGGCTTGGCATAGCCCCACCTCGGGTATTAAGAAAAGTCAATAGCAGATGAACGAAAGATTTACTATCAATTGGGGCCTAGGCTCTGACCCTATGGCCTCTGAGAACCCACCCCTCATCTGGATTGATTGTGAGATGACGGGCCTGAACCTAGCCTCAGATGCCCTCATTGAGATAGCGGTATTAGTCACCGATAGTGAGCTTAGACTCCTTGGAGATGGCCTCGATCTAGCTATCTCGACTACGCCAGATAAATTGGCATCAATGAGCGATGAAGTTAGAGGTATGCATACCGAGTCAGGGTTGCTCGAGAAAGTACCTCAAGGAGCAAGCCTCTCTCTGGCTGAGGAGAAAATCCTAGAGTACTTAAGGCAATACACCTCAGAGGGCAAATCCCCTCTTGCTGGAAACTCAGTGGGGATGGATCGAAACTTCATAGCCAGGGACATGCCAAAACTGAACGAGTTTATCCACTACCGCACTATTGATGTCTCGTCAATCAAAGAGCTAGCTAAGAGATGGTATCCCGATCTTTATTTCTCAGCTCCCAAGAAATCTGGGAATCACAGAGCTCTGGGTGACATTCAAGACTCCATAGCAGAGCTTGCTTATTATCGATCAGCAATATTCATCGCAGATAACTAACTTCTAGATTCCAATTTCCCCAAGGGCCTCTGCCAAGTCTCTGCCTGGGCCAACTTCAACTACTTGAAAATCTCCAATTATCTTGACTTTATTGCTCAGGCGGAAAACTAACTGCCGAGCTCCTAATTGATCCGCCACTAAGGCCAGAATGAAACTCTTCTGCCCCATGCGAGCCAGTAAGTCTCCTCCCCTAAGTTCGCTATTTAGATCTCTGGCTACTTGAAGCAATTGGTCATCACCTAGATTCTTTAGGTCAATCGCTATTAGGGTCACCGGGTTATTACCCCTAGCTGCCCAGGACCTTAGGCGGTTTAGCGCCTCATAGAAATAAGCTGGGCTCATAAGACCGGTAAGTGGGTCAATGGAGCTGTTATCAAAGGAGGACATGATTGGCTAAGCCTTACCAGCTTTTTTCACGATAACTAGAGCCGCCTCATCCCCTATTCTTAAGCTCACACATGAAGCTCTTTGGCTCTAAGGTCTATCTGATCGCCTCCTATCTAGTGCGAATTGAGGCGCTATTTCTTGCTGCCCTGGCGATATACCTATCTATTAGAACTGCAACTAGTGATGTCGAAGAACTAGATGCCATATTGGCCGAAATTGTTCTCCTAAGTCTTGCTAGCGCTGGGCTCTTTCTTGCTGGTAGAGGATTCCTGGCAAGACGCAACTATGCTCGAGCTCCGGCAGTGCTGGCTAATTTGATTGCTCTCGGTGTTGCCTACTACATGATCGATGGCGAGCGAGATCTGCTGGGAATTGGTCTTGGAAGTTATGCGCTAATCACTCTGCTTGCCGCTCTCTCTGCCATCCCTCACCAAGGAACCACTTCCTGATCCTCCCAGAGTAATCCCGTCTTATCTCCAGGAATAAATTGCCTGGTGGCTAACCAGATAGCAGTTGCTGCTCCCTCGGCCGCACTTCTTGGCGCATCAGGGCCCCCCATATCGGTTCTGCTGTGATTAGGGCAGATGGCATCAACTAAGAATCCTCTTGCTCCATGGCCGGTCTCATGAGCAAGATTCCTCACTAGAGCATTCACCCCAGCCTTTGATATTCGATAAGGTGCAACTCCTCCGGCATTTCCAGGGCCGCTCATTCTTCCAAGGCAGGCAGAAAAGACAATAACTCTGCCATCTCTTGCCTCTGCCATCGCCGCTCCTATGGAGTTTACCAAAGTAAAAACCGAGTTGAGATTGATATCTAGGACTCTCGACCACTCAGCATCATTGGTCCTTAAGGTCTTTGCCATCTTCTCACTCATTACTCCGTGGGCTAGGACCATGATCTCTGGAGTGCCATACTTTGCTAGGAGCTCAGCGCTAACACTTCTCACCTGAGGAATCTGCTGGCAGTCCATTGACTCAAAGGCAATTGCCAGCTCACTACCTGCCTTCTTGGCCCGCTCCGGATCTTTACTTATACCTATTACTTCATCGCCTCTGGCCTTAAGGGCCTTCGCTACCTCATAGCCCAGCCCTCGGCTTGCCCCAGTGACAAATGCCAATGCCATTTCTCAAGCCTGCCGTAGAAGGGGGCTTCTCGCATCGCCAAAGTGTGGCCAATGACGCCGCTTGAAAGTAGTGAGGGATCGCGCGGCGCAGATAGGCTTACCTTCTGTGGCAGGTATGACTCCTGAGAACAGATTCGGCGGCTCATTCGGCTCTAATGAATGGCTCGTCGATGAGATGTATGAGCGCTATCTTGCCGATCCAACTTCAGTTGAAGCCAACTGGCAGGAGTTTTTCTCGGGGTATAAGCCAGCAACAAATGGTGCCACCGATTCAGTGGTAAGAGCAGCTGCGCCACCGATTCCAAAGCGCCAGCAAGTCAAACAGACTCCAGCGCCGCCAACTGCCAGCGCTCCAATTCAAGAAGTGGTCAGAGCAAATCCTGCTCCCACGCCGACTCCTGCTGAGGCAGCTAGGAAATCTGCGCCTCAAGTGGCAACACCTACTGCTGCCAGAATTGAACCGCTTAGAGGAGTTGCTAGTCGAGTCGTGGCAAGCATGGAAGCCTCTCTGGGCGTTCCAACCGCGACAAGCGTTAGAGCCATTCCTGCCAAATTGATGATTGATAATCGCACGGTAATTAATAATCACCTAAAGCGAGCCAGGGGTGGAAAGGTTTCATTCACTCACCTGATTGGCTACGCCATGATTAAAGCCCTTAGGCAAAATCCAGAGATGAATACCTTCTTTGCTGAGCTGGATGGAAAACCAGCAATTGGACATCCCGATCACATCAACTTAGGTATCGCTATTGATCTAACAAAGCAAGATGGCTCGCGCCAGTTACTTGTGCCATCAATTAAGGGATGCGAGAGTCTAGATTTTGGAACTTTTTGGAGCTCATATGAGGCCTTAGTTAAAAAGGCCCGCAAGGGAGCTTTAAGCGTTGAAGACTTTGGCGGCACCACAGTCTCACTTACCAACCCAGGCACTCTTGGAACTGTTCACTCCGTGCCTCGATTACTGGCCGGACAGGGCCTGATTCTTGGCGTCGGAGCGATGGACTATCCGGCAGAATTTCAAGGGGCGAGTGGAGAAACAATTGCTGACTTAGCAGTCTCCAAGGTAATCACCTTAACTTCCACCTATGACCATCGTATTATTCAAGGAGCGCAATCTGGAGATTTCTTGAGGAAGATCCATGAGATTCTGCTAGGAGCAGATAGTTTCTACGAAGAGATATTTGCAGCGCTTCGTATTCCCTATGTCCCAATTACCTGGCATAACGATATTCCAGAGGGCAAAGAGCAATTGAACAAGGCGGCACGCCTGCAGCAGTTAATTCAGGCTTATCGCAGTAGTGGCCACCTAATGGCCGATATCGATCCGCTGGAATACAGACAACGCACTCATCCAGATCTTGATGTGATTACCCATGGATTAACGCTCTGGGATCTTGATCGAGAGATTGCCACGGGAGGATTCGGTGGTCGCTCCCATGTCAAGATGCGAAATGTGCTGGGAATATTGCGCGACTCTTACTGCCGATCAATTGGTATTGAATATATGTATATCGACGCGCCAGATGAGCGCAGGTGGATTCAGAGCCAGGTTGAGGTTGGTTCGCCATTTTTCTCTAAAGAGGAACAGCTGAGAATCCTTCGTAAGTTAAATTCGGCAGAGGCCTTTGAAACCTTCCTGCACACCAAGTTTGTTGGTCAGAAACGCTTCTCACTCGAAGGCGGAGAGTCGGTAATTCCAATCCTTGATGCTATCGCCAGATATGCAGCGAAGGCCAAGTTAGATGAAGTATGCATCGGAATGCCGCACCGGGGACGGCTAAATGTCCTAGCTAACGTGGCTGGGAAGAATTACGGCCAGATCTTCAAGGAGTTTGAAGGCCACTATCAGGAAAATGAAGTTCAAGGATCAGGTGATGTGAAGTATCACCTTGGAACCTATGGAGATTTCACCACTGAGTCCGGAGATCAGACCAAGATTTATCTGGCTGCTAATCCCTCACACCTTGAAGCAGTGAACCCAGTTCTTGAAGGAATTGTCAGGGCAAAACAAGATAGGAAGAATGTAAGAGATGTCTACACAGTACTTCCGGTGTTGATTCATGGCGATGCTGCCTTTGCTGGACAAGGTGTGGTGGCAGAGACACTAAATATGTCCCAGCTCCGTGGCTATCGCACCGGGGGCACAATCCATGTAGTGATTAACAATCAGGTGGGCTTTACTACCTCACCAGATTCTGCCCGTACCTCTCGTTACTGCACCGACATCGCCAAGATGATCCAAGCCCCTGTCTTTCATGTCAACGGCGATGATCCCGAAGCTTGCGTAAGAGTGGCTCGGGTTGCCTTTGAGTATCGTCAGACATTTAATAAAGATGTAATCATCGACATGGTCTGCTACAGAAGGCGCGGGCATAATGAAGGCGATGAACCAAGCTTCACCCAACCAAGAATGTATAAATTGATCGATGTCAAACGCTCAACTAGGGTCCTTTATGCCGAAGCACTCGTTGGACGTGGCGATATCACCCAGGAAGAATCAGATGGGATTGCTAGAGAATTCCAGGTCCAATTGGAAGCCACCTTCAACATGGTCCATGACAAGCTCCCAGAGAGAGCGACATTCAATCGAGTAGAAGAGCTGGATCCGCTAGAGGCAAATACTGCAATTAGCGAAGAGGTAGCAAGAAGGATTGCTGCTACTCAAGTTGCGACCCCAGAGGGATTCAAAGTTCATCCAAAGCTTGCTTCACAATTACAGCGTCGCGTAACGATGCTAGATGATGGGACGATTGATTGGTCAGGAGGCGAGATGCTGGCACTTGGCTCACTTCTACTTGAAGGTCACACCGTGAGGCTTGCAGGTCAGGATGTTGGCCGTGGCACATTCTCCAATCGCCATGCGGTGATCCGTGATTGTGAGAATGGGTCTGAATGGATTCCCCTAAGGGAGTTGATTGGCGGGAGTACTCATTTGTTTGTTATCGATTCACTCTTATCAGAGTATGCAGCCCTTGGCTTTGAATATGGCTACTCGCTGGAACGTGAAGATGCCTTGGTTCTCTGGGAAGCCCAATTCGGAGATTTTGCCAATGGAGCGCAGACCATCATTGATGAATTTATCTCCTCATCCTTGCAGAAGTGGGGAGAGAGATCATCTCTTGTAATGCTCCTGCCTCATGGCTATGAAGGACAAGGGCCCGACCACTCATCTGGCCGAATCGAGCGCTTCTTAAGCCTAGCTGCCGAAAACAATATGACTATCGCCCAACCAAGCTCATCTTCATCATATTTCCATCTTCTTCGTTGGCATATGAAGAATCCGGCCAGAAGACCGTTGATTGTCTTTGAGCCAAAATCAATGCTTAGGCTAAGAGCTGCCGCTGCTCAACTTACGGATTTCACCACAGGAACATTTCGTCCCGTTCTAAGCGATCCTGCAATTAATGGCGCCTCAAAGATAATTCTCTGCAGCGGAAAGATCTACTGGGAGTTAATGGCAGAGCGAGCCAAACTCTCTAGCAACTCAACAGCGATAATCAGATTGGAACAGCTCTATCCGCTCGCCCCCAATCAGATCTTGTCGGAACTTGCCAAAGCGCCAAGTGCTGATTTGATCTGGGTTCAAGATGAGCCAGCTAATCAGGGACCATGGCCATTTATTTCAAGCAATTTGAGTGAAGCCCTTGGAGCAAGAGCGCTTCGTCGCATCTCCCGCCGACCCGCAGCAAGTCCAGCTACTGGAAGCATCTATATGCACGAAGAAGAGCAGAAAGCCCTGATTGCTGAAGCATTTGCTCGCTAGCCTTACTTCTGGCTACCTTCTGTAATCAGCGAAAAGGCTGCAGTTCTAGCCAGAAAAGTAACTCGCTCCACCAAGGCCCTGCGCATCACAGATGTGGCAATCAATCTAGATCCATCATGGATCTCGCAAGCGAAGCCAAGAACTCCATCTTCATGACTAACACATGTTGCAGAACCTTGAATTTCACTGCCGATTCCTAGGGCATCATGAATCTCAAGTTCGACATTGGCAAGGGTGGTGGTCTCGCCATTGTCTAAAAACTCAGTGATGGCCGAATTACAAGCGCTCTCAATCAAGGTTACTAAGAGACTTGAGGAGAGGATAGGCATATCTCCACTGCCATGGGCTAGCGCAGTATCCCCTGGCCTTACCACCATCTGGGAAATACCAACCGCTCCCAGAACTGACTCTGCTTGCATAGAAATTAACCTAGCAGGGCGGGGTCAACTAAGAGGGAAGGTCGCGCCTAATTTCGTGAGAAGTTTCAACCTCTATTGAAGTCTGGCCGTCTATCGTGATTTCAGTGCGGCGATACTGGGTAATGATCTCACTTTGGGAAGTTGCAGCCATCTCTTGGCTTGCAATTTGGGCAAGGCGGAGCGCTATCTGCTCTTGCAGGCTGCTAGGAGCGCTCTCGCAGCAGGATCTGGTAAGTAGGGATCTCATTAGATTAAGCGCTGCTCTCTGACTCTCCATCTCTCCGCGGCACCCTGGGCAATCTTGCAAGTGAAAGGCGACTTCGTTGAAGGTGGCAGAGTCATCGATTTCGTTATCGATGAATAGAACTAGGCTCTCAGAACACTTGCTGCATGGGATGCTCATTTCTTGTCTCCCTGCACATATCCAAGCTCGCGGGCGTAATCTGTTAGCTTCTCACGAAGTTGCTTGCGCCCCCGATGAAGTCTTGACATCACAGTTCCAGTCGGCACGCCAACGATCTCCGCAATTTCTTTGTAGGAAAACCCTTCGACATCTGCCAGATAGACAGCGATACGAAACTCCTCCGGAGTTTCAGCAAGCGCCCTCTTGATATCGCTATCGGACAGGTTCTCCAGTACCACATCCTCCGCTGATTTTCCTTGATCGCTGGTATGAGAGGAGGCTTCAGCGATCTGCCAATCCTCCAACTCTTGATCTGATTGCTGAGGACGACGCTGATTCTTGCGATAGGTATTGATAAAGGTGGTAGTTAATATCCGATAGAGCCAAGCTTTTAAGTTCGTACCTGGTTCGAATTGATGGAATGAAACGTAGGCTTTGGCAAAAGTATCTTGAACTAGATCTTGGGCATCTGCGGGATTCTTGGTGTATCTAAGGGCTGCTGAATAGAGCTGATTCATATACTGCAGCGCATCGCCTTCAAATCTCTTGCGCCTCTGCGCAGCGCTCTCTCTTTCGCGATCAACGCGAACTAGCCCTCCAGCATCCCTGGAGCCTTGGTTTGAGATTTCCGTTGGCATTAAATCCAAGGTTATCGCCATAGCAGCCTAACCGGCATATCCCAGCCTTTATTCCCTGCCTAAAAGAGGGTCTCGGGCTCGCCTAACTCAATCGCCTCTATTAGCCCCGGCCCACTTCCAGTGATCGAATTAACCGCGCTTGATACTGGATGAAAACGAAGGTGGGCATCAGGAGTCGGGATGTCCATAAGGGATCTAATCTCTTCGATATCGTTGATTCTAGGATTCATCCAATCCATCCAACGCTCCTTAGGGAGAAATACCGGCATACGGCTATGAACTAGTGCTAGTTGGCCAATGGCTTGCCTAGTTACTATGGCAACTGATTGCCGCACTTTTCCAGAAGGCGAGGTCCATACTTGGAAAATCCCACTGAAGGCTAATAGCCTATTGTCATCTCTTGAAACATAGATTGGTTGCTTGGTTTTATACTTTCCAAGTTCACTAGCCCACTCATAATAACCGCTGGCAGGAATCAAACAACGATTACTTCTGAAGGCGCTTCTAAAAGTTGGTTTCTCATGAACACTTTCAGATCTGGCATTAATGGCACTTGTCTGTGATCTGGCTGCCTCATCATCGCTTTTTGACCAAGGCGCAATCATTCCCCAAGAGGCAATCTCAATTGCTTGGTTCTTGATGATATAGATATCCTTGGTCGGCTTAATATTCCAATCAGCGGGAAGGCTGATATCAGGGGCGCTATTGGTGGAGAACTCTTCGGCAATATCGCTGATCATCGCCGATAGGGCATATCTTCCACACATACTCCTAATCTAATACTTAAGGCGATGAACTAGACTCTCAAGTATGTGGAGCGCACCCTTTAGGGCATCAAGACCAATCTCTGCTGCCATAAGCATTCCAGGCTCAAAGTCAGTAACGAATCGCGCCTTGGTATTAAGCGCGTTGGCCAGCTCGCCTTCCACTTTGCGAAAAGGCTTGCGCTCAAGAGATACCGATTTGATGATCAAAGCGCTATCTAGTCTTGGGGTTAGGATTGAAATTCAAGGCGATATCTGGCAGGTGACTCCAGCGCCACTTAGAGGACCTGCAGCGATTGATGTGGGAAATGCCGGAACCGTCATGCGATTTCTTCCTCCCCTGGCATCTCTGGCCCAGGGCTTGATCTCCTTTGATGGCGATCCTCGTTCTCACCAGCGCCCGCTAGGACCAGTTATTAAGGCCTTAGAGGGCCTTGGGGTCAGCATCGAACATCAAGGTCGTTATGGCTTGCCCTTGATCATAAATGGCGCAGGCTATGTAAATGGCGGAATGGTTGAGATTGATGCCAGTGCTTCAAGTCAATTTCTCTCATCACTTCTACTTGTAGCACCTGCAATGAAGCAAGGCATTACCATTAGAAACATCAGTGATAGCTTGCCATCAAGGCCACATATTGAGATGACGATAGCCATGCTGGCCCAATACGGAGCAGCAGTTGACACCTCAGTTGCTAAGCAATGGAGCGTCAAACCAGCTCAGCTATCTGGCGTTGATTTGGTAATCGAACCAGATCTTTCCAATGCTGCGCCATTTATGGCAGCGCCCTTAGTTTGCGGTGGTGAAGTGATCATCAAAGACTGGCCAAAAGAGACCATCCAGCCAGGAGATCGATTAAGGCAGATTTTTTCAGATATGGGCGGTGAGATTGATCTTGTGGATCAAGGGTTAAGAGTTAGAGCAAGTGGTGAAATAAGAGGTATTGATATCGATCTTGGTGATATCGGCGAGCTAACACCAGTGGTTGCAGCTCTGGCATCCCTAGCAAACTCCCCCTCACATCTTCGCGGCATCGGCCACCTAAGGCTTCATGAAACAGATCGATTAAGCGCGCTAAGAAGTGAGTTAGCCTCCCTGGGATCTGATGTTATTGAAGAGGATAGCGCCCTTCGTATTAATCCAAAGCCTATGAAAGCGGGGGTCTTTCATACCTATGAAGATCATCGTCTGGCAACTGCTGGGGCGGTGATTGGTCTTGCAGTTAAGGGAATTGAAGTTGAAAACATTGAAACCACCAGAAAAACCATCACCGACTTTCCGGCCCTTTGGAGCCAACTACTAAATGGCTAGACGCCGCCCTGATGAAAGCGACATTCGAGTTCGCCCGGTGAAATCTACGCGCCGGCGAAGTAAAGATAGGCCAAGCCACAGTGATTCAATTCCCGCCCAAGTGATCACAGTAGATCGCGGCAGGACTCTATGTCGCATCTCAGATGGAAAATTGGTTAGCGCTATGAAGGCCAGAGAGCTCGGAAAGAATTCGGTAGTCGCTGGGGATCTAGTAAATATTGTGGGTGATGTAAGCGGTGATGCAGGATCATTGGCAAGAATTGTGGCGGTACAACCCAGGCGCAATAGCTTAAGTAGAACCATTGATGATGCTGGGGCATTCGAGAAAACCATCGCCGCAAACCTAGACCTAATGATCATCGTGTCAGCATCTGCAGATCCTGCCCCTAGGCAGGGATTTGTTGATCGATGTCTAGCCGTGGCTTTTGACCAAGGTATTAGGCCGATAATTGTGATGAGTAAATCAGATCTAGCAGATCCAGATCAATTCCTAAGTGCTTATAAAGACCTTGAAGTCAAGTACCTTAGGTTGCAACGCGGTGATGATCTATCTGAACTACATAAGATTCTAGAGGCTAAAGTCTCGGTATTAATCGGCCACTCTGGGGTTGGAAAGTCAACTCTGGTGAATGCTCTGCTTGGCAAGGAAAGGCGTGATACCGGAAGTGTCAACGCCGCAACTGGACGAGGGCGCCACACTTCATCAAGTGCCATCTCATTTGAACTACCTAATGGGGGCTGGATTATTGACACCCCAGGGGTTCGCTCCTTTGGCCTAGAACACATTGATAGATCACGTGTCATTGCCTCATTTACCGAATTTGGATCAGTTGTTGCCACCTGCCCTAGAAACTGCTCACATGATGAGGCCAGCTGCGCTCTAAATGAATATGTAAAGGCAAGCCCTAGAGCATCTGCCCGCCTAGCCAGCTTGCAACGACTGCTCGCATCCAGCCGGCAGGAGATAATCTAGGGGCTATGGCCTATCCTGGAGATCTCCTTGGAGATATTGAGTTGCTCAAAACCCTGGCAGATTTGAGTGATGAGATCTCCATCTCCAGATTCCAAGCCCAGGATCTGAAAATAGAGAGTAAACCGGATGGCTCGCCGGTCACTGACGCTGATAAGGCAGTTGAGGAGAGAATCAGAGAAGTTCTCAAGGCCCAGCGCCCAAATGACAAGATTGTTGGAGAAGAATTTGGTGGCGCAAGTGATATCAAGGCTCTAGATAAATATTGGGTGATTGATCCAATAGATGGCACCAAGAACTTCCTGAGGGGACTTCCCATCTGGGCCACCCTCATTGGTTTGGTGCACAGGAATGAGAGTGGGCAGGATCGGGTTATCGCAGGCATGGTCTCCTCCCCTGCTCTATTTCGTAGGTGGTATGCCGCAGAGGGATTTGGAGCATTTACTGAAGTCAATTCCGGAACAGCAATCCAAATCAAGACATCAAGCGTGAAAGGGATATCAGATGCTTCAATCTCATTTTCAGATCTAGCTGGCTGGGGCCCACGACGCAATTCTTATTTGGCCTTTCTGGATAGGGCATGGAGAGCTCGAGGGATCGGTGATTTCTGGTCGCATATGTTGGTAGCGGAAGGGGCTGTCGATATCGCGGCCGAACCAAGCCTTGCCCTCTGGGATATGGCTGCGTTGGCGATAATTGTCACAGAAGCCGGGGGAAGATTTAGCGATTTGGATAATGTTGCAGGCCCGTTTGGCAAGAGCGGCGTTTCAACGAATGGCCATCTTCATGAAATATTCATTGGCGCGGTCAACTCATGAGCGAGGCTGAAGTAGTAGATCTAGAGCAGATTGATCTGAGTATTTCTGGAATGACCTGTTCTTCTTGCGTGGGAAGGGTTGAGAAGTCAATAAATGAGGTGCCAGGGGCCAGGGCTTCAGTAAATCTTGCTACCAATAGCGCTCATATCCTCATTCCTCGCGGAGCAAATCCCAAAGATCTAATAGCGGCGGTAGGTAAGGCTGGATATAGCGCCAAGCTCCGTGGCGATGGCTATGAGAGTTTCTCTCACTCCAGGGCTATGGGATTTAGATTGAGTTCTGCGATCTTGCTTACCATCCCAGTAATCACTCTCTCCATGTGGCATCAACTCCACCAAGGAGTCGATCGGTTCATTCTCACGCAATTAGATACTCTAAATATCCCGGCGCCTCTTTATTCACCGACTGGCTGGCTGGTGATTGCTCTTAGCGCGCCGGTGGTGCTACTGATTGGTTGGCCCATTCATAGAGCCGCGATAAAGAACCTGACTCATCCCAGCATGGATAACTTGATTTCACTAGGATCGATTACCGCACTTAGCTGGTCGATCTATGCCAACTCCACCGGAAATGGTGATATCTATTCAGAAGTTGGCGCATCCGTTGTGACCTTTATTGTTCTGGGCAGATATCTAGAATCACGCGCCAAAAGAAAAGCCGGATCCTCCCTTGCCCACCTACTCTCACTCGCTCCAAAACAGGTGATAATCATCAGAGGTGGCGCGGAAGTCGCTACGCCTATCTCTAATCTAGTAATCGGTGATCACTGCTTGGTTAGAGCAGGTCAAGCCATTCCAACCGATGGCATGGTCATCCAGGGATCAAGTGCCATTGATAGCTCACTGCTCACCGGTGAATCACTGCCTATTGATGTAGGGCCTGGAAGTAGCGTTGTGGCAGGTGCTCTCAATCTCAATTCTCCAATCACAATTGCAGCAAGAAGGGTGGGGAGTGATACCGAGCTTGCCCGCATAACCAAGATGGTATTAGCAGCGCAAGGTGAGAAAGCACCGATCCAAAGACTCGCCGATAAGATAAGCAATGTCTTTGTTCCTATTGTCATTGCACTTGCTATTGCCACATTTGCCGCCTGGTATGGCCTTGGAAATTCTCTAACAGATTCCATGGTTGCCGCTGTGGCCTTACTAATTATTGCCTGCCCTTGCGCTTTGGGCCTTGCCACCCCAGTGGCACTGCTTGTGGCATCTGGCAGAGGGGCCACCGATGGAGTTGTCTTGCGCAAGAGCTCAGCGCTGGAAGTGGCCACAGAGATTGATACCGCTATCTTTGATAAGACCGGAACCCTCACCACAGGAGCGATGGAGGTGCAGAACATCGCCATCGCCGATCTGGGAGGTTCTGGGCCGAAGATCTCAACCTCAGACCTATTGGTTGCAGTTCACAGCCTGGAGCATGAAAGTAGCCATCCGATTGCCGTTGCCATAGCTAAGAATCTTAGGGAGCAGGGGATTGCCAGGAGGAGATTCACTGACTTCATCGAGAGCGCTGGTATGGGCATTGCTGCTCGCATGCAATTTGGAGAGCAGCAGATGCCGGTCTTGATTGGAACACCCGCCTCAATTCGGCGAGCTACCGTCTCACTTCACCCACAATTAGAAGATGCCATCTCATCTGCGCTGGCTAGGGGAAATTCAGTGGCGCTGGCTGCAGTCGATGGCGTTGCTATGGCTCTATTTGAAGTCGGAGATAGCCTACGAGTTGATGCTAGAGAAACAATCGCAGCGCTAAAGACTCGAAATATCCAAAGCTGGCTAATGAGCGGCGATAGCCAAGAAGCAGCCAGAGAGATTGCAGAGCAGGTAGGAATACCCAATAGTAATGTGATTGCTCAAGCAACTCCCGATCAGAAGATTGCCAAGGTCAAGGAGCTGCGCAGCTCTGGCAAGAAAGTGCTAATGATTGGTGACGGAATAAATGATGCAGCCGCCCTTAGTGAAGCTGACTTAAGTATGGCCCTTGGCACCGGAACTGATACCGCAATTTCAAGTGCTGATATCACTTTGATGCGTGCAACCCTAGCCACTGCAATCACAGCTTTGAATCTCTCTGCTAAGACCCTGAGAATTATCCGGGTTAACTTGGGATGGGCTTTTATCTATAACGTCATTGGCATTCCCATCGCCGCTCTAGGACTTCTCAATCCCATGTATGCCGCAGCCGCCATGGCTGCCTCAAGTCTCTTGGTCGTGCTAAATTCCCTGCGCTTGAATGGAGCGCTGAAAGATTAGGGAGCCTTAAGGAGTTAGGTGATTTGGTAGCGGGGGCAGGATTTGAACCTACGACCTCTGGGTTATGAGCCCAGCGAGCTACCGAGCTGCTCCACCCCGCGTCGGAGGACTTAGCCTAGAGGCGTAAGCCCTTTTGCAGCAAAACGATTATCTATTCTGCGCTGCAACTGCTGCGGCAATCGCCGCCTTTAGCCGATCTTGGGCCCTGCCGTATGCAGCAAAGTCGCCCTTGGCAAGGGCCGCTTTGGCATCAGCAAGGGCTGCCTGAGCGCTAGCAAGCGCGCTAGCTAGATCAATATTGGCTCCAGAGTTGCTTCCACCACCTCCACCACTGGCTGGTGGCAATCTAGAGCTTCCAGAGTTCCCGCCAAATACTTGGTCCAGAGCTCCTTTGAGGGTGTCATCAAAACCGATCTTCTCTCCGAATGAGACCAGTACCTTCTGCAAGAGTGGATAGGCGGCAGTGTTGGCAGTTGCCCTTACATAAACTGGTTGGACATAGAGCAGGCCGCCACCAACTGGAAGAGTCAGTAAGTTGCCGAGGACGACATCAGATCCTCCTTGGCGAAGTAATGAGAGAGAGAGGGCCACTGTGGGATTTGCCTCAAAGTTTGAACCGACCTGGGAGGGTCCCGCTATATTTGTGGAGCGCTGCAACTGCAGAATAGTGAACTTGCCATAATCATCACCGGGATCAGAATTAACAGCGGCAAATGCTGAAAGGTTTTCGCGACCTCCACGGGGAACAAATGGAGTTGTTAGAGCGAAGGATGCCCTCTTCTCACCTGGCAGTTGCAAGGTGTAGTAGTAGGGAGGCTGGGCACCGGCATTAGCCCCCAGGGTGGAAGGGTCTCTTGGCACGCGCCAGAAATCTTGACCACCATAGAAGGCATTGGCACTCTTCACATGGTAGAGGGAGAGCACATCTCTTTGCACTCTAAACAGATCTTCAGGATAGCGAACGTGTGAGACAAGGTCTTTACTCATCTCAGACTTTGATTTAACGACTCCAGGAAATGCCTTCATCCATGAAGCCAGCACCGGATCCCTCTCATCCCAGGCATAGAGCGTGACCGTCCCATCGTAGGCATCAACGGTTGCCTTCACAGAGTTTCTAATGTAATTAATGGTTGAGTTCGGAATTGCAGTTAGTGGATTGTTATTGATATTCAGCGCATCCGTTGTCGCGCCTGAAACATCAACCGTTCTGGAGTAGGGATATCCAGAGCTAGTGGTATATCCATCGATAATCCACTGAATTCGATTGCCAACAATGGCTGGATATGGGTCGCCATCTAGCTTCAACCAGGGAGCAACCTTTGCCACTCTCTGGCGAGGTTCACGGTTAAAAATGATCTTGGTTTCAGCGTTTATCAGGTTTGAAAGCAAGATTCTCTGCTCTTGGTACTTAATGGCAAACAAGATCCTGGAGAAGATTGAGCCCATGCCAACTCCACCTTTTCCGGTGTAGGTGTAATTCCTCTGGCCATTGGCTGAAGCATCGTCTGGATAATCAAATTCCACCGCTTCACCATTTGTGGTTCCGCCAATAATCGAATACTCCGGGTTATTCTCACCAAAGTAGATCCTTGGCTGGAAGTCACCTAGGATTCCCTTTGGCGGGATATCCCCCACCGCAAAAACTGGCTTGCCATCAACATCTTGGATATTGCCAAATGAGCCCACGAAGCCAAATCCATGGGTATAGACCAGATGATCATTGATCCAGTTTCTATTGGGATTTCCAGCAATATTGATCTCACGAACTGCAACGACCATGTCGCGGGCTACACCATCTACGGTATATCTATCAATATCCAAAGACTCATTAAAGGTGTAATAAGGCTTCAATTGCTGAAGCTGGCGAAAGGTTGCTGACAAAACATTGGGATCCATAAGGCGGATGTTTGAAATCGTCGCCGCATCATCTGCAAGTTGCCCAGCTGAGGTATCAACAACTGCCGAGTAATCCTTCACTTCTACCTCATCTAGACCATATGCGACGCGCGTTCCTTCAATGTTTCTCTGTATATAAGGAGCTTCCCTTGAGGACTCACTTGGCTTTACTTGGAATTGTTGAATTAGGCCTGGATAGACCCCAGCGATCAAGAATGAGGAGATGACAAGAAGGGCTACCCCAGCTGCTGGAAGCACCCATGAACGGCGGATGATGTTGGCAAAAAAGAGCAGTGAGCAGAGAGCGGCAATCCCGGTAAGGATCGATTTTGCGGGAAGGAGGGCATTTACATCAGCGTAGGTAAGCCCGGTGATGATCCCCTCATCCGAGGTAGCAAGAGCAAAGCGATCTAACCAATAGGCCACCGCCTTAATTGCCACAACAAATCCCAGCAAGACTGAGAGCTGGACTCTGGCAGCAACGGTGGTGCGATCCTGTTTTACCTGTGGGCGAATTCCTCCATAGACATAGTGAACAACCAAGCTGGCGATAGTTGCCAAGATCAGAGTTGAAATTGCCCAACCAAGTATTGATTGATAAAAAGGAAGCTCGAAGGCAAAGAATGAAACATCCCTGCCAAATTGTGGATCGCTGACTCCAAATTCTGTGGAGTTTCTGAAAAGTAACCAACTCTCCCAAAGCCTAGTCCCGGCCATCCCCGCAAAATAGAAGAGCGCTACTGCCACACCAATCAGGCCAACTTTTCTCAAAGGCTCCAACTGCCCGCGATATCTCTCCAGATTATCTGCCTCAACTGCTACTGGAACATAGATCGGGCGACGCTTGTAAGCAATGTAGATATTGGCCGTGATTATTGCCGAAGTTAGTAGACCGAAGATAAGAAATAGTGCAATTCGAGTGGTAAGTAAGGTGGTCCAAACTTGACTGTAATCAACTGACCTAAACCAGAGGAAATCTGCGTAGAAACCACTCAGTGAAACCAAGATGACGGCTAGAACTGTCAAGATGATTACAGTTAGCGGCAGGGCTCCGATTCTTAACCTTCGGCCGCCGGCTAGATTTCTTGAAGGAAAGCGGAAGTTGCGGAAGGGATTACCCGGGTTGCCACCAAAAGTCATAGAGGCAGATTAGCCAAGATGAGGCAAACTAACTATTCGAGCAGGAGCGGAGTCTGTATTCATCTGGAGCACGAAGAGCCTGTATTGCCTCCTCTAGAGTTGAGACTGGAATGACCTTAAGGCCTGCTGGGATTTTGTTGATATCCGGGCAGTTCTCTCTAGGTGCTATGAAGACCGTGGCCCCGATTCGAGATGCCCCAATCATCTTCTCCTCGATTCCTCCAATTGATCCAACTTGGCCCGAGGGGGTGATGGTTCCAGTGCCTGCGACCTTACGCCCCCTTAGGAGATCTTCTTCGGTGAGTTTTTCAATGATCCCAACAGCAAATATCAAGCCGGCGCTTGGCCCGCCAACGCCTCGGAGCTTAAAGTCAATATCTATAGGAAAGCGCGCGGTGGTCCCTACCAAGATGCCGATGGCAGGCCTTGCTGAGCCATCTGCACTGACTACCTCTCGGTTCTCAACCAGAATGATCTCACCGGTAATCCTTTCAAGATCGCCCTTGGAATTCTCCCGATCCACCGCAACTAGAAGTGGGTCACCGATCTTCTTATTGGCATAAGATGATCGAATCTCCTCTATCTCGTTGATGACCTTGCCATCGATTTCCTTGATGAAATCCCCGACCTTAAACTTCTCTTTGGCGTTTGAGTAGTCTCTAATATCGCTAATGAAGTAAAGCTCGAGAAAGCCATACCCTAGATAGCGAAGAGCTGCAGCAGTTGCGGCTCTCTTTGATGATTCCATCTCACTTCGGCTATCTCGCTGGATGAGCTTTGCTGGCTTTACTGGTGGATAGACCGCCTCCCTTGGCAAGACCACATTAGGTCCTAAGGCCCAATTAATGATGGTCTCGGCTCCAAAGACTGGCGTGCCTGGGTTAGTCACTAAGACTGAGGTGACATATAGATCACCATTTACGGGATAAGTCTTAAAGTCATTTACTTGAATGAGCTTTCCAGTAACCTTACTCGGAACCCCAGGCTTGAAGAAGACAAAGGGAATTGGGGCAAGTAGGGTTGCTAAGGTTAGAAGATAGAAAAAGGACTTAACTGGAAAAGACCAGCGATAACGAAGCGGGGAAACATTTCGCATCAGCTCTGCTCTTTCTCCTTATCACTTGACTTGAAAGAGTTTTGAAAACTCTTGAACCTTCCAACTGAACGTTTGGTCTGATTCTCATATCTCTTTTGAAACTTGGTCACCCAGATCACATAGACCGCAGCTCCCAGGGCTGCAGTAAGTGGGATAACCCACCAGATAAGAGCCGATAGCGGGGCTGACTCAGACCCAGCGGCCCAGCTAATCGCCCTCAACTCGCTCATGGCTCAAGCCTAGGCTAGATGAGGCCAATTGGTAGTTTCGAACCGAGACAAGTCCCCTAGGGAATAAGGCTGGGCTAGATTTGTTCTCCTTCCCAAGAGATCAGAAGTGCCCGCTATTTTGCATGCAGCGCTTCAATTGAATTGATGCGAAGGAGTTCACCAGATGCCAGGAATTGGCTTTACGCCAGATAATGGTGATGAAGAAGAGTCAAAGGGCAATAATCCCTTTGCCTTTGAGAGCTTCGGAGAGATCTTCAAGCATTTCTCGGCAATGGGTCTAAACCTTCCGGCCCTGATGGCATCACTTTCCGGTCAAGCCTCCCCGGCCTCTCTATCAAAGGAGATGATCCGTGATATCTCTAGGAAGCATCTAAGCGCCCATGGAGAGGTGCCGGTAACAGTTGAAGACCTAACTCAAATTCAAGAGGCGATCAACATCGCAGACCTTTGGATAAATGAGGCCACTGCTTTTCCAACTCTTCCGCTCACAGATTCGATAGCGCTATCAAGGCGAGATTGGATTGATACCACCCTTGATGGCTGGCAAGGGCTGACCAAGCCCTTGGTTGATTCGATGGCCGATGCTCTCTCATCCATGCTCGATCAAGGCCTTCCCGGCCCAGATGGAGGTGATGCCATATCTATCCCAGGCTTTGGCCCGATGTCGATCTCTAAATCTAGTATCACCGCCATAATGGCAACCTTTATGAGCTCACTGATTAGCACACAATTAGGCCAGAGTATCGGCTCCCTATCAACCACAGTCACTGGCGCAAATGATGTGGCACTTCCTCTAAGCAGAGATATCAAAGCCCAACTTCTTCCTCAAAATGTTAGAGCCTGGGGATCAGGGCTTGAAATTGCAGATGCAGAGGTAAGAATCTATCTGTCCTTGAGAGAAATCGCCGCCGCCCGCCTCTTCAAACAGAGCCCTTGGCTCAGCGAATATATCCGCAAGGCAATCTCTGACTATGGCAGAGGAATTCGTATCGATATCAGCGCTATCACTCAGAGCGCTCAAGAGGCAATGGACTCTGGGGCAATTGATCCAAGTAATCCAGAATCTATGGCACTTGCCATCTCAGGCGGCATCTTCACTCCAGAGACAAGTCCATCACAGAGCGCGGCCCTTGAAAAACTAGAGACCCTCCTGGCCTTGATTGAAGGATGGATTGATGCAGTGGTAGCGAAGGCTGCAACAGATCGCCTCCCCTCGCTCATCAGATTGAGAGAAACTCAAGCAAGAAGGCGTGCCACTAACTCGCCAACTCAGCAATTGTTCGCCACATTACTGGGCCTTGAAGTCTCCCCAAGGCTCACTCGAGAGGCCATCACATTCTGGGAGAGAATCGAGAAGATAGATTCGATATCTGCCAGAGATAGAATCTGGGAAGAAGCATTCCTGCTTCCCACCGCTGGCCAATTATTAGATCCTGAAGGTTTTTATAAGAGCTGGCAGATCCCAGATGATCTCTCAGGTTTGAATTAGGAAAGAGCGAAGACCCCGGTCGCACATTCCTTATCTGCCTTCCCCTTGCAGATACGAAACGGTTATCCGAGGTCTTCGTAGGCGCAAAGTACGACAGATAGATATGAATAATCAACATCATCTAGCGAGTTTCTCTACTTAAAAAGACTCATCTTCTCCTATAGAGTTTATGAACTTGATGCCTTTTAGAAAGGTTGCGTTGTGGAGAGCTTCATCCAAGATGAAATCCTCAACGCTGATCTGCCCTTGATGCGAGATCTGGCGCAGAAAGCCGCTTCAGTGATCAAGATTCCACCAACACCAAGCTCTAACGGCGCTGAGGTGAAGGTGATTCGCAGTACTCGTAGAAAGAAATCTATTAGCGCCTATCGCCAAGCAGGAGCCATCGTCATCTCAGTTCCGGCTCGCTTATCAAAGCGCGAGGTGAGCCGAGTGATTCCTGAGATGGTGGGCAAGATACTCTCGCAAGAGGCTAGAGAGAAGGTGGGCGAGCAAGATCTTCATAAGCGGGCGATAGAACTTCTGGCCCGATATCTTCCAGAGTGCCCAGCAAGACCCATCTCTGTCACCTGGCGCGCAATGAGTGAGCGTTGGGGCTCATGCACCACAGTGGAGCGGAGCATCCGAATCTCAGATCGCCTAAACGGGGCTCCCGGCTATGTTCTTGATTACCTCTTGGTCCATGAGTTAATCCACTTGATGATTGCAGACCATGGGCCGCGCTTTGAGGCTCTATTAGCCAGGTTTGAGCTAGGAAGAGAGGCCAGCGCCTATCTTGAGGGGTATGAAGCTGGGGTGCGTGCGGGCCAATAGGAGAAAAAGTACCTACTTGAGCGTGGGGAGCGCCTATCTTGCGGGTGAGCGGGGGTATGGTGAGCCTATTCGCAGACTATCCCAGCGCTGCGAGGATCGAGAGGATGGCTATGGCAGAAACATATAAAGGTGAGGCCTACTGCGTAAAGTGTAAAGAGAAGCGACAGTTCGAAGGAACTGTCAAGGTCTCCGAATCTGGTCGTCGTATGGCTCAGGGCATCTGCCCGGTCTGCGGCACCAAGGTCAATCGCATTTTAGGTAAGGCTTAAACCAACTTCTTTGAAAGTAAGGCGCTTGCAGCTATAGCTGTAGGCGCTTTATTTCTGCCCCCTTACTCCTAGTTATTCCAAGGCATACCCAGGTATTTAGGTAAACCCTCCTCTCCCCAGGCCTGCCCATAGCTCTAGAACGCGGGCGAGAGAGCCTCTAGATGATCTGCCCCTTATGGCTACCTGCCCGGCAATTAAGAGCGCGCTTAGAATCTGGTCTGATTCAAGGGCTGCTCAGGTGTTTATTGGCTCGCCCTACAGATCCATCTGCCTTTCGAGCCTATGGTTTGGAGTCTCCACTCGATTACTGCTGGAAGCTCTTAATGGCCGAACAAGCCTTGAGCAGATTAGCCAACGTTGCGGCCTCGCTCTGCCTCATATCCAGGCCCTGATTGATGAATTGCAGGCACATGGCTTAATCGATCTAGAGCGAACCGCTATCTCCTATCTCAAGCGTTATGACCCCGCACTAAGAGCAGTCGCCCCGGTTGCAGATCTTGAAGAGTTCAATGAAGACCTTGCGGCCAGATCTTTTGTCAGAAGGATGGAGATTGAATCAGAGGCCGCATCCCTTTCAAGAGGAGATATCGATGGCGGAAGAAGCGCAGTTCTTAGGCGCCGTGACTTCTCAATCTTGGTTTTCGGATATGGGAAAATTGTTAATGCGCTGATCGGATCCTTAAGCGCCTCAGGGTTCACTAAGACCCTGGTAATAAACCGCCTCGCGCAAAGATCGCAGGCCTTGAAGATTCTTGAGAGCGATCTCTCTGGGGGATATATCTCTAGATCCGATATCGGCGCATCAAGAAAAGAGGTTCTATCAAGAGCTAGAAGTTCATCGGCGCTCTTTACTGAGGCTATGCCAGTTATCTATAGACCTAAATTGATAATAAGCATCGGACCTCCAACTGCGGATGCGATGCAACGCTGGATCTCCGAAGGTAGTAGCCATCTGATTGTCGAGGCTCATTCATCTGCTGAAGTGCGTATCGGGCCATTTGTTATCCCTGGGAAGAGCCCTTGTTATCGTTGCTTGCAACTATCTCAAAGACCAAACCAGAGTATCGGTGAAGCAAAGGAGGTGGGCTCAGCTCTAGCTCTTGCTTGCGCTGGCTTGATCTGCCTTGAAGTTATCAATCTCGCCTCAAGTGGGATAGGTCACTTTCTAGCAAGGTCGCATATCTATTCCAACTCAAATTTTCATAACCCAAAAGTAGAGAGGTGGGCGATTAATCCAGAATGCGGCTGCAACTGGAGATAGTTAATTTCAATTCGCGCGATATCCCGACCTAGATAAGAATGCTCCAGTGTCAGAACGGGTGCCCCAGGGGGCTAGTAAGCGCAGCGCCAAGATGGCCAGCATCCCCCTCTCCCTTGTAGGTCGTGGGGCTCTAGGTCTTGGTCGCCAGTTAACTGGCCAATCGCCTGATTTTGCCTTCGCAGATCTCCAAGAAAAAACTGCCGAGCAGATCTTTAAAGTCTTGGGAGAGCTTAAGGGCGGGGCGATGAAATTTGGCCAGGCACTCTCTGTCTTTGAAGCAGCCCTCCCGGAAGAGATCGCCAGGCCCTATCGCCAGACCTTAGTGAAGTTGCAAGAGGCTGCTCCCCCGCTTCCGGCAAGAGTGGTTCATAAAGTATTGGCAAGAGAATTGGGCGAGCATTGGAGAGATAACTTCGCAGACTTTAACAATACCCCAGCAGCCTCTGCCTCAATCGGTCAGGTTCATAAAGGAACCTGGAAGGATGGCAGAGCAGTTGCGGTAAAGATCCAATACCCTGGAGCGAAAGAGGCTCTGATCTCTGACCTCAACCAGATCCAACGCTTTGCCAAGATATTCCAATTGGTCCTTCCTGGCGTTGAGATGAGACCATTGCTGGAGGAGCTCAAGGCGCGAATTATTGAAGAGGTTGATTACCGCTATGAGGCAAGTGCGCAGAGCGCCTGCTTTAGGGCCTTTGAATTTGATAGCGACATTGCAATTCCCGAAGTCATCATGGCAACGGATCGAGTCCTGGTAAGCCAGTGGTTAGAGGGAACTCCGCTCTCAAAGGTAATTGCCGATGGCAGTCAAGAGGAGCGAAATAGCGCCGGCATTCGCCTCGCTCGTTTTCACTTCACCGCTCCCATGAGAGCAGGCCTATTACACGCCGATCCCCATCCTGGAAACTTCAGAGTCTTAGGAGATGGCCGCCTTGGAGTTCTAGATTTTGGGGCTTGCAATCGCTTGCCTAATGGATTCCCAGAGCCCTTCAAGCGTCTGCTTCGAAATGCCCTAGAGGGAGATGCGATTGCTCTGTATGACGGCTTCAAGGAAGATGGATTCATCCTGCCTGATGTAGAGGTAGACCCTGAATTAGTATTGGACTACCTGCTGCCTCTAGTTGAACCTCTAAGAACCGATTACTTTGCCTATAGCCGCGATTGGCTCAGGGCCCAGAGCGTTCGAGTGGGGGATCCTAGGAACCCAACTGCAAAGATAGGTCTTCAACTAAATCTTCCCCCTGAGTATGTATTGATACACCGCGTCACATTGGGAACTACCGGAATCTTCTGTCAACTAAGGGCCGAGGGAAACTTTAGGGATGAAGCCCTCTCCTGGTTCCCTGAGATAACTCCCAGCCATCTGCAAAGAGGCTGAATGGCCTGCTAACCCTGCTTTAGGCAGGGCGGGTTAGTCAAAACCCTCAAGATCGCCTCCTTTTCAGCCCTAGTCAACCAGAGGCCATATTTTGCTTTCACCTCTACCTGTCTTGAGACATAATCACAACGAAAAGATTTATTAGGTGGCAGCCAGGTAGCAGCATCACCATCACCTTTCTGGGTATTGAGAGAGCCCTTTACTGCCAGGAGATTTAGCGGATCATTTGCAAAGTTCTTTCTAGTTGCAATGCCCGCCTTAAAGATCCCAGTCTGCCAGGCATTGGAAAGGGCTACAAGATGATCTATTTGAACTAGAGCGCCAGCCTTCTCGCCTCTTTGAAAGTAGATGCTCTCACCAGAGAATGGATCGACTAGTACTCCACTTTCCACCACACAATCCTTGGTCTTTGCTCTAAAAGAAATTTGCGATAAATCTCTCTTTAGGATGTCGTTTCTGGTATCACAGCCATTTCCGTCCACATCTGCCCAAGCGGGTCCAAAGCCAGATCTTGAATAGCCGGTCTTTGGCGCTCGCCCTTTGACCGCCAGAGTTTCAATCGCCTTTATCGGATCGAATTCGGCCCCATGGGCTGAAGGGAGTGCGATTACATTTAGCTGATATCTAAAGCTTGGCGAAGTTAGCGATAGTGAATTTATGGCAACGCTTCCAAGGAGAACAGATGCAATAGCAGTGGATGAAAAGATTTCTCCGTATTTGCCAGTTCTTGCTGACCTAAATAGGCCAGAGAGAGCTTCTTGCCATTGGGAGATCATGGCTTCATTCTCATCTATTGGGCTAGGAAATTGGTATCTAAGCCAGTACTGGTTATAGTGTCCCCGCTTGATCGTTTGCAGTGATCAGCGGGTTGTTAGCTCAGATGGTAGAGCAGGTGACTCTTAATCACCGGGTCGGGGGTTCGAGCCCCTCACAACCCACTTTAAAACCGCAGGTCAGGGCCATATTTTCTCTTATCCGATTATCTTTTTTGTGGCTGTTACTACGTTTGTCCGTTCTTTGTCCGTTCCCGTAAATAATTTCTCTCCGAGACGGTCCATATATGTCATTGCATCATCTTCGTAAAGGTGTCCATAGACATCCAAAGTCATCTGGGTAGAAGCGTGACCCAAGATTCCTGAGACTGTTGTGATTGGAGTTCCCTGAGAAATGAGCAGACTTGCTGCAGTATGACGAAGGGAGTGGAAGGTGATGTCTTTTAGTCCAGACTCTTTGACTGCAGGACGAAAAATTCTGGTCATAAAGTTGTTGTATTCAAGCGAGCCTCCTCCAGGCATCGTGAATAGTTGACTTTCAGGACCTCTCTTCTCAATCAAATCTTGCAAGTCGGGTAGCAGTTCCTTAGGAAAAGGAACCACTCTTGACTCATCAGTCTTAGTCGAACTAACAATCTGCTCTCCATTAAGTCCGCTAGATAAAGACTTACCAACATAAATAGTTCTATTTAATATTGAAATGTCTTTACATTGAAGAGCAGCAAGTTCGCCCCAACGAAGTCCAGTAGTTCCTGCGAACTTAACAAGCACTTCATAGCCTTCACAACTGCGTGCCAATAGAAAGAGTTCAGATGCGCTAAGTGCTCGTTTCTCTCTTTTACTGACTCGTGGAAGTGGTACCCCAAGGGCTGGATTTCTATTAAGTCGACCATCAAGAACTGCTGCGCCGAATATCTGACGAAGCACGCCGTGAGAGCGTCGTATGGCTACTAGTCCCACCCCTGCTTCGATTGAGCGGGCTATCCACTGGCTTATGTCATTGTTAGTTATCGACGTAAGTTTTCGCTGCCCAAATTCAGGAATTAATTGACATCGAAGCCTTGATACATAGCCCCTCTTAGTTTGAGGAACAATGTTTGTCTTGGCCTTTAGCCAACTCTCTGACCATTCTCTGAACGTTATTGAAGAGAGACGCGGGTCAATCCACTCGCCTCTTTCGAGGGCTCTTTCTTGTTCTCTCTTCCAGCGTATGGCTTCATCCTGAGATGAGAAAGTCTTGGTTGTTTCTTTCCCATCAAAGAATGCGCGAGCACGCCATTTATCACCTCGCTTTTCTATTCCTGGTACCCGATTTATTTTCTTAGGCATTTGTCCTCCTTTCAATTTCTCTCATACTAATGACTAATTTTTCTTTGCAATAAAAGAAACTTTGCAGGTATAGACGTAAGCCTGACGTGCCTGGCCGTAGATGTCTGTTACAACATTTCCTAATCCATCCGTTTTGGGTGAGAGTCTTCCTAAATAAGCGGAACTTTGAGAACCTTCCAAGTTTTCGCTTCCAGGACAAATATCTCCATATGTTCCGCCTGCACCAGATGTGGCCAGATATCGGATTGTTATTACTTCTTGAGACTCAAGTTGTTCCTCAAGTGCCTGTACCTTTTCCTCAAGTGCTTTTACTCTTGACTTTTCAGACTTAGTCCAAGCGGCTTGCGCCTGATACGAACCCACAAGAACTAACAGAAGAATGCCAGCCAAAAAGCCGAGCACTGACTTGCTGCCTTGTAGTCTTTTCACTTTTTCTCTTTCTTGATTCCTAGTAGTTTTTCTGCCTTACTTGTTAACCGCCCACCAAAAACACCTTGTCTGGGTTTGGTTAACAATCCTCTCTTACGCACCTCCGCTATCCGTGATGCGGCAGTTTCTCTATCGCAATTCATATGTTGAGCAAGTTCATCTATTGGATTTGGTTTTGCAAGTTTAATAAACCTTACGTACATATTTGCAAGATAGGCATACTTTTCATCCGTATGGCCAGTAGCGCCTGGGTAGGGCCAATCTCTGGTCTCTCGCTCTGAGTCCATATCCAGATATATCTCTGTGATAATTTCTGCCCACTCGAGATATTTCTTTCGAGCGGACTGGAGAATCTCTCCGAAGCCGAGGAGTTGGAAGTATCTGGAATTAATCGGTCTATCGGGAGCCAGGTCCTTGTTCTTAAATTGAATATCTAAGCCCGAGCAAACCAATACCCCATCCTCATTTACTTGGAGGGTGACTTTAATTTCGAATCCGTCATCAGTTTCAGTTGTAAAAGTTGTCGGCTGACCAACATCTGGCGCCCCGTCAGGAGGTGACCAATCCCAATCTCTCATCCCTTAACCCTCCCTTGAGGAATACCCCTAGACATTGGGGCGTTACACGTGTAAAGTATACTTACCTTGTAAAGGATAAGTCAAGTAATTACTAGCAAAGAATAGAAAGGACTCAATTGGAAAACAACACTATGGGGCGCTGGATGAGCCTAAAAGAAGCCGCAGCACACTTGAACGTAAGCACCAGTTACCTCTATCAAAAAGGAGACACCGTAGGTGTTCCCCGGTACAGGATTGGTAACAAGTTCAGATACAAACTGTCAGAACTGGACGCCTGGGTTCAATCCCAGAGCCGTGAGTAAGGCTCACCAGCCACCTTTTCGAAACAGCAAGACAGGGCAGATGCTAGAAAACTGGCAACAGGTCTGCCCTGTCTGCTTTGAAAACTTCAATTCGACTGAGGCGGGAGATAGACATCGCATAGGCACATTCGGAGTAGATAGACGTTGTGCCCGCCCTGATGAAGTAGGGCTAATACCGCTACCCAATAAATACAGGACGTTAGTTTGGAGAAGTACAAATGGAAGTTAGTACAGTACAGGAAGAGATTGGTCTCCTGACTAACCCCTTTAGGGCAAAGAAGATTCCTGACTTCTACTGGATAGATGAATATCCCATACAACAAAGGGATTGGTTGATAGAGGGCCTTATCTCCCCCTATATCAACATTCTCTCTGGCCAACCTAAGGCTGGGAAATCGACCTTGGCTACAGCAATTGCTTTGGCAGTGATGGAAAATCAAACAGTTCTTGGCAAACAGGTAACTCAGCAGGGCCCTGTTGCTTGGATGGGCTATGACGGTGGATGGGATGAAGAGTTATGTCACAGGACTCAAGGAAGACGTCGGTGCCAATTAATAGTTCAGCCACCATTTGACCTGACAAAAACTGAATATGCCCACGAACTAGGAGCAAATTTAAGAAAGGTGGACTGCAAACTATTGGTTATAGACCATCTCTATGGCTTTGCCACAAACAATAACCTAGACATCAATAATCAATTAGATGCAGCGCGTGCCACTAAAGGAGTGGTGATAATTAACTCGGAATACCAGATACCTATCCTGCTCCTG
>Ga0194132_10001392_pt1 | contig 49012 bp, 53 predicted proteins | sample TA2KigOf80mmetaG_FD_148612 | JGI IMG/M metagenome (GOLD analysis project Ga0194132, IMG submission 148612) | Freshwater microbial communities from Lake Tanganyika, Tanzania - TA2015054 Kigoma Offshore 80m | ecosystem: Environmental > Aquatic > Freshwater > Lake | place: Tanzania: Lake...
GTGCACGACATCAAGTCGTTGCTCTAGGGATGGCGATACGGGGTCGTTGGACATAAGGGGCCTCCTGGGTTGAGGCCGCTTACCAAATCACAAGGGCGGTAGGTGTCTTAAAAGTTAGATAGAATCACCTAGTTGAGCTGCAAATGGTCACCAAAAGCGCCCCCTAAGACCTCGCCAGCAGGCGAAAGAGCCACTTTATGGTGACCAATTTGGCATCAACTCGATAGTTTTCGACCCTGTTTTGTTTAGTGCAAAGCCTGTTTGGTGACCAAATGGGGCTCAACTTTTATATCTCGCACGGGAACAGCGGGTCACACTAGAGGCGGAGCGAGCTCTTTCGCGATGATTAAAAGCATCGCCGGACTAGCGTATTCAGCACACATATCATAATGCAGTTGCTTAGCTGCTCCTGATAACGCTGTTACCCACCATTCGACCACATATTGGGCCTCCCGAGTTCCGGTATCGGAAATCTGGCGCAAATCTTTAGCAAACTAGTCGCGCAACCACAAGCTACCCGGGTCAGTTTACGTGAGCATGGATGGGTCAATTTATGTGAGCGGCGTAGCTCACCAGAAACGGACCATTTTGATTCTCAACGATTGGAATAGTTTCCAAAATATGTGCACTTTTTAGTCAGCTTAGTGGCAACAGCTTGGACAGTACGATGTATCAGGTAAATCATCGACGCCAAAAATATTACAACCGTCCGTGAGGCGATCTTTAAACATCATGCTTCATCGCACTCGCGAATTAGCTGATAAAATATTACGACCATACTCGGTCACGCAGCTCCAACTACTCCCATCTTACAAAGCAACCACGACCCTTTCCTTTTTTGGTCTTCATCTTGCTTTAGGCGAGTGCCTTATCGGCCGCCTACCTCGGCGGTGTCAGACGACCAAGTGGAGCTATATATGCACAAAGGGAAGCTGAAGACCTTGCTTAACAAGTTTGAGGAATACCTGATCGTCGATCACGGCCTAGCCGAAACCACCGTGGAGGGCTATATGCGCAGTCTGAGTATTGCACTAAGACGCATGCGCAAATTCTGTCCGACCGTACGCGACATCAAGCGGCATATTCTCTGGATGTACTCAGAAAAATACAGTTATCACCATATAGTCAATACCAGTTTGGCCATCGAGCATTACTGCAAGCTGCGAGGCTTTGTCATTCGCTTAGGTCGCCCGAGAAAACCCAAACGAGTCATCAAGGATACGCTAAGCGAGTCGGAAATTTCACGGATGATTCAAGCTACAAAAAACTCGCGCGAGAAGGCAATGATCTGCTTGCTCGCATACTCTGGCATGAGAAATCGCGAGATCTGCAACCTCCGGCTTGTTGATGTTGACTTAGGGTCTAACCGAATCACCGTGAAAGCAGGTAAAAACAATAAGGACCGGATCATTAACATATCGGCAGAATGCACCCTCGAATTAATCGAGTACCTAAAAAAATATCCGCGCAATAAGGAAGATTATTTATTTTCGACACTGGTGAAGAATAATCAGCTAAGTCCAGGGGACCTCAGAAAGACTCTGCGCACGGTGGCTAAACGCGAACTCGGCAAGCGAAGGGTGTACCCACACTTGGTTCGTCACAGCTTGGCGACTAATTTATTAAATAGGGGTGCTAGCTTAATCATGATTCGCGACCAACTGGGCCACGCTTTCATTGAGTCCACGATGGTGTATGTTAACTCAACAGCGTTTAGAAATCGGTCCGAGTACGAGTTCTTTAAACCAGCGTATATGTAGAGGTTCCATAAACAAGAACTTATCATAATTCTCAGCGCAATGACCTGGCTATCCAACGCGAGCTAGGGAATACAAAAGCCGCAGCCATCGGTGCGCTGCGGCCCCGGCAACTTAATATGTATGCTCAATGATTAGCAGAGCGATTTTTGCAGCTGCAGCGATCAATTCTGCCGCGATCGCAAAAAAGCGCACCAGTAAGTCGCGACACTTCGTGCCCTTGACGCGAAGCTTGATTGTGAGCGAGAAGTCGTCACAATTCTGATGATGATTTCTAGCAGGCATATCGAGTCCTCCCTCCCTCGCTTAGATCGGGCCGATAAGCCAGCGAGAGGGAGGCGAGAGATGCTGCGAGGCATCATGGCGACGGCAATGGACGACTTTTCGCGGAAATCATAAACTAGCCACGACTTGCGCTGCTGGTTCGCGATCGCCGAAACTGCTATTTGTATTCGTACATATCGTGGGTATCTAGTTGGTAACAGCTCACCCAAATATCTCACGACTCCCCGCCCGGACGCCGGCTTGATGAAAAGACTGAAAAAATATTAAAATATACTGGGATCTTGTTTCCAGTTCCAAGCGAGGATGAGCATGAAGACTTGGCAGTTAACAGACTTTCGCAGCGGCGATGCCTGGATGGCCTTTCGACTAGACGCCCAAGTCCAAAATCAAGCAGTCGACATTTATATGTTGATGGACCTGCCCAGCGGCAAGTTGCTCGGATTTCAGGCTGTTGACACTGACGTCGCCAAGGACCGTCATGCGCAAGCATTGCTGGACAGCGCTTTTGACGTCAAAGGTCAGTGGCCTAAGCGCATCATCCTCGCGAAAGCCGATCCGGCGGAAGATCCACTGCGGAAGGCCGCGGCCGTGCGCGACATCCGTCTCGAGTGTGTTCCCGAACCACAGCTTGAAGATTTAATCGCACCAGTCAAGCAGTCATACGGGCAGCGTTGCTTCTCTCCCTCGTCGATGCCCTATGCCGCTCTAGACGAAGACATTGATGAAATGGACCGCGAGAGCGTTAAGCAAATGATCCCGGAAACCTACGATCCATGCTGGTGTGCCTCGGGCAAGAAGTTTAAGTTCTGCTGCAAGCCCATCTTCAAGGACATTGTCGGCGCCATGGCCTTCGCCGAGGAAGGCCGTAAAGACGAAGCACTCAGACACATCGAAGAAGCGAAAAAGATCGTGGGCGAAACGCCTGAGGTCCTTTGTCGCGAAGCTATCGTCTGGTCTCATTTCGACAAGGACAAATCAACTGCCATTCTGGAACGCGCGCTAGCAGCAAATCCTAGCCATCCACGCGCCAACTACATCCGTGGCATCGACCTGATGGACGCCGGCAATCACCACGGCGCCATCGAGGCGTACAAAAGAGCGATCGATTGCTACCCAAAGACCGCTCGCTACCATCTGAATGAGGCCTACAACAATCTGGGCACTGCGTATTTCGAATCTGGTGACCCTATGAAGGCAAAGGCTGCGTGGGAGCAGGCACTCGTACTGATGCCATCGGACAAAACAGTGCGGCGCAACCTCATCGAGTTCATCTACGGAAATGCGCAATTGTCCGGAGCTCAGCGCGCGGTGAGTCCATTCGTAGAGAAGTTCTTCGACAGGGTACGTTGACCGGCATATACGAGCACTTTATTACGCCGGTTTACTGATCAGTAAACACTGGCTGGCGGACGTTGAGGCGTCCATCGACGCCGCTGAGTCGACTGATCAGGATCGCGACTCCTAGGGCACGCGGATGTGATGTCGGTCCCGCCGGCCGCCAGTGTCACTTATGGCTTCGACTTGCCGCTGGCGGCTTGCTAAGTTGCGACATCCAAGGTAGAAATAATATGTGGTTTTTCTGAAAAAAAGTCTATATGTGTATCAATGCAATCTATTGAAAATAAAGTAATAAGTCGCATATACGGCCGAAAGAGGGGGTGGGTCTTTACCCCAAACGACTTCCTCGATCTTGGAAGCCGAGCTATTATCGATAAAGCGCTATCGAATCTGGCGCAACGCGGAACTGTAAGGCGTCTAACAAGGGGACTGTATGACTACCCACGGCTACATCCCAAACTTGGCATCCTGCCACCTTTTCCCGAGCAGGTAGCTGCCGCGATCGCGGCAAAGGACCAATCCAAATTTCAACCAAGCGGTGCCTATGCCGCAAACCTCCTCGGATTGACCGAGCAGGTTCCCGCAAAGATCGTTTTTCTCACTGATGGCATGAACCGAACGGTCACCATCGGCAAGACAAAAATCACTTTCAAGAAAACCACACCCAAGAACATGGCTACCTCGGGCCGAATCACAGGACTGGTGATCCAAGCCATCCGTTACCTCGGAAAAGCGCACGTTAATCAGCAAACCATCGACCAGTTACGCAGTCGACTGTCCAATACCGACAAAATGCAGCTCCTGAAGGATATCCGCTACGCGCCCGCATGGATTGGCTCGATTATCCGTCACATCGCTGAACCTAAGGACTAAAGAATGGATCAATTCGCTCAGCTCGCTCCTGACGAGCGCCGTGCCTACTTTGAAGCAGCCGCAGCTAATCTCGGGAACATGAGCGCCGAGATCATCCAAAAAGATTTTTGGGTTTGCTGGACACTTAAAAATCTCTTCGGTCTCGACGACATCGGCGCCCATCTCACCTTCAAGGGGGGCACATCTCTGTCCAAGGTCTACGGAATCATCAAACGCTTCTCTGAGGACATCGACGTAGCAATCGAACGAGACTACCTCGGGTTCGGGGATCTAAAAGGCCCGGAACACGCAGCCGGAACAAAGGAGCGAGAGCGGCGACTACAGAGCCTCAAGGTCAGTTGTCAGGATACTGTCAAGGGTCAGATACTCACAGCATTTTCTGCACGCTGTGAATCACTCCTTAAGCCTAACAGCTGGAGCCTCGCCATTGACGCAAACGACTCCGATCGCCAGACTCTGCTATTCACCTTCCCCAACGCGATCGACACCGGCCTCCAAGCCTACGTGCGGCCTGTAGTTAAGATCGAACTCGGTGCCCGGTCGGACCACTGGCCTGCGCAACAAGCAAGTATCAAGCCTTACCTACACGATGCCTTTCCAGCAGCGTTGAGCGAGCCGTCGTCTACAATCCGTGTCTTGGCAGCAGAAAGAACTTTTTGGGAAAAGGCGACGATCCTGCACATGCTCCATCATTGGCCGGCCACCAAGCTCCTCCCGATCCGAATGTCACGCCACTATTGCGACTTTTACATGCTGCTTGGATCTATCGTTAAAGACCTCGCGCTGAAAGACGACGCCCTTCTGACGCGCGTTGCCGAGCACAAATCCGTATTCTTTCGTGCCGCATCTGCAAAATATGAAGAGGCGAAACGTGGAACCCTCCGCCTCGCGCCACCGGACCACCGATGTACCGCTCTCAGAACAGACTATGCGGCAATGTCGTCGATGTTCTTTGATACGATTCCAGACTTAGAGGTGATCATCGCGACCATCTCGGCGTTTGAACAGAGTTTCAACGGGGACTGAACACGGAATGGATCGAAGGGTTGTTACGGCGAATACCTGAAAGGCATAGGCTGCCGGCCTGAGGCACTCATACCAATTGGTTGGGCCGCCGGTTCCGGCCGCGAAGGCCAGAACTGGCAAGCCCTTAAGCTCGCATCATGACATTCATGTGGCCCTATTTCGTGAGACTCCCCGCTAGCAGCATGCCAAGTAATTCGTCACGACTTAGACCACGCTGCTCTTTGGAGACTTTGCTAAACAACAATTCCAACCGATCCTTATTCGTGAGCGTACCCTCACAAATTGTCGCAATATGATGCTCCGTAAGCAGCTCCAGAGCGTAGCTCAGCAGATCATCGGCCTTAACACGCCGGCCACGCCGATGCTTATTGGCTTGCTGGAGCAACTGTTCCAGTTTGAGTTTGGTGGTGGTGCGAATTCTGATTGGCGTTGAGGCTACATTTGCCTCCGGCTTGCGTCTCTTTTTTGAAACGCCATTGCCCACATTGCCAACTTCAGATGTAACCGTCATTTCCGTTCCGCCCAAAATGATCGCGATTGTTGAGCGCGGTAATCGCTCGACCGCGGTCGAAGGCTGGGAACAGACGTTTCTAGAGAGCAACCAAATAGAGGTGGGCCAAAGTGGGCCAAATTCTATACACGAGAATACTCATCAATACCGGTCGTGGGCAAAACTGAGGGGCAAAATTGAAAGATAACTACCTGTAAATACTAACCCATACTTCTCAGTACCAAACCTGCTGTTACCTCCTTACACATGGGCGGCATGGGCGGGATGATGTGATAGCCCCCTGATTTCAGGGAGTTATTCATCATTTTCTGCGTAAATTTATCCCAGTGGACGGGAGCCTATCAGAAGGTAGGCTCCCGTTTTTATTTCACAATTTGGAAACTTCGATCGCTCAGTATGTGCGGCAGGAAGTAATCTGTACGGTTTATTTTGGATCTTAAAACAGACTAAATACATCTTTTTTTTGGATTGAAATGAACCAAGGCTTGGTTCATAATAATCGACAAAACAGATGCAATAGGTCTGAAATGGCATCAAAGATAAACCAAATCCTTGCCAAGTGGCTTCCTGGGGACGTGCATACCCTCAAGTGGTTTAAAGAAAATGGCGTTAGCCAGCGGGTTGCCTTCGGCTATTCAGAGAGTCGCTCCATTCAAAAGATCGGTGTCGGCGCATTTAGCCTGCCGGATGCTGAACTGTCTTGGCTAGGTGCTATAAGAGCAATGCAGCAGGAACTCCAGCTCCCCATCCATGTGGGAGCCCGAACCGCATTGGAGCTTCATGGTGCAGCCCATTACATTGAGCCAGACACAAACCCCATGATTACCGTTATCGGCTCCAGAAAATTTAACGTCCCGAGTTGGGTTCGGATGAATGACTGGCATGCAAAACTCTGTTTCAAACAATCTTGTTTGATCAATGGCGAACAATCTCTCACAGCGTTTAGCGCTAATAGACTTGAAATCAAGATCTCGACCCGCGAGCAGGCTATCTTAGAGCTGCTCGACGACCTTGACCTTACTCACGGCTTTGAAACAGCAGAGAATTATCTCTTACCGCTGATGACTCTGAGACCTACACTAGTCCAGGATCTACTAACTCGTTGCAATTCCATCAGAGTGAAACGCGTATTTTTGTATCTGGCAGACAAGATGAATCTACCTTTCTTCTCCAAGCTCAGCCTTGACGCGATCGAACTGGGGTCCGGCAAACGGGTCGTCGTCAAAGGTGGGAAGTTTGACACAAAGTATAAGATCACCGTACCGAGGGAAGATACGGAGGATAGGTTTGATTTCTGAGATCTATGAAAATCAAGTTGATCTCCTCTTGGAAGTCTTACCTATTGTGGCGAGACACCCTGAGTTTGCCATCAAGGGTGGGACGGCCCTTAATCTATTCTGTCTGGATATGCCCCGTTTATCTGTTGATATCGATCTTTGCTATTTGCCGATCAAAGACCGCTCTGAATCATACTCTGACATTCATCGCATCCTGGACCAGATGAAAGACCAGATTGAACGAACGTTTGGGTTTAAAGCGCAACCGAATCATCCACTCGACGGTAAGCGGGAAGCACGGATAGTGGTCGCGACCGGAAGCGCTAACATTAAGATTGAGCCCAATTATGTCCTTCGTGGCAGTTTATTTGCTCCGATACAGATGGAGATTTCTGAGATTGTGCAAGCCCGATTTGAAAAAAATGCCACCGCACTCGTTCTCGACCAAAGTGATCTCTATGGTGGCAAATTCTGTGCTGCACTAGATAGACAGCACCCACGCGATCTATTTGACGTCCATCACTACTTCTTGAGGAACTCAATAAACACTCAGGTGAAAGACGCCTTTATCTTCTATCTTCTGTCGCATAATCGACCCACACATGAGCTCCTGGATGCTCGGGAGTTAAATATCGCGGAAATTTACGAAAGTGATTTTCTCGGAATGACCGATCGAGAGATTTCTGTTTCAGATCTCACACAGGCCCGAACGAAATTAAAATTTGAACTATTGTCGGCGCTCGATGACCGTGATCGCCGCTTCCTAACTACCTTTACAAAAAACGACCCTGACTGGAGCTGCTACAATCAGCCTAAAATTAAGGACTATCCCTCAATTCGCTGGAAACTCCATAACCTCGGTAAGATCAGCGAAAGAAAGCGAGTTGAACAAACAAAACTGCTCGCCGACATTTTGAAATAAGTTAAATTATATCCATCTGAAATCGTGGAAAAAATGTTTAAGTTTACAGAACTGCGCTCCACAAAACTAATAAAAGCGAAACTGCTCAGCCCACGTAAGCTATATAGATGGGTAGCGAGGATATTTAGCTGCTATCTCACCTACGAGTGGTTTCTGTTCACCACACAGTCTGATGTTGCTCATATCAGATTTACGTTTAGGATCATGACCGAGCAAATTCCAAAGGTCTTTGTACTTTTTGTCATAGGGCTATGGCTTTCGTCTACAGCATGGGGCTGGAGACACAAAAAAACGGTGTACCTACTCTTATTACCGTCACTCCTTATGTCTCCACAAATCGCGGGTTTTCCGTTCACCATCATGGGATGGCTATCATTTGCGGTAGCCCTCTGGGCTTATATTACAGTTTACAATGCTGAAAGGACAAACCATGTATTGGTGGCCACCCAATCTAATGGCTGAGGCAACAAAAGAGGCATACATATATTTCGATACGAAGATTCGCCCCCTACCTAAAGACGAAAATGGTCAAATAGATGCTACAGTAGCAGGGTTCGTTGATAATGACGTTGACGCGTTTCGCCATGCATACGTGAGTGGAGTTTTCACCCAAGAATATAACGAACAAACGGCAAATATTTTAGGCTGGCTCAATGAAGGGACATCGATACTTTCACCGTTCGGAAGTACCAATATGGACCTATGAAATAACAGCATCGGCCGTAAACTGGGCTCAAAGGCAAAAACAAGGGAACAGCTCGCAGACTCAGTAAGGCAAGCCCTAAAATCCGGGGAATTGATCATAAGGTTAGACGACTCAAGAAAGTTTACTGAAAGTGTGCCCAAAAAACCCTCTGGCGATCATTCGGTGATTGTCCTTAAAAAGGACAACAAGGGAGTTAATGAGCATTTTTACGATTTTGATTCATCAAAGGTCCTATCAAGAGCCGAATTTATCGCAGAAATTCAGGCTGACCACTATCCAGGCTACGGGATTAGAGGCATAAGAGGCGTTGATTATCCTTTTTCAAAGAGGGATGGCGATCCACTCAACAACCTGGGCTAAACTTAATCGGCATACGTGGCAGCGGGGTCAGCACCCCCATCCGCGCCCCAATTGCGCCGCAATTTTTGTGCTACCAGATACCACTCCCTACCAAACGCAAAAAACTTTTCGGCAAAATTTTTGTCTCAACTACCCGTAAATACTAGCCCATACTTCTCTGTACCAAAAATCATTCACCTGCGGTCCACCGGGCGGCATGGGCGGGATGATGTAAGATCCTGTAGTTACAGGGCTTTATAGCTCACCTAAGCTAAACAATTGGGCTCCTACCGCAAGGTAGGGGCCCAATTTGTTTGATCTAAGACACCAAAAACCGCCAGTGACCTAAATGCCGTGCATTTGGTCTAACTTATTAGACCATTATGGTATTGAGTTTTTACTCAAAAAGACCGATAAACGACATAGGAGGGGGCATGAAGTTACTAAGCAAGATTCGCAACTCAAAAAATCTAGGTGAGCGCGATGCCGCGCGATCTGCCGGTATTGCGCGTGCAACTTTGCGATCACTTGAAGCTGAACCGCGAAGTAGCAGGCCTGATATCTTGGATCAGGTGCTTCACCTATACTCACGTCAGGCAATCTTAGCCTTAGTCCCGATCGAACCAGCTGCCAGCGAACAATCGATCGTAGCTATCTCAATTGCCGTCGTTAATCAGGGCTTTGAATCCTGGAAGATTTATTTGATGGACTTCGTCGATGAGTTCAGGCGTTCACTCGATGCGAGACTTGTCCTACTGCCTCCAGTCAAAGCATTAGACCCCAGACTCAGAGCGCTCATGGCCTCAACTACCGCTGCACTTTGCGCCGAATCAGGGATTGATGTCCCCGAGTGGGCAAGACCAAGCTATTTCTTGGATGAACCGTGGTTTTTGTCCGGCATGGAGTCGCTAAAGGCCATGGCTATAATTGAATCGCCTGTTGAATTCCGACGCAACAATATCTTCGTTCATGACAACTTTCTCCAGAGGGCCTAATGCTCACAGCCGAGCAAATAAAATCATCTTTCAACGCGCTCAATGAAGAATTGCGCCGTCAGGGCCACAAGGGCGAAATCGGCATCGTTGGGGGCTCCGTCATGTGCCTGATTTATAATGCTAGGGCTGCCACTCGTGATGTAGATGCTATTTTTGAGCCAAGTCACATCATTAGACAAGCCGCAGCCAAAATTGCTGGTGACTTGGGCTTGCCTACGGATTGGCTCAATGACGGCGCGAAGGCCTACCTCGTTAAGGACTTTGCGCGGCAGGACTACCTACAATTGTCTAATTTACTAGTTTGGGCACCGGAACCAAAGTACATGCTCGCCATGAAATGTATCAGCGCGAGGTGGGATTCCTCCGATAGTGATGACGTAATTTTTTTGACCAACTACCTGGGGATCAGGACATCCCAAGTCATATTTGACATCATTCAATCTTACTACCCAAACTCAATGATCCCACCGAAAACAAAGTTTTTTATCGAAGAGTTACTGCAGGAGTGACAACTCATCGATGCATTGATTAGTCTCCTACTAATCTGTGCCGCATGGGACCGATCACGTTGCTCGTCACTATACATCTCCGCTTTCACCCCAGTCAGCAGCTCATAGGGAGTTAAGCCTTTAAGTGCCATCCGGGGGATGACCTCGTTTTGCTGCTTAATGTAGAAGCTTACAGCACGCCGCAACTCGTCCACGTTCCGAATGATTTTGTGATTTAAACAATTGCTCTTTAGCGACTTAAAAAAGACCTAAATCATCGTATTTGCGTGACGAATCTCGCGCCGGGCTATGCGCCTAAGCACCCGAGGCTTTGAGGCAGCATCTGTTGGAATAGCGTGAGCGCCGGTGTTCTCCGCCCTAACGGTTGGGGACATATGCCAGCTGAGCACCGCACGATAGCGATTATCAGGTACCACCTGCAGACATTGGACACTACCGTCAGCTAGGCGCACTTTGGTAACGTCAAGATGCCAATACTCATGAGGGTGTTTAGCGTGGAGGCCGCGATATTTTTTGGTGTGGCGCCGTGCCTTGAGACGCGGACGTATCCATTTATTTTTAGAAACGTATTTGTACCACGTTTGGATGCTGCAGCTCAGAGTGCCGCGGCGTCTCGCAAGTAGCGCTACAGAACAAATAGGCATATGGGAGAATTTAGGGCTTTGCACCATCTCCCTCATAAGCCGTACTTCATCCGCACTGAGTTGCCTAGGATGACGTCGCAAACACGAACCGCTTGGGGACACCGGACAACGCTGCGCCACCTTAGCGATTCTTTTAAGCAGAGTCTTAGGCACCGCTCCAGACTCGAGCAGTTAGCCATCGGCTGAAAGCCACTAAAACTCGCTTCGCTATGCCAAGTGAGCAAGTGTAGTCTGAGCTTGTCATGAGGATTCGGCGCATACCGTTGGCTCCCGAAATTCCCCTAAGGCGAAGCCCTAATTCCAGATGTTTTTCGGCACGTGGGGGACTAAACTTGAACACAATTTTCTACCCCATCCTGATAAATTACCAATATTTACAATTATTTAGATAAAAATGCTCGGCACAGCTCGCATCCCGAAGTAGGAGGACCAATGCTAGGCTGTTTTGCCGAAGAATTTGGCGTAGGATTACGATATTTCTGCTTTACTCTTGGCGCGATTGCTGGAATTTGACCGAGGCACGCATAGCCCCAGTATGAGGCGAATTGGGTAGCAGTCCCATTAAATGGGTACTGTACAGCGTTCCACACCCCATTCAACTTGACTGCCAAGAGTGGGTACAATACCCTATTAATAGGTACTGAATATATCTTTGGTACCTATTAACGAGGTGTTCAGTGAAGTCTTTCGAGGACGATTTTCTACAGAGACACCCCATCAACCAGACGCTCATTAAGACCATTCGGCTGCTCGGAGAGTTTCGTGGCAAAGAGGACCTTTTCCGTGTCCAATCACCGCAGACCCTCGAAACCCTGAGACAAAATGCAGTGATCCAAAGTACCGAGTCTTCCAACCGAATTGAGGGGGTCGTTCTTCAAGACTATCGGCAGCTGAAAGCGCTGGTTGAAAGCAAGATTCAACCGATCACACGGCCGCAGCAGGAGATTGCTGGCTACAGGGACGTGCTGCAAACGATTCACGATTCACACGCCGATATTCCCCATACAGCTCGAATCGTGCTGCAACTCCACCGCGATCTGTTCAAATACACAGCTGCCCCAGGCGGAACCTGGAAAAACACCGACAACGCCATCACTGAAACTGCTGCCGACGGCACAAGGACGGTGCGTTTTCAGCCTGTGTCAGCCTGGCAGACGCCAAGCGCCATGGAAGCGCTGCACGAGCAATTTCGTCGCGCTTTGGAACCACCGAACTCGGTCGAGCCCCTTATCGCGCTCGGCGCCTATATCCTCGACTTTCTCTGCATTCATCCCTTCCTGGACGGAAATGGGAGGATTGCGCGCCTCTTGACATTGCTGATGCTCTATCAAGCCGGTTTCAATGTCGGACGATACAGCAGCCTCGAGAAAGTCGTCGAAGATACCAAGGATGGATATTACGACGCATTATACAAGTCGTCACAGGGCTGGCACGACGGGAAGCACGACCTGACGCCGTGGCTCGAATATTTTCTTGGCGTCATGCTGCTCACAGCTTACCGAGAATTTGAGAACCGCGTCGGATCGGTTGAAACCGCCAAGGGTGCTAAGGCAGCAATCGTCATAGCCGCCATTGAGAGACTTCCAGTGAGGTTTACAATCGGTGATGTTGCGAAGAAATGCCCCACCGTCGGCATCGACCACGTTAGGAAGATCCTGCGCGCCGAACGCGATGCAGGCAGACTCGTAGCAGAAGGACGCGGACCTAACGCGGGATGGGTTAAAAAGAGCGAGTAGAACATTTGCAGGTCTATCAACTAGCCAAAACATAAATGGGCGCCTCGCCACTGCAGAGCATTAATCAAGCGGACCACTTCGACACGACTGCGACACGATTTTTATGCCTCTCGCTACCAATCAGCACCAAGAAATGGGAGGACTTACCCGTAAAGTTAAGTCCTAAGTACCCTTAAATACGAACCAATACTAATTGGCACCAACTCTGGCGTGGACCATTTGCAACTGGCGGCATGGGCGGGATGATGTAGAGCAGCAACACCACTCTAACTTGATCCAAGTGACGCGCAATGTTATAACTTGTAATAACCGTGATACATGAGATCACCAACGTGATGGAATTCTACAATCATGAGTGAAACAACGAAGTTAAGAAAAGTCGGCAACTCAGCGGGCGTCAGTCTACCCAAACAGGTGATCGAAGCGCTTCAGCTGCATCTGGGCGAAGAGTTGCAGCTTACCATTCGAGGGGACTGCCTGATCATTCGCAAAGTTCAAACTCTGAAAGATCTACTGGCATCCGTACCAGAGAATGAGACGAGCGAAGAATGGAAGACAGGACATGCGACGGGCCAAGAGGTGATCGACGATGAGTAAAAAGAAACCTGTTTACCATCCAGAACGAGGTGATATCTGCTATCTGGATATGGATCCCATCCTAGGTGTTGAGCAAGATAAAAGACGACCAGTTCTTGTGTTGTCTGACGGTGAATTCAATCGCAAACTTGGACTTGCCTTTTTCTGTCCCATTACATCGACGCCACCCCGACACGGATTTCATATTAAGCTCACCAATCACATGATGACTAAAGGTGTTGTCATTATCGAGCAGCTTAAAAGTCTGGACTATGTTGTGCGCCATGCATCTTTTGTTGAGCGAGCTTCTGATGAGGTTACTGTCGCAGCAAGCGCAATTCTCCTACAAATAATAAAATAAACTCATATGTGTTGACATGAGACCTACAGGTTTCACCGGGAACGCCCAAAAACAAATGCAGATTTTAGAGGATTCGCTCGAAGGACTTCGAGTTAGTAGGCTAAAAAGGCGGAATAGGCGGGATGATTTGGGTTAGAAAATTTGCCCACTTATGCAAGGCGAGCGATCCATGATGGGTTACATTGTAAGATAAATAAAGATTCTTTTAGCTTTAGAATCTGGGTGTTCGTACCGATACATAGAAATATGTATCTCGCAGTTCGTATATAGATTCGGGGTCTGGGAAACAGCCAAGTGGAAGGCCGCGATCCAGATCAACTGGTTAGTCGGTACGGGGTCTTCAACTAGAGAATCACCTAGAGGATCTTAGTCATGTTTATCGCAACTAAGCGTTCTAGAACAACTAATGCTCAGAGTAGTAGCCGTAGGCAAAGCATCCGCAGCGCTCTCGTTGTAGCTGCGTTAGCCATGGGCACACTGGCCTGCGGCCAGGCCGAAGATTCTGCGCTTGATTCTGTGAGCGAAATTCTCTCATTCGATAATCTCGTGCAATTGTTTACTGAAATGAGAAAAGGGATTTCACCCGAAGAGATGGCGAAAATCGATGCCGCTCCCTTATTCGAAGATCTCAATGCTACCATCAGAAATCTGCCAACCACTCAAGTCAAAATTGCCGGGGCAGTGATTAAAAACAGCCGCGCTTTTGCCACTCAAAACGCGACGATTCTGAAACAGTATGCTGCACGCTTTCAAACCATTGGTGCCCTCAGGGCATCGGCAGGTGGCAAAGAAAAAGCGTTGAGTCCTGCACAACTGGCTGCGGGCTTTCAGCAAGCTATGAACTTGGCCGCCTTTCTAGAGTCGAATGGCGGAGCTTTGCAACTTGATGACACAGAAGGTTTGAGCCTCTTGGCAGCTAAAGCATCCACGATTCCTAATATTAATAAGGCATGCCGCGAGAACATCAGCGCTCTCGCCCTTTTAGCTCAAGATCCTAGAGCAGTAGATTGTCCCGCGATGGCCCTTCCCGACCGAACTAGGAATTGCACGCCGCGTGGCCGCAAGTGGAACCTTCCTTCCGCTATTGTTAGTCAAGAGTGCCCAAAGGGTAAGTTTACTTTCAACTGGCGCACTAGAAAAATCACTCATTATGAACCAGCACCAGAAAACAATGGCGAAAATAGCGGCTCTGACAATTCCAGCTACGGTACCTCCCAAGGTGGCGCTCAGAGTCACGCTGAAGCTGGTGCGAACGGTGCCTGGGCTTCGGCTCAGGGTGGCAAGGCTTCGGCTAAGACCTCGGGGAGAGGTGGCAACTTTAAAAGCCAGTCTTGTTATAACCCGAATGGGGGCTGTACAGCAGAGGCATCTTCGCCCTAATGACTTCAGCAGTATCGCCGGCTTATTCGCCAACCGTCCGGGAGGCAAACTTTGATTCTGTACCTTGATAAATCAACGTTACCTGGGATATAGGGGGCAGGCTGCACTGATGCGCCTTATGAGACCGACTCCATGACAGACACAAAATCTCAAGTTGCTGGTAAAGTTAACGTGGCGGTAGGGCATCCAGATGCTTGCGTGAAGGTGACGAAAAAGGGCGCCGTTCCCCTGCGCGATGCAGTGGCGATCCTGCGTGCGTGGCGGAAAAGGCATCCCACCGCTCTGCAGCTCGATGGGAACCCAACGGGCCGGAATAACCTCAAACCTTGGTTTCACATTAGACTAGAGGGATTCTCCTCCCCGCGGCATGATTTTCTTACGAAACACTCGCGAGAGCTTATAGAGGGTCACCATTATAATGGGATTTGGAATTTTCATGGCGATGCAAAGGTCGAGGCTATTGACGGTCTGCTAGCGCTAGTCGCAGCGGGCGGCGACCCACTAGATTTTTTGGTGCCCTCAGCCACCTACGAAGCCAAAGCCGCGCATATTGGCGAGCAGAACCCGAAATTCACCCTGAATGAAGTAACGGGTGTTAAGGGCTTTTACTTGTATAAAGATTGAGTCGCAGCATCGCCGTAGGAGTGTCGTCATGGTATCGCCCACCACAACTGATCTTTGTCCCTGCGGCAGTAGCCACACCTTTGGCCAATGCTGCGGCCCGTATTTACGGGAAGGTAAAAATGCCGCCGATCCAACTGTACTGATGCGCAGTAGATATACAGCGTTCTGCCTTGGTGACGTTGCCTATCTTAAGGCCACGTGGCATCCCGACACCTGTCCCGACGATCTCGACGCCGACGAACCTTCCAACTGGGTTAGTTTAGAAATACTTGACGCCCATGTCGATGGCGACGAGGGTGAAGTCGAATTCCGGGCCTGCCTCATCTTTAATAATAAACTCGAGACCCTGCACGAAATCAGCCAATTTGACCTCATCGATGGCCGTTGGCTTTATCACTCCGGTGAGTTTCAAAATGAGGGTGATAAACCGAAGGCTATAGCTAAAAGCGCCCCTTGTCCCTGTGGCAGCGGCAAGGTGTTTAGTCAGTGTCATTTCCAACGCTGAGTCATAAGCATTCGTTATAACTAAGCCGCTGATACCCCTTCATTTTTAAACCCTTGTATCCTAAGACTGGACAACTCATGACTTACTTTTCAGACTTTCGCCTGCTTTCCACCCTACAGGCCTCGTTAGCAGAACAGGGACTCAAGGCAACAACCGAAATCCAGAGCCGCGTGCTGCCGGTCCTACTCGCTGGCACATCAGTAGTCGGCGTATCGGAGACTGGCAGCGGTAAAACGCTGGCCTACATTCTGCCAGTTTTGCATCAGTTGAAGACCCTTGAAAACGACGGCGATAAAATCACCAAAGACAGCCGTCCGCGCGCCGTAGTGATCGTACCAACTCGTGAATTAGGTGAACAGGTTGCACGTAACTTCAAACCATTCACACACTCGACCCGGATTCGCGTACGGAGCCTGCTTGGCGGCAGTACCCTCGAGGTCGCCAAGAAGAATATCCAAGGTCCATTTGAAGTCCTAGTTGCCACCCCCGGACGCCTGATCAAACTGCTCGATCGTGGCCTACTGAGTCTAGGCGACGTCCGCGTTTTGGTATTTGATGAAGCCGATCAAATGCTGGATCAAGGATTTTTGCCCGATGCAAAAAAGATTGCGGCCGCATGTCCCTCGGGAAAACAGCTTGTCATGTTTTCGGCCACCGTGTCTGCTGAAGTGCAGACACTCATGAAGACCCTATTTACCGATGCAACGGTGATTCGCACTAGCGGCAGCAACCAAGTAGTTGCGACATTGACTACGTGCAATAAACTAGTATCTGACAGCGATCGATTTAGTTTACTCGAATCCGTCCTGCGTGAAAACGTGAGTGGCGGCACCATGATCTTCACCAATACCCGCAAACAGTGCGACTTACTTGCGGCAGAGTTGGCGAAAGTGCAACGCAACTGTGTTGTTTATCGCGGTTCCATGGATAAAGTCGAGCGCCGTGCCAATCTCAAGGCATTCCGCACGGGCCAAATAGGCCTACTCATTTCAACGGACCTGGCTTCCCGTGGCCTTGATGTGGAACACGTTGGACGAGTCATCAATTACCACATGCCTTACCAGATGGATAACTACCTGCACCGCGCAGGACGTACTGCTAGAGCTGGACGACGAGGGCTGGTGATCAATTTTGTTGGGGAACGAGACAAAGTTTTGATCGAGCAACTAAAGACAACAAAAAATCACCAATAGTCATGCAAGCGAGGCTATCATTTGAGCCTGGACCTGAAAAACTCCCTACTCAGACAAATTACGGAGCATTTGGATGGGGAACTCATGGCGCTCCGCACAGTCGCCGCCGCAGCGCACGATGCAGCAACACATGCCGAAAACAGGCCAGAAAACAAATATGATACGCGCGGCCTGGAGGCTTCCTATCTGGCCGGGGCTCAAGAGGCACGTGCCTCGCAGCTGCAAGCCACATCAGAACTTATAAAATCGATAACTCCGCGTCCTTTTTTAAACGAGGATGCAGTCGGCCTGACTGCGCTAGTCAAGCTGAGCACAGAAGACGTCGCAACCTGGTACTTTATCTTACAGGTTGCCGGCGGTTACACGCTCCATAGTGACCACGATTCACTAATTGGTACGATCATGTCGATTACACCACAGACACCTCTGGGACGCGCTATAATCGGCAAGCGCGTTGGCGACGAAATCACTCTGCGCACCAATAAGGGTGAAAAACACTACGAACTTAGCCAGCTCCTCTAGGCGTGCTTTTAGGGCTTCATAAGTGACAAAGATGAATCGGCGACATTTCATTACGGCGCAAAAGGCTGACGATCGCACATTTAGAGATCTGCTCGAGCAGATCAAGTTGGGAGACGAGATTCATGACAAAGAGTTTGATCGTTTTCTCCACAGTGAGGCTCGTGCTTACTCGAAGACTTATTGGACTCCGATAGCCGTGGCACGCCGTGCCGCAGAACTTTTGGTTGAGGGACCTCAGACACGCATATTAGACGTCGGCTCAGGCGCTGGGAAATTTTGTCTGATCGCTGCTCTTACAACTAAAGCCCACTACACTGGCATCGAGAAAAACTCCAAGTTAGTAACTATGGCAAAGACCATGGCCCAGCGCTGCGGCTTGTCTCACGTATCTTTTATTTGCGGCGACGCATTAGCGGCGGACTGGCGCCAGTGGAACGCTTATTATCTATTTAATCCGTTCGCTGCCGCATTTGAATCCAACACCAAAAGTATCCATGCACACGCCATTGCTGGGGACCGCCACACCGCTATGGTCAACCTAGCCATGGATAAATTAGAGCAGACCCCGTCAGGAACTAAAGCCGCAATTTACTGGGGCATGGGCGACCACCTGCCACCGTCTTGGGCCCATGATTATAGCGAGCCTTTTGGCAGTGGTAGCCTGGAACTCTGGATTAAGCGGTAGACCTGTACTGGCTAAAAATTGTTAGACAGTGCACAACCTATAGTCATCCCGAGCGGCAATAAATACCCAACAAAACTTGATCAATCTACGGACCATTTATTGCGAGATATTTCCGAAAACGCCCCGCAAATGGTTTAAGGAGACATAGCATGTCCAACAATTTAGGACTTCTATCGTTGTTGATCACAGGGTGCGCTGGCGGTAACGCAGGACAAATTGCAAGCGCAGCTTTAGAACCAGGAACAATCGATATTCTCGGTGCCATCAGTCGCGCTCAGAGCGGTACTGGGTTCACTGACAGTTTGACCGAGTTCAAGAAAAAAACTGTAGGTGGCTGGGTCGAGAGCGCCAAGGCTGGTTTGATTGAAAGTGTTTTGGATTTCAACGGTCGGAAATTTGCGGGACTAAAAAGCCAGATCAAATTTGATGCAGAATTGAATTGGATTATCGACTCTTTTAGCGAACGATACACTAGCGTGGGAACCATTTTGCGAGCCTACGGTGTGCCCAAGGATCTACAAGTGGCACCTGGCGACGTAGATGATTACTTGCGCCTGGCAACAGCTGGCATCCAATACAGCAAAAATGGCAAGTTCCCTTACGACGGTGACATGGACGGACAGCTTTATCTCCGCGCCTTAAACGCTGGATTAGTGTTCTCGGCCGCAGCAAAAGATACTAAACATGAAGCATTAGCCTCAACTGCCACGATAGGCTACGTTTATGCTATTCACGGCCTACTTTACAAGGAGGCGTCCGCCGAGGCTAACTTAGCCTTGAATGGTGATGCAGCCATTTTGACCGATTCTAGTGATGTGAAGGAGCGTGTCAAAGAAAATCATTTGTCACTCCTAAGTTGCAACAGAAACAAAAAATCACTGAAAGATGAGGTCTGTGGCGCAACTAGCAAAAAACCTTCGCCGACTGCTAAAGATGAGCAAGGTGCAGGTACAGGTCCCACTGTCAAAACTGCCCCGACCTCAAATCCCGACGAAGCGACAATCACTAACTTAGGTTTAATACAGACTGTGGACTATACCGCTCCGACCCTTTCTCTGGCAGAAGTCGAAGGTGAGACCAACACACAGCCCGAAACTCTCGCGCCAGTTCCTAAGACCAGCAAGAAAACTCCAGAGGAATGCCAAAAAAAAGGTGCGATTACTAAAAAAACCTAAAACGTCCGCCCATCTGATTGATTATTTTTTACAACCGTCACCGGCTAACCAGTGACTTTACGCCCGCAATGAGCTGTGGTGTGTCGAGAATGCCGACGTGCGCTTTATCGGCAGCACCGTCAAAATTTACAAGGATATTCTCAGCGCCACTGATCGGCGCCGATCGCAACCACGGATCTTTGGCCTGATAGAAATTTTGCCACTTTTTTGCCAGCTGCGCGATGTAGCGCATGGTTGTATCGTCAAAGTCCTTGGGAGAGTCGACACATCCAGGAGCTCGATTGAAGACCTGGCTGACAAAAGCTTCAGGCGTGCAGGTGACGCGACTGATTGGATCGATGGTAATCAGTCCTTCGAAATTCCAACTAGCAGACAGCAGACTAATAAATTTCATGGCCGCCCAGCCCCCATAGGAATGACCGATGACGGATATAGTCGCAATTTCAGTCGATTGGCGTAAAGCATCCACCCTACTTGCAAAGTCAGCAATCGATATCTTGAATGGTTTATTCGGAGCGATGGATTCAACTACCCGGATGGAATCAGGGTCCACGGTATAGCAAGTCATGTAGAGCACCTGCTCCTTATAACTTCCGGGCAACACTGTCGGGTTAGTACTTTTCTGCAAACTATCTATCTTGCTACCAACAGGTGTGGCATCGACATCAAACATCTTTTCACAGCCGATAAATCCCCCGAAGTAAATGACTACAAGCATTACGAAGGCACAAAGATATCGCACAATACTCTGTACGACCTCCTAAACCCTCTAGTGTTTTTCGTGAAGTTTGGGATGGCATCGGCAGAAGGATCACCAACCTTTAAAGAAATATAATTACACTAATCATTACGGCCACTAACGTCGCAACTCGTTTGCAAAACCCCACTGCGTGCAGATACCCGTAGCGCGAGAGATTTACCGTTGAACGTGGATTGCTGGGTTAGGTATTAGTTGTGATGGATAGGGATTTGGTTAATATTTTACGCACACCTATGATGGCACCAGTGCATGCGATCGTTTGCCAGGAGGAGTCCTGAGACAACCTTATCAGCCCGGCTGCGGTAAAAAGATCTAAAAATATGGGTACCGCCTGCCTTAGTCCAAGACCTCGGGCCATTGCCAATGCGCCGGCAATAACTCCACCTACAGCGGGTAACGCGACCAGGCTCGTTTGGTAATTCATACTGTGGGTGAACTTTCGTGTGCTACTTCTTCTCGTTCGGCAGCGATTTCGCGGCTCAGAAAGAAGTTGAGCGCCGTACGGATCGCGGCCACGGCTGCCAGTTTACCAATTTCCTCAAAAGACGGAGCCACAGCGGTTCGGAGTAGATCCGAGGCCAACTGAAATTCAAGTCCTAGCGCTAGAAATCGGCCGAGATCGAGCCTTACGGCGGTAAAACTACCCGCCGATCTCCGCCCCAGAATCCCAACAAGGAATTTAAAAAAACCGATGGCTGCACCGAGAAATATGACAAGCGCAGCTGCAGCCTCAACAAGGCGCAAGAGAAAGAATACTGCATCATGTAACCAGATTTCGCTCATTAGTAGACCCAAAAAAATTTACAATGCTTGCCATAGCGTATTCGTATCGTTGTTGCCATCGCGCATCTCCTTATGCTGATCATTGCAAAAATTCAAGTAAATTAGTTTATTGCACGAACGTCTATTAAGGCACCATCGCATTTACGCAGGCCATTTTTTTTTGGATTCACTCACTGAATCTCTGGTACATTATTTTTAACAATCATAGTTTACGCTAGACACAAGGATTGTGGCCCTATGGAACCGAACAGATCTTTGTTGTTACCTGCCGTCGCTCTCTCTGCATGGACTTTCGTCATGTGGACTTGGATGTATGTCACACGCATCCCTGCTATACGTCGTATGGGTATGAAGTTGGACGCTACAATCCCGCGAGGCGAGCAGATGGCAATGCTACCTGCCAAAGTTAGGTGGAAAGCCGACAACTATAATCATCTCTTTGAACAACCGACGATATTTTACCCGACAGTCATTATTGCAGCACTTTTATCCACAACTGACTCTATGGATCTGGCGCTGGCCTGGACTTATGTCGGTACGTGAGTGGTCCACAGCCTGTTCCAGGCCCTGGTGAACAAGATCGAAATAAGGTTCGCCATTTTTTTTGTTTCTTCGATTTCCCTATTAATCCTGCTTTTGCGCACAGGTATGGCACTGCTCTAAAGTGAAAATCATGCAAAAACGCTACCTACAGCTTGAGCGTGATCTAAAGAACTTAGCCGACGCAGGCCAAAAGAATATCCTGCAAACCTTTTTTAAGACTGGTCCCGGTCAGTACGCTGCAGAAGATATTTTTCTCGGTGTCACAGTGCCCCAACAGCGCAAACTTATCAAAAATTATTTGGACCTCACCATAGCAGAGATGAAATCGCTGCTTAGATCTCCCTACCATGAATGTCGGATGTCGGCCCTGCTCATACTTGTTGCCCAATTTAAACGTGAAGATCTCCCCTATAGGTTGAAGGCTTATACCTTGTATCTGCGCAGTACCCGACACATCAACAACTGGGACTTAGTTGATGCGACCGCCCCGCACATTGTCGGCGCATACCTCAGAACGTCAGACAAAAGCCCGATGCCCGTACTAGGCAAGCTAGCCGCATCGTCCTGGCTTTGGGATCGGCGTATAGCCGTGGTTTCAACCCTAAACTACATCAAATCCGGCGACCCGCGCCCTACCCTAGCCTTGGCCAGGAAGCTGATGAATGACGACCATGATCTCATGCAAAAGGCGATTGGTTGGATGCTGCGCGAAGTCGGCAAACATTGTTCCCTAAACGCCTTAGAGACCTACCTAGAAGCCTATGGAGCCGTGATGCCGCGTACGACGCTTAGGTACGCGATTGAACGCTTGCCTGAGACACGAAAACGCTACTTCATGTCACTAAGAAAAAAATCCGACAAGATTGGACGCAACAGGTAATTTGCTCAAGCCGCCTTGCTAACCTGTTTTCTTATCTCAGTCGGCGCTGCCTGACCGGGCAAAGCCAAGCGCCAAATTTTCGCAGTCGTCTTCCAGTACTGCCCAAGTAGAGTGCCCGTATTGTAGGGAAGTCCGTACTCTGCTGCCAAGGCCCGCACTTGCGGTGCCACTTGGGGATAGCGATTACTGGGCATGTCAGGAAACAGATGATGTTCAATTTGGTAATTCAGCGACCCCGATATGATCGTCATGAGACGCCCACCACTGAAGTTGCTTGAGCCAAGCATCTGGCGCATATACCACTCAGCGCGAGTCTCGTTCTCCACCTGTTCCTCGGTAAAGAGGTAAGAACCAGTAGGAAAGTGACCACAAAAAATAACCATGTTGGACCATATACTACGCATCACGGTAGCCACGAAGTTCGCTGCTGCGACAACTGGAAAGAACGGTCCTGCGAGCAATGGAAAAAGAACATAATCCTTGAGACCTTGACGCAACATTTTGCGCAGCGTCGTTCTAATGGTTGGCCTCATCTGTGCCAGGGTCGTTCTCCCTTCGGCGACATCTTCAATACGCCAACTTTGCATCGATAAAAGCCATTCAAAAAAAACCATTAGTACGACGTTGAAAAATGGCTGTATCAGGTGACGTGGACGCCACGGCTGCGCAGCGTCAACACGCAGAAATCCATACCCGACGTCGTGATCTTTCCCGAGTACATTTGTCCAGGTATGATGCACCACATTATGTGTCTGTTTCCAATGTTCGGCAACACAGTGTGTATCCCACTCCCAAGTAGTGGAATTGATCTGAGGATCGCGCATCCAGTCCCACTGCGCATGCAAGATGTTGTGTCCTATTTCCATATTTTCAAGAATTTTCGCCACCGCCAACGCCACGATTCCGAGCGATATGACGCTTGCAAACACTACCCAGGACCCAACGGCTAATCCCGCCATCGGCAAAAATGGTAAACTGGCGTATATCATCAATCTTCCTGCCACGAGCATCAGACGCTGTATTTTAATGAGGCGCCTTATATATCTTGCATCATCATCACCAAGGCTACGCGTCACTTCGTACTTGATGCGATCCATCTGACGGCCGAATTCCGCTATCTGACTATCACTGAGGTTTACAGGTAGACCTGACATCGTCTCTCCTCCATTAAAGGTGTCACTAAACATCGAACTCGGAGTCGCCAGACACCGCAGTGACACAAATTTGCACCGTCTCACCCGGAGAGCATTGGCGCACCGCACCGGTCCGAAGATCGCGCACTGTCCCTGCAATCAGAGTGGCATTACAACCGTGGCAAATCCCCATCCGACATCCGTGTGGCAAGTTGATCCCAGCTGCCTCGGCAACCTGCAGAATCGACGACTGACCGTCAGATGAGATTTCCTTTTGGCTTCGCTGCAGCTTTATCACCCCACCTTTGGCGTCGCCGGGAAGCGGCGCTAGTTTGGCGTGAAAGGCCTCGATACAAAGTCGTGACTCAACCTGACACTCGCGCCAAATTTGTAAAGCGGCCTCATTTAGGCCGGTAGGACCACAAACCCAAGATTCCCTATCCTGCCAATCTGGACATATCGCAGTGAGAGCGCCGCGTGTTAAATGGAGATCTGCTGGCTGATCGGAGATACCAGGAATTCCCCGACGTTTGTTCTCGGTATAAATCTCGATGAGGCGATAGTTTGGCAGACTCCTGTGCATGGCTCGAAGCTCTTGCCCAAAGATGACATCCCAGGCATGGCGCGCATAGTGTATGTGTACTATGCTCATCGCCGATCGTCTTATAGCCAAACTACGCAGCATCGCCATGACAGGAGTAATGCCGCTGCCACCGGTGACAAACAGGGGGCGGACTGGGCCAGCTTCGGGCATCACGAATAGGCCTTGCGGAAGACCCACTGGAATCAAGTCACCGACCTTGACCTCGGTGGTGAGGTGGCGCGATACAAAACCACCTTCCGAGGCCTTTACGGTGATTGCTATCTGTCCGCCCCCGGCCTCTGGGGCTGACGAGAGAGAATAAGTGCGAGTATGCCTAGCCCCATTAATGGTCACACCAACGCGAATATGCTGCCCAGGTCGATGGATACGCCAGTTACGTCCAGGCTGAAGCACCAGGGTGCGCGCTGTTTTTGTCTCATCGATGACAGCAACGACTTTTGCATGCAGTTGGTGATCGGCCCAGAGCGGGTTGAGAAGTTCGATGTAGTGAGACGAAGTTAGGGGGGTGAAATAACTATCCAAAACCCACTTCATTTTTTGGCCTAAGCTCATAAATCCCTCACGAAAACCGCTTCTTGTTGGGGATTTATCGGACTCACCTGGTCCGCACTTGAGCCATTTGTCACATTATTTTGTTTACAATGTAATTCTAGACCCTTACAACAAATCCCTGACCTTACCTGAGCTTTGTGATACAGGTATGCGGCGCTCGCCACACCTCCGCCCAGGAGCTATAGACATATGACTACCGAAACCGTCTCGCCCGTTACGGCACGAGGATTCCAACGCTTGAATTTATCGCCGGCAATGAGTGCAGTTCTCGAGGAATTAGGTTACGAGCAACCAACTCCGATTCAAGCTAAAAGTATCCCTCTGCTTCTTGCCGGGCGCGACCTTGTAGCTCAAGCCCAGACCGGCAGTGGCAAAACACTCGCCTTCTCCTTACCAATTCTGGAGAGAATACGGATCGAGGGCCGTTTCCTTCAAGCTATGATCCTTTGCCCGACGAGGGAGCTTTGCACCCAGGTCGCACGGGAGATCCGTAAGCTTGGCCGCCGCCTTCCGGGGCTGCAGGTGATGATCCTCTCAGGTGGGCAACCCGCAAGATCACAATTACTGCCGTTGGAAAAAGGCGTCCATATCATAGTCGGGACTCCGGGTCGCGTATTGGACCATTTACGGCGGGGCAGTCTGAATCCTTGGCGCCTGCGCTGTATCGTCTTGGACGAAGCAGATAGGATGCTCGACATGGGATTTGAGGAAGATATGGAGCAAATCTTCGCCACCCTACCCAAAGTTAAGCAGACCGTTTTCTTTTCCGCCACTTACCCGCAAACCATCGCAGCCATGAGCGAAGCACGTCAGTCAGACCCCGTACGCATCTCGATTAGCCAAGGCACCCCAACCGTCGCTGCCCCTGAAGTGAAGCAAGAGCTTTACGAGATCCCTGCAGGTCGTAAATGGCAGGCACTCCAAGCACTACTCAACCGTGAGACAGTCAACGCGGCGATTGTTTTCTGCAACCAGAAAGCAACCGCTGGAGAGATTGCACAAAATCTTAAGGACGCAGGGTTCAGTGCGGATGCGCTTCATGGCGATCTCCTGCAACCCGACCGCGACCGTGTGCTAGCCAAGTTTCGCAACCAAAGTATTCGCGTTTTGGTTGCCACTGATGTGGCTGCCCGTGGTATCGACGTAGCCGACTTAGATTTGGTGTGCAACTTCGACCTACCCGTGAAACCCGAGACCTACATCCATCGGATCGGACGTACAGGTCGCGCTGGCAAAAAAGGCCATGCCGTTTCTTTGGTCAACCCCAGTGAAACTCACAAAGTTGAAGCTATCGAAGCTCTCGTGGGGCGAACGATCCCACGGTTGAAATTGGACTCGAAAGAGTCCCCTCGCCCAGCAGCATTGGCAACAGCTTCGATGGTCACGCTTTATATCTCTGGCGGTCGGAAAGCCAAGGTACGTCCGGGCGATATCCTTGGCGCATTAACGGGCGAGGCCGGGGGACTCAGTGGCTCTGCCATCGGCAAAATTGAAATTCATGATTATTTTTCGTATGTTGCCATCCAGAAAGACATAGCGGAGAAGGCCCTGGCAAGCCTGCGATGCGGCAGTATTAAAGGGCGTAAGTTCAATGTAGAACTCGTCCGCTAAGTCGTATGACCGGAGACTAACTGCTCGCTCCCATCAAGGAACCTCGATGACCCAATCTACAGCCCAAAAACCAAAGACCCCCGTGATACTCGCATCAGTGCAGTTACCGGCAGTCACGGACGCTGAACATCAGGCTTCCGTTGATGAGCTGGAAAGACTTTGCTCGACCTTGGGCTTGGTAACCGTCGGTCGGGTGTCACAAAAGCGCAAAACTTTAGCTACCGGCACCATTTTAGGCGAAGGTAAACTTCGTGAACTCGCTACCTGGACTGGCGGCTCCGGTGTGGTGCGCGGTTTCCGCAAAGGCGGCGACGATGACGACGCCACTGATGACATTGCCGCCGCTAGCTACGCCAGCGATGACGATGACTCCTCTGACGACCATGATCAACTAGCTGACCTAGTCGTATTTGACTGTGAGATGACTCCTACCCAGCTCCGCAACCTAGAGGAAGCAACTGGCGTCGAGGTACTTGATCGCAGCGGTGTCATTTTAGAGATTTTTAGTCGCCACGCCCGCAGTCGCGAAGCTCGACTTCAGGTCGAAATTGCCAAGCTTGCTTATATGGCGCCGCGCCTACGCGAATCCCACGTAGGTGGCGACCGACAGGGCGGTGGCATCGGTGCCAAAGGCGCCGGCGAAAGCGCGCATGAACTCGACCGTCGCCGCGTCCGCGACCGCATAGCAGAGCTACGCCAGCAGCTCGAATCCATTCGCCACGAGCAAGCCACTAGGCGCGCGCATCGCCAAGAAGCACCATGTGTGGCTCTAGTTGGCTACACCAATGCCGGCAAATCCTCATTGATGCGCGCCCTTACCGGCAGCGAAGTCCTAGTGGAAAATAAATTATTTGCCACTCTTGATACTACCGTGCGAGCACTCCAGCCTGAGTCAGTTCCGCGCATTTTGATTTCTGACACAGTAGGTTTCATCAAGAAACTACCGCATGACTTAGTGGCATCCTTTCGCTCGACTCTGGACGAGGCCTTATCGGCATCCCTACTGCTCTTTACTGTTGATGCATCTGATGCAAACTTCAGATCCCAAATTGAAGTCACACGGCAAGTCTTGGAAGAAATTGGAGCAACAAATACAGCTAGTCGACTTATATTGAATAAATGTGATCAAATCACAGAGGACCAGAGAGCTGCCTTAGCTAGCGAATTCCCAACTGCTATTTTCATCTCCACACGCAGACCAGATGACGTCAGGCGCATCCGCGAGATTATTCTCAGTTACTTCGAACGGGACATGTCAGATCGCGAGATACTCATCCCATACGGCAAAGGCAAGGTCCTTGGCATGATCCGTGAGCGCGCTCGTGTGATTGGGGAATCCTATGAAAACGAAGGCACAAAGATATCAGTTCGGGCGGAAAGTTCGGTTTTTGACTGGATCGAAAAGCAACTAAACGACAAGTAGCAAACCAATATGGCCGTACTCATTACTGCAAAAGAAAATACCGCACTTTTAAATAAGAAAAATGCGGGGGGTGGCATGGTTGAGATATCTCTCAACCTTGATCAGACGAAGACCCCTGTCACCGTAGGGTCAGAGTGCTGGACAGTTGGTGCTTTTGATTACCCTTATCCTGAGGTCTGTAAAAACAACACTATTTACATGTGGGATGGTGACGACTTTGCTCCGGTGGCGCGGTTTACCAACTCCCTTATTAAACTTGTGCCCACATCTTGGGGACCCCCAACATTCCAAATTGATGGCATCAAAATGCTCCCCACGGCGCACACCTGCCCTTTTGCGGACGCTGAACGTAAGGTTGGGCTTATCGCCCCCCGTGGCAAAATTATACTGGACACCTGCGGTGGCCTTGGATACTTCGCCGCTCATTGTGTGAAGAGCGGCGCCAAGAAAATTCTCTCAACTGAAAAAAATGCTGATGTGATGTGGCTACGCGAAGTCAATCCTTGGTCGCCAAAGGCCGGTGGATCCCTCGATCTCAGACACGGTGATATCGCTTTAGATATAACAAAAATGCCAAGTGGATGGTTCGATGCAGCGTTGCATGATCCACCTCGATTTGGCATCGCGGGTGAACTTTACTCGCAGGTATTCTACGACCACCTCGCCAGAGTGCTCAAACCTAAAGGACTTTTATTTCATTATACAGGCTCGCCTAACAAACTTACCAGTGGGCGTGACGTGCCGCAAGAAGTGTCGCAGCGACTGCAGCGCGCTGGTTTCAACACGCGCCTTGAAGGCGACGGCGTGTTTGCTAGTAAGAAGTAAAATCGATCAATGAAAACGCCAAATCAATTAATACCGCTTATTCACGCGAATCTCATTGACGAGGTGGTTGGGCAATTACAAAGCGGCAAAGAAGCTGCAGTATATGTCGTCCTTGCAAATGGCGCATACTGCTGCGCGAAAGTTTACAAAGAAGCCAACAACCGAACCTTTAAACAAAAGACCCAATACACCGAAGGCCGTAGAGTAAGAGGTAGCCGACAGGCTCGCGCTATGGAAAAAAATAGCCGCTATGGTCGCGAGGAACGCGAAAGTGAGTGGCAAAATAAAGAAGTGGAAGCGCTGGGCGCGCTTTCAAACGCCGGGGTATTGGTGCCAAAAGTCTACGCCTATTATGAGGGCGTATTACTACTGGAAATGATCCTCGATGACGAGGGCGACCCAGCTCCCCGACTGAATGATGTGGTGACCACGCGTGATCAGGCGTTAGAATATCACCAAACTCTCATGAGACAGATCGTGATGATGTTGTGCGCGGGATTAGTCCATGGCGATTTATCAGAATTTAACGTATTAAAGTCGTCCAAGGGCCTAGTAATTATTGATTTCCCTCAAGTGGTGCAGGCCACAGCAAACAACGCGTTTGCTATCCTCCAGCGCGACATTAAGCAAGTGACTCATTACTGTGGGCGCTTCGCTCCGGAAGTCTTAAAGACAGACTATGCGAGAGAAATATGGCAGCTTTATCAGAATGGCAAGCTGCGACCAGACTCACCCATCACTGGCAAATTCGCGCAAAGTTCAAAGCCAATTAACATCGGCGCAATTTTGGACGAGATTGACGACGCTCGGGAAGACGCGTTGAAAAATCATCGATCCAAACAATCATAAGAGAAGGATAAACAAAGTGATCAGAAAAGCCGCGTATGAATTGTTTGGTTTGATATTCCTAGTGATCTCTGGCAATGCCAGCGCCAGACCGTGCTCCTCTGTCCACGACGGAAGCTGCTGGTCCACGACCAATTACGGTAGTAAGCCCGTCGATATCTACTGCAGGACAGAGTCGTGGACCCTGATATCACTCACCGCATTACCGCCGGGAGCCCAGGACACAACGCAGTTTGACACGGGGTACGGCGATGGTCTCGGGTTCCCAGAGCCGGGCATCGCGATCAGCTGTGCGGCACGTTTGAGTAACGGCCAGAGGGCTCAGTTGGCTTTTCGCTCACACGGCTGGGGCGACCGAGTCGCAATCCGCGTAGAAAGAGATCAGTTAATTGTCACATCTACAGAGCATTGGCACCGGGTCCTACCCCACGTGGTAACAGCTGAATTTTCAGGGCATTGATCGCCGCCACTCATAGAGAGCGATGGCGGTTGCAATTGTGGCATTCAGCGACTCAACACCAGGCTGCATGGAAATTGAAATCCGCTGACCCAGGGCCAAGTGACCAGGTACTCCTGGTCCCTCAACACCCGGTAAGAGAGCAAAGCGCTCGGGGAATGACATCTTTTCGAGAGGCATCCCACCTGCGTCTAGCACGAAAAGTGGCGCTCCAGTGACGTTTAATTCCCGAATCGAAGGTCCTCTTTCAAAGGTGGCTTTGAGCAAGCCGGTGCCGGCCGCCCGCATGGATTTGGGGTGAAAGGGATGAGCTGCCTCCTTGAGCAAAACAAAGCGCCTCACCCCAAAAGCAACTCCGGATCTGACGATTGCGCCTAGATTGTCTGGATTTTGCAGGGCCAAAAATAGGCTACATCCAGGCGGCCATTGAGAGTTATCAGACCAAAGCGGCATCTCAGGCACACCAACGACCAAAAGCGGTGAATGGGTGCCAAATTGGTTCAAAGCCTCAAAAAGCTTGGGCGCCAGACAAATCCACGCAACGTCGAGGGGCGGAGCCTCCCACCCCTCCGGTGTGATCCAGGCTCTAACCGCCGCGGGATGGTGCGCTGCAACCTCTGGTATAATTTTATCACCCGCGATCAAGGCCTGGCCTTGGTCTTGAATGCCTCGGGAACTAAGCAACTTCAACAAGCTCTTGAAGGTGTCGTTCTGCTCGCTTGCGATGACTTTTGGCTTCCAGGCGCGGCCACGAGCCATGCTACGCTCCTAAGTTGGCAATAACATATAGATCGGAAATATTGCAGATATTTACGGGTATTTCAATCCGGAATTATGAATCCACAGTAGCGTGTGTTAGAGATACAGCCGCTGATGACCCCAAGCGCAAGTCACGTAAAACCTAGGCGTAAACGACATGCCCAAGCACAATCCATCGAAGCCGCAAGTGGACCTAAAAGATGACGCGCACAGTGGACATATTGCACTGAGCGCTTACGCGCGCATTTTGGAACTCATGAGTGTGGGAGGCCATACTACGAGAGGCCTCACCCCATCGGACATCAATGAACCATTTATTCGTGAGGCGAAAGGACTAAAGAATCTATTACTGACCATGTCATCAGTGGCACCGGCTATTCCAGATACCAGTGACGAGGAATGGAATCCTCTGTCGCAAAGGCCACATGCCTTGCTACCAGCCGCCTACTTAGATGAGCTAGGCTCCGCAATCACCGCCCTGAAGACGGCGGTGGATGAGTTCACCATTCTGTCGCACGAGCTTATGCACGTGGCATTATGGGAGCCCTTCTTTGCCGGGTATTGGCGTCCACGGAGCAAAAGCGACTTTCGCACGTTTTCATTGATGGCGGAGGGTTTTTGCTACTTTTTCAGTGACATCGTCATCGGTGGCGCTGTCCGCGTCCGATTACCAGACGGTGAGTTTGCGCTTGAAAGGCAGACGGCAAGTAATGCCCGTTTTCATCCGGTACGCGCCTTCAAAGCTGCCGCGATTACAAGTCATCGAGACATTTTGGACATCTACTTGGACGGATTCAACGGCAAGCAGACGGCTCTGTGGCAGCCCCGTGGTAAGAATGACTTCGCAGCATCACTAGCTGCTCAGGCTTATGATTTTTACAAAGGAACCTTAGGCTATTTGAGTGCCATGCATGGCGCGTTGAGTGCTTTTGGATATGTGTCAGAATTCTTTAGACGCTACTGCTCCATAGAGGGACTACCATCGTTTCTGAACCAGAACCAGGCACCACAGTCACCAAACACGGCATTAAAAAGATATTTCACTGACTTTTTTGAATCTGGTCTGGATCAGTTGGACGGACTGACGCCACAACAAATAACGCGGATTAGAGAGCGACGGGCGCTTCAAATGCGAGCCTACTACGCACTGCAAGTGCGATGGTTGCTCACCGAAAATCACGTTACAACCACTCAACCTCTCGTTACTTTGAAATGCGAGCCTCTGGCTCAAGAGATTAGTCGCTACTTAGACGGCCTGGAAGAAGCGCTGCACGAATTAGCCCGACAACCACATGCCAGCCAGGTTCACCGGCTCGCGGCGCTTGATGCGCGTTACTCAGCTAAAGTGCGCGCAATCTTTGTCCGCATGGATGCCTGGGCGGGGTTGCGCTGGTTAATCGCGCCGAAGCGAGCAGACGGTTGTATTAATATCCGTCGTTCAAAGAGTACAAGTGATCAAGCCGCTAAGCGATATGTTTGCAACACAGCCACTTTCTTAGTGGAGGAATTGACGGCTAGGCTGACACTAAGCAGCAACACCAAAAATAGGGTTAAAATCCTCCAGCTGATCAAAACAGTCTCTGAACTCGGTAGCACCGCTGTTCACGGACCTAGCGCCAAGATACTCAGTGCGGAAAAAGCCCTGCAGCGAGAACTTGGAAAAAAGGACATCCTTGAACTCTGGTCCCTACCCTTAGCTAGCTTCGATCCGGTGCGTAACAAATTCCGTGAACTATTGTTTTCCTACCAGTGAGCCATTGCTATTGACTACGCACTGTAACTGCTGTGCTATAATTGATCACAAAAAATGGAGTCCACCTTGCCCCGCTGTTATGCCATTGATTTCGGTACTTCCAATTCCCTTTTGGCCGCCGCTGACGGTGACAAAGTCATTCCACCGATAAGCCTGGATCCTGCTGCAAACGACCCCACAGTTCTTAAAAGCGTACTGTATACACCGACGGCTGGTCAGTGGTACTTCGGTGCTGAAGCGGTCAATCAGTACGGCATCCACCAAGCCGAAGGACGCTTATTTCGTTCTTTGAAAAAATACCTACCTGACCCAGGCTTTTCGGGCACGCATGTGCACAGCCGCTATTACAACCTACCAGAACTCATCTCCGTGTTTCTTCGTGAGCTGCGCGAACGTGCTAATGCCTTTTTTGAACAGGATGTCACCTCCGTCATCTTAGGGCGACCAGCAGTCTTTGCCAGCGAAGGGGACAAAGATCAACTTGCCGAAAAACGCCTAACCACGGCAGCACAGTTGGCAGGTTTTAAGGAGGTTTTCTACTGTCCTGAGCCGGTTGCGGCCGCGTACGAATTCCGCCATCAACTAGACCGCAAACGGCTAGTGCTGATAGCCGACTTTGGCGGAGGTACATCCGATTTCACCGTCCTCCACATGGATCGCCATCGCTTTAAAGATAGTGACATTTTAGCGACGCACGGCATTTCAATCGCTGGAGACCGATTTGATGGCGCGATCATGAAGCACATGATTGCCCCACACTTCGGATCTGAGGTCGTTTACCGGATGCCCATGGGTAGCAATGATTTGCACCTGCCACGGCAACTAATCAACAAAATGTGCTCGGCAGCGGACATCTCATTTCTGTCGCGCGGGGATATTCTAAACTTACTCAAAGAGGCGCAGAAGTGGTCCATTACGCCCGTAAATGCGCAGCGCATGGACCGCTTGTTCGTTCTGATTGAGGAGCACCTTGGGTACAAACTCTTCCGCTCAATCGAACAATCAAAGATCGATCTCTCCGGAAATGACTCCGCTGTATTTAATTTTGATTATCCGGGGATTGGTCTTGAAGAAGAACTGGAAGGAAGTCATTTTAGATCAGTTAGCTCAGACATCGTGGGACAAATCATTACCGCTCTCGATGAGACCCTACACCTCGCCGGTGTTAAGGCGGCCGACATCGAAATAGTCTGTTGCACCGGTGGCACTGCCAAAATCCCCGAGCTACGTAGCGAATTAGAACGTCGCTTTGGCAGCCAAGCCCTCAGACAACATCGGCATTTTCATTCCGTTGTTGGAGGGCTGGCAGAGAGGGCGGTTGCATTAGGCATTTGAATCCAGGGGCGCCGGGCACCTTTCTACATTTTGCTCGGCAGCCAGGTCTTAAGGTACTTGGCTAAGCCGTCTTTGACCCCCGGCTCCAATGTCTGATCATCTTCATCAATGACTTTAGTGGCAAGCTGCTCGTCCGAGGCCTTTTCCTTACCTTTCGCTGCTAGCTTGCGGAAGACGTCAGGGGCACAGTACTTACCATCTGGTGATTTACGAGTCGCGATAGCTTTAGCGATGAAAGTACCCTGCAGTGATGAGGAGGTGGGAAAGGGACGAATTTCATCTTCCTTCACGCCCAGGCGGCAATGGCTGGTAAACAACTCGTCACGTGCAGCATTACTAGACCAACGATCGAATGGATAGTCTTGACTGTAGCGATCAGCGTTATCCGCTATGCTGTGGCCTCGCTCTGCGCGCACCTCGAAGCGGCGTTCCTCCGACTGATCGACACCCGTGGGATGAAAAAAGCTGATGGCATGCCGAAAGAATAGCCGCTGATCAGCTGCATCAGATGCAACCACCGGCGATGATGTTACAAACTCGCCTAGCAATGTGGCATTTGCCTCAGGGTTATAAGTCCAGGTATCGGATCCGTAGAGACGCATCACGACAATACCACCTTCGGTTTTGCCACTACCCTCAACACCCTCGACGCTTTTATTTAAACTGAGGAACGCCTGGCGGTAATCTGCTTTTGGTTTATCTAGTGTATGGAAATGCGCCTTTATCGCAGCGCTACCGGCCACCGTCCAAACAAATCGCGGGCCCCGAGGGTTGGCGACTTCGCGGCCATCTGGAGTAAACTCCGCTAGGTGATCAGCTTGAAGCTCCCGGGGGTCGAATTCATAGGGCAATTTAAGCTTTTTGGAGAAATAAATTGCTGTGTAAAGAAAACGCGAAAAGGCTCCTACGCCTGACTCGACATTATTTTCAAAGGACAGTCGGTTACTAAGTGGCTTCTCAAAGAAATTATTGTAAATCCGATCCTTTCCGACACTTTGACCACCCACGTCGTGCTGGGTAATCAGGACCTGGCTTTCATTGCGACCATCAAGAAAAAACTTTGCCGCTACAGCCGGAGTGAAGCGATCAGCCACGCTAGGGGGAACCGCGCTAGAAAAACGTCCAAGCACATGGTCGTTACCCTCAGCAAACTGTCCAGTATACAGCTTTTTGGCGGCGTCGGTCGGTACGTACTTCAATTTAGCAAACACCCCGTACCGATGCGTAAGCCTGATGTAGCTCTTCAAGATATCTGGCACCTTCTCGCTGGGGCGCACCTCGGAGCCACCATCGAAAGTTGACCACCCCGTAAAAATCCGCCAAAAACGCTCAGCCGAACCGTTACCGAAGACAAAAACAGCGGCACCAGCTGCAGCAGGAGTGACTCTATCGTCGTCCTGCTTAGTCGCCACTATGTGATCCCATAGGGTTGCCAGCTTATCGGCCGCCTTAGACGATTCCGCCCGATTGAGATCATTGATCCTAGCCCGAATCGCATCAAACGAAGCTACCTGGGCTTTCAGGTCGGAGCCAGCCTCCACGGCATTGGCGCGGACCTCAGCACCTTTGTTATTGGCTGAGCGGCAGCTGTTTCCAGCCATCAAGCTTAAACCTAGTGCTATTACCAGCTGGGACTGACTAAGACGCATGTCACATCCTTTTCTCGCGGGGTGTCATTTTGTCTGTGGGGCGCACTTTTGGGCAATGGATGTCGGCTATCATAGCATTGCCAGGGCCTAAACGACAAAATTTACAGTCGTCCAAACTTTTTGCTATGGTCTGGCGACCGATGCCGGCCGACAGCTACCAGTATATACCGCTACGGGCAGCTACTTTTTTGCTCAATTTGCGCTGCATAGTGGCATGTATCGCGGCAGTCTTGTGCTGAACCCATTCGTGATCGTCAAGGAGTTGGGTCGATGTTGGACCTAAATCTAGCGGCGGCAGGAATTCGATCGACCACTTAGCGGGTAGTGGCAGGATATTAACTGGCAATGGAACTACGAGATGGGCAACAAATCTAGTCAAATCGATATTACCAAGATTGAAGTTGGTCTCCTCGGCACCCACCACTAAGCATGGGATAATCGGAGCACCTGTAGCGATCGCTAAGCGCAAAAATCCTGTGTGAAAAGGCCGCATCTCGTAACGGTGCCAGCTAGACTTAAAGTTGCCGAGCTCACCCTCCGGGAACACAATCAGCAATTCATCATGCTCGAGTGTCTCCACGGCCCTGGCCATTTTGGCTTCAGTGAATCCAACCGCTCGCGCAACTACTCGAAGCGCCTGAAACATGTCGAAATACGCGCGGTGAGCAACCATCTTGTAAGGTCGCTTGGCATACTTACGTACTAGGTGCCCAATCATCATGGCATCAAAGCCTGCGAAACCAGAGTGATTAGCGATCAAGATGGCACGTCCCGACGACGGCAAGCGCTTAACACCATGAACCCGCAATCGAAAATAACGAGCTAACAACTCAGCTAATTGATAGCGCGACCATTCAATCGCTGGGTGATGCAGGATATCAATTAATTCCTCGTCACGCATCACTGTGTCTCGATTAAGATTTCATTGCGACGGAGAAACCAAGGCTTCCAAGGTGGGTTGTAACGAGCGTAGATGACGCGGTCCTGCAACTTGACGTTTTCTTTTGCCGCAAGAGATCTGAGACTCTCTGTCTTCTCCTCGACTAAAGTCGCGGAGTTTAAGCCGCTGAATCGCAATGCCGCATAGGTTGCCCCCGGTATCTGCCGTAGCTGCACCGCTGGGTCTAGTGGCTCGGGCAATGTTGCCATTGTGTACGATGAGGGCATCGTAAATGAAATAGTCCATTTGCCAGTACCCGAAGCAACCTGAGAGACGGGTGCCGTCATACTAATCTTTTCGGATGTTGAATGCCCTGCTGCCGCAGTTACCGGTGCAGTCATCTCCATAGACACCTTAGATTTGTTACCACCAAAAATATAGTTGGCGAGTCGTCGAAAACCGACACTTGAACTACTGTCGAATTCCCCATCAACAACCGTCTCAGCCACTATCGTTGGCTGATATCGTCGTAGCTCGAACGCGCCATAGTCGCGGACAACTTCATACTTGGGTTCTTCGATTTTGCTCATGACACACCCTTCTGCGGTAACCAATATCAATCCAGTAATCAGTAGCCTTATGAACCACATCCTGAGACCTCGTTGGCTATGCTGTGCCATCGGCTGATATCAACCGTCACCAGCTATCTATAGCTGCCACCAAGTCTAATCCAATCACGAGCCCTTGGCTATTTTGCTGAGCCTGCGTTCAGGAGTTTCTTAAAATTGATCTTCATGGTGTATTCAATGTCCGTGGATTTGCTTGCAATCCGTCGGCCCCGCAACCTTTGCTAGGCACGATTTCATGACGTTGTCGAAGCCGAAAATAAGTCCCTGTAAGAGTCTTTGCACCGTTTTCACGGTAAGTGCATTGTCGACTTGTTCTTCTGGCCGCGCTGATTCAACGACGCCGCTACAAGCTGCCTCGTTGCGCAGTAGATGACTCACAGCACCCGATGCTTGCTTAAGTAGCTCAGTGGGTGACTGCTCTTGGGACTGTAACTGCAATGCTGGCTCACGCCGCTCACTACCGATTAAAGCAAGTTTTTTATTTGTCTCCGCCTCTTCGTTATCGGCACCAACAACCACCGTCACTCGCTCAATCAGAGATACGCCAGTTATGATCGCCGTAGCTGTGGTGACCAAGGATTTTTGATAGACCAGATTGGCCTTAAGCTCGTCGTCGGACTTGGGCATACCTTCAATAAGATCCGAGACCTTTGCCAAGACATCGAGTGCGCCGCTGAGCGCCAAGGCCTTCACCTCCTCTGCTTTCGTCTCCACTTTTTGCTGCTCTGCACGTGCCTTTAGCTCTTTGTCTTCAGCAGTCATTTCAGTTTGTACCGGCAAGGCCTCCTGGGAGGCGGCCGCCGCTTGACGGAGGCTTCCCGAAGCACCGCCGAAATGCGACGCCTTACACGCAAGGCCAGTGAGGCTCAGAAGGACAAGGATCTTCGTGGAAGTGCCAAATAATTTGAGCATGAGTTCCTCTTTTCATCCATTCTCGAGTTGCGGTATTCAGAATCTATTTAAATTCTTTTCGGGCATATCGGCCCCAGACTTGAGGCATTCTTGTAGTATCCTGTTATAATTAGATAAACTCCGCATGATTTCGACGTGAGGATAGCGATGCCCGTAGTTACCGTGGTGGTCTCGACCAAAAACGAGGAGGCTAACTTACGCTCCTGCCTCGAAAGCATCAAAAACCAGAAGTTTCGGGACTTTGAGCTCGTTGTTGTCGATAACAACTCCCGCGACCGCACCAAAGAGATAGCTTTAGAGTTCACGCCTAACGTCTACAACGTTGGGCCAGAGCGCAGTGCCCAACGCAACTACGGGATCCGGTCAGGGTCGGGCTCCTTTGCCTTGTATCTGGATGCAGACATGACGCTAGCGCCCAACGTGCTAGAGACATGCGTCGCTATGATGGATAAGGACCCGAGCCTCGTCGGCCTTTACATACCTGAGAAGGTGATCGGCCACGGCTTTTGGATTAAGGTACGGCGATTCGAGCGCAGCTTTTATGACGGCACTGTGATAGATGCCGTGCGCTTCGTGCGACGCAAAGACTTCGATGCTATCGGTGGATTTGATGAATCTTTGACAGGTACCGAAGACTGGGACATCGACATCCGCATGCGCAATCATGGTCCGGTGGCGGTGGCACCATGTGAACTTTACCATAATGAAGGGCATTTCGACCTGCCCGGATATTTGAAAAAGAAATCTTACTATGCCAAGTCATTTGACGCTTACGTCAATAAATGGGGGCGCGATCACAGCACTATCCGCAAACAATTAGGATTTAATTACCGCTACCTCGTAGTTTATGCTGAAAACGGCAAGATTTGGCAACTATTGGCACATCCAGTACTTACAGCCGCCATGTATCTGCTGCGATTTTGTATCGGTGTACTTTACGTCACGCGCCGCCATAGCAAGGAAATCACTAATGGGATCGGCTAAGATCGAAATCCCCCATAGTCAGAAGCTGTATTGCGCACGGCATCTTAAACTGAGGATCCCAATAACAGCATGTCCCTAATAAAAGGCCTAACAGGACTGACTAAAGAGCAGAGGTGGGGACTCATAGTCGCCTGTTTAGGGTGGATGTTCGACACCTTTGACCAGAGGCTATTTATCCTCGCGCGAACTCCAGCGATGGCATCACTACTCGCGCCAACGGCAGGACCTCTAGCGGTGGCGCAAGCCGGGACTAGTATGACAGCATTGTTTATTGCCGGTTGGGCCACGGGCGGCGTCATATGCGGCATCTACGGCGATAAACTTGGCCGTGTTCGCACGATGGGTTTAACAATCGCAGTGTACTCCTTGTTTACGGGGCTGTCCGGAGTAGCAACCAGTGTCTGGGACTTTGGCTTATATAGATTTCTCACCGGGCTAGGTGTGGGCGGTGAATTTGCCGCCGGCGCCGCACTTATTGCTGAAATACTGCCAGCAGCAAAGCGACCCTATGCTCTAGGATTAATGCAAGGTACGGCTATGGTCGGCACGCTGCTTGGAACGATAGCTTCATTAATCTTCGAGGCATCGACGCGCTACGGAGGCACCGAGGGCTGGCGCATACTCTTTGCCATTGGCGTTCTGCCAGCATTGCTGCTCATTTTGCTACGCCTGCGCGTCAAAGAATCAGAGGCCTGGCTGAGGGCTAAAGCTGAGGCAGCTCGTCACCACGAGGCGATTGGCAGCCTACGAGAACTATTCAGCACGCCATGGAAGACAGCTACCATGGTCGGCATTACCCTAGGATTTGCCGGTCAGCTCGGTGTGTGGGCCATCGGCACCTGGACACCTGAATTGATGCGACTAGTACTGGATAAGGTCCAACACGTAAGCGCCGCAGAGAAATCCCAAATCGTTGGTACCGGCCTCATTCTGAAGGATGTTGCCTCTCTCGTTGGCATCGCTCTGTTTACCTGGGGAGCGCAACGCTTTGGGCGCAGATCCGCATTCGCGGCGAGTTTTATCGCCTCTCTGATTGCCGTCATCATCTGCTTTGGCGGCATGAGCGAAACCACACATATTTGGTGGATGATGCCTCTACTCGGCTTAACAATTTGGTCCCCCTTAGCCGGGTATGCCTTATATTTTCCAGAGCTATTCCCGACCCGCCTAAGGTCCAGTGGCATTGGCCTTTGCTACAATAGCGCCCGCTATCTGACAGCAGCCGGTGTCCTGGGTATGGCACCGATCCTGTCGTCATTGGCTGCCTATGGTGTCGCCGAGCCACTGCGTCTTACGGCGATTGCACTGTCCTTTGTTTACATCATGGGTCTTGTTGCCTTGCGATGGGCGCCAGAGACTGCGCATCGGCCACTACCGAATTAGCTAAGACATCAAAATTATTGTCTTTATGCAGAAAAAAATAAAAGACAAGGCGTATAGCGACCGAGGCGTAAAGAAAGCTAAATTTATGTAGTTGACGAATCGGCTGGGCAAGTTAGGATTTTTGGGCTACTCGACGCCGCGAGCACTAGTAAAATTCCACACGATTAGATGAGTGGGCAAGGATACTGGCAAGGATACTGGGACGGAACTATGGCCTTCAAATCTGGACTTGAAAAATTGAAGTTAAGCTGTGGGCCTCTGGCCTTCGCCATGGCTGTTGGTTGCCAATCAGCGCCTAAGGGAAGTAGCTCTGAGCTCGCAGAGACACTCCACGGAAGCAAAGACTTCACCTATTGCACTATAGGGGACTGTTCGATCACCAACTCAGCGCAGCTACTGCACGACCTCGGCGTACCTTTGACTGTACACCATGAATGCGTCGCACCCGACCATTATGCCATGACCTTTGATGACGTCCCGTCCGCACAATTGCCAATTATGCTAGACATCCTTCGACAAGAGCATGTGGCAGCGACTTTCTTTGTGATTGGGAGTAAAGTGGATTCCGAAGAGAAGCGAGCCCTCCTGCGGACCGCGTTTAACGACGGTCATCAGATATCCAATCATAGCTTCACCCATCCAGACCTGACCAAGCTGACACCAAGAGAAGTGAGTGAGCAGGCAAATAAGACCCGCGACGTTATACTGCGCACCGTGGGTCACAGTGAGCGAGCTGTACAAGGTGCCCATTACCTGCGGCCTCCCTACGGACTTATCGATGGCACCGTCCAGCAGAGTCTACTGAGTGGCGGATTTACGACACTCAGGTGGAATGCAGATCGGGCCGATTGGTCACTGACCGAGAAAGACACGGCTACTGTCATCAGCCGCGTGCAACAGCAACTCGACCTGGTCAAAGCCAAGAGAACAAGCGGCATCAACACCTCGCTTCTCGACCTTAATCATGACTACGCGGCAGTCACTACTAAGGTGCTGCCACAAATGATTCAAATGGTCCGCAGTGCTGGCTACCGTTTCGTCACAGTTCATGAGTGTCTCGGTAGCAGGTAAATTCAGACTAATTGACAGACCCAGTGGTTAAGAATCGCCAAATCTGCTGGTCAGCCCCCGTGAAACGGGGCCAATCGTGGGGATTTGCACCAGTCTTTACCTTCCAAGGGCAGAACGCCACCGCAGTAGTCTTCGGGCAATTCGGTACCAAGTAGCAGGTAGCCGGCTCTTGCGCCGTCAGTTGCTGATTTGTAGCCAGTGGACAACCAGAGTCCTGGGTCATCTTGGCCAAGGTTTGCTGGGCACTTCGAAAATTATCCCGGTCATCTTGGATCAGCATGCTAGGGACATTGACCTTACGCCAAGCGGCCCCAACTGCTGGAATGGCCACGGCGACAGCGCCCTTGATCTTGTCACCCCGAATACTCGTCAGATAGTTGGCGAACGTACCACCGTTACTCACCCCGATCGTATAGACTTTACGTAGATCGACACAGAAGTCCTGGATCGCTTGCTGGTACAACTGGTCAAAGAACTGCACGTCGCGGCCGTTGTCCCGACGCTCCCAGGTCAAATTCGTGCCTTGAATATGCCTTGGATGGATCCAAACGGCATCGTTAGCGGTTAACGCCTCGAGATTTGGCGCATGATTAAAGTCAGGTGTGGCACGCGTCTTCTCTACCGACGAAGCGGCTCCGTACCACCAGAATACCAACGCCAGCGGTTTACCCGGGGTAACTTGAGCCGGGGCTACCCGAAGATAGGCACGCGCCTGGGTGGCTACGGTTAACTTGAGGTCTTCCACGCCGCGCCCTACCGTCGGTTTACCACACCCTGGGGATTTTACGGCATCTGGATAAGTGGGGGGTGGTGGTACAGAAGTAACCGGTTTTTGTTTAGGTCGGTCCTTAGCGTCGAGCTCACTTGTCGTTACCCTTGGAGGCTCGGGGTTACCCTCCTTATCGGTCGAGCGGCAACTCGCAGCCGCGTACGTCAACAGTGTAAAGAGCATGATCGCCGCAGTCCTAAACTGAGTCATGGTGCCACCCTGTAGAAGTTTGACCGGGCTACCCTAGGTCTTGGAAATATCTGTAATGATAGCAGACTTCATAGCAGCCTAAAATCTCTGCCACGACCTTGCGACCATCTACTACCGGGTATAGTATGAGCGGCATAACCATTCTCGAGGCAACTCTATGACCATATGTTTAGCAACAACGGTAACGGCAAGAAGGGCCTACGACCTAGTGAATGAGTTGCAGGCATACTTTGTATCTAAACTTGATGCCCTACCCGAGCCGGTACAGGGGTCACGTTTTAATCCGGCTAGCTGGCTGAGAGCCGGTGGCAAATTTGGTGGGGGCACGCGATTCATCGCTACCGATGAACAGCTATTTAATCGCGCCTCGGTCAACGTGTCGCAGATTCAATACGAAAACGATGCTACAAAAAAAATGGCTTCGGCAACGGCGCTATCGACTATCGTCCACCCACGTCGCCCAGATATGCCATCGATGCACATGCATATAAGCTGGACCGAGATGAAGGATGGTAGTGGCTACTGGCGCGTGATGGGGGATCTAAATCCAGCCTTACCAGATGCTGATGATAAATCCCTATTTGAACAGGCATTCGTTGATGCAGTCGGACGTGAGCTCTGCACTTACGGAATGGCGCAGGGAGCGGAATACTTTTATATCCCGGCACTTAAGCGCCATCGCGGTGTTGCGCACTTTTATCTGGAGGCCCACACGAGCGGCGTCTTCGATGCTGATCTAACCATGGCCGGGCGCTTTGGCCGCACCGTCATCGAAACTTATCACAAGATCAGTCTCAGTCACTTGGGGTCACCGAGCACTCTCACCCCGAGTGACTGGGCTGCTCAGTTGGCTTACCATAGTATTTATTTTCTCCAAGTGTTGACACTGGACCGTGGGACGACATCGGGACTGCTTGTACATGCAGAAAATGACGTCGGCATTTTGGGTTCGCTTCCCTCGCATGTAGACAAGGCGCTACTCCGCTCGTGCGTACCCCAGTTGCCAAAGCTCCAGCAGACACTGCTCTCAAACTTACTTGATGTCCTGCCTGACGCTCCCAAAAGCCTTGTCGACGATGCGGTCAAGGCTAAACTAGCAACCGTTGTGCGCCAGTTTTATCAGGAACATCCGGAGGCTCAAGAATTGATGGCTAGGGCCGACAGACTTGCCCCTACGCAGCAGAATCATCGCGGAGCAGAGTAGTTAATCGCGGTAACCACTCTGGCTGTGGTGCCGCAACATCTCGCTCGTGAAAAAATACGGCAGGCTTGCCAATCGGAGCTTGAACGCGGTGCCACCCCTGGCGGAAGAGCTGCCCGGAAACGATATGACGCCAGTGTCCTGGTGGCAGGTAGCAACTCACCGTATCACGACGCGGCCGCACAACTGGACACACCAAGAGATCGGAGCCCAGCATGAATTCCCGATCGAGCGTGCGTGCCCCCGCATCATCGGGATACATCATGGTAACGGCACGAACTAGAGGCATCCCCGACGCTGCCGCTTCGCCCATCAGTGTTTGCCGGTACTCCGTCAGAGCCGCATAAATTTTGCTGAACTTGGTAAAATGTGCCAACGATTCGCTGTCATCGTAAACCTGAGCGTTCAGGCGCGGGATATTGCCCTCATGGGTACGCAACACAGCGCTGAACGCATTGAGTTCCGTCCAACGTTGGAGTAACTCCCGCGACCGATGAAACTTCAGGAGCGGATTATCAATCGTGGTATAGCCACCGGTATCACTATGATTCAAACTAAACCCGGTAAAGCCACCCGTCAGTAGTCCCGTGAGTGCCGACTGCAATCCGTCGTAACCATCCCATGACACCAACTGATCACCCAACCAAAAGAGTCGAGCCAAGCCTGGGCTACGGGAATAAGCGGAGCGACTAAAGATGAGGCTATCTTGCCAAAGCCCCTCATCTTCGAGTGCTTCGCGATTTACCTTAACCCACTCTTCTGGATACTGGTTATGGTAAGATTTGGCGCTCTTTGATTTAAGTTTAGCGTCGTAGGGCAGGGCCTCCCCAAAGTCAGCCATCCATCCGCTGGCCCCCGTCACCATAACTTGCTCGCGGAGCACGTTTTTGAACCAATGCCTTGCATCTGTATCAGTTAAGTCGATCAGCGCTGCCGCAAAACTCGTATTTTGGATCATGTAGGGCTCACCAGCATCGTTCATTACTAGGTAGCCTGACGCTTTGGCATCGCTAAATAAATTTCGCTTTACCACTGGTTTGGCACTGGGGTCCGCCAAAAAAGGATTAACGTAAGTAAGAAGTCTAACTCCTTGCGTTCTCAGTTCTGCAGCAAAAGCAGCGAGGCCTGGGTAACTCCCTTCATCTAACTCCCAATTCCACCAAAGCTGCGAGCCGAAAGTGGTCTGCCGCCTTCCGACCCAGTCTTGGATCCACAAAGCGCTGATGGCCACGCCTGCCGTCCGTAGTTTTTGGTACACAGACCTAACCCGATCCAGGCCACCCTGTACGCCAACGATAGCACCACGGCCCACCCACTCCGGTAGCGCCTCCATCCGGCCGCTCCAACGGGTGTACACCTCTACCAGCTGTTTGTAGTCGCGACCAACTGCTAACCGCAGTGCCATATGTGGTGCAAACACACGAATATTGCTTTGGGACGGCCTCCTTAAGTCAAACTGCGCATACTCGTATTGATCAAGATATATGCCATAACCGGCACTAGACAGGTATGCAGGCACAGTGGCGTAGCTACTTGACCAGTCACCCGCTACACCGGTGCCCTGCGTAGCATTGACGGCCCAAGACAGCGGCTGCCTCCCACGCCCAACCCCCTGCTCCTCCGTAATAACTGGTATTAATGATCCCTTCAGATCAAATCGCGTAAACTGCATCCCAAATCCGTGGACTCGCTCACCCATTGGCGCGGCATAGCGCAGCGTGACGCGATTAAAACTGCGTGGCATCGCGCTGTGACCAGACACATCGACCGCGAGGCGCTCGTCGTCTACCAGGTGAATCCTGATAGTCCAACTACCGGCGCAGCCCTTGCCACGAACGGTACCTGACAACAAAACTTCATCGTCTTCATCTTGCCAGTCTGAAATGAAAACCTGGTCGCACGTCACGAGCGAGTGATCCTTCACGGTAATGGAACCCCGCGCTTCGGTGATATGCTCTCTCCCAACGGAAAATGCGACAAAGGGCTCACCAGGAACCGTGTGCCAAATCCTGCGCGCGGCAAAACTTCGATGGCTTACAACCAGAGACTCAGCCCCACTTACGTCTCCACGCCACGCGACGATAAATGGACCAACTTCGCCTCTCAGCTCTTGCTGCATGGAGCCACTAACAACAAGATGTTGAGCATTTGCCGTTTGGGACACAAAGAACATCAACACGGCAAACGATAGCTTGTTGACCAAAGTGCTTGGTGCTAACTTCATCGACTTCCCCCAATTATGGGCGACACTAAGGAGTAGCTCAGTATGACACATCCAAACTTTCAGCACTCTCGCCGTATCATCTTATCTAAAATCTATCGCCTTGGGTTTAGCTTAGTCGTAGCGGCTTCGTGTACTCTGGCACACGCTGACTCTGATGAGTCAACTGATAGCTTAAGCATTGCGATCGAAGGCACTGTGACGGCTCTGGTTGGCACGGACTGGGAGCAGCCTGGCCATTTTGGCACACTACACATTGACGATCACAATGTCTCCGGAGACGACGGTTGTAACCTCTTCAGTGGCATTGACAGCGGTGCCGAGGCTACTGGTTTTGTCTTCGCCCCTAGTGGCGCGATTAAGACAGGTGCGCTTTGGCACTTAGTCACGACCCTCAGAGCTTGTTGGCCTCAGCGCCTTCCGACTATCGACCTCCCATCGAAAGAATGGGCTAGCTACGAGCTGGAGGGTGACCGATTGACCATCAAGCTTCGTGACGGCCAATCCATAGCGTTGACTAAAAAGATCTGATCAAACCATCGTTTGAGTTTGCTCACCGTCAGTCGTCAATCCGGCCTAACCGAAGACTCGCAACAACAGTGCGGATCCAGTCGAGGTAGGCCGGAACCAAAGTATACACACCGCCACGATCGCAAGAAGGCAAACCGCGCGACGTCACTCCTGCGAGTAACAAGCGACCTGACGCACTTTTGACGAAGGCCGGACCACCGCTGTCACCGTTACAAGTATCGGGAAGTCCCTCCGCACCGGCATAAAACTCGGTCGTAGTGCGTCCACCGATATCCTCGGAGTGCTCACTAAAATCCTGCGGGTCTGCGCCCAGATGCTCAAAGTACTTAGTCTCCGCCATGTGGAGGTTGTGCTTTACGTAGCGTTTTTCGCGCCGCGCTTGCTTACCGTACCCCATGATCACAATCGGAGCCGCATCGGCGAAGGCGGCGTCGAGATCGCTCGCGGCAAGCAGGGACGCTGTTATGACGCCAGGTATAGGATCGCGCAGCTGCCACACGGCAATGTCCCTGGCATTGCCAGGCTTCACGATCCCAGAGTCGTCCTCGTCATCATCGCCAGCACCGTGGCTGTAACCGGACTCAATGGTAATCGCTGCGACTTCGTGACGGACAGCCCGTGAAGATTCGGGATCGTTGTCAGAAGCGACCACTGCGACCGACTCCGGGAGTGAAGGCAAACCATCAGGTCCGAGAGAGCAGTGAGCGGCAGTAAGGAGAAACTCGGGAGTGAGCATCACACCCGTGCAAAAAGACTCGTAGGCACCATCCGGCCCCACTTCTTGCAGGGAAACAGCTGGATATTTACGCGCGTCTACCTCATGACCTCGCACGATTTTGACCGCACTAGTTTGCTGACTATGACCACAGCTCAGTGCAAGGCCCATCGAAGTCACGACATAAACGAGACGGCACAAGTAACCCGAGGTTTTCATTCAGCTCTCTCCCATCGACCACCGCCACACCTGCATAACGGTGGATATTTAGCCGTGAATAATTGATATAAAAACCCATGTCCAGACATATTGTCAATTAGTTAGCCTGTATTTTATTATCTGCATAAAATTTTATTTTATGCATGTTTATGCATTTGCGTTAGGACGCTTTTGAGACTCCTCACGTGGTCGTTATGAACTTCCAAACATCAGGCAAGGTAAATTCCGGCCAGTGATGGTTGCCGTTCCAAGGACAGACCCACACTGGCAGTTTGGGGGCACACCCCTCGAGAAGCTGACAGGTATCAGATTTCAACTGATCGATACTGGGAGGCACCTTACAACCGTTGGCGCGCGCATAGGCATTAACAGTACTCGGAGCATTGCCGTAGAACCCCACGTTCTGATCTTGCTTACCGTGGATGACCATAACTGGCATCTTGGTGCCACCGCCGCCGCCAGCGACAGTAATCACACCGCGAATGGCAGAGTTACGGGCACTTGCCAGAGCGTTTACGAAGTACGAACCGTTACTGAATCCATGCACAAAAACGCGTGCCTTATCGACACAGAGCTCATCTCCAGAGGCCCTCACAAGCTCGTCGAAAAAAAGCACATCCCGGCTGTTACCACCACCGCTCCAGGATCCACCCGCAGCATTTGCGTAAATAAATATCGCAGCATCTTGAGAAGACTCCTCAAGTGTCGTCCACTTGTGATCACGACGCGGCGAGGTCCCGTCCAGCCCTAAACCGTGGTAGCCAATGATCAGGATGTGGCGCCGGTTGGGATCATAGTTAGGGCTCAGGTAGCGTAGAAAGGTTCGTTGCGCGCCATTGACACTAACGGAACCGTCGTGCAAGCCCAGGGCTGTCGGGGACTTGCCGCAGCCAGCTGAACCTGGGCCCGCATTGGCAGCCTGTTGACCGGGAATGCCAACCTGACCCGGTGGGTACGAGCGTCCACTGTTGGTGCCTCGCTGTGAGGCCTCGCTAGCACCTTGGGACCGCTCCACTGGATTAATGCGGTTGTGGACAGCCGTACTTTGGCAACCCGAGACCAGAAAACCCACCCACAGCAAAGACGGGACTAGCGAGACCCGGCGGGGCTTACCATACATAGCATCACCTCAGCTCGACGGTTGGTGGCTCAAAAACTCACCCTAAAAAATGTAAACAGATGAAATTCTTTGTAAATTTAACAGCCCACGAGCAGTTGATCTAGCGCTTTTTTGCTGGAATTTTCACCACACCGTACGAGTCGGGATCAGTTACCTCTAAATTTTTTCTGAATTTTGCCGATAAGCAATTGTGATGTCTGGAACCTACGCCCGATGTCGCGTTTATAGGACCTAACCATTGCCATTAACTAAACTCAACAAGGTTGCATTAGTTGTATTAGCCATCGCACTGAGCGCCTGTGGCTCTCAAGTGGG
>Ga0194132_10001393_pt1 | contig 48977 bp, 43 predicted proteins | sample TA2KigOf80mmetaG_FD_148612 | JGI IMG/M metagenome (GOLD analysis project Ga0194132, IMG submission 148612) | Freshwater microbial communities from Lake Tanganyika, Tanzania - TA2015054 Kigoma Offshore 80m | ecosystem: Environmental > Aquatic > Freshwater > Lake | place: Tanzania: Lake...
GTCGCATCGTGCCGACCGAAGGCGATGTTCTCGGCAACCGTCGCGGAGTGGAGGAACGGATCCTGGAAGACGTACCCCAGTTGACGGCGCAGCGACGGAAGGCTGATCTCGCGGAGATCCCGGCCGTCGATGCGAACCACGCCGTTGGCCGGGTCGTAGAACCGCCCGAGAAGCAAGCCTAGCGTCGTCTTTCCCGCGCCGGTCAGGCCCACGATACCCACGGTGTCGCCGGGATTGACCGTCAGATCGATGTCGGACAGCGCGGACTGATTCGCGCCTTGATAGCGGAAAGAGACCCCCTCGATCGAAACGCCGCCCACGATCTCGGGTAGTTCCGGCTTGGCGCGGGATTCTTCGACCGTCTCGATCACGTCGCGGTGGTCGAACAGGCGCTGAATGCGTTCCGCTCCCGCCGCCGCGCCGGAGACCAGGTTCAGGGTCAGGCCGAGTTGACGGACAGGGGTGACGACCATGCCGAGGTACTGAGTAAATGCGACAAGGCTGCCGAGCGTCAGCTGGCCGTCGAGGACCCGGTCGCCGCCCACCCAGAAGACCGCCGCGATCCCGGCAGCGGTCACAAGGCTCATCAGCGGGAACACCCACGAGTTCAGCGCGCCTAGACGGAACGCCGCGTCAAACAGCGTATCGGCGTGCTTGCCGAACCGAGCGACCTCACGTGGCTCGGCCGCGAACGCCTTGACCACGCGCATTCCGGTCAGGTTCTCCTGGAGCATCGCCGTCAACTGGCCGTACTCGTGCTGAATGCGGCGCGATCGCTCTCGCGCCGGACCGGCGTAGAGCAGAGCGATCACCGCGACGAGAGGGACCACCGCGACGGCGATGAGCGTCAGGCTCGGATCGATCGTGATGAGGATCGCGATGATGAGAACGAGGAGGAAGGTCAGATTGAACAGGGAGTTCAGGCCGCCATTAAGGAACTCCTCGATCGCGCCGGTGTCGATCGAGGAGAGGGCGAACAGATCGCCGGACCGCGCCCGGGTGTGGTAGGCGTAGGAGGAGCGCTGGACCTTCTCGTAGATGCGATCGCGCAGGTCGAAGGCCACCGCGGACGCGAAACGCTGATACCCGTAGGTGACGCGGTACCAGACCGCGTCGCGGATGAGGGCGAGGACGATCGTTAGCACCGCCGCGGCGATGAGGAAGCCGAAGTTCCGCTCGCCCAGCCCTCGGTCGATCGCCTGCCGGACGATCTCGGGTAGCGACATCGCCAGCAGGATCTGCACGAAGTGCCACCCGATGGTCGTCCAGCCGAGACTCTGGTAGGGCGACGCGTAACCGAGAATGACGCGCAGATACCTCACGGTCGAGGTCCGGTCATCGCGGCGCTACCGCCCCCGGGCTCGACGGTGACCCACGACTGACACTCGGCGGCACGCGTTCGGGAATCGTACCCTCCAACGGGGGATCGGGCAACCGCCCACGGCGGGCGGCATTGCCCCAATCGCATATTGACCCCCGCCGGCGAACAGGATAGGCTGGACCTCTATCAACAGAGTTCCCGAATCGTTACGGATTCGGTATGCAACTCCACCCCGGGTCGCGGATTCTTGATCAGTGGAGGTTGGTGTGGCGTCGTACGATTGGCCAGCCCTCGACCGTAGTCAGGTCATCGATCCTGATGTGGCGCTCGATCGGGAATGGACTCTGACAAGTCGGGCCGGGTGCACCGCCGCGGGTACCGCGCTTGGGGCCTGTGCACGCTCGTCTCACGGCACGCTGATGGTCACAGATCCGTCGGGCGAGCGGCGCGTTCTCGTCGCGAAGATGGATGAGGAGATCGAGATCCTGGATCGCGACGGTGGAGAACGGATCGCGCTGGCGACAAACGAGTATCACGATGGCACGATCCACCCCGGAGGGCACCTCCATCTGGAGTCGGTTCGACGGGATGAAGATCGCGTCGTGTGGCGCTGGCGCGTCCGCGAGATCACGATCGAGAAGTCGATCTCACTGCTGCCGAGAAAGGCGGCCACGGTTGTTCGCTACCGTGTGGTCGATTCGCCGCAGCCGATCCGTCTGCGAGTGACGATCTTCCTGGCGAATCGCACGGTGAACGAGCGGACGCAAGGCGCGCTCGATTGGCGTTACGGCATCGAGTCCCGTGCTTACGGGATCGTTGCCCGGGCCTGGCCCGAGGCGATGCCCGTCGGTGTGTTCGGTTGGTCGGCGCACCATGGTCACGTCAGTCCCGGCCTTTTTGTACAGACCGATCTCTGGTACTGGCGTTTCCTCCACCGCAACGATCGTGCCGATGGCTACCCCTATGTCGAGGATCTCTTCAGCCCGGGCCTGATGGCCTTCGATCTTCAGACCGGCGGTGAGGCGACGATTCTGGCGTCCGGTGGGGCAGCCGATCCGGGGCATCTTCAGCGGATGGAGGTTCGCCTTGCCCACGAACTGGAGGCCTGGACGATGAAGCACCAGCCTCCGGATTTCACGCCGCCGCCGTGGTTGGCAGCCAGGCCGGATCACTTCGACAGGGCTTCCGCGAGCGCCGTTCCTGCCGAGGCCGGCAGATGATCCGCTGCAGCGTGGAGGAGGCCGAAGCACCCGGCCAGCATCATGTCGCCGTACGGAGCGGCGTAATAGGCGCCTGAACCGACCCTCAGCAGCCGCCGGCGCGGGCCTGTCACCGCCCGGAAAGCCGGTGGCGGCCCGCCACGCGGCCAGACCACCGCGCCGTGCCCACGATTGTGGAAGACCTCGTCGTTGGAGATCGTACCGTCGCCGAGCTGCGCGAGGTATCTCTCCAGCCGCGCTACGGTGAGTTCGCCGGTGTGGTGCTCGAAGATGCCGACGATCCTCTCCTCCTCGATAGCGAACGCGAGCGTGTGGAAGTTCCCCACATTGACGGCAAGACGCGTGCGCTCGTCCGCGACCGCCGGATCGTCGCGTGCGCCGAGGATCGCTGCCGGACCGGTGTCCATCACCACGAGGGGCACCCCCGCCGGCGCCGCCGCGGCGACCGCGGCCATGCGCGTAAGGTGGGAGGGAATCGCGTCTCCGGCGTACGCGAACGCGCGGAGGTCGTTTCGTGCCTCCACCGTTTCGGCGAGGTGGGCAAACCGGAACTGACGGTCGCTCATATCTGGCGGCGCCGCTCCGTGGTCGAACACCGCTACGGCAAGCGCGTCCCACTCCGGGTTCTGGTGGAAGGCGCGCAAACTTACCTGTATCGCGCCGAGGTGTAAGTCGCCCATTACGACCGTGCGACAGGCGGGCGGCGCCTCGACCGCGTTGCCGACGATCCGAACGCCGAGTGCCTCGATCTTCGTGAGATCGTCGTCGAAGCTCAGCGCCGCCACGCGCTCGGCGAAGACGGGCAGGCCGGCCCGCAAGTGATCCTCCACGGCCCACATCGAGGGCCCGCCGCCCGCGGTCGTACCTACGAGAAGCAGCGGTGCCCGATCATCCGTCGCGGCGCGAATCTGACCGGCGGCGATCGCGGTTGGCGACGGCATCACGAGTTTGATGCCGTTTTCGATTGGCTGTTCCGTATCCCAGAGCAGGATGTCCTGCGTCCCGGTGCCGACGTCGATCGCCAGGATACGCACGCCTACAATCGTAGAGGCCGTGCCGGGCCTGGCCGCTTCAGGTCGGACTAGACTGCGATCCCGTGCGGATTGGCATCATCGGCGGCGGACAGCTCGCGCGGATGACGGCTCAGGCCGCACCGGGCGAAGGTTGCGCGGTTTCGGTCGTCGAGCGTGCCGGCGGATCGCCTGCCGGACAGATAGTCGGTTCGGCGGAGATTGTGGGCGACTGGCGCCAGGAGGCGGTGCGAGCGCGCCTTCTGACGACCTCGGACGCCATCGTGCTGGAAAACGAGTTCATCGACCCGGCGGCGCTCGCGTGGTTCGAGAGGCGGGGATGCCCAGTCTTCCCGTCGGCGTCGGTGCTCGCGGTCATCCAGGACAAGCTGACGCAGAAGCAGATGCTCCAGGCGGCCGGAGTTCCCGTGGCCGACTTCGTGCCGATCGCGTCGGTCGATGATGTCCGCCGCGCCGGCGAGGCGTGGGGATTTCCCATCGTCGTGAAGGCGAGGCGGAACGGCTACGACGGCTATGGCAACATGACACTGCGTCGGGGAGACGACTTCGATGCGGCGCTCGACCGGCTGGGCGGGGGCACCGGCGCGGGCGGACCGGGCGGCCTCTACGCCGAGCGATGGGTGCCCTTCGTCTCCGAACTCGCCACGATCGTCGCGATCGGCACTGGCGGAGAGACAACCCTGTACCCGATCGCCGCGACGACGCAGGAGGACCACATCTGCCACGAGGTCATCGCTCCGGCGCCGATCGATGCGGCCAGTATCGATCGAGCGATTGCCGTCGCTCGTGGCGCCGCCGCCGCCAGTGGTGCGGTCGGGTTGCTCGCGGTTGAGATGTTCCTGCTCGGCGATGGGCAGGTCCTCGCCAATGAATTGGCTCCCCGGCCCCACAACTCTGGCCACTACACGATCGAAGCGTGCGCGACGTCGCAGTTCGCCAATCTCTGTCGGATCGCCTCCGGGCGGACGCCCGGTCCGACGACGATGGTACGCGGCGGAGCCGCGATGGTGAACCTGCTAGGCACGACGAGCGGCGCGGCCAAGCCTACGGGTCTGTCCGCGGCTGGAGCGGTGCCGGACTTCTTCGTCCACATCTACGGCAAGGCCGAAGTCCGCCGCGGACGCAAGATGGGGCACGTCACCGCGCTGGCCGACTCACCGGTGGATGCGCTCGAGCGCGCCCGTGCCGCGGCCCGTATGATCGGATGGTGAGATCGGCACCGCGCGTCGGCATCGCGATGGGGAGCGAGTCCGACTGGGGGATGCTCCGCCCGGCCGCCGAGATCGTGGCCGAGTTCGGCGTGCCGTTTGAGGTCCGCGTCCTCTCTGCGCACCGCACGCCCGATCGCATGGCCGAGTATGGGCGGACCGCGGCGGAGAGAGGGATCCGAGTGATCGTCGCAACCGCCGGTGGCGCGGCACATCTGCCCGGAATGCTCGCGGCGCACACGATCGTGCCGGTCATCGGTGTGCCGGCCCCAACGGCCCATCTCCAGGGTCTGGATTCTCTCCTCTCGATCGTGCAGATGCCACGCGGTGTGCCGGTGGCGACGGTCGCGATCGGCGGGGCGCTGAACGCGGGCCTGCTCGCGCTCCAGATCCTCGCCACCAACGATGACGCGCTGGCGGAGCGTCTGGTCCGCTATCGCGCCGAGCGGGCCGAGGCGGTGATCGCGAGCGATGCACGCGTCGCCGCGGACGGCGCATCGCTCGGCGGGGGAGCGTAGGCGCGATCGGTCCTCAGGGCCGATCGATCCAGCGGTAGCCTTCCCCTGCGGGGACGATCTGTCCCCAGGCCGGAAAAGGACGATGAGTGAACGCCCAGGTCGCGTCCGGGCCCGCGTCGGTGAGCATGCGCCGCCGCGACCGCTCCATCGACTCGGCGTCCCTCCCTCGCGACACCCACGACAGATTCCGGACCTCGCACGGGTGATGGAAGAGATCGCCGACGAAGTAGAACCGCGCGCCGCCGGAGACCACCCGCACGCAGAGATGACCCGGCGACTCGCCGGGCGTCGCCAGCGCATCGACTCCGGGGACGATCGTGCGATCGCCATCGATGGGATCGAGGAGGCCGGCCCGCGCCACCGCCCCGAGGTGTACCGAGAGCAGCGAGTGCGGATCGTGTCGGGAGGGCAGCGAGTCCCAATCGGCCCGACCGATCGTGTGGCGCGCGTTCGGGAATCTTGGTTGGCGGACCCCATCGCGGATCTCGCTCGCGCCCGCGAAGTGATCGCCGTGGCCGTGGGTGACGACCACGTGGCTGATGTCGCCCGGGCCGAAACCAAGCGCGTGGAGACCGGCGAGCAGGCCGGGCGAGCGTTGATGGCGCGGCGGCTTCCACATTGAGAGAGGGCCGGGATCGTCGAAGCCGAGATCCACCAGCACACGCGCCCTTCCGATCTCGATGAGGGCGCAGTGGTACCCGACCGTGATCTCGCCGAGGTCGTCCGCCTCCGGAACGTCGCGTCGCCACACCGCCTCGGGAACGAGGAGATCGCGCACGATCGTCGATCGCCCCGACCCGTCGGAGATGAGGCTGACCCGGGCGTCGCCGAAGGTGCGGGTCGTGACGTAGCGCGACGGCTCCATTTCCCACGCATCGTACCATCCGGGCGCGTCGCCCCCGTGATGATCAGCCTCGCGGTCCGCCCGCCACGTAGATCGTCTGGCCATTGACATAGGCGGCGTCGTCGCTGAGGAGGAAGGCGATCACCACCGAGATGTCGCGCGGTCGCGCGATTCGGCCGAGTGGTACCTCCTTGGCCCAGGCCTCGGCGAGCGCGTCCCAGTCCAGATTCTGGCGGGCGGCGACGGCCCGGGTCATCGCCGTGTCCACATACCCCGGGGCGACCGCGTTGGTGGTGATCCCGAAGGGGCCCAGTTCGATCGCCAGGGTACGCGCCAACCCCTGGATGCCCGCTTTCGCCGCGGCGTAGTTTGCCTGCCCGCGCAGACCGAGCGCGGAGATCGACGACAGGAGGATGATGCGACCGGCACGCCGCGGAACCATCAAGCCCTGCGCCGCACGCGCCACCAGAAATGCGCCGCGGAGGTGCACGTCCATCACGTCGTCCCAATCCTCCTCGCTCATGCGAAAGAGGAGGTTGTCCCGCAGGATGCCGGCGCACGCCACCGCCGCGTCGACGCGCCCGAACGCGCGCTCGACTTGCTGAAACGCGGTTTCGACAGAGGCCCGGTCGGTCACGTCGGTCCCGATGGCGATCGCGCGATTGGACCCGAAGCGGTCGACCAGAGTCCAGTGGATGGCGGTCAGCCGCGCTTCGTCACGATCGAGCAGTGCGACCCGCGCGCCCCTGGTGAGAGCGAGTTCGGCCGTATCGGCGCCGATGCCGCTCGCCGCGCCCGTGATGGCGATCGTACGGTCGCGGAGATCGGCGCGCGAGGTAATTTCCGACGTGGCCGGTTCTCGCGCGCGACTACTGGACGAGGCGGAGGTGGCCGCGGCGCACCTCGCGCTCCGGCATCGGATCGGAAGGCGCGGCACCGGTACTCTCGCCGCCGGTGAGGAAGGCCGACGCGATTGCGATGAGTGCCGCGCACAGGCGGTCATCCTCGCCGGCGGCTTCGGGGAGCGGCAGCGAGATCGAAGCCTCGCGCACGAAGGCGAGACCGCGACTGACGAACAGGCTGTTCCGATCGACGTGGACCGGACGCCCCGGAAACGCGGTGCGCAGCGGAGCGGCCAGACCGTTGAGGAAGGCGGGGTCGGCCATCCGCCGCTGGACGCGCAGGACTTCCGGATCGGCACGCGAGAACGCGCGAGCGCCGCTGAGCGTGACCATCGCGCAGTCGAGGAGGACGAACCGGAGAAACCAACCGCTGGGGAGGGGAACCGATCGAGCCGCGACCCGTCCCTGCGCCGACCGCTCGTGGGTCTTTCCCGCGGCGTATACCTGTGCCCCGTTATCTCCCGCGCATCGTACGTGCCGGCCGGCCCGAGGCACGCCGTCCGAGTCCGGTCCCGGTAGCGTCTCGGGAAAGGCGCTGGCGAAGGCGTCGACCGTGCGCCGAATCCGCGCGGGCACGGTCGTCGGCGTCCCTTGCTGGAAGGAGGCGCTTCCGTCGACCCGTGGCACCGCCCCAGATCGTACAGGATCGTACGGGCCTCCATGGTATGGCGCGGCGCACGGCTGAGTTGCCGGGTACATCTCGGTCTCCTGCGTTGTCCGGCCCGGAACTCCGGCGCCTACAGCGCGTGCGTGCTTCCCAGCGTGTACCTCCCTTCCCGAATCATCTCCCCGTCTCCAGGTGTCCACCAAACCGGCTCAACTCCAGGGGCGGTGACGTGGTCGTAGGCGAGGGTCCGCTTGAGATGCTCGCCCTGCCCGTTCGAGACGGTGCTTTCCGCAGCGCGTCGAAGGGCCCGACGCCGTCGGCTTACTCGCTGCTGTTCCAAGAGGCCTTCCCGCTGCTCGTGCCGTAGCAGGTGTCGGTGCGGGTGGTAGGACCGCCGACCTGGTAGCTCAGCGGCCGGTCGGAGGCGTCGTAGGTGACACTGCCGAGCAGTGTGTTCCCGCGGGAAGACGTCATGCCGCTGAGATGCCAGTAGCCACCCCAGCCGCCGTAGTGGTAGGTCAGCTTCTCGCGACCGGATCCGTCATCGGGCAGCGTGAAGGTTCTCTACCGGCGCTGATCACGAATGGCCCGCACCGCGAGGAACACCGTGTAGACGAGTGGCGAGAGTGCTGCCGCCAAGCCGGAGAGAAGGCGGTCATCGAACTGGTGGTTCGCCGAAACCCAAAATGGAGCCTGAGTAAGTCACGGCGTCCAGCAGTGCAGCGACAGCGCAGATGATCCACTCGACTCTGTCCTTCTTCCTGGAGGCAGCGTCGTTCGCCCATCTCTCGCATTCGCTCGACGTGGCCGAGTTCGAGGCGGAGGAGGTCGTCCCTCACCTCGCCTGCCCACCGAACTTCGTTCTCCTGCAGAATCGCGGCCGCCGCGGTGAGCCCGCGACGGGCTCCCAATCGAAGTCCCAGGACGTGGTCGCGCACGATCACCGGCTCTCCCCGGTGTGTGACGACGCTATCGGTCTCCGGCGACTCTCAGGCAGCCCGGGCGAAGATCTCGCGCAGTTCCCGCACGACCTCGCGGTTCGCGAAGGGCACCGTCTCCTCGCGCGATCGCGCGAGCGCCGCCTGCAGGCGCGCCCGCACGTCTTCAGGCAGCGACTCGACCGGGCTGTCCGGCGGGCCGAATGCCGGGTCGCTGGCGTACACCTGCGCGCGCTTCTCGGCGCGCAACTTCGTCACCGAATCCGGTCGCTCCTTGAACGCCCCGATCTCCTTGAAGTCGTGATCCATGATCACGAACACGGGAATCGAGCGGAACTCGCCGCGGGCGAGGTACTGATCCATCAGATCGAGGTTCTGATCGCGATTGAAGATCCGGAAGTCGATCTTCCCGGACTCCTCGCTGAGGCGAGCGAGGACCGGCAGGTTGGCGATGACGTCGCCGCACCAGTCCTCGGCCAGCACGGCCACGTGCGTGGTCCGGGACAGACCCTTGAAGACGGCGATGTCGGCGGGGTCGATCTGGATGTTCTTCTCCGCTGCCTCGAGCCGCTCGCGATTGCGGGTCATCGCCGCTACCCAATCTGCATAGGTTGCACCAGTCGAGTAGCGCTCTTTGGATATTGGCACGGGTCTACTCCTTCGCTTGTTGATTCTGGCCAAATAACCACCCAGGCTCCTCGAACGCGGGGTGGGGATATCTGTAGAAACCGCGTCCGGACTTGACGCCGAGATGCCCCGCCGACACCAGATCCTCGAGCACCTTCGGCGGCCGATCGCGTTCCTCGCCCGATTCGGCGAACCATTGCCGTTCGATGTCGAGCATCACGTCGAGTCCCGCCCGATCCATCATCTGGAACGGCCCCAGCGGGCATCGCAGGCCGATCATCACCGCCCGATCGACGTCCTCGACCGACGCGTGGCCGCGATCGACGAGGGTCATGGCCGCCTTCTTGATCTGCCGCCAGACGTAGTTGTGGATGAACCCCTGGCTCTCGCCATGGACGCGCGCCGAGGCGATGCCCAGCGACCGCCCCACGCGGTAGGCCCGATCAAGCACGTCATCGCGCGTCGCCCCACACGTCATCGTCTCGACGTAGGGCCTCAGCCACGGATGGTTCGTGAAATGGAAGTTGCAAAGCCGGTCCGCGAAACGCACTGCGTCGGCGAGGCGGCGGCTCTGGATCGAGGAGCTATTCGTCGCTAGGATCGCCTCGCGCGGCGCGGCCATGTCGAGGTGCCGGAAGATCTCCCGCTTGACCTCGATCCGCTCGGTGGCTGCCTCGATCGTCATGTCGGCGGTCGCGCAGGCGGAGGCGAGATCGGCGAAGTGCTCGATCCGCTCGAGGACGATCTCGGGCTGCTCGACGCTTGCCTCGAGCAGCCCGAGTCTTCCCTGAGCAGCCCACTCCTGGAGCGTCGCGGCCTGCCGTTCTCGCGCGTTCCGCAGCGCTTCGGGGCTGATATCGAACTGCGCGACGCGATAACCCGCCCGAGCGCACATGAGCGCGATCTGCCAGCCCATGAGCCCCGCGCCCACCACGCAGATCCGGCGGACATCCGCGACCGGAGCAGGATGCCAGCTCAAATGACGCGACCGCCGTCGACGTTGTGGATCTGCCCGGTGACGAACGTTGCGTCGACCGCGAGGTACTTGACGGCCCGGCCCACATCCTCCGCCGCGGCGTTGCGGCCAAGCGGAGTCGCGGCGCGCCCCGCCGCCTTGAACTCCTCGTTGTCGCCCACCCAGCGCGTCTCGACGACACCGGGCGCGACGGCGTTGACCCGGACGGTGGGCGCCAGGGCGCGCGCCATCGTCTTCGTCAACGTGATCATCGCACCCTTCGAGACCGCATAGGGGATCGAGCTGGCGTTCGTGCCGTGCCCGGCAATGGAGGCGACGTTGACGATCGCGCCGTCCCCCTGCCGCAGCATGTGGCGCGAGGCGGCCCGGCTGGTCCAGAACGCCGACATCAGGTTCGTGCGCAGGATCTGATCCCAGATCTTATCGTCCAGGTCATCCAGTTTCGGGTATGGCACGAAACGGGTCATCCCCGCCGAATTGATGAGGATGTCGACATGGCCAAAGGCCGCCACCGCGCCCTCGACCAGGCGCTCGCACTCCTCGCGTTTCGACACGTCGGCGCGGATGGCTCGCGCGCGCACCCCCTTCTTCTCGATGTCGGAGGCAGTGGCGGCCGCGTCCGCCTCCGAGCGCGAGTAGTTGACGATCACGTCGATACCCGCGTCGGCGAGGAGGAGTCCACTCGCCCGACCGATTCCCGTTCCGCCACCGGTAATCACCGCGACCCGCGCCGATGTAGTCATTTCGCACCTCCGAGGAAGCGGCTTGCAGTCTAGCGCCTGAGGCGACCTTCCCTCAGCGATCCCGGCGACGCGGAGTCAGCGCTTGACGAAGATGCCGTGGCCGTTCAAGTTGTGGAGGAAGAGCAGGTCGTGCCTCGCTCGCAGTTCGTTGCCGTATGCCGTGACACCCTCGCACCCGAAGAAGCCGTAATCGTCGAGCACGATCACTCCCCCGGCGCTCAGCCGGGGGAGTGTCCATTCGACTACGTCCCGGGCCGACCGGTAAGCATCCACATCACAATGGAGGAAGAGGATCGGTTCGAGAATCCGATGCGCGGTCTCGTCCGGGAAGACTCCCTCGAGAATGGTCGCCGTGACTCCGTTCGCTCGGGAAAGCGACTCCACCGCGCCCGCCGTCGTGTCGGCAAGCTCGCCACCACGGAACAGCGTGTCGTTCTGGCCCGTCTTGACCACTCCGCGAAAGGTGTCGGCGAGATATACCTGATGACGACCGCCGACCGCTCGGTCCGCGAGCGCCAGCAGGACTCCCGACCCGCCACGCCATGTCCCCACCTCGAGGATGCAGCCCTCGCTCGGGCCAAGCTGTGCGACGAGCGACCAGAGCTCGTAACACCGGTAGATATCCAGGGCCGTTCGGTCGCGCACCCGTCGATACGCCGCGAGGAAAGCCGGGTCGTTCAGCCACGGGCTGTAGGTCGCCAGCGGCGCGATGCGCTGGTGGAGAAGCGACGGCGTGTGCGCGAAGTGACGAACCTCATCGTCCCGCCGTGCAATCTCGAGACCCACGAGATTCGCGGCGCGCTTGATGAGGCGTGCGACGCCGCTCATCAAGCGCCAGTCAGTGAGCGCTTCTGCATTCCGGCGCCGGACGATGCGCGGCGCACCTTGCATTTCGGGGCCTGCGACCGGCGCCACCGGCCTTCGCACTGCCACCAGCTTTGCGACGCGATCCAGGAATCGTGCCATCGCCCCCAAACCCCGTCTCGTAACGGAACGCGCCAGCGGGCCCGTAGCCGGAGGCCGAGATGGTAGCGGCCGCCCGGCGACATTCCACCGGACCGTCGCCACGGCCGTGTTAGGATCGCCGAAATGTCCCTCGCCGCGCTTGCCCCGTCTCTACTCGTCGCGTCGCAGCGCATCGCCGAGCGATTGACCGCGGATCGGCGGCATCTTCATCAGCACCCCGAGCTGGGGTTTCAGGAGTTCGAGACCTCCCGGTTCGTGCAGCGCCGTCTGGCCGAACTCGGGATTCCCTTTCGCGTGCCCATCGCGACGACTGGGGTTGCGGCTGTCATCGAGGGCACCGCTCCGGGTCCCGGGCGGACAGTGCTCTTGCGGGCCGATATGGACGCGCTACCGATCCAGGAGGAGAGCGACCTCCCCTATCGGTCGACTGTCGCCGGGGTCATGCACGCGTGCGGGCACGACGCGCATACGGCGATCCTCCTCGGCGCGGCAGAAGTCCTCCTGGGCGAGCGCCGCCGCTTCTCCGGGAGCGTGAAGCTCGCCTTCCAGCCGTGTGAGGAGCGGTTTCCGGGCGGCGCCCTGGCGATGATCGAGGAGGGGGTGCTCGAGAACCCCCGGGTGGACGCGGCGTTCGGCCTGCACTGCACGCCCCAGCTCGAGACGGGCACCCTCGGCTATCGTGCCGGACCAGTGAGCGCGGCGTCGGATCGCTTCACCATCCGTATCCGCGGCAAAGGCGGCCACGCTGCGCGACCGAACTCGTGCGTCGACGCGGTCGTCGTGGCCGCACAGACCGTGGTGATGCTGCAGACCCTTATCAGTCGGGAGACCTCGCCTATCCAGCCCGCCGTCGTGACCGTGGGAGCCATCCACGCCGGAGATGCCCACAACGTGATTCCGGCCGAGGCCGAGATCCGCGGGACGGTGCGCACCTACGATGTGGCGCTGCGCGCCACGCTGGGTCAACGCGTGCGTGAAGTCGCCGAAGGCGTCGCGCGCACGATGCGAGCCGAGGCGGAGGTCCTGTACACGATGGGGTACCCTCCGCTCGTCAACGACCCCTCGATGACACGGCTGGCTCGCGACTCGGGCATCGAGGTTGTCGGGTCCGACAACGTGGTCGAGGGGGAGCAGGCGCTCGGCGGCGAGGATATGGCGTACTTCATGCAGCGCGTTCCCGGCTGCTTCTTCCGCCTGGGGACCGGCAATCGTGCGCGGGGCATTACCTTTGGCAACCACCACGCCCGATTCAATGTCGATGACGCTGCCCTGCCGATCGGGGTCGCCGCGATGTGCGCCACGGCGCTGAGGTTCCTCGCTCGCGCCGAGGCGGCCTGAGACCGAGTAGGGTCGCCACCCCGCATCCGCCTCACGGTGGGCGGCCGATCATCTCATCGCGAATCCCCCGGAGGAACAGAGGGAGCCTACGCGCATTCCCCTGGATCGTCTCCCGGGCCAGGAACCACAGCCCGAAACTTCCCAGGGTGAGCAGTACGGGCGGCATGTAGTGCGTGTAGTACCGGGCAGTGCTGCGCCCCATCTCGTAATACCACGGGGCTGGGTGGGCGGAGCGGGTCGTGGAGAGGGAGACCTTGTGGTAGACGACAGCCTCAGGGACGTAGCGGATCGTGAGTCCGGCGCGCCGCACCCGCTCGCAGTACTCGGTATCGCTGTAGTAGAAGAAGTAGCGGGGATCGAACGCGGGAACCACCGTCTCGAGGCAGGCCCGGGAGATGAGCAGGGCGCAACTCGGCGCGTACTCCAGATCGCGCTGCTCGGCGTAGGCGGGACCATCGATCTGGCGCAGTCCGATCATCGCCACGCCGGGCGGAAACCCGCGGCGGCGCTGACCCGCCGACCAGATGCGCCCGCGATCGCCCTCGAAGGGGATCTTCGGCATCAACAACCCGGCCCGGGGATTGTCGCGCGCCGCCGCGACGAGCGCGGCGAGCGCTCCCGGAGCCACGATCGTATCGTTGTTGAGGATGAACGCATACTCGGCATCCAGGGCGCGGACGCGTTCCAGGCCCGCGTTGTACCCACCGGCGATGCCCTCGTTCCTGGGTAGTGCGATGACCGCAGCGTTCGGGAACTCCTCGGCGATCCGCGCGGGCGCACCGTCGGTCGAGCCGTTATCGACATAGATGAACTGCAGGCCCTCGTACCCCTGAGCCTCCAGTGAAGCCAGGCACGCCCGAGATTCCTCGACCAGATTCCAACCCAGGACGATGGCCGCGACCGTTGGCGGTGGGCTCACGGATAGCGACTGTATGGTGTCGTGTCGCGATCCGCAGCGAGCGTATTGCCATCACTGCCCGATCCCGGCGGAATCGTCCCCATTCCGGGCGAGGCACCGGCTTCGCGCGCGGGCCGGTGGCGCGCACGCTCGCACCGGACGGCGTTCGCGGCTATCGTAGCCAGCGGTGGAACGGGACGAGTCGCCCCAGGTTTCGGTGGTGATCCCGTGCCATCACGAGCCATTCGTGGGCGAGATCGCGCGTCTCTTGCTCGAACGTGCGCGGGCGGAGGGCGTCGTGATCGATGTCGTGATTGTCGGTGCCGGCGATTTCTCCGATCTTCCCGCGCATCCCGGGGTGCGCCTGCTCCGCACAGAGCATCCGAGGTGGCCCGGTCCGAAACGCAATCGCGGCCTGTCGATGTCGCGCGCTCCCTATGTGCTCTTTCTCGATGGCGATTGCCTGCCGGGGCCCGGTTTCTTTGCCTCGCTCCTCGCCACGCAGCGCGACGGTCCCGCGATCGCGGGCGGGGCGGTCGATTCCCCCTGGGGCGACTTCTGGTCGACCGCGTACAATTTGATATGCCTGCGCGAGTACCTCTCCGGGCTGCCCGCGAGCTTCCGGCGTACGCTCCCAAGCTTCTGTCTGTTCGGGCCGCGCGAGGCGTTCTCCGCGGTCGGTGGGTTCGATGAGTCCTGGACGGTGGGTGAGGATCTCGACCTGACCGCGCGACTCGGTGCCACCGGGTCGATCCTGCGTTTCGAACCAGCGATCCGCGTCCTCCACCGGCCTGCTGGTCGGTCGTTCACCCGTATCCTGAGGAATGGGTGGGCGCACGGCGGCACCTCGATGCGTGCGCGCGCGCAGTACCCCGAGGCATTCGGAGCGCCCCGCATCTCACGGAATCCTGTCGCGCTCGCGCTTGGTGCGCCGCTGGTCGCCGTCTACTACGCGTTCCGCACGTGGCTGCAACACCCTGACTACCGTGGCCTGTTCCCGGCGGCGCTGCCCGCGATGCTCGTCTTCCGCTTGGCGTGGTGTTACGGCGCGGCGTGGAATCGACTGCGGCCCGCTCAGGTGTTCCACCCGGTCGCGAACCGCGGCGCGTCCTAGTCAGGGTCGCGACCACTCCTCGGCAAGGAGGACGAGCGTTGCGGCGCTCAGCGCCATATCGTCCAGGCAGGCCCACTCGGTCACCGCGTGGGCGTTGTGCCACCCGGCGAACAAGTTCGGGCACGGAAGCCCGCGTTCGGTCAATTGCGAGCCGTCCGTGCCGCCGCGAATCTCGGTTCGCTTTGGGGTGAGCCCGAGCCGTCGGATCGCGGCCTCGGCGCGTGCGGCCACGTCCGGCGCCTTGCGCAGGCGATCGGCCATGTTCCGGTACTGCTTCCGCACCTCGATCTCACCTTCGGCCCCGGGGTGGCGCGCCAGTGCGGCACTGAGGATCGTGCGGAGGAGATCCTCCTTAGCCGCCAGGCCCGCGGTCGCGAAGTCGCGCACGAGGACGTGTGCTTCGGCGTGCGCGACAGTGCCGGAAGTCTCGTAGGCGTGCAGGAAACCCTGGCGAGCATCGGTCGTTTCGGGTGTCATCGGCGGCGGTATCGCCGCGACGACCTCGGAGACGACGCGCAAAGCGTTCGCCATGCGTCCGCGTGCCGTGCCTGGATGGGAGTTCTTGCCCCGCACGCGGACGATGGCCAGATCGGCGGAGAACGTCTCTATGGCGAGCGTGCCGGCGGCATCGTCGTCGAGCGTATAGGCGCAGGCGGCGCCGAACCGCTCGATATCGAAATGGAGTATCCCCTGGCCGATCTCCTCGTCGACGGTCATGCCAACGCGAATCCGCGGACGAGGGATCTCGGGATGCGCGGCGAGATACGCGCAGGCCGCCATGATCGCGGCCACGCCGGACTTGTCGTCCGCCCCGAGCAATGTGGTGCCGTCGGTAACGACGAGATCGTGGCCGACGCAACCCGCCAGTTCGTCCAGCGTCGCCGGGGAGATCTCCAGTCCGAGCACCGCCGGATACTGGATAGGCGCACCGTCGTAACGGCGGATGATCTGTGGGCGGATACCGGCGCCGGACGCCTCGGGCGAGGTGTCCAGATGCGCGAGATACCCGATGGTCGGTCGTTCCGCGTAGCCGACCGTGGCCGGCAGCGTCGCGGTTACGATGCCGACTCCATCCACTTCGATCTCGGTTAGACCGATCGCGCGCATCTCCTCCACAAGGAGGGCGCCCAACTCTCGCTGGCCGGGACTGCTCGGCGATGGCGTATCGAAGCGGGCGCCCGTGTCGAAGGCCACGTAGCGCAGCAGTCGGGCGGTGACGTCTTCCTTCAGAGTCGCGAGGGACTGCGGCGTCATCGTCGCGCCCCCACGGCCGGTGCGAACAGATCGATCAGTTCGCTGCGGAGTGGGTAGCGCAGTGGCTCCCCGGCGAAGAAGCGCCGCGCCTCCTCGCACTGCCCGCGGAACACGCCGGTGTGTGCTCCGCGAGTGTTTCCTGCGCGGTGGGGCGTGTGGATCACGTTGGGCAGCGTGCGCAAGGGATGGTGCTCCTCGGGGGGTTCCGGGTCGTAGACGTCGATGGCGGCGCGCAGCGTCCCCTGCCGCAGGCGCGCGATGAGAGGCTCCTGCTGCACCACGGCCATCCGGGAGACCAGAACGAACACCGCGCCCTCCGGGAGTACCTCGATCACGCTCCGGTCGATGATGCCGATCGTCGTAGGGTTCGGTGGTGTCGCGACGAAGAACACCTCGCTTCGGCGCGCGAGCGCCACCAGGTCCGCCGCACGGGTACCCCCGGCCGCGCGCACCGTCTCCTCGTTCACGAAGGGGTCGAAGGTCTGCCAGTCGACCTCGAACGGCGCCAGGAATCGGGCGAGATGGCGATGGATCTCGCCGAAACTTGCAAGTCCCACGCGGCGGCCGGCCAGCCGATCGGGCCAGGGAGGATCACTCTCGAAGTTCGGGACCCACCCACCAGCACCGACAATGCCGTGCTCGCGGGGGATCTGCCGGAGCGCCGCGAGGCCCAGAGCCAGCTCGTACTCCGCGACCCAGGGACTCATGATCGGCGCGGTCTCGCACAGCGTGATTCCCCTCGCCCGTGCGGCCGCGACGTCGACGAACTCGTTGTGACGGTAATGGCAGGTTGCGCCGACAAATCGCAGGCGCGGCGCGCGAGCCAATCTCTCGGCCGTGAGGTAGCCGATCCCGAGGCCGCCCCATCCGCACAACAGCAGTCCGTCCGACTCGGCGAGCGCGGCATCGACCCGCCGCTCGCGGTCGGCCGTGGGTTCGGCCGGATCCAGCGCGAGATCGACCCTATCGGCGAACGAGGCGATGACCGCGGCGGCTTCCTCACTCCAATGGCGCGCCGGGGAGCGTGGCCCGTGAATCACGAGGATGCGTGGCCGGGTCACCTGTTGGTGCCCCGCTGCGCGGTCGAGAACAGCTGGAAACTCATCAGCATGGGCGCGATGGTATCGGATTGCCGCGTGCGATCTGGCCCTCGCCCTATAGTCGTCGCGTGATCTCGCGCCTGCGCCGCGCCGCGTTCGAGGACATCGCGGCCGTGATGCAGCGCGATCCGGCGGCACGCAGCGTCGCCGAGGTGATCATCTGCTACCCGGGTGTCCACGCGATCTGGTTGCACCGACTCGCCCACGCGCTGTACCGAGTCCGCCTGTTCCTCCTCGCCCGCATCGTCAGCCATATCTCCCGTCAGATCACCGGAATAGAGATACACCCCGGGGCCAGGATCGGCCGCCGGGTTGTCATCGACCACGGGATGGGCGTGGTAATTGGCGAGACGGCGATTGTGGCTGACGATGTGCTCCTCTATCAGGGAGTGACACTGGGCGGGACGAGCCTGAATCGCGATAGGCGCCATCCGACCATTGGACCGCGGGTGGTGCTCGGCGTCGGCGCGACGGTGCTGGGGGCTATCGAGGTCGGAGAAGACGCACGCGTCGGCGCGGGCGCAGTCGTCACACGGCCGGTCGATCCGGGAAGCGTGGTCGTTGGCGTCCCCGCGCATCCGATCGCAGTGCGCCAACCCGCGCCGATCCCCATGCCGAACCTCGAACACGCGATGATCTCCGACCCGGTCGCGGATGCCATGCGCGTCCTGCTCGAACGGATCGAACGGCTCGAGGCGGAGTTGCACCTAGTGCGAGGGCAGCAGAGCGCACGCTCTGGCGTTCCTGAAGTCCTAGAGGCGCTGGCCCGGGAGTCTGCGACCGGCTGAGTTCGGCTACCATGCGTCCGATGGGTGTCATCCATCGGGCGCGCGGGGGCTCCGGTTCGGCGCCCGACTGGCCAGCGATCCCGGTCCGGGTGTACGAAGGCCAACAGGCCCACGGCGCGACGAAGCGGGTGCTGATCGGGCAGCGCGACGGGGCGGAGAACTTCGCCATGCGCTACTTCGAGGTTCCGGCCGGTCAATCGAGCGTGCACGAAAGCCATGCGCACGATCACGGCGTGATCATCACGCGGGGGTCGGCGCGGGTGCTGCTCGGCGACGAGACTCATACCGTGTCGGTGGGCGACGTCGTCTACATCCCGCCTGACGAGGTTCATCGGTTCGATTCGCTGGGCCCCGACCCACTCGGATTCCTCTGCGTGGTTCCGGGCTGGGGAGAACGTGGAGGGCGCTCGGCGCTCGTCGACGGCACGGGAGGCGAAGCGTCCTGACGGCCGTCTATCCGCGCCGACTATGAGATCTGGTTGTGCCGGGCTGCTGCTCGGGTTCCTCACCGCGGTGCTCCTCTTCACGTGGTCGGAGGGGCGCGCCGGCCGTCAGGTCGACTGGCTGGAGATCGCATCGAGCGCGATCGCGGCGGCGGCGGACATCACGACCGGAGTGGCCCCCGCTACCCCCACACCGCGGACGGGCCTCGCCACACCTGCCCGTCCATCGGGCTCCGCCGTCGGAGCAACAATGGCAACGCCCGCCCCAGCGCCGCAGACCCTCGCGACCGCGGCGACGGGCGCAACCGCCTACATCATCACGAGGGCCGAACTCGAGACGCAACTATCCGCTGGCGCGGGATCTGGTCCGATGCCGATGCGCGAGGTCACCGTACGCCTCATTCCGTCCAACCGCGTGGCTATGGCCGGACGACTTTCCCTCTCGGTGGTCACGCTGCCGGTGGAGATCGAGGCGACACTGACGGTCGACGCCGATGGCGCGATTCGCATCGCCCCGTCGCGGATAGAGGCGATCGGCGCGACACTGCCAGCCGATGTGACCCAGGCGCTGCGCAATCAGGTGGACGACCAGGGTCGCAGAGCCATCACCTCGGCGTTGCCACCCGGGTCGCGAGCCCGGGCGATCGTCGTGGAGTCGGACCGTATCGTCGTCGACCTCAGCGCGCCCTGATCGATCCCCTCACGATCGTGCCGCGGCCACGGCAATTGCCTCGCCATCATTCAGCGACGGGGCGTCGACGATGACGGCATCTCCTTCGTCCACACCCTGGACGATCTCCACGGAGTCCACTCCGCGAAGTCCCACCCGAACCGGAGTACGTCGAGCCTGGCCCCCCTGGGCGACGAGTACCGCATCCTGCTGCCCACCAGTCCGGAGCAGCGCCGAAACGGGCACCCGCAGGACGCCCGACCGGCGATGAATGATGATCTGAACCTCCGCGAACATGCCCGGAAGGAGTCGCCCGAGCGCGTCCTCAGTCGGGATCGCCCTGACCTGAACGGTGCGGGTTCGTGTATCCACCGTGGGAGCGATCGTGGCGATCGTGCCGACGAAGGGACGGGCCGGATACGCGACGACGTCGATCGTGGCCTCTTGCCCGATGGTGAGTGCCGGCAGTCGCGCCTCGTCTGCCGCGAAGACCACCTCGACGCGGGGCGAGATCACTTGCACGATCGTCGTCGCCGGACTCACCATCGATCCGAGCGGAAGCGGCGAGTCTGCGAGGACGCCCGCGATGGGAGACCGCACGATCGCGTCGCGTAAGTTTGCGCGAGCGAGTTCGAGTGCGGCCTCGGCCGCGGTCACCGCCGCTTCCGCCTGCGTCAGGTCCTGCGGCGTGAAGGGGTTCGTGGTCAGGTCCGCCGTAGCCTTAGCGCCCTCGGCCTGCGCATCGATCGCCACCTGATCGGCGCCGGCGACTGGCCGCCGCGCGATCTCGAGCGCGGCCTGCGCCGCAACCACGGCATTCTCCGCCTGAGCGATATCGTGGGTGCCCGCCGGCGATCGTGCCAGCGCGGCCTGTTGCCTCGCCGTCTCGAGCGCGGCCCGTGACTGCGCGAGGTTCTCATCCGTGGGGGGAGCGGTGAGTCCCGCCAGCGCGGCACGCGCCGCGTAGACGCCCCCCTCTGCCTGGACGGCCGCGGCGCGCGCTGTCTCGCAACCGGACGAAGGCCCGAAGGCGCAGATGCCGTCCCGCTGACGCGCCGCGCCAGCGGCGGCTTCCGTCGCCTGAGCGACGCCGAGGCGCGCGGCCTCGATCTGTTCTGGCCGCGCACCCTTCACCAGCGCATCCAGGCGTGCCTGGGCGGCGGCGATGTTCGCATCCGCGATGGCGATCATCTCCGCCCGCGGGTTCCGCAGGGCATCGAGGCGGAGCGTCGCGACGTCAAGACCCGCCTGCGCCTGGGCGACCAGCGCGGCGCGACCTCCCGCGCTCGCCGCGTCCGCTCGTGCTTTCGCTGCTCGCGCGTTCGCTTCCGCCTGGGCGACGACATCGGCGCGCGGCCCCGCCCGCATCTGGTCCAGCCGTGCGCGCGCCGTCGCCAGACTCGCGTCGGCCTGGCGGACGACCGTATTCAGGGCATCCGTCTCCAGATCGACGATCGGATCGCCAGCCCGGACTGACGCGCCGAATTCGAGGTGGACTTTCGCGATGCGGCCGGCTACGCGCGGCACCACCGCTACGGCGGCCTCAGACCGCACATCACCCGTGAACGACAGGGTGGCGATCACGTCTCCCCTGGTTACGGGTGCCGTGCGCACCTGCGTGGCCCGCGCTTCCTGCCGCGCGGCACTGGGAGTCGCCGCGGGCGCAGCGCAGGCGGCGAAGCCGAGCACCGCGATGGCACTGAAGCGGGCAAAGAGGTTTACCGAGTAAAGCATCGGCCCGGATTTTGGCGCGTGCCGCTGCCTTTCCGCACGCTTTTAGACGCGGAGTCTGCGCTACCATCGCGTTGTGCGCGTCGATCACGTCCTTCACGCGGTGAGAGACCTGACGGCCACGATCGCCACGTTCCGGGATCGGCTCGGAATGGCCGCCGCGTTCGGCGGAGTTCATCCCGGTCGAGGCACCCACAACGGCCTGGTGCACTTCGGCACCGGGTATCTCGAACTCATCGGAGTTGCCGATCCGTTTGCTGAGCGTGGCGCAGCGATTGCGCGCCACTGCGCCGAGGGCGACGCGCTCTACTCCTTCGCCATGGCGGTGGCCGACCTCGAGATGGCCGACTCGGATCTCCCCGCGGGTGGATCGTCTCGCGGCGCTATCCGGCCTGGCGGCCGGAGGACGGCTGCGGGGGCTGACCTCCGGTGGCGTTCGGCCGATCTTGCGCCACCCTCCGACGTCGTCGCAGAGATGTTCCCGCTCCCGTTTCTCATCGAGTGGACGGTGGATGACGCGGGCCGCCACTGGATGGGTGAGCGGCGGAGTCTCGCCCGTCATGCGCTGCCGTACGGTCCCCTCCAGGCGATCACGATCGCCGTTCGGGATGCGGGGGTGCTCGCGCCGGTCTGCGCGAGATGGTTCGGGTGGGAGGTCGTTGCCGAGTCGCGATCCACAGTCTGCTTGAAAACCCGTGGCGCACCGGTCAACGACGATCTGGGGCCAGGGCCGGCCATTATCCTGCGCGCGCCGGAGGGCGAGGGCACGGCCGATCGCGCGATATCGGAGAGGTTGCGGCGCCATGGGCCAGGCTGCGCGGGCATCGTTATCGGCACGGGCGATGCCCGCGGACTGATCGAGGGGTTACGTGGTCGCGGCGTCGCTGTCGACCCGGATGCGGCGGGCGGACGGGTCACGATAGACCCTGCGGGTAGTCACGGGCTGCTGATCGAGATCGCCCCGACCTGAGTGCGAGGTGGCGGGTGCATCCACGCTAAGGCTCCACCCGCTCGAACTGCTCCCGCTCGTCGCCGTGGCGGCGCTTCTGCCCACGGCATACCTCACCGGTGCGCCCTACGTCTCCATCGTACAGAGGCTAGCCATCCTGGGGATCGCCACCCTGGCGGGGGCGATCGTCGCCGTCCGGTTTCTCCGGGTCGCCGCGCCGCTGGTGCGCCTGCTCGCCGGCGTCTCTCTGACTTTCGTCATCTACGGCGCACTGCCGCCCTTGCTGGAGCGGCGATTGCCGATGCTCGCCGACGAAGCCCTGTGGCGGATCGAGGTCAGTTTCCTCGGCACCACCGCGGTCGAGGTCTTGCAGGCCACCGTTTCGCCGGAACTGACGATGTTCTTCGGGCTGATCTACTCGCTGCATGCCCCGCTCTTCTACGTCCCGGCGATCGTGCACTGGAGAGCTGGCCGTAAGAGAGATGCCGAAGCGATCCTGCTCGCTATTTCGCTGGCGATGCACCTCGGGTTCATCGGGTACTTCCTGTGGCCCGCGTATGGGCCGGTCAGTACGATGAGTGGGCTGGCGCCGCTGGGGGAGAACGTCGCGACGCGGACGGTGGCCGCCTACGGGGTGGCGATGGGCACCTTCCCCAGTCTCCACGCCGCGGTCTGCGGGATGGTGGCGATCGACGGGTGGCGTTCCTCGCGCCGGGCCGGTGCGATCTACACGGTCATCGCCATCCTCATCTGGCTTTCGACGCTCTACCTGCGTTACCACTGGGTGCCGGATCTGATCGCCGGCCTCCTGCTCGCGGTCTTGTGCCTTGGAATGGCCCGCCAATGGGTCACGAGAGATGTGGCCTGTCCGCCAAGCTCGATGAGGTCGCGCGGTGCGTCAGTCGAGCAGTGGCGCGAGGTCGGCGGTTGAGGCGATCTCGTCGGCCGTGCGATCTTCGCGCCGGCGCCTGATGCGGGCGAAGCGCAGGGCAAGACCGGAACTCAGTCGACGCGAGCGCTGGACGCCATTGAACACGACCTCGACGACGATCTCTGGGCGCACCTCCACGAAGCCGCCCCGCCGTCCGACCACACGCGCTTCGAGAGCTTCGGTCAGTTCTGCGAAGAGCGCGTCCGTGGGCCCTTTGAAGGTCTCGCCCACACCCACGAGCGCGCCAGGCCGATCCCGGCAGGCGAAGTGGTAGTTCGACAGCCAGCGGCTCCGTCGACCGCTTCCTCGATCGGCACCCACAATGACGAACTCGGCCGATTGCTCCGCCTTGACTTTGAGCCACGCCGCGCTGCGCTGGCCCGCGGCATAGGGCTCACGCAGCGACTTGACCACTACCCCCTCGTGTCCCCGCTCGAGCGCGTCGCGGTAGAACGCCGTGGCGCCAGCACCGTCGATCGCCGTCCCCGTCAGCGCGGGCATCCGCGGGATGTCTCCGCGCACCCCGTCCAATCGCTCGATGCGCGCGTGCAGCGGAAGGTGATGAACGGGGCCGCGTTCGTCGAGGAGGCAGTCAAAGACGAAGACCACTGCCGGCGCGCTCTCCGCTGCCCGGCCCGTATCTACTCTTCGCAGCCAGCGGCGCATCACGTCCTGGAACGGTACGGGGCGTTCCTGTTCGTCGAGCACGATGGCCTCGCCGTCGAGGATGCACCGCTGCCCGCGCAGTTGAGCCCGCAGCGTGGCGACGACATCGGGCAAGCGCTCCGTCACATCGGTGAGCCGGCGCGAATAGAGTCGAATGGCGTCGCCGTCGCGATGGATCTGAATCCGCGCGCCGTCGATCTTCCACTCGATCGTCGCCTGGGCGGGATCGCCGATTCTCGCCAGGGCGGATTCGATGGTGGACGCGGAGGCCGCGAGCATTGGATGGCACCGGCGTCATGAGTCGTGGTGCGCCCCCGTCCGCGGAGTCGCCGCGGGAGTCAGTTCCCAGAAGGGCAGCGGCGACGTCGGCAACGTCTGGCTCGGCGGTCTGTCTCTGGAGGACGCTCGTCGGGGCGATTCCGGCGGCCTGAGCGATCGCCTCGCGCATCAGTCCCTCCTGGATTTCCGTGCGCATCTCGCTGGTGACGTTGCGGACGAGCCAGGGGAGTTCCGCATGACTCGACCGCGCCAGGAGACCCGCGAGGCAGGCCGCCTTCTCACCGCGATCCGGCGCGATCGCGACCTGGACGAAGGCCGCGGTCACGTCGGCGATCGTCAGTGGCGAGGTCGGCATCGGTAGGTTCCCGAACCGGCGGCGGGCCCACTCGCCCGTATCGACGTACGCGGCATCGTTATCTGCGATCGCGACCGAGGGGAATATCCGATCGATCGCGTCGATGAGCGTCGCCCAGCCGGAGCCTGACGCCCGGCCGAGGCCTCGGCCGAGGCAGAGGTGCACCGTACCGCGCGCCTCGTCGACGCCGATCGAGCCGAGGAGACCGGCCAGAATCGCGACGCGCTCCTTACGGCCGCGCGCCGCCGCGCTCGATTCGAGCGCGGCGGCAACCTGCGCGAAGGCGGTCACGGCGGATCGGGCAGCCCGTGGTTCAGGATCGCCAGCTCTGGGTCCAGGAAGCGGCCATCCCGCTGGATCTCGCGCCCGTCGAGGCGGACCGACCCTCCGCCATAGGCGGGCAGCATCGGGACTGCGATATCCCAGTGGATCGCGCTTTGGTTGCCGTTGTCGACAACAACCGACTGCCCCTCGTACTCTGTGAATGTGTAGCAGCGGCCCGGCGTGATGTGGAACGAACCGCCCACTTTCTCGTTCAGCAGACCGTTCATCACGCGCCGACGTAGACCGGGATTCGTGCCGAACGCGATCTCACCGAAGTATCGGGCACCCGCATCCGTATCGAGGATCGCGCGCAGGCTCGCCTCGTTCACACGCGCTCGCGCTTCGATGATCCGCCCCTTTTCGGCGCGGACGAAGATGTCCTCCACGACCTGCCCATCGTACGCGTACTTACCGGCGCCATACAGCTGGCCCTCGACCGAGTGGCGTACCGGAGCGGCGAAAACTTCCGAACCCGGGAAGTTCCGATCGATCGTCGAGTTGACGAAGCGCATCGGTCCGATGTCCATGCGCAATCGTGTCCGATGTTCTGGATCGGGGTCGCGCGGGTTAGCTTCGATCTCGAGGATACGTGCATCGTTGAGCATGGCCACAAGGTGCGCCTGGGCCCGATCGATCTCCGCCCACGGCTGGTCACACGCGCCTCGGAACATCTCGACATACTCGTCGTACGCCATCCCCTCGACCTCGGCCTCGCGCACGGTGGGCCAGTAGATGAGTACCCAGCGCGTGTGGTTCACCCGGTAATCCATCAGGAACGGGTCGCGGGCCCGGTTCCACGCAACCATCCGCTCCCGAGGGACAGTCTGAAAGGCCTCCGCATCCGTCACCGAGCGTACGATCAGCACTGCGTCGGACATCTGGATGGCGATGTCGTTGAGGATCGACGAGCGCTTTGCGTCGGCGATCGAGCACGTCGCTGCCACCTCGGCCTCGAGCGGCTGATCACGCTGGATGTAGAGCACTCGGGCACCGCGTTCCGAGGCGAGCCGGGCGAGGCACCTGGCCAGCGGCGCTCCCGCAGCATCGTAGAACACGAGCGCTGTCTCACCCTTCTGGACCGCGACCGAGATGGTCACCATGGCATGCGCAATGCGGTCGATGGTCCCGGGGTCGAGCAGCATTTGCTCCCTCGTCAGGCGGAGATGCCCGCATCATAGAGCCGCCACGCCGAGCCACTGAGCCCGTTCCTACAATCCGCCGATGGTCCGACTGCGCGTTGCCCCCTCCCCCACGGGTCTGCCACACGTTGGCACCGCGTACATGGCTCTGTTCTGCGTCGCCTTTGTGCGGCAGCAGGGTGGCGAGTTCATCTTGCGGATCGAGGACACCGATCAGGCGCGGCGAGTCGAGGGAGCCGAGGAATCGATCTTCGCGATGCTCCGCTGGCTCGGCCTAGACTGGGACGAGGGTCCCGATGTGGGCGGCCCGTACGGTCCGTATCGGCAGTCCGAGCGCCTGCTGATCTACCAGGCGCACGCGGAGGAGTTGATTCGGGGCGGGCACGCCTACCGGTGCTGGTGCACGCCACAGCGGCTTGCCGAGGTCCGCGCCGAGCAGCAGCAGCGCAAGCAGCCGCCGCGCTACGACCGATTCTGCCTGGGGAAGAGCGCCGACGAGCGTTCCCGCGAGGGCGGATTCGCGCCGAACCCGGTCATCCGTCTGCGGATGCCGGATGGTGAGACGATCTCCTTCGACGATCTCGTTCGCGGCACCATCCAGTTCGAGAGCGACCTCATCGACGATCAGGTTCTCATCAAGTCGGACGGCTTCCCCACCTATCACCTCGCGGCGGTGGTGGATGACCATCTGATGGAGATCACCCACATCGTGCGTGGCGAGGAATGGATCTCGAGTACACCGAAGCACCTGGTCCTCTACGACCGTTTCGGCTGGAAACCACCTCGTATTGCGCATCTCTCGCTGCTCCGAAACGTGGACAGGAGCAAGATCTCCAAACGGAAAGATCCCTGGGCGAACTTGCCATGGTTTCTCGATCAGGGGTTTCTGCCCGAGGCGCTGCTCAACTTCCTCGCGCTCATGGGCTTCTCGGTCCCTGATGCCGGCGGGGGCACGCGCGAGGTGTTCGGCCTGGACGAGTTCGCGCGGGCGTTCGACTGGGAGCGTGTCGGTACCACGGCGCCGGCCTTCGACCTCGAGAAGTTGACCTGGCTGAACGGCGTGTACATTCGCGGCCTGCCGATCGGTGATCTGGTGCGTCGGGCCGGGCCATTTTTGGCGGCCGCCGGAATCGACAGCGTCGATGCGGGATACGTGCGGCGCGTCGTGGCCCTGGAGCAGGAGCGCATCCACCGAATGGGTGAGATCGGCGACCTGACGCAGTTCTTCTTCCAGGATCCGCTGACGCCGGATGCGAGCGCATTGATCCCTCGGGGTCTCACGGCGCACGAAGCTTCGCGCGCGCTCGAACGCGCCACCGACCTGTTCGCAGAGGCGCGCGACCTGGTCGACGCGGCGGCGATGGAGACCAGATTCCGGGAACTCGTCGCGTCGCTCGATTTGAAGGCCGGGCAGTTGTTCTCGCTCATTCGCGTCGCGATCACCGGTACGACGAAGTCTCCGCCGCTCTTCGATACGGCCGTGGTCCTCGGTCCGGATCGTGTGGCGCGGCGCCTGCAACGCGCGCTCGCGGTGCTCCGTGAGGCGGCGAAGCAGGAGCGGATAGCGGCCAATCGCGAACTGATCCGCCAGAAAGAGGAGGAACACCGCCGGATCATGGACGCGGTGACGCCGGAAATCCTCGCGAGCCTCCCAACGGTGGCAATGGACTACGGCGCGGACGAATCGCTGAAGAACGGCGATGATGGCTAACCGCCTGTCCCTTTCCCGGCTGGTGAGGCGTGTCCAACGACTGCGCGAAGCCGGCACGATTGCGACGCCCGATCGACTCAGACTGGGGGAGATTCCCACCGCGCGCGCCCTCTCTGGTGTGACCGATCCGCGGCCAACCGTGCGCCCCCAGGCCACGCCCCCGGCTCGGCCCACTGTGCTGGCGACTCAGGCTGTGCCCGCGACGAAGGCATCACCCACGCCGCCGATCGCGTTCGCTTCGTATCGCCCCATCATCTACGCGGCGATCGGAGCCTTGGACTCGCCGGGGTCGGCGCGGCAGCCCCGCCGCGCGAGGGATGGGTCGCGCGTCTCTCCCGGAAGCTGCCGGCGGGCTCGACGCTGGTCAACGCCGCGGCGTCCGGCGCGCGGATGCGCGACGCGAGGACCCTTCAGTTGCCCCGGGTGCGGGAGGCGTCACCGGACCCGGTGACGGTGTGGATGGTCGTGAACGATCTCAATGCCGCGACCGACCTCGCCGAGTACGAACGGGATTTCGATCTTCTCCTCCGCGATCTCGCCGCGCGAACGAACGCGCGCGTAATCGTCGCGAATTGCCCCGATCTCACCCGCGTACCGGCGTACATCCAGATGGGCATACCGGCAGTCCTTCTGCGCCACGAGACGGCCCGCTGGAACGAACTGATCGCGCGGGTCGTCCAGCGTTACCCAGATCGGGTCGTCCGCGCCGATGCGTTCAACCGCTCGGCGGAGATCGACTATGCCTCCGGCGTGCTCTCGACAGATGACTTCCACCCGTCGACACAGGGCCACGCGATCATCGCCGACGTCTTCTGGCAGTTCGGGGTTGCCCATTGCCTGTTCGCCCCAGGCTGAACGGCGGTCGCGTACTCTACCGCTCGTGAAGATCACCGACGTCACCTGCATCCCCTCGTGGAACGGCCATCGCAACGACACCTACGTCTTCGTCGATACCGACGCCGGATTGACCGGAATCGGTGAGGCCGGCCTCAGCGGTCAAGAACTCGCGGTCGCGGCCTACATCGAGCAGAACCGGTCTCAGATCATCGGGCGGGACGCGGAAGACATCGAGGCGATCTGGCAGCATCTGTACCGAGGAGGATTCTTCCCAGCGGCCAAGATCGGCGCCGCCGCGATCAGTGCAATCGACATCGCCCTCTGGGATCTGAAAGGGAAGGCGCTTGGCGTGCCGCTCTACCAGCTGTTCGGCGGAAGGGTGCGCGACCGCGTCGTTCTCTACCCGCACAACCGCTCGAGTGAGGTCGGTGGTGGCCGCCAGCAGATCGACGAACTCGTCGCGAGTTGCGTCGAGACGACGAGTCAGGGTTGGAAGTTCGTTCGCTGGGGGCTTCCCCAGCAGGGCGCGGGTGTGCTCGAACCTGGACCCGCGGTCCGCGCCTGCGTCGATCAGGTGCGCGCGGTGCGCGATGCGATTGGCCCAGATGTCGAGATCTGTGTGGACGTGCACACCAGGCTCGACCAGGCCGACGCGGTGACGTTGCTGCGCGCGGTCGAACCGTACGGCCCGTACTTCATGGAGGATCCGGTTCGCGCCGAGAACTTCGCGGCGCTCCGCCGCGTGCGTCAGGCGACGGCCGTCCCCATCGCGATGGGCGAGCATTGTTCGAGCAAGTGGGAGTTCTGCGAACTGATCGATGAGGAACTGGCGGACTACATTCGCCTGGACGTCGCGATGTGCGGAGGCATCTCCGAGTCACGCAAGATCGCGGGCTGGGCCGAGGTCCACCACCTGAAGATCGTTCCACACTGCCCGACCGGTCCGGTCACGCTCGCCGCGTCGCTCCACCTGTGCCTGGCAGCGAGCAACTTCGGTGTTCTCGAGTGTCCTCACCGTCCGGGGTGTTCGCTCACCGACGCCTTTCCGCGCACGCTGACCTGGGACGATGGCCACCTCCTTCCCCCCACCGCGCCAGGACTCGGAATCGAAGTGCATCGCGAGGTGCTGCGCCAGAAGTACCCGTATCGTCCCACCAACATGCCCACACTGCGCCGGCGCGATGGTTCGCTCACGAACTGGTGATACTCAGGCGCGGCGTGGGTCGACCGGCCGTCAGGTTGCTCGCATCCCGGTCGGAGCCGCGCCGGGTGGGCCTCGGACCGCATGCGTGAAGTTCCGGGTCTCTCCCGGCGTCATACGGACGAGGTCGGCGACCGCGGTCGCGTCCGCGTTCGGCCACTCCGCGAAGAGCGAGACATCGATCGGTTCCTCGCATCGGGCCGTGACGATGCCCGTCAGGGTGAATGTGCCAGAGGTGGTCGGCGCGGCGCGGTGGGTCAGAAGAACGGCAGGATCCTGGCATCGGGGCAGCCCGAGCGCCGCCAGGGGTTGCCGACCCACGTGACCTACCCGCCGGCGATCTTGACCCGGTAACCGGATTCGGAGAGGAACCGCACCACCGCCTCCCGGTGATCGCCCTGAATCTCGATCGCCGCGGCGCGCATGGCGCCACCGGCCGCCGCGATCCGGCGTAGTTCGCGGACCAGCCGAGCGGCATCCGCCGGCGGCACTCCGGTCACCAGAGTCACGATCTTCCCGCCCCTGCCGCCGCGATCCCGATGGACCCGTACGATGCCATCGTCGGGTACCGTGGGCGCGCTTCGTCGCGCCGGAGTGGGGCGCGCGGCTGGCTGGCCACAGCGGCATTCGTCGAGGCGTCGTGAACAGGTCGGGCATCTGTTGGATCGACCCCCATCGGTCGAGTACACGAGGCGGGAGTACTCAGCCATCACTTCCCACGATCCGCGGGCGTCGCCGGGTCGGGCGCATCCGCACGCAGTAGCGTCGCAGGGGGAATATTCCACGGAAAGAAGGTTCGGCGCCAGTTGCCGAACTCTGCCTCAAGCAAGGGCGACAGAAACCACGGGTCGTACTGGACCGCCACGAACGGGGCGCCTGGACGCATGGCGCTTCTCACTGTGCCAAGGAACCGAGCCGTTGCCTCGCGACCGAGGAGCCGAAACGGGATCGCCGAGATCACCGCGTCGAACCCCTCGATCTCCAGCTCGTCGGCCAGATCGCGCAAATCGCGCGCGTCCCTCTGAAGGATCGTCAGGCGCGGATCGTCGAACTTCGCGCGCAGGTGGGCTAGAAACATAGGGTCGATCTCGCAAGCCCAGAGGCGGCCGTGCTCTGGCAACAGGCGCAGGATTGCCTCGGTGATCGGGCCCGTCCCCGGCCCGAGTTCGGCGACCCGGAGCCGGCGCGGAATCTCCGCCAGTCGCGCCATCGCCAGACCGAGCCGCACCGTGCTGGGTGTGATCGCGCCGACCGTCCGTTGGTTGCGCAGGAAGGCGCGGAGGAACGCCAGCTGCTGGCTAATCGCGCCGGGCCCGATCGTCGGTCACCTGCCGAGTGCGCGGTGCCATCACCACGAATCCGCGCCACAGTCCCCAGATCACGTATGTCGCCAGGCCGAGATGCGCGATGACCATCGCGCCTCGTCCATCGATGACCAGAAGCGCGATGAACACCGCCGCGGAGATCCAGGCGGCGCGTCCCAGGCGGCCGCTGGTGAAGCGTGGATAGGGGACACGACTGACCATGAGTATCGCGAGGGCGATGCCCCAGGCGATGGCGCCGCCAAGGTCTGCACGCAGCACGCCCCCCACCGCGAGGGCGAAAAGGGGCCCACCCACCGTGATCGGCAGGCCGACGAACTCCGATCGCGGCGCATCAGCCTGGAAGCGCGCCAGACGCCACGCACCCGCGAGCGCGATGCACGCGATCAACCCGATCCGGACCGGGCCTGACGCGGCCGCGTTCTGCGTTGCGAACAGCACGCCGGGCGCTATGCCGAAGGCGACGAGATCGGCCAGCGCGTCGAGGTGGCCGCCAAAGGAAGAGGCGACTCCGAGCCGCCGCGCCAGCACGCCGTCGATGCCATCGGCGAGGACAGCCAGGAGGATGAACCGAAGCGCCAGATCGGCGTCGCCGCTGCGCGCAGCCTCAATCGCGCCCAGGCCAAGCAGCAGTGTCAGGGACGTCGCAAGATTGGGCAGGATGCGACGCCAGTTCGCCACTTCCGAGTGCACTTCTGTGCTGCCTCCCGAGGCCATTGCCGTTCAGCCCGATCCCGCAGGCTGCTCCCGTCTCGCGGGAGCCAAGGATACCACTGGCCGGCGTTGACAGTCGGGTTCGTGATTCCGACACTCGTTATCTGTGCTGCTCCACTTCATCCGCCACGCCGAATCACTCGCCAATATCGGCCGATCGAGCGAGATCGACTGCGATCTGTCGGACAAGGGGCGTACCCAGGTCGTCGCGGTCGCGGCAGAGATGCGGCGCCTCGGGGTCGATCACGTCCTGACCAGTCCGTACCGCCGCGCGCTGATGACCGGCGCCGCGATTGCCAATGCCAGCGGCGTGCCGTTCGAGGTCCACCTACGTCTCCACGAACACCAGATTCGGCCGTGGCCGCCCGCGTGGCCGCTGTTGGGTCGGGCCGACCTTGTGCGCGCGTTTCCCGGCCTCACCGTGCCGGAGGACATGGTCGAAGGGCCGGACTGGCATCCCGCGCCAGAGAGCGATACCAGTCTCCTCGAACGTATGGGCGCGGTCATCGACGGTATCGTCGCGCGCTTCGCCCCCTCGAACCGGATCGCTCTGATCAGTCATGGCGCCCCCGTCGGGCGCGCGCTGCAGGCGTTCCTTGGTGCGCCCGAGGTGCATCGCGCGGAGGTCGACATCGGCAACGCATCGATCACCACGCTCGAAGTCATCGGTGCGAAACGGTACGTCCGCGTCGTCAACCGGATGGATCACCTCCGCGACGTTATTGCCGGAGTGCCCACGGTGATGAATGGTTTCGGTCCGGCGCGCCTGTGAGGAGGGGAGATGGCCGACTGGTTGTTGAAGACGGAACCTGAGGAGTACAGCTACGACGATCTTGTGCAGGAGCAGGTCGGCACCTGGGACGGTGTGACTAATCCCGCGGCCCAGCGCAACATGCGCGCGATGCAGGTGGGCGACCGCTGCATCATCTACCACACAGGCGATGTGCGGGCCGCGGTCGGCCTCGCGCGCGTGCTGCGCGGGCCATATCCAGATCCATCGGATGCGCGAGGGCGACTCGTACTCGTCGACGTCGCGCCGGTGCGTCCCCTGGAGCGTCCGGTAACGCTTGCCGAGATTCGGACGCTCGCCGTGTTCGCCGAGAGTCCGCTAGTGCGGATCGGCAGGCTCTCGGTTGTCCCGCTCTCCAGCGAACAGATGGCCGCTCTCGGCGCTCCCTGACGACCTGCCGCTGTCTCAGCCGCGCATCAGGGCGGCGAAACCGTCCTCGTCGATCACCGCAATGCCAAGCTTCCGCGCCTGATCCACCTTCGACCCGGGGTTCTCTCCCACCACCAGGTAGTCGACCCTCTTCGAGACGCCTCCGGCGACCGTGCCGCCCGCCGCGACGATCGACTCCGCGATGGCTGGCCGCGGCCGTGTGAGAGTTCCCGTGATGACGAACGACTTCCCCTGCAATACGCCGCTGCGGCGGGCGCGCTCCCGGGGCCGCAGACCGTTCCGCTGCAGTCGATCGAGAAGTACGCGGTTCTCGTCTCGGGCCAGCCAGGCGACCAGATGGGTCGCCGCCACGTTGCCGAGGCCGTTGACGGCGCGGATCTCCTCCTCATTCGCGGCCAGAAGAGCATCGAGTGACCCGAAGTGATCCGAGATCGCGGTCGCGGTCTCGCCACCGATCATCCGGATTCCCAGACCGATGAGGAGTCGTGCCAGGTCGGGATGGCGGGCACGATCGATCGCCGCGATCAGGTTCGTCGCCGCGACCGGCCCGAATCCGGGTAGATCGGCCAGATCGGAAATCGTCAGCGCGAACAGGTCGCCGGCGTCGCGGATAAGCGGCGGTGCACCGTTTGCACCTGCCATCAGCAGCGCGACGTTGGCATCGCCAAGTCCCTCGATGTCGAGCGCACCACGCCCGGCGAAGTGGATGACACGACCGAGGCGCTGTGCCGAGCAGCCCCCCTCATTGGAGCAGCGCAGCACGATCTCGCCCGGCTGCTGCAGGAGCTCGGAACCGCATTCCGGGCACCTTTCCGGAATCGCCACCTCGGTCTCTGTTCCCCTTCGCTGCTCGACGATCGGGGCCACGACCTCGGGGATCACCTCGCCAGCGCGGCGCACCACAACCATGTCCCCGACGAGCAGGCCCTTGCGGCGGATCTCGTTCGGGTTATGGAGGGTCGCGTTCGCGACCATCACACCGCCGACGAAGACCGGTTCCAGTTCCGCGACCGGTGTCACCGATCCGGTTCGGCCCACCTGCCACCGGACCGAGCGCAGCCTGGTGAATCGCTCCTCGGCCGGGAACTTGAACGCGATCGCGCCGCGAGGGTCCTTCCCCACGAAGCCGAGGCCTTGCTCCGTCGCGAGGTCGTCCACTTTGACCACCACGCCATCGGTATCGAACGGCCAGCGGTGGCGCCGCTCCCGTTCGGTCTCGATGAACGCCATCACCTGCTCGATGGTCAGGTCGGATTGGTGCTCCGGGAATGTCTTGAATCCCCAGGTGGGGAGCGCGGCGAGGAGTTCTCCGTGCGTGCGCACCGGCAGGGTGGAACTCTCCAGAGCGGACGCCTGGTAGGCGAAGATGTGCAGCGGGCGGGCGGCGGTCGCGGCTGGGTCGATCTGGCGAATCGATCCCGCGCCGGCGTTGCGTGGATTGCGGAACGGTGATTCTCCCGCCTCGATCCGGCGCCGGTTGAGTTCCTCGAAATCGGAGCGATACATTACGGCTTCGCCCCGAATGTAGACATCGCGCGGCGCTAAGCCCGTCACGCGGTCGGGCGCGCCGATCGCCCGCAGGTTTGCCGTCACCTTCTCGCCGGTGACCCCGTCGCCGCGCGTGGCACCCCAGACCAGCGTCCCCTTGCGATAGAGCAGGCCCACCGACAGTCCATCGAACTTCGGCTCGCAGTGGTAGCGAACGTCGTCTCGCCCGGTGAGATCTCGCACGCGCTGGTCGAACCGACGCAACTCATCCAGCGTAGACGCATTGCCGAGCGAGAGCATCGGCACGGGATGCTGCACCCGGGCAAACCCCTCATCGGGACGGCCACTCACGCGGGCGAGCGGTGAGTCTACCGCCAGGCGCGGGAAAGCTGCCTCCAACTGGCGCAGTTCGGCGACAAGCGCATCGTAGTCGGTATCGGAGATCAGCGGCGCGTCGCGCTGGTAGTAGGCGTCGTTGTGGCGTCCGATCTCGGCACGCAGCACCTCGGTGCGTCGGCGAGCGGATGCGAGCGTCATTTCCGCGGTCATGCTCGGCCATGGTAGGTCGTTTTCACTTAGCTCTCATAGGGATGCGGATAGAACGTGTCCAACGAGGCCGAACCACGAGTCGGCAGGAGGCGGACGTCACGGGCGCATCAACCACAGATGCGTGGCTGACGAGCCACGAACGCCTCTCGCGTGGGGCGATCGGCAGCCTCTCCTTCGCCTCCGTCACCGCGTCGACCTACGCCGTGGCCGCCGCGATCGCCTTGGGCGGCGCGCTCGATCTGGCGGTGGGCCTGCTGCTTCAGGCCGCGGTCCTTTTCGTGGGTGTCGGGATCGCGGGCGCGCTGCGCGAGGGTCAGAGGGGAGTGCAGGGTGGTCGCGGAGCGCTCGGTCTCGCCGCGACGTTGGTCGGCATCACTTCTGCGGTGGCGATCATCACGACCGATGGCGCGCGCTGGCTGGCGTTCGTCGCCGTCGCGGCGCTGGGAATCGCTCTTTCGGCGATCGGACCGCTGCTGATCCCGACCCAGGTCCGCCGCTCGCCCTGGCCGATCGCACCGCCCGTCGCGGCGACCATCTTCCTGGGCGGGACGTCGGGAGCTCTCTTCTCCGGCGCGCTCGGCTATCTGGACGTCGCGGCCGTCTCGCTCTGGGGCGCGTTTATCGCCGCCGGGGCGGCCGCGGCGATCTTCGTCCGTGTCTCCCTTGCGGCACCGGTCCGCCTGGCCGTCAACCGGGCGCCACAGGTCACCCCGCACCCGAAGCAACTCCTGCGGGAATGGATGCGACCGGCGCGACCGGCGCTACGAGCCGCCCGACGCTCGCCGCTTATCGGACGCGTTGCGTTGGCGGGCGGTATGGGCGCGATGGTGGTGGTGCCATCCGACGTATGGCTCGGCAGCGTCCTCACCGGCTACGGCGCTCAGAATGAGATGCAGGCTCTCCTGGGTAGTGCCGAGGCGGCCGCGAGTGTCCTGGCCGCCATCCTGTACTTCGCGCTGTACCCCCGCGTGAAGGCGATCCTCGGCGTCTCCGGAGCGATGGTGGTCGGACCGCTGATCGTCGGCGGCGTCCTGCTCGGATCCCGGCTCATCTCTTCCGGGCCGTCCGGTGCGGCCGTCTGGTTCACCCGTCAGGCGGCCCACTTGGGGCTCGATCATCCGGCCCGGCGCCGAGCCGAGGCGATCTTCCCCGCCGACGCCCACCCGCTCGTCGATTGGTGGCTCCATCGTTTCATTGGACCGCTCGGACTTCTGTTGGGAGCGCTCGGATCGCTGGCGATCCTGCAGATCTTCGGTATCGGAGCGTTGCCGATGCTCGCGACTGCCGTCATCGCCCTCTGGTTCCTGGCGGCACTGCACGTTCGCGGCGGCTTCGCCCGCTCGGTGATGACGACCAGTCTGATCAATCACGCGGACTTCGCGGATACGCGAGCCGAGGATCTGCACGATCTGCTCGACGAGACGGCCCTGCGCGATCTGGAACGGGAGATTGCCGGGCGAGTGCCCGCCCGCGTCCAACTCGCGACCGAACTGCTGCGCGACGTTGCGTGGCCCCGGCTACCTGTCCTGATCGCGGCTAACTACCTTCGTCAGGCTCCTGCGCTGCGGCCCATCTTCCTGGAAGCCCTCGTCCGCGTCGTTCCGCGGCTGTCCGGGGCTCCGCTCCGTTCCGCAGTGCAGGCCATCCGACGACTGATGCGCAACCGGCTCAGTGATGTCGAGCGTGCGACCCTGCTCCATGTCTGGGCCGAGGCGGCCCGACGGGGCGGCCTTGCCGAACGCGAGGTCGAGGACATGCTCGCCACCGAAGAGACGCACGGTTCCGGCCCAATCGGGCTCGCGGTCGCAATCGCGCGACATATCCGCTCCGACCGGCCGATGGCGCTCGACGAGAACCTCCTGGCGATGTTCGCCGATGGCGTCCACGGACGCGACGAGGCGTTCGCGCACTTTGCCATCGTCGAATTGGAGCGGGTGGTTCGGCACAGCCCGCGGCGCGACCGCGCAGCCGTGGATGTCCTGCTCTCTGAGGTCACTAACGAGCGCCTTCCCGTTCGGGTCCGCGCCCATCTGATCGGTTCGATCGGCCACCTGCGTGAGGAACTGACAAGTCAGCAGGTGGATTCGATCGGGGCGTGGGCCGTGGGTCTCGCGCGCCATCACGATCCGCGTCTGGCTGCTGCGGCGCTTGAACTCCTCGCTGACCCGCGGTTCTTCTTCGCCCTGAGGACCGCAGTGTTGCCCGCGCTGCGGGCGCCGAATCACAATGTCCGCGCACGTGCCGAGGAGGCGATCCTTGCCTTCGGTCGCCGCGCCATCCCCGCGCTGATCGATGCGGTGCGATCGGGCACGCGGCGGGAGCGCGTGGCGGTCGCGGGGCTCCTGGCCAACTATCCGGTGCCGCGCGATACATACCGAGGTCTCATCGATCTGGAGGTAGACGGCCTGCGTCGTAAGGTCATCTCGGCGGCGCTGCTCGAGGCCCGCATGGGCAACGCCTCGTTCGATCTTCTGCGCGCGCGCATCGACGAGGAGATCGGCGAACACGTGCGCACCGCGATGCGCCTCATGTATGTGGAGGTGCCCGACCCCGTTCTCGTACGGGTGGAGCGTCAGCTCTGGTCGCGGGATGCCGGCCTGCGGCACGTCGCCCGCGAGACACTCGACCAGATGGGCCACCGCCTACCCACCTTGAGGGCAATCGCCAGGCTGGTCCAAGAGGTGCCCCTCGCCAACCGGGCGCGCACGGCGCGCACGGCGATGAACGATGCGCCCGAGTCGATCGACGATGTCCTGGCCTGGGCCGTGAGTGACGGGCACTATGTCACCCGACTGATCGCCGCCCGTACGCTGCGGGAGATGACCGGTGGCGCCGACCGGACGCTGGTGCAGCGCCTGCTCGTCGATCCGCACGAGGCGGTCCGGGGCGAGATGGGCGCGGCGGAGGGAGTGAAGGGAGCGACTGCGATGACGATTGTGGACCGCATGCTGCTGATGAAGTCGACCCAGGTGTTCGAGAGCTTCGATGTGCGCGATCTGGCCGGCGTTGCCGAGGTGCTCGCCGAGCGTCGCTATGCGTGCGACGAAATCCTGATGAGGGAAGGAGAGCGCGGCGACCACCTCGCGATCGTCGCTGATGGCACTGTTCGGATCACGAAGAGCGACGGGCACGGGGGCCAGGTTCCGATTCGCGATCTCGGCCGGGGTGCGGTGATCGGCGAGATTGCACTCCTCGAGGAAGGGCCTCGCAGTGCCACGGTCGCGGCGGCGAGGGATTGCCTCGTGCTGACTCTGACGCGATTGGAATTCGAGGATCTCATTGAAGAATATCCCGGCGTGGCGCTGGGGCTCTGTCGCGTGCTGAGCCATCGCCTTCAGACGGTGACCGCCCAGGCGGCGGCCCGGAACTGAGAGAGGCGACGGTCAGGTCGCCGAGAGGCTGGCACTCGCATCGTCGGTCGTGAGACGGCCGAATGCCTCGGGCGCGCAGATCACATGCAGCGTATCGCCCGCGCGGAGAGCCGTGCGCGGTATCGGGCGAAAACGCGCCTCGCCGACCGACGGTACCAGAGCGAAGGGCGAGATGAACCCGCGCGCCAGGAAGTCGGAGACCGTGGCGCCCACGTACAGACTGCCCAGTTCGACGCGAAGGCGCGCGTAGACATAGCTCTGCCCATCCACAGTGAAGTGGTCGACCGCGCTACGACCCATCGCCGCGTCGGCGAAAGCGGGAGCGGCGATCGCCGCGGGGTTGAGCACGCTGTCGAAGTCGAACGTCGATCGCACGCGCGAGGCGAACTCCTCGTCGAACAAGCGGAGCACGATCCGCGAGCGCGGGCTCGCCTCCCGCGCGTTGAGCGCGATCTCGAGATTGAGCATGTCATCGCCGGTGGCGACCACGACCGAACGCGCTTCCAGTGCGTTCGCCCGCTGGAACGCCGACTGCTGTCGGGCATCGCCCGGCACGACGGTCGCACCGGACCTCAGCGCCTCACTCACCGCCGCGCCCGTTCCCGCTGGATCGATGGCGGTGGCGCCGCGCATGGTGCGCCGTAGTTCGGCCAGGACCCGCGTGCCGACATTGCCGAGACCGCAGACGATTGAGTGATCGACCGCGGCGGTGCGTGTCGTCCCGAAGAGGCGGCTCAGCCGGGTGGACAGGACCCAGTTCGTGACGAACGCGGTGATGACCGAGAAGATCAGCAGGCTCACGATCATCAGCGCGCTGCCGAACAGTTTGATCTCGTCGGAATCCTCGGCGAGATTGATGTCCCCGTACCCCACGGTGACCATGGTGGTGATCACGAAGTACAGCGCGGCCACGAAGTGCAGTCCCTTCGCCTCCATGTAGACGATGGTGGCGAGCGCGGCTAGGCCAATCGCCAGACCGATGACGATCGCGAGCCGCGAATCCACATCGGCGAAGAACGTCGATACCGCGCGCACCGTGCGCGCGAGGTGTGGATAGCCTGCCGCCCTGCCCCCGTATTCGAAGTCGGTCGAGCCGAGCGCCGTCAGCGTGCGCGCCGATGCCACCGCTCCCAGTCGGTCGCCCGAGCGCATCGGCGTCTGCGGCGGCGGCCAGTGCTCTACCGCGCCCGACTCGCGGCGGATATAGAGCGGCGCCACGTCGACCCAGGAGCGGACCAGCGAGGGCTCCTCAATCGGGATCTCCAGCACCGCGACCACGTCGTCCGCGACACGCCAGGCACGCAGGGTCCCTGCGGCCAGCGCGGCCGCGACGAAGGCGGGTGAGGAGAGGCCCGGCAGGCTGAGCACAGTCCACTCCGGAAACCGTGCCTCAAGTTGTTCGCCCAGTTGCTCGTTGTTGAGCCGTACCACGGTTCTGAGTGTGGGGCGGAGGTCGTTGACCGCCAGCGCCGCGCTCAGGTTGACCCGGTCGTCGCTCGTGCAGGCGATGAACGCCCGTGCCCCCGGCACGTCCACCTGGTTGATCGCCCCGGGCCGCAGGATGTCGAGTTCCATCACCGCGATCCCGAGACCATCGGCAAAGGCGCGCGCTTCGCCGCTGGGCTGGCGGTCGATCGCGATGACACGAGCTCCGGCCTCGTGCAGACGGGACATCACCTCGCGCCCTACTGTGCCAACGCCGAGCAGGATGACGTGTCCGGTGCTCTCCGGGTAAACGCGCTCCTCCATACCCAAGACGCGGGCTCAGCTTCCGCCCGCCGTCGGGCGTCGTTTTGGCGGTGCCGTCATCAACCGCGCGGCCGTGTCACGCGAGAGATCGATCTCGATCGGCTCCACCTCCAACCCATCCGGCTTCTCGAACAGGCGGACAATCGGTCGATTGATATCGCGCGTGCCGAGCTTCGCGACGACTCCCTGCCATTTGTCGAGCGCGCCCCCGACGATGCGCACGGGGTATCCCGTCGGGTAGATCGGCACGATGTCGAAGAACATGGTCATAAGGTCGTTGCTGAGTTGCACCGACGACATGCGTCGCATCAGAGACATGGCGAGTTCGCGCGGCAGGCGGGCGCGGAAGGGACGATCGGAACAGAGAGCATCGTAGACATCCGCGACCGCGCTGATCTGAGCGATAAGGAGCATTTGCCCGGGAAGCGCCGGCTGATCGTGCGTGATGGAATTCGAACCGATCAGGCCGCGCGGATACCCCTTCCCGTTGGTCCACTCGTGATGCTGGTAGGCGATGTGGTTCGAGAGAGGATCGAAATCTGGCACTTTCTGGAGAAAGTCGTACCCCAGCCTGGTATGGCGTTTCACCTGCTCGATGTCGGCCGGGCTCGGCGGCCCGGTCTTGCCATCCGCCGTGTCACCGGTGAACGACTGGCCGATATCGTGGAGCAGCGCTCCCCGACCAAGCCTGCGCAATTCGGCCTTCTTGAGACCCAGTTTGCGCCCGAGCGCCACCGCCACCGACGCGACCTCGATGGCGTGGCCGAAGGCGAAACTGTCCTGCGCCTTGATGGAGTTCAGCCCGAGCACGGTCGGCGCGTCGAGCACCTCGTCTACGATCGAACTGGACGAGGCGAACACCGCGTCCACGGGCACGGACTCAATGATCTGTCGCTTGATGTCGTTCGAGACCGGTAGGGCGCTGGCACGCTGGACGAAGTCTCGGCCCAGGGTCTGCGCGGTCTGCTCTGCCACCACAATGGTGTCTCGCGTGGCCTTCGTCGCCCGGCCGCGCGTCTCCGGCGAGAGCGGATCGACGATCTCGATCCCTTCGGACTGTTTGTCCTCGACGAACACCGCGGTGTAGCCGCGAATCTTCAACTGCCGAACGAGCGTCGCGTCCAGCGTGACGCCGGCCTGGGCGAGGATGTCGCCGCGCTCGTTGAATAGCGCCTGCCCGAGGGGGCTGCCGAGAGCCACATCATCGATGTTGACGACACGCATCTAGAGAACCACAACCCCCAGTTCGCCAAGCGCCTGAGTCGCGTCGACGATTGCTCCTCGATCGTCGAGTCGCCGCCCCAATGCCAGGGCAGACTCGATGCGCGCCCTCGCTTCGGCGCGCTGCCCCATCGCGGCGCGCGTGCGCGCGATGAGAATATCCGAGCGGAGGGCCGCCGGGAGGTCGCCCAGTTCGCCAAACGCCGCTCGGGCCGCGTCCGCGGCCTCCGAGGCGAGTTCGACCTGGCCCCCGACGAGAAGCGCCTCGGCCAGAACCAGATTCGCCGAGGCGGCGGCCCGTCGCGGTCCCGGCGCGGCCGCCTGCTCCAGGTTGAGGTGAGAGAGCATCTCGAGCGCCTGCCGCGCCTCCCACGACGCCTCTTCGGATCGTCCGTCGGCCAACTGAAGGCCAGCCGCGGCCGCAGCCGCCGCCGCGAGCGCGGCGAAGATCGCCTCGACCGCTTCGTTGCCGTCGAGTTCGGCCAGCGTGATGTCGTCGCGCGCCGACTGGAGATCCTCGTAGGCCCTGTCCGCCTGACCCGCGCGCGCCGCGACGAGCGCGGCGCGCCGCAACAGCTCCGCGCGACTCAGACCCGACGGCAGACCGGCCACCGCGGAACGGAAGATGGCCAGCGCCTCATCTTGCTGCCCGCGGAGTGCGAGCAGATCCGCGACGCGCCCCTCGATCGCGGCACGACTATGGACTCCGCTCGTCTCCCGTCCCCGGAAGCGTGCGAGCGATTCGCGGAAGTCGGTCAGTGCCGCCGACAGATCTCCCAGCGTCGCCCGGGCCTGGGCGGAACGCACCAGCGCGGCGATTGCCTCGTCGTCATCATCGCCACGGCGCAGATGTTCGGCGAGTTTGAAGGGGTCGTCCACTCCAGCGCGACTCAGCGTGGCCGCAGCGCGACCGTGGAGTTGGCGCCGCTCCGTCTGAAGCAGACTCTCGTAGACGACATCGCGGATCGCATTCCGGGCGAACCTGGCCCGTGCTCCGTGGCCGACTACGAGGTTCCGACGCGCGAGCCGACTCAGCTGAGGGTCGACGTCGGTCCGGCCCAGCATCTCCGCCGCGACCCGCGCGTCGAACGAGGTGCCGAGGACCGATCCGGCGCGGAGGACCTCCCGCGCTTCTTCATCGGCGGCGTCGATCCGGGCCTGGATCAGTGCGATCGTCGATGCCGCCAGGCCACCCGCGTGGGGACGGGGCACCACGCCTGTCTGGCGGAACGACCACACGATCTCACCTAGCGCGAGCGGGCTGCCCGAGGCCGCACGGATGAGCGACGCCCGCGTCCAGGCGTCGATCTCTTCGGTGCCGATCGCGCTCACCAGTACGGCGTCCATCGTCTCATCGTCGAGCGGCGTCAGTGTGACGTCGACCGCGTTTGCCCACGGGGAATCCCAGGGCGTATCGCTCGTCGTCGCGAGCAGTATTGGCACGTCCTCGGCCCGAAGCACACGCGCGATAACGTCCAGGCTGGGTTGGTCGGAGCGCTCGACGTTGTCGATCGCGACCACGATCGGCTGGGCTGAATGTCGAATTAGATCGGCGAGCGTCGCGCCGAGGATCTCCGCCCGGGTCGCCGGGTCTAGCTGGGCGAGCGGCGACCCCGGGTCGGGGAGATCACCCTCACGGAGCCACGCCAGAGCCTCGCCCGCGATCGGATCGCCCTCCGCCTCCCGCACGGAGGATCGGCGAGAACCGGCAATCGTCCGCACGATGCTGAGAGGATCCCCGCCGGAAGAGGCTCGCACCAGCGCGGCGTCGGCGAGTTCGGGGCGACGCACGTAGGCGTCGAGCAGGCGTGACTTGCCCAGGCCTGGCTCCGAGCGGATATTGACCGTGCTCGGACTGCCCATCTGGAGCGCACTATCAGCGAGCGACAGCTCCTCGAGAACCGCCTTCCGTCCCAGGATCGGCACCGTCTCGAACAACTCAGTGACCGCCTCGGCCCGGCCGAGCACACGGAACGCCGGTACCGGTTCGGGCTTCCCCTTGAGAGTGAGCGGCGGAATCGACTCGTAGAGAAACCCGCGCCCGCCCAGTTCACGCGTCAACTCCCCGACGATCGTCTGGCCGGGGTCGGCCGAACTCTCCAGTCGCGAGGCTACGTTGACGACGTCGCCCGAGACACCGTAGTCGGTCGCGCGTCCCTCGCCGATCGCCCCGGCGATGGCGATGCCCGTGTTCACCCCCACGCGGATCTGGATGCTTCGCTTGAATCGCTCCGACCAGCGCGCATTCACTTCGTCGAGCGCACGATGCACCTCGATGGCTGCGTTCAGCGCGCGGATCGCATCATCCTCGCGTGAGACCGGCGCGCCAAAGACCGTCATCATCGCGTCGCCTATGAACTTCTCGACATAGCCCCCGTGCGCCCGCGCCACCTGTGCCAGGCGTTGGAAGAACTCGGTCATTGCGGTCTTGACGGTTTCGGCATCGTGGTGATGGCCGAGAGAGGTGAATCCCACCATGTCGATGAAGACAATTGACACGAGTTTTCGCTCGGCGCGCCGCGTGCCGATGTCGTCCTCGTTGCCGTGTGCGACAAGGTTCGCTCCGCACAGCGCGCAGAAGCGATCGCCCGTTCTGCAGAGGCGTGCGCAACGGGGACACGTCGGCCCCACCGCAGTCCCGCAGTGCGCGCAGGACGCTACGTCGAAGGCGACATCGCGCCCACATCCCGGGCATCGCTGCGCGATGGCCACGGCGCCGATTCTACGGCTCTTGTCAATCGCTCCGTACCGCGCAGGCGTGCGCGATCGCCTGTCGGATAGGCTCCGCGGCGGCCCGCCGATGGAGTAGAACCGTGTGCTCGGCTTCCTGTAGATCGACGTAGAAGCGGCCATCGGGCAGGACGAACAGCGATCGGTAGGGGAACCCGCGTTCGCGTCTGGGGCTCGGTTCCCGGGAAATGCTCCCCACAATGGCGCCCTGACCGTGGATGGACCAGCCGGCGTGCAGTGCCGTCCACCAGCGGGCGAGACCGGAGACACCTGCGTGCAGCGGAACGCCCTCCTCGGGCACCGCCAGCACCGCGACGACGATCATCGATGCGCCGCGCTGCCACTCGGGTACGCCTGCGAGGCATTCGAGGGTGTGCGCGATCAATCGCTCGTCGCTCGCCTCCGTTCCGTCGACCCATCGCCGGCTGTGGATGCCGGGCGCACCGCCGAGCGCATCGATCTGGAGGCCGCCGTCGTCGGCCAGAGCGGGCAGGCCGCTCCACGCCGCGTAGGCGCGCGCTTTTACGAGCGCGTTTTCGAGGAAGCTCGCGCCCGTCTCCTCGATTGACGGTGGTACCGAACTGATATCGCTGAGCGAGAGCAATGGCACGGGAAGGTCGCGGAGAAGCCGGCGCCATTCGCGGAGCTTGGCTGGATTGGTCGTGCCGAGGAGCACGGGAAGGGCACTATAGTGGCCGCGTGGCGGCAGGGTGCGGTCGAGGTCCGGGGTCCGCGACCGATCGCTGAGAGGATGAGCCAGATTCACATCGTCCGCCGCCCCTACCTGCTAGCCCACCGCGGGGCCTCCGGCTACGCGCCGGAAAACACGTTCACGGCGTTCGATCGGGCAGTCGCGCAGCGCGCCGATGGTATCGAGACCGATGTGCGTGCAACCCGAGATGGCGTGCTCGTGCTGATGCACGATGAGCGAGTCGATCGCACGACTCAGGGCGAGGGCCGAGTCGCTGACCTGGAGTACAGCGCGATCCAGCGGTTGGATGCTGCGTACGGGCATCCCGGCCGCGTGGAGGCCGAGGCAGTTCCCACGCTGGAGGAGTTCCTCGCGCGCTTTGGTGGCCGCGTCGGGATCTGCCTGGAAATCAAGCAGTCGGGCATCGAGTCCGCGGTCGTGGAGATGGTTCGCTCGCGTGGTCTGCTCGCGCCGCGACCCTGGCAGTCCGCCGCGCCGCGGGGGAAGGCGGTGCTCCCGCCGGTCTCCTTCACGTCCTTCGACCTGCAGAGTGCGGCGGCCGTCGCGCGCCTCGCCCCTGGCAGCCTGGTAGGGCATCTCACGCCGGAGTTTGATGACGCGGCGATTGGGCGCGCGATTGCCCAGGGCCTGAATCAGATCTGCCCGCCGGCCAATCTCTGTACCCCGGCGCGCGTGCAGGGCGCGCGTGAGCGCGATCTCTCCATCCGCGCCTGGCAGGTGCGCAACCGCGAGGCGCTCCGCACCGCGGTCCTTGCGCTGGTCGATGGCGTTACCTGCGATTGGCCCGACTGGACGCTCGACGCGAACAAGTAGCCGGAGTTCAGTCGCTCTCCGCGGGGCCCGCCATGGTCCGGTCCACGGCGTTCGCGAGGCGGCCGCACGCCGCCATGAGATCAACGAAGCGCTTCGGCTTCAACGACTGCTTGCCGTCCGAACGCGCATGCTGGGGGTCGGGATGAACCTCGACGATCAGGCCGTCGGCGCCGGCGGCAATGCCTGCCAGCGCGATCGGTTGCACCCACGCCCAGTTTCCCGTCGAGTGGCTGGGATCCAGGATCACCGGCAAATGGGTCAGTCCCTTGAGGATCGGGATGGCATTGATGTCGGTGGTGTATCGTGCCGCATCCTCGAACGTGATGATGCCTCGCTCGCAAAGAACCACGCCCGTGTTTCCGCCCGCCAGGATGTACTCGGCGGCCATCAAGAAGTCGCGCACCTTGCTGCCTGGCCCGCGCTTGAGGAGCACTGGGTGGCGTGTCTGACCGACGTAGCGCAGGAGCGAGAAGTTCTGCATATTCCGGGCGCCGATTTGCAGCATGTCCGCGTACCGGCAGACCACGTCAATGTCGTGCGCGTCCATCAACTCGGTGACGACAGGGAGGCCGGTCACATCGCGCGCCGCGGCCAGCATCTTCAGTCCGTCCTCGCCGAGGCCCTGGAAACTATGGGGCGAGGTCCGCGGCTTGAACGCGCCCCCGCGGAGGAGTCGCGCTCCGGCCCGCCGCACCTCGCGCGCCGTCGCGAGCAACTGTTCCTCCGACTCGACGCTGCATGGCCCGGCGATCACGACGACTTCGGTCCCACCGATCTGGACGCCGCGGACGTCGACCGCGAACGGACCCGGATGGGCGTGTCGCGACGACAGTTTGAACGGTTCAGAGATGAGTTGAACGCGCTCGACACCGGCCATGTTCGAGAAGCGATCCATCAATTCGACCTTGTCGATGTCCACCTCGCCGAGAACGGCGACGACTTTTCGCTCCACGCCGGGGTTCAGGAATGGGCGGAAGCCGCTCTCGCTCACCGCGGCCATGACGGCGTCGAGTTCGATGGTTGTGGCGCCGAGTTTCATAATGATGACCACGAATTGAGGCTCCTGGCCCGAGCCGGATCGGGCCGGCGATTCTAGTGACGGTCAGACTGGCATCGCTAGCGCCGATTCAGACGTTGGCCATTCGGCCGTATCGGCTGCTGTGGGCCGCGACGCTGCTCTGGAACCACACGCGCTGGGTCGATCAATACGCACTCGGATGGCTCGTCCTCGACGTCACTAACTCCGCGTGGCATGTGGCGCTGATCGGCGCGATCAAGTCGCTGCCGATCATGCTGTTTGGCGTCCTCGGTGGGGCGATTTCGGATCGTGTCGATCGCCGTCGGTTACTCATCGTATCGCAGATCTCGGGCATCGCCGTCGCAGCGGCTCTGGCCGCAGTGATCGCGCTCGGTGCATTCACGGTCGAGATCGGCGCCGCGATTGCGCTGCTCTCCGGCATTCAGTGGGCGCTGGAATGGCCAGCGCGGCGCGCGCTCGTGCCCGATCTGGTCGGTCGCGAACGCACCGTGAACGCGATCGCTCTTGAAAGCGTGTCGATGAATCTCGCAAAGATGATGGGACCCGTGGTCGCTGGGTGGCTCATTTTCGCCCGCGGCGCCGAAGCGGCCTACGCTGCGGTGGCCGTGCTCTTCGCGGCGCAGATCGTCCTGCTTCGCGCTCTGGCGCGGACGGCCGGCGGGATGGTGTACCGATCACCGTCGATGCTTGCCTATCTGCTCGAGGGATGGACCCAGTTGCGTCAGAGCGAGCCGATCTTGGCCGTGCTGCTCATCACGATGGTGATGAACATGTTCGCCTTCCCCTATCAGACGCTCATGCCGGTTTTCGCGCGCGATACCTTCGGGGTCGATGCGCGTGGCCTGGGCTGGCTTGGCGGTGCGGTCGGTTCCGGGTCATTGATTGGGTCGCTCTACATCGCCTCCCGCGTGACGGTGCCCCGGCCGGGCTTCTGGTTCTCCTTCGGTTCAATCGCGATGGCGCTCTCCCTCGTGGCTTTCGCGCTGTCGCCTGGTTTCGCCTGGGCACTCGTCTTCTTGTTCGTGAGCGGATTCGGTCAGGCCGGGTTCTCAGCGCTCCAGAGCACGATTATCCTGCGCGCCGCGGACGAGAGCCTGCGCGGGCGCGGTATGGGCGCGCTCACCGTTGCCATAGGAATGGCGCCGCTCGGCCTTCTGGAGATTGGCTGGCTCGCGACGTTTATCGGCGCGCCCCTCGCCGTCGCGCTCAACGCGGGTCTGTGCGCCCTGCTCGTGCTGGTGGTGACGCTGCGCTTCTCCGGCTACCGGCGGCTCTCCCATTGAGCGACCAGTCCCACCTGGCATCATCACCGCCACACACCGCACAGCCCCGTGCAGATGACCCGGCCGCCATCGCGCGGTTCTACGATCGATTCTGGCGGCCCGAAAACCGCGCCACGATCGAGGAGCACGACTTCCACACGTTCCAACACGATGTCGACGCGGCGCTGGCCTGGATTCTCCGCGATGGCGGTGGACTCACCGGGGCCAGGGTGATGGAGATCGGTCCTGGCCGCGGGCGTGACACCCTCTGGCTGGCCCACTGCGGAGCCAGGGTGACGGCTATCGACGTATCCATCGAGTCGGTACGCGCAGCCCGGGAGCACCTGCGCGCCCACGACCTCGGCCACAGATACGATGCTGTCGTCGCCGATGTCGCCCATCTCCCGTTCCGCAACGAGGCGTTCGACATCACGCTCTCACGATTCGTGGTCGCGCACGTGGACCGGCGGGCGATGACGCCCGAACTGCATCGCGTGCTATGCGAGAACGGTCGCGCGGTGCTCGTCGAACCGCTGGCACACAATCCGCTCGTCGCCCTGTATCGTCGCTTCTCGGCACACGGTTGCCGCGAGACCTCTCCCCGCTATCTGACCTACGGCGAGATCCTCACGATGGCACGGCAGTTCGCGCGGGGCGTACGCCACCGCGGCTTCTACCTGATCTCACCGCTCGCGCTGGCGCTCCGCGGCACGCCGCTCTTCCGGCCCGTCGGGCACTTGCTCACGATGATGGAGCTACCGGCGACACTGTGGTCGCCCGTCCGGCGCTTCTGCTGGATCATCGTGGCGGAGTTTCGAAAGTGAGTGTCGATGCGCGCATCACCCGTGTGACCGCTGTTGCCGAGTCTCGTCCCCGCGCGCAGCCGGTGCGTGACGCCCTCCAGACGCTCGATACGAGCGGAGTCTGCACCGTGGAGGTGGAGACCGATATCGGCATTTGCGGCCGGGGACAGATCGGTTTCGGTCGGCTCGGTTCGGCGCCCGATCTGATGGCGCGAGTCGTCACCGATCTGCTTGGGCCCGAGATCGTGGGGCAGGATCCCTTCCTCGTCCGCGCGATTCGCGATCGGCTCTGGCGACTCACCGATTACCACGGCTCGACGGGACTGACGTTGATGGGTGTCTCCGGCATCGACATCGCTCTGTGGGACTTCATCGGTCGGGCCCTGGGCGCGCCG
>Ga0194132_10001395_pt1 | contig 48964 bp, 37 predicted proteins | sample TA2KigOf80mmetaG_FD_148612 | JGI IMG/M metagenome (GOLD analysis project Ga0194132, IMG submission 148612) | Freshwater microbial communities from Lake Tanganyika, Tanzania - TA2015054 Kigoma Offshore 80m | ecosystem: Environmental > Aquatic > Freshwater > Lake | place: Tanzania: Lake...
CTCAATGGAACTGCACCGAGATCAGCTTCGATACGCCGGGCTCCTCCATCGTGACGCCGTACAGGCGGTCGGCGATCTCCATGGTCTTGCGGTTGTGCGTGATGAGGATGAACTGCGTGTGCGCTTGCATCCCGCGCAGCATCTCGACGAAGCGCCCGATGTTCGCGTCATCGAGCGGGGCGTCGATCTCGTCCAGCAGACAGAAAGGGCTCGGCTTGTGCTTGAACAGTGCGAACATCAACGCGATGGCCGTTAGCGCTTTTTCGCCGCCAGAGAGCAGCTGCACGCTCTGCAACCGCTTACCCGGCGGCTGGGCGATGATCTCGATGCCGCTCTCGAGCGGATCGTTTTCGTCGAGCAGCGCCAGACCAGCCCGTCCTCCGCCGAAGAGTGTGGCAAAGGTCTCCTGGAAGTTGAGGTTGATGGCAGCGAACGCTTCCGCGAAACGCTGTCTGGTGGTGACGTCGATGCGCTTGATCGCCTCGACCGTCTGCGCGATGGAGTCCACCAGGTCCTTCCGTTGTCCGCTGAGGAACGCGTGGCGTGTCTCGAGCTCGTCGAACTGCTCGATGGCCATCATGTTCACGGGGCCGAGCCGCTCGATCTTGGCCCGCAGCGCGGCGATGGCGTCCTCGGCGCTCAGGGTGCGTTGCTGAGCCCGGATCAGGGCTTCGTCCGTCACATCACGGGGGGCTTCGCCTTCAGCCGCCTCGCCCTCTCCATCCGACAGCTCCTCGGTCTCATCCTCGCCAAGGAGGCCCTCTGTGGAGAAGGTCGGGTCGTCCTCCCAGCTTTCACCGGCCGCGCTCACCTCGGCGAGCACGTCATCGAGCGCCATCTGCACGACGTCGAGACAGCTCTGCCCCAGGTGTGCGAGCTCGGCTTCGGCGGTCGCTCGGGCGACGTCGAGCTCCGCAACGCGACTCCGTGCGGACTCCAAGGTGCCGCGCGCGGCCCGCACGTCTGCTTCGAGCGCCTCGGTACGGCCCCGCCGGTCGACGACCTCGGCATCTTCGGCCTGGAGCTCATCGCGGAGCATGCCGAGCGCGTGCACGTCGGCGTTGACCTGGGATTCGGTGGCGAGGATCGACGCACCGAGATCGCCGAGGCGTGACTCAATCGACCGCTGCTCTCCGGACAACGACGTCACGCGCGCTTCGAGCTCGACCCCAGCCTCCTCGAGACGTTGGACGTCGGCGGCGAGCGCCAGCGTCCGTTCGACGAGGGTCGCGTGTACCGCCCCCGCTTCGGCGGCACGGCGCGTCAGGTCTTGAGCGGTCTCGCGCGCCTCGAAGAGACGGCGCTGCGCGGTATTCAGCGTCGCCTCGGCGGCCCGCTGGCCCTCTTCCAGTCGAACGATGGAGGCGCGCGCCTCCTCTTGCCGCCGGTCGAGGGCGTCGCGTTCCTCGTGGAGCTGCTGGCGCTCACGGTCGAGCTGCTCCTGCTTGCGGTCGAGCCGGATCTGCTCTTCCTCACCGCGCTTGACCACGGCTTCGCAGCCGACGATGGTCTTCTCGTACCGATGCTGCTCGGCGAGGAGTGCCGTGATGGCGGCTGACGAGGCGGCGATCGCCTGGTCGAAGGTGCGGACTTCGTCCTGAAGCTGAGTCAGCGTCTCTCGGTCGTGATCCAGCCGTTCCCGCAGCTCGCGGATGGCGCGCCGCGTCTCGAGGATCCCGCGCGCCTCCTGAGGCTTGCCACCCGAGACCAAATGGGCGCCGACGAAGAGCTCACCGGTGGGCGTCGCGACACGCCCATTCAGCCGCCGGCTTGCCGCCGCCGCGGCCTCGATCGAGTCGGCAATCCAGGCGTCTCCGACGGCCTGGACGATCGCGTCCGCGAACGGTCCCGTGACGCGCATCACCGCGGCCAGTGGCGTGAGATCGGGCGCGAACGGCCGAATGTCCGCGCGGTCGTGGGGAGCGCGTGCGCCCTCGTCGGATCGAGCGATCAAAAATCCGCAGCGTCCGGTCCCCTGTTCGCGGACGACCTCGAGGCCAGCCACGGCGTGCGCCGGCTGCTCGACCACGACGTACTGCAGGACCTCGCCGAGACAGGCTTCGACCGCCCGCTCGTAGCCGGTCTCCACCTCCAGATAGTCGGCGACGGCTCCCCGCTGATTCACGCGTCCATTGGCGAGCGCCAGCAGCGTGCGCGTCGCATCCCCGTACTCGGCGCGGCCGGCCTCCATTTCCTCGAGCGAGGTCAAGCGCGCCTGGAGCGCCGCCAGCTCGTGTTCCTGCGCTCTGACCGCGCGCGCACGCCATTCTTGCTCGATGCGCGCGCTCGCCAGCTCCGATTCACGAGCCACCCGGGCGAGGCGGGTTTCTTCGAGCGCCGCCTGTGCCGCGCGAAGCTGCTCGCCCCCGCTGGTGTGCTCGCTGGTCATCCGCTCGCGCTCAATGCGCAGATCCTCGGTTTCGGTCTGGAGACGCGCAACGCCCTCGATGACCCGCTCGCGCGCCGCCGCGGCGTGCTCGAGCGAGTGGCGCAGCGCCGTCGCAGCGTTGATCGCCGAGAACACTTCGCTGCGCGCCGCTTCGACGTCGGCCTCGAGCCCCTCGATCTCCCGATGAGCGGCGGCCGCGGCAGCCGTCTCGGCGGCCAGCACGCCGGCCGCGCGATCGCGCTCGGCATCGGCGTCGTGGACCGCGGCCTGACGCCCGATGAGCGCCAGCCGCGACGGCTCCCGTCGCGACGCCAGCGATTCCAGCTCGCTCGCCACCACCGCCATCCGCATCGAGAGACTCTCGACCTGGGCCCGATCGAACGCGATCTGCTGCTGGCCGCGATTGACCTCGAGCTCGCGCGCGTGCGCGGCCTCCCGCTTGGCCGAGGCGCGTGCCTCGGCCTCGAGCAGCTCGATGCGCGTCCGTGAAAGTGTCGCGTCGGCCTCGGCGACGCCAGAGGCAGCCGCCGTCTCGCGTTCACGGGCCTCGGCCAGCCGGTTTCGCGCCGATTCGATCGACTCCGACAGCTCACGGTACTTGCGCGCGAACAACCGCTTCTCCCACCGCCGCATCTCGTCGCGGAGCTTCTTGTAGCGGCGGGTCTTGGCCGCTTGGCGCTTCAAGGCACCGCGCTGCTTCTCGAGCTCGAAGACGATGTCGTCGATGCGGGTGAGATTCTGCTGAGCAGCTTCGAGCTTCAGCTCGGCGGCCCGGCGGCGACTCCTGTACTTCGTGATGCCCGCGGCTTCTTCGATGAGCTGACGACGATCGGTCGGACGCGAGCTCAAGATGAGCCCGATCTTCCCCTGCTCGATGATCGCGTAGGCCTTGGCACCGAGCCCTGTGTCCATGAGCAGCTCGTGGACGTCCTTGAGGCGGCACACCCGGCCATCGATGAGGTACTCGCTCTCGCCGGACCGATACAACCGCCTGGTGACCTCGACCTCCCGCGCCACCGACCGAATCAGCTCGTCCGCATCGGCAAGACCGGGAGCCGCGGCATGCCCATTCGCATGTCCGTTCCCACCGATCAGGGCGTGACCGTTCAACGCCTCCCCAGGCTCGCTCGCGTGATAACCATCCGCGCCGTTCCTCTCAGCGGCGACGGTCGCCACGTCGCCAACCTCGGCCGCATGCCCATTCGTGTGGCTGTTCCTGGCTCGCCCCTCGAAGGCAGGGCCAACCAGCGTCCGCAGGACTCCGCTGAGCCGCAGGCGCACTTCCGCCGAGGCGGTCGGCTTGCGCGCGTCACTGCCGCTGAAGATCACATCCTCCATACGCTCGCCCCGCAGGCTCTTGGCGCTCTGCTCGCCCATGACCCACGTGATCGCGTCAGCAACGTTGCTCTTGCCACAGCCGTTCGGCCCGACGATGGCAGTAACTCCCTTGTCGAAGGCGAGCTCCGAGCGATCGGAGAACGATTTGAAACCATTAATCTCGAGACGTTCGAGGCGCATGAACCCACCAAGGCACCCGGACGGGCGCCGGCAATTCGACGCCGGGCACCGGTGACGGCAACCGGTGGCGGCAGCGTGTCATCTGACGTCACTCGCGGCGGGCCGAGCGGGCCCTTTGCCCGCAGCAGCCGTTTTTCGGTCGATTCTGCCGAAAAACGGTCCCTTTCGAGACCGTTCGTCAGTCTAGCAAAGCGCGAGTAATGGGGGCAACTACAAAGGGGCCCACAAGGGATTGTGGGTGCAAGACTGTGAAGGGCACGCCCGAATCTCAGTTCGCGGGGCTCGTACCGCCCTTCGTCACGCTGATGAGCTTCTCCGCCTCTCCAAAGAGGGTCAGCGCCAGTTGCGCTTGAGGGTCGACCAACACAAGGTGCCGTCGCGCTTCCTTGACGCCGAAGAGGGCGCGATCGATCTCGTACCGCACCATGGCCTTGATGAAGGTCTCGTCTTTCGTGAAGGCCGCCTCGTCGATCCGGAACCGTTCGGTCTTGAGGAACTCGCGGAAGTCCGCGAGCATCGCCTCATCGACGGCGAAGCTGGGCTTGATGGTTCGTCGGCCGGTGGAGGCCTGCGCGACACGGGTGTCGCCGTCAGCCGTGTACTTCAGGGCGTAGTTGGCAAACGCCTGGCGGAACCACAGCATCCGGCCGAACGGCGTCGGATTGAACCCTTCGGTCGGCCCGGCGATGTGACGGTCCGGCTCGATGCCTCCACCGCTGTAGACCGGACGGCCCGAATTGGTGCGCCGCAGGTCATGCGGATTGTGCGGCTTGCTCGCGTCCTGCTCTTTCGCCGCGTAGCTCAGATACTCGTCGAACGACGCGTCCCATGGTCGCTGGATCAGGCGGTCGCTCGGCGTGTAATAGTGCGCCGTGGTCAACGCGAGGCCGGCGTTGCCGGCAATCTTGTAGACCGATTGCACCAGCGCCTTCCCGAAGGTGGTCTCCCCCACCACGTAGGCGCGGTCGTGATCCTGCAGCGCCCCGCTGACGATCTCGGATGCGCTGGCGCTGTTTCTGTTCGTCAGGATCACCATAGGAATCTTGGTGAAATCCCCGTCCTCAGAGCTCCGGTAGTCCTGATCGGAGTTCGACACACGACCCCGCGTGTAAACGATCATCTTGCCGCGCGGGAGGAACTCGTTGGCCACCTTGATTGCCTGGTCGAGTGGCCCACCAGGGTTGTTGCGAATGTCGAGCAACAGCTGCTTCATCCCCTGCTTGGTGAGGTCGCGCAGGGCGGCGTTCACCTCGCGATCGGTGTTCTCACCGAAGTCGCGCATCTGGATGTAGCCGGTGGTCTGGTCGAGCATGAAGTGGGCGGGCACCGTGAGGATGTGCACCTCGTCACGCGTCACCTCGAGCGGGATGAGGTGCTCGTAGCCACGGCGCCTGATCTCGATGCGGACCTTCGTGCCTTTCTGACCGCGCAACCGCTTCATCGCCTGGTCGGTGGTCCATCCCTTGACTTCTTCACCATCGATCTTCGCAATGGCGTCGCCACGGCGGACGCCCTGCCTGTAGGCCGGCGAGCCCTCGAAGATGTCCTGCGCCACGATTTGGCCGTCGATGGCGGCGATGCTGATCCCGAGCCCGTAGTAACGCCCCTCTTGCCGCTCGCGCATCTGGGCGTACTCGCGGGGGTCGAAGAAGCTGGAGTGGGGATCGAGCGTCGAGAGCATGCCCCGGATCGCGCCGTACACGAGCCGATCGGAATCGACGTCGGACGCGTAGCTCGCCTGAATCGCGCTCAGGGCGGCCGTGAACGTCTGCTCGTGCATGCTGCGCCGTTCGTCCACGGCGAGCGCCCGACCCCCGAACAGTCCGCCGACCAGCGCAGACAGCGCGACCACGAACACAACCGCAGAAACGGAACGGACCCGCTGCATGATTCGAATGCTAGCAGACAAAGGCAGTGTCCGCAACGACTTCTGGGCACGTCGCGCCCGCCCTTCGAGCGTTCTTTGCCCCTGCCAGGCCGCGTCCTATAATGGAGGGGCATCGGTTCGCCGCCCGCCCCGCAGACAAGGCAGGAGTTCCCATGTTTGGTTCCATTGGCATGCCCGAGCTGATCATCATCTTCGTGGTCGCCCTGATCTTCTTCGGGCCCAAGAAGCTGCCGGAGCTGGGTCGTTCCCTGGGTCGAAGCCTCAACGAGTTCAAGCGCGCGTCGAACGAGCTCAAGAACACGCTCGAAGAAGAGGTCCGACTCGAGGAACAGCGAGAACACCGCGCGAAGACCGAAGAGGCCCGCCAAGAGGAGCAGCGGAAGCCCGACGCCGAAGTCCCGCCGGTCGCCACGAGTGAGCCAACGGTCTCCCGCTCGATCGACCAGAGCGCCTAGCGGGCGCGCGGTCCCGTCCGACGAGCCATGGCCCTGGTTCCCTTTCCCGGCCCGCAGTCGTCAGCCGGGCTGCAGCATCGAGCCGTCGACGAAGACGACGATGACGAGATTGGCGGTCGGATGTCGTTCCTGGAGCATCTCGAGGAGCTCCGCCGCCGCATCATCTACGCCCTGCTCGGCATCGGCATCGGCATCGCCTGCAGCTTTCTCTTCATCCAGCGGATCTACGACTTCCTGACCGGACCGGCGCTCGCGACCCTACCCGAGGGCAGCCGTCTCATCTACACGCAGCCGACCGAAGCGTTCGCGCTGTATGTGAACATCTCGCTCATCAGCGGCGCGATCTTTGCGGCGCCGTTCATCATGTACCAGGTCTGGGGATTCATCGCCCCGGGCCTGTACGCGAACGAGAAGCGATTCGTCGTGCCGTTCGTACTGTTTTCGACGCTGGGGTTCCTGGGCGGGGCGGCGTTCAATCACTACGTCGCGTACCCGTTCATCATGGTCTACTTCGCCAGCTTCAACACGCCGAACCTCTCCTACATGCCGCGACTGAGCGACGTCTTCGGGCTCTATATGAAGATGCTGCTCGGTCTGGGCGTCATCTTCCAGATGCCGACCGTGGTGTTCTTCCTGGCCAAGATGCGCGTCGTGACCGGACGCTTCCTCGCCAGTCAATTCAAGTACGCGGTGCTCCTCATCGTGATCGCGGCCGCGATCATCACACCCACCGGCGACCCGATGACGCTGATCATCTTCGCCCTGCCAATGGTCGCGCTCTACGGGATCAGCATCGTGATCGCGTTCATCGTGGCACCCAAGCGCCTGCGCGATGCGGACACGGCGGGCTAACGGGGCTCGCCCGTCTCGCCCGCTGTGAGCCTCGGGGTCGTGACCGACTCGGAGACTGGCTGCCAGCTTGGAAAACGACAGGACCGTCTTCCACAGCGACCACAGGCCCTTGAGAGACGGTCATACCATGTCAGCGAGCGGCCTGTTCTCTAGTAGGCCTTGGCGAACCACGCCTCGGCGATGGCTGGCTGATCGCAGCAGATGCACGCCCCCATGGCCGACGGCGCGTCGAGCGGCATGTTGCGAATCGTCGCCTGGGTCTCGGCTTTGATCGTGGCCTCGCAGGTGGCCGATCCGCACCAAGGCGCGATCACGAAGCCCGGCCGCCCGTTCATCAGGTTGTCGAACTCGGCGCGCGTCGACACGCGCGCCGTTCGCTCCTCACGGAACGCGCGCGCCCGGTCGAGCAAGCGCCGCTGAATCTCGTCCAGCAAGGCAGTCACTCTCGCGGCCACGCCGTCGAGCGGGACGGTCAGCTTCTCGCGCGTGTCACGGCAGGCGACCAGCACCTGCGCCTTCTCGATGTCCTTGGGCCCGATCTCGAGTCTGACGGGAACGCCACGCAGCTCCCACTCCGAGAACTTCCACCCTGGCCGCTCCTCCCGCTCGTCCAGCACGACGCGGACGCCAGCGTCGACGAGGGTCTGCTTGACGGCCAGGGCATGCGGCAACACCGTCTCGCGCCAGTTCTCCCGCCCAATCGGGACGACGACGACCTGGAAGGGCGCGATGCGCGGCGGGAGAATGAGGCCGCTGTCGTCGCCGTGCGTCATGATGACCCCGCCGATGAGCCTGGTCGACACACCCCACGACGTGCCCCATACGTATTGGAGCGACTTGTCGCGCGCCTGGAACGTGATGTTGAACGCCTTGGCGAAGTTCTGTCCCAGGTTGTGAGAGGTGCCGGCCTGGAGCGCCCGCCCGTCGCCCATGAGCGCCTCGATCGAGTAGGTGCGCAGCGCGCCGGCGAATTTCTCGCTCTCGCTCTTCAAGCCCTTGACGACCGGCATCGCCAGGACCGATTCGGCGAGGCTGGCGTAAAGGTCGAGGATCATGCGGGTCTCGGCCTCGGCCTCCTCCGCGGTTTCGTGGGCGGTGTGGCCCTCCTGCCACAGGAACTCCGTGGTCCGCAGGAACGGACGGGTGACCTTCTCCCACCGGACGACGTTGGCCCACTGGTTCAGCAAGAGGGGGAGATCCCGCCACGACTGGATCCACTTCGCGTACATCGTCCCGACGATGGCTTCGGAGGTCGGACGGACGACGAGCTTCTCCTCGAGCTCCTCGCCGCCGCCGTGCGTGACATAGGCGACCTGCGGGGCGAAGCCCTCGACGTGCTCCGCCTCCTGATGGAGGAGGCTCTCAGGGATGAAGAGTGGGAAGTACGCGTTGACGTGCCCCGTGCGCTTGAACTCGCGATCGAAGGCCTGCTGGATGAGCTCCCAGATCGCGTACCCGTACGGCCGAATGACCATGCACCCTTTGACGGGCGAGTAGTCCGCCAGCTCGGCGCGCCGCACGACATCGAGATACCAGCGGGAGAAGTCCTCGGACCGTGGTGTGATCTCGGTGACGAATGCGCCGGGCTTCTGATCCTGGGGCTTCTGCTTCTGCTGGGCCTTCGAATCGCTCAACGGAATCGGTCCTTCCTCGACGCGCCGCGAATTCGAGCACGTACGAGCCCACACGGGCTCAAGCCTGCTCGTCGACGATGACGTCGGTCATGTGGACCCGCCAGTGTAGATCGTCCCGCGTCCTGAAGTCTTCGCGGAAGTGGCCGCCGCGGCTTTCCTCGCGACGCAGCGATGCGCGGGCGATGAGACGCGCAACCGCCAGCAGGTTCAACCGCTGCCAGTCCTCGGCGTCGAAGAGCGACGTGGGCCCGCCGGCGAGCCGTTCGATCGCGTAGGCGCGGTCCAGCCCGGTCACGGCGTCCAGGAGGCCCTCGGCCGTCCGATAGATACCGACCGATCGCCACATGAGATCGCGCACCGCGGCGACCGTCAGTGGGCCCTCCGCCCCGAGAGGAGCCTCCGCCGAGGACCGCCAGAGGCCCGCGGCGCGCCGGTCGGGCTTCGCGCTGGCGCCTCGGGGCGACTGGACCATCGCCTCGGCGACGCGGGCGCCGAAGACCAGGCCCTCGAGCAGCGAGTTGCTTGCCAGGCGGTTCGCGCCGTGGACGCCGGTGCAGGCGACTTCGCCTGCCGCGAAGAGGCCCGGCAACGACGTGCGACCCCATTCGTCGGTGTCCACTCCCCCCATGAGGTAATGCGCAGCCGGACCGACTGGAATGGGCTCTGACGTCAAGTCGAGGCCCGCATGACGACAGGCTTCGGCAATCGTCGGAAACCGCCGCCGCACGTGCGCCGGGTCGAGATGCGCCAGCGTGAGGAACACCGGCGCCCGTGAGCGCTCGATCTCGGCCATGATGCCGCGCGCGACGACGTCGCGCGGCGCCAGATCGCCGCTCGGATGCCAGCGGGTCATGAACGCTTCGCCCTTGGCGTTCACGAGCCGCGCGCCCTCGCCGCGCAGCGCCTCGGACAGCAGGAAGCGAGGCGCCCCGAATTTGTTCAGCGCTGTGGGATGGAACTGGACGAACTCCAGGTCGGCCACGCGGGCGCCTGCATGATACGCGAGCGCCACGCCGTCACCGGTGGCCACGCCAGGATTGGTCGTCTCGCGGAAGACCTGACCGGCGCCGCCCGTGGCGAGCAGCGTCGCCTTCGCGGTCACCTCGGTCGAGCGCCCGTCACTGTCGAAGACGCGCGCCCCTCGTACGACACCGTCCTGCTGAACGAGGTTCACCACGAGCACGTGTACGAGTGTCTCAATCGAGGGCTGCTCGATGACCCGTTGCCAAAGCGCCCGGCCAATCTCGCGGCCCGTGGCATCTCCCGCATGCAGCACCCGGCGGACGCTGTGCGCGGCCTCGAGACCGAACGCCAGGCGGCCGGACGGCTCTCGATCGAACTGCACCCCCCACTCCAGAAGCTGCTCGACGTATCGGGGGCCGTCGGTCACAAGGGCGGTCACCGCCGCCTCGTCACACAGTCCGTCCCCGGCCTCCAGGGTGTCGCGCAGGTGCAGTTCCGGCGAGTCGTCTGGGCCCAGTGCAGCAGCAATCCCACCCTGCGCATATCGAGTGTTGCTCTCGGACGCAGACGCTTTCGTGAGCACGAGCACGCGGCCCTGGGGCGCGAGCGACAGCGCGGCACGGAGTCCGGCAATTCCACCGCCGACAATGAGAAAGTCTGTCTCCGTGTTCATGGTGAAGTCGGATGGCCTTCCTGGGCCGACAACGTCGCCCTGACGACAACCAACAACGATGGGTGCCACCGGCGCGGCGCTGAGGCCCAAGCCCGTCGGATGGGGCCAGGAGGCGGCGCAGTCGAGTGCTATCCTATGCGCAAACCCGACTGCCGAATCGTGCCGAGCGCCCGTCCTCCCGTCGCGCCCATGCCAGACCGCCAGGAACCCGTGCGTCTTGCCGTCGACACGCCGTCGCGTCGCTACGCCGTTGTCCTCGCCGATGGGCTGCTCGCTCGCTTGCCGAAGCTCCTCGATGAGGCCAACGTCCCGCCGCGCCGGGTCGTCGTCTCGAATCCGCTCGTGTGGCGTCTGCACGGATCACGGCTCGCCACGCTGGACCTCGGTGAGCCGATTCTCATTCCGGACGGCGAGCGCTTCAAGCACGTGGCGACCGTCTCGCGCATCTACGATGGCCTGGTCCGGGCGAGCGCCGATCGGGCGACGGCCGTCTTGACGTTCGGCGGAGGCGTGGTCGGCGACGTCGGCGGTTTTGCCGCGGCGTCGTTTCTTCGAGGCCTGCCGCTCGTGCATGTGCCGACAACGCTGCTGGCGCAGGTCGATAGCGCCATTGGCGGCAAGGTCGGGGTCAACCATCCGCTCGGAAAGAATCTCATCGGTGCCTTTTATCAACCGCATCTGGTCGCCATCGACACGGCCGTCCTGGCAACGCTCCCGCGGCGAGAGTTCCGAGCCGGGCTCTACGAAGTGATCAAGTACGGCATGATCGCCAGCCGTGCGCTCTTCGAGCGCGTGGCGAGCCAGCGGACGGCGATCTTCGCCAGGACCCCCGATGCACTGACGCCCATCATCAGCGAGTCGTGTCGGATCAAGGCCGAGGTGGTCGCCTCGGACGAACGGGAATCGGGTCTGCGGCGCATGCTCAACTTCGGGCACACGGCCGGGCACGGGCTCGAGGCCGTGACACGCTATCGGCGATTCCGCCACGGTGAGGCGGTCGCGTACGGCATGCAGGTGGCGGCCGAGCTCGCCTGTCACCGAGGTGTGCTGGCAGCAGCCGACCGTCAGGCCCTGACCGATCTCATCAACGCGCTGGGACCGCTCCCCCCCATCGGCGACGTGACGGTCGCACAGATGATGGAGGCCATGACTCACGACAAGAAGATCGTCGAGGGCCGCCTTCACTTCGTCCTGCCGACCGCCATCGGCGCGACCGCGATCGTCGATGATGTGACGGAGAAAGAAATGAAGCAGGCGCTGAAGCGCGTCGGGTTCAGACGGTAGAGCCGTCCAGCTGCACGGTTCTGAGCACGAATTCACGCTGCGACCAGCTGCCAACTCACCTCACTGGGTCCGTGGGGCCACACAGTGGCCGCCGGCAAGAGCCGATACTCTGAAACAGCACCGCTCGGGATGCCCTTCGCAGCAGACCAGCCACACGAGGAAACGGCGCGAGGGGCCGGGGCCGCCCATTTGCACGCGGCACCGGGTCCCCTTCGAGTCGCCTCGGCGACGTCCCGGCCTCTCGACGCGTGGCCCTGGGCCCGGACGAGTGTCCTTGCCGCGATTCTGGTCGCCCTGGGCCTCGCGGCGCCGCGCGGAACGCCCTCGCCGCATCCATCCGATGCGACCCTGAGTCGATGCGAGCTCGACCCTCCGCGCGAGGCCCCCGCGCTCGACGCGTGTCTGGCGCTCCTCCCACGCGACGTGGAGCTCATGCTGGACCTCGGCGCACTCTACGAAGCCGGCGGCCAAGTCGACAAGGCTGAAGCACTCTACCGCCAGGCGATCGCGATCGACCCGAAGGACGGCGACGTGCGCGTGCGCCTGGCACGCGTGCGGCTCACCCGCGGGGACCTCGCGTCCGCCACGAGGGAGGCGGAGGTTTCCTTGCGTCTCCAGCCCAATAACGCGCGCGCGCGCGCGTTGCTCGAACGGACACGCCAGCGAGAGACGCCATGACGCGACAGGCGACGATCACGGTCATCTCCCGTGCGGCGACAACGGCGTTCTTTCTGCTGACGTCGGCGTACTGCATCCTGAGCTACAACACGTTCGCGTACGTGCAGTTCATTCAGCCGCAGGTCCTCGCGTGGCCGAGTGATTTCGTCGCGCTACATCACGTCTTCTTCCTGCTGGCCTGGTTGCTGTGCGCGCTCACGCTCATCCCCTTCCTTCGTCGGCCAAGTTTTTCGTGGGCAGCAGCCGGCTATCTCGCGGTGGCCGCGCTCGTGGGTGGATGGCTGTTCGTCGATCCGCTCCTCGCCACGATCGACAACAGCCGGCGCAGCCTCGTCGCTGGGCTGGTGACGCTCATCTTCCCGTTCGCTCTGGCGCTGGTCGATCACCACACCGCCAGTCCGCCCGAGTTGACGCGTCTGAGCGAAATGAGATTCCTGCGTGCGTGCGGCTGGACGGCCGTGACTGCATGGGCGACGTACGCCACTGCGGCCCTCCTGCGCTCGCAGCTGGGCCGCGCGAGCGATTTCTCGGCCGGCGCCTGGATCATCGGGATGACCGCGTCGGCGCTCGTACACGCGATGGTCTTCGCCGCCCTCTTCCTCGTCATCGTGTTGTCGATGCAGGTCCTCCGTGCGTGCGGCGGCGGACCACGCGCCGAGTATCGCCTGGTCGTGGGCGTGGCGGCCTCTTCGCTGGCGCTCGTCATCTACTTCGTTGCCTTCGGCGCGATCGGCTTCACCGAGGCGAGCGCAGGTCTTGCGGCGCTCTGCCTGGGCGTGACGCTGGCCCTTGCGTGGTCTGGAACCGCGCGGCGGGTCGTGAGTGATCACGGGGGGACGCTCGACGCCCTCGACGTGTTCCTCGCGCCGATGCACGCCCCGAAGACGTCGTGGGGGTATGGGCTGCTTGTCGGGCTCCCGGCAGCGCCGCTGGCGCTGGCCGCACTGGTCGAGCAGCTCGACTGGGACTTTCTGCTTCAGAAGCTGGGCGTCCTCATCGTCTGGCTCCTGGCCTTCGCCATCATCTATGCCGGTCGGAGTCGGCGCCAGCAGCGCCTGCGTTCCCCGTCGACGGCCTGGGTGCTTGGGGCGCCCGCGACGGTTCTGACCATCTTCGTCCTGGTGTCCGGGAGCGGTCGGGCCGCGACGGCGTGGGTGGGCGATGCCCGACTCAGCCCGACGGTCGTGCTCGATCGCTACGCGTCGGTCGATCCGGCGTTTCGCCTCATTCGCACGACGGCGCGGGCCAACTTCGGGGAGGCCGCCGCCTTCTACGGATTCCTCCGGGCCCACTCGACGATCAGTCACGTGCAGGTCGATCCCGTCGAGATCGACTTCGTTCGACCGCTCGGGCCGCCACCCGGCCGTCGACCACATCTCTTCCTCTTCGTCATCGACAGCCTGCGACGCGATTACCTTTCTCCCTACAACGACAGCGTCACGTTCACGCCTGCCACCGCCGAGTTCGCGCGTGACAGTTTCGTGTTCGACCGCGCCTTCACCCGGTACGGGGCGACGGGCCTTTCCCTGCCGTCGATCTGGGTGGGTGGCATGACGCTGCACATGCAGTACATCCGGCCGTTCACGCCGATGAACACGCTGCTGAAGCTCCTCGAGGCGGGCGGGTACCGTCAGTACATGAGCGTGGACGGCATCGTCGATCGGCTGAACGGAGAACCGTCACCGCTGCTCGTCGAGCTCGACAAGGGCCGTCCCGTGAAGCAGTACGACTTCTGCCTCACGCTCGCAGAGCTCGGCGACAAGCTGGGCAGCCACACCGACGAACGTCCGGTGTTCGGTTACTCGTTGCCCCAGAACGTGCACATCGCCAACGCCTTCGAGACCCCGGTCCCCGACGGCGAGAGCTACCCTGGCTTCGTCGACAACGTCGCGGCACAGGTTCGGCGGATCGATGGGTGCTTCGGGGCATTCGTCGATCGGCTGAAGACACTCGGACTCTACGACGACAGCGTCATCGTGCTCACATCCGATCACGGCGATTCACTCGGCGAAGAGGGGCGCTTCGGCCATGCCTATACCGTCTTCCCCGAGGTGATGCGTGTGCCTCTCATCATCCACTTGCCGACGTGGCTCGCCGACCGAGTGACGACCGACCTTACCCGCGTGTCGTTCACGGCCGACATCACTCCGACCTTCTACGCGCTACTTGGCTACGAGCCGCTGGATCGAGGGCCCCTCTACGGCGTACCGCTCTTCGAGGCGGCTGGGACGGCCATGCCCGAGCATCGACGCCGGCGCGATCCGTTCCTGATGTCGTCCAGTTATGGGGCGGTCTACGGCATGCTTCGGCACAACGGCCGGTCGCTCTATATCGCGGATGCCGTCGCTGGACGCGATTACGCCTACGATCTCAGCGAGCATCCGTTCGGCAGGCGGATGGAAATCACCGAGGGCATGCGAGATCTCAATTGGCGGCTGATTCGCGAGCAAGTCGCGCAGATCGCGGCGCAGTATCGATTTCAGCCTGCGCAGCACTAGTCGGGGCTCCGCCCCGGACTCCGGCTCGGTCGCTCGCGACCCCACGCCCCGCCCCGTTCCTGCAGGGCGCGCCGGCGCTATGCGCAACGAGTGCAACGTCTGTCGGCGCGGGCCGCATCACGCTCTGAACTGGACGAGGAACTGAATTCTGACTCGTGAGTCTCGAGCCGACACTCCCCGGACCTCACAACCCGGAAGTCAGTCTATGGTGCACGGATCCAGGGTCAGCTCTCGAGGCCGTGCTCGCGAACCTTCAGCATGAACAGCTTGAGATTCATCTGGAGGGTTTCCGCGGCCTTTCCCTTGTTCCCACCAGCGTCCTTGAGGGCTGTCATGAGCTTGCGACGCTCGACCTCGACCAGCACGCGCTTCGACGCCTCGGTCATCGTGCCTGAAAGGTCGATGTGCTCCCATGGACCGGGAGCGACGGCATCGCTGCTTGGCGGCTCGCGAAACGACAAGTGCAGGTGGTGCCCGTGGATCGTATCGCCTTCGGTGAGGATGACGGCGCGCTCGATGCAGTTCTGCAGCTCGCGCACGTTCCCCGGCCAGGGATACCGGCGCAGCTCGTCGAGTGCCGTGGGCGAGAATTGGAGCGGCTTCTTCTTCAGCTCGCGGCAGTACCGATCGACGAAGTACTTCGCGAGCATGGGGATGTCGTCGACCCGCTCGCGAAGCGGGGGAACGGTAATCGGAAAGACCGACAGACGGAAATAGAGATCTTCACGATACTGCCGTGCCGCGACCGCCGCCTTCAAGTTGCGATTGGTCGCCGCCACCACGCGGACGTCGACCTGAATGACCGCCGTGCCACCCACCCGCTCGAATCGCTTCTCTTCGAGCGAGCGAAGGATCTTGGCCTGGAGCGTCAACGGGAGATCGCCAATCTCGTCGAGAAACAGGGTGCCGCGATGGGCCAGCTCGAACCGCCCAGGCTTGCGAGCGGCCGCACCGGTAAACGCGCCCTTCTCGTGCCCGAAGAGCTCCGTCTCGAGCAGCGTCTCGGGAATCGCTGCGCAGTTGATCGCCACGAATGGACCGTCTGCGCGCGGGCTGAGCGCATGCAGCGCTCGCGCAAAGAGCTCCTTGCCAGTGCCGCTCTCGCCTTCGATGAGTACCGTGGCATCGGTCGCCGCGGCCCGATGCAGCGACATCGTGAGGTGCTTGAGCTTCGGGTCTTCTCCCACGATGCACGGAGCCCCGCGGCGCGCGGCCAGCTCTTCCTTGAGGAGGAGGTTCTCGGTCGCGAGCCGGCGCTGCGCCACCGCTCGTTCGACCATGAGCAACAGGTGATCGGGATCGACCGGCTTGGCCAGAAAGTCGAGCGCGCCCTCTTTCATCGCCGAGACGGCGTCCTGAATGCTGCCGTACGCCGTCATCACGATGACCGGCAGCTCGGGGTCGTGTTCCTTGGCTGCGCGGAGCACGCCGAATCCATCGCCTTCGGGGAGCCGCAGATCGGAGAGCACGACGCCGGGACGCGCGCTTCGAAGGGCCTGCACGGCCTCCGGTTCGTCGCGCGCCTCGACAACGGTGTGCCCTTGTGCTTCGAGCGCATGGCGGAGCATGGCTCGCAGCGAGTCCTTGTCTTCGACGAGGAGGACCGGGGGCGCCGGCGGGCGGGACACGGCCGATGAACCCAGGACGACCGGCCTTCTCAGCGGAGCCAGCCCGGGGGCACGCCCGCGCGACGCGCTTCCTCTTCGAGGTCGGTGATTGCCTTGGTGCCGTCCACGATGGCCTTCTTCAACCGATTGAGCTCCTCGATCGACTTCTGGCGCTCGTTCCCGATGGCGGTCCGCTGCGCCGGATCGTCGCGGTTCACGAAATCGGTCGTGAGCGAGTTGATACGGGTCTGGAGCGCCTCGGCGAACGTCTTGTCACGATCGAGCTGCGTCTGCAGCTGGATCAAGCGGTCGCGCCAGTACTTCTGATCCTTTTGGGCCGTCTGCCCCTGATCCTTGGTGCCCTCGGTGGGCTTCTTGTCGGCCTGCCCCGGCGCACCTGTTTCGGGCCGGGCCGCACCAGCGTCGGGCGCGGGGGGCGACACGGCCGTCGTAGGCGGCACCGACTGCAGATCGCGATTCGTGATCGTACGGCCGCCGGCCTTGACGGTCTTGCGACGATCCTCCTCCCGCCTGGCGACGTCAGCCAGAGACTGGGCAGCGAGGGGCAAAACCGGGGAACCGACCAGATAGGCGCTGAGAGCGAGGGCAATCGTCCGAGGCATGGTGGTCGCCTTTTCTATCGGCTTGAATGCGATGTTACCTAAGGCCCCTAGCAACCGCCTGCTTGAAACGTCTGCTGCATTCGCCGGGCCGGGGTATTCGGTCTCCCCTACTCCAACGAGTTGCGACACACGTGTTCGGGCCTCAGGGTCTGGTGGGGTGGCTCCTCCCCCAAAATATTGACCGATATTCCCGCTCGTCGCACCTGGCGAGACCGGGCGCCAGCCCCGCGCGGTGTCCCGCGGGCGTTCGACCACGGGCTGCTCGGTGGCGTTTGAGCCGCGCCCATCCTGGGGAAACCCGTCAGCTTGCGCAGGATCGCCGAGCACTGCGCGGCGCCACCCATTTCACGAGACGGTTCTCCACCCCAGGATACGGACCGCCGGCCCGGCGGGCGAGCCACGCATGACCCGCGCCACAGTGAGCTCGACGGCACGCCGGGCCCCGCCGGGGCCGAACGCTTCGGCGCGGACGAGCACGATCCCGTGCCCGGGGTCGGTCACCCCCGCTGCGTCCCGGAGTGGATTCCCGTCTGTTTCAGCCGGGTCGTCGCCGACCAGCACGACCGCGTACGAGCGGGACTCTACGCCGCTCGGCAACAGCAGAGCGAGCGGCGCATAGGCGTACAGCTGCCAGCGCGGGTTGTTTGCCCCCCACGGACGGGCGGCGGTGACGGCGTCGAGCTCGGCGTCCGAGCAGATGACAGCGTGGCCGCAATTTACGAGGTTGCGCACCTCGTCGAGCACGAGCTGGACGCCGTAACCCGGCGACCGCGGACCGGACGGCAGGCCGTCGACAAACCGGGACCGCACCGCACCCGAAAGCACGAGGCTCCAATCCGGCTCGGCAATCAGATCGAGCAACGCCCGTTCGGCAGCTGCGTCTGCCGCATGGCGAGCTTCGAGGCCTGTTCGAAAGAAGAACGCGATGCGCGACTCGGTTGACGAAGAGAGCAACACGGCCGCCCCGAGCGTCGACACGACCAGCAGGAGCGCCATGACGGTCAGAAGCGCCATGCCGCGCTCGAGTCTCGAGCCATGACTCACGTCGCACCCTTCGCAAGGCACTCGCACACAGCCCGTCAACGTGCCAGTGCCAGGTTACGCGGCGTTACGCGAACTCGAGCCTCGATGTCGGGAGCGTAGCGATCAGCCCTTTGCCCCGTGCCCCCGTACGAGAACAGGAGCCCGGCTGGCCCGCGTAACGAGTCGAGCGCGGCCTGCACACGAATGGTGACCTCCACGCTGCGGATGCGTAATAAGTCGGCGTCATACCGGGTGGGCGCCAGATCGTCCGGGCAGAAAGGCCCGTCGTGAAGCTGCGACAGCGGCAGCGGCACGAGCGCACCGGCACCGGGCCCGAGCGACGACAGACGCGGCGACGCCAGCGGTGCGCCGGTGGCGATGAACACGCAGTTCGTCACGGGCAACGCCGGGGAGGTGGCGGGATCCGCCGGGGGCGGTGGACCGTAGGTTGTCCACGGTCCTTCCGGATCTGACAGCGGCTTCACCATGCGAGGCGGCTCGGACTCGCCGAAGTACTCGAAGGTGAGACCGACGATGTAATCCACGACCGGGACGTCTGGGTGGAACCCGCCCGCGTAGCGCACAAGCTGCGGAGGCCGCGTCCCCCGTGCCTCCCTCGCGTAGTACGTGCGGCTCTCGATCTGAAAGAGGGCGCTTCCCACCGGATACACCTTGGGCCAATCGGGAAGCGTATGCCGGACGACGAGATGCGGCGGCGCCACGCTCACGATCGTGAAGGTATCGAAGGCACCGGACCCGTCGTGCACGAGGACGTCCATGTCCTGCGCGAAGCCGCACACCGGATGGCCCACCGCACATCCGGGGCCGAGCCGGACAGCAATCGTGCCGTCGGCGGCCGCGACCGGCTGGTCGACGGCGGCGAGCGGGGCACCTGGAGGCACCTCGAGGAGCGTGACACGATCCGACCGCGCTGTCCCCGGCGAATCGGCGTCGCGCGATCCCAGCCGCATGGGCCAGACCGGCGGCAGCGCAGCAACTAGGGGTCCCCAGGACCCAGCCACCCCTGATCTGGGCGCGACCGACGCCACTACGCCTCCGTGCGACGCACCCGCGCCGACGCCGACGAGATCGTCGTACACGGCATCGTGGGCGGCGCGGAGCCGCTGTTGCATGTCGGCCACCTCCGACTGGGTCGTGAAGAGCCCCTGAGCCGGCTCGAGCGCGGCGAGCACGAGCCCGAGCAGCGCGGCAACCAAACCCGCCGTCACCGCGACCTCGATCAACGTGAATCCCTCCGCTCGTCCCATCATCTCCAAGCCTTTCGAAACCTCACGCTCACCATGCGCCCCTCACCGGCGGCAGCCCGGTCGCTCCCCGCCGGGTCTCCAGTCCGCACGACACGCACCTCAACGACCAGGGCGTCGAGCGGGTTCTCGAGAAGCGGCGTGATCCGCCAGCGTCTGACATAGGCAGCGTCAGCAGGTGGATGCGAGCCTCCACCAAGCGATCGGCCGGCCGCATCGAGGAAGTCACAGTAACCGGCGGCATTGCGAGAGAGCGCATCAACCGGTGAGGGGGTGAGTCCCACACCGCCCGCTCGCTCCGGGGAGACGGTGAGGTCGGTGGTCGTATCGGTCATCCGAGTGCCCGCCGCATCGAACGTCCACGTCAGTGACCGAATGCGGTCGATCTGCGCCGCGGCAAGAATGGAGGTGAACGCGGCCGAACGGGCGAGCGCGTTCGCCCGTGTCGCGAAGGCAAAGCTGTGTACGAGACCGAGGACGACGCCGGCGAGGAGGCCAAAGGCGACCAGCGTCTCGATCAGGGAAAACCCGCGCTCCGCAGCCATCGACCACTTCGCCATCGCTGCCGGCTCCTGCAACGGGCGCGCCTTGATCGGTCGACCGCACCAGCCCGCAAAAACAGGCGTTGTGGGACGAAGAGTACGTAAACCCTGGTCGCGATGGTGGCTGTTTCTGCGGCGTCGGGACTGAGACAGGATTGCAGAAGTTGTGCGGGCAGCCCGAGGCGCATGTCGTACATCGAAGGCCGAGGCCTCAAGGCCGGACCAAGGCCCAGGAACGGATCAACACCGAAGGTCTAAGAGCGAAGGACGACGTCCGACATCGAAGCCGAAAATACTCTAGGCGACGAGAGGAAGCGTCACCTGCAGGCTGGCGCCGCCGAGTTCCGACTGCCCAACGGCGATGCGCCCGTTGTGGAACACGATGATCTTCTGGACGAGCGCGAGACCCAGCCCCGTGCCCTGGCGTTTCGATGTGTAGAACGGCTGGAACACGCGCTCCCGCGCCTGGAGCGGGATGCCCGGCCCATTGTCCTCGACCGTCAGCCGCACGACCCCATGCGGGCGATCGACCTCGGAGCGAATCACGACCATGGGCGTCACAGCCGCCGCCGCACAGGCTTCGACCGCATTCCGCAGTAGATTGCTGAACGCCTGACGAAGGAGTACTTCGTCTCCTTCCACGGCCTCGAACGTTCCCTTGATCACGACCTCGCCACCCGAGGCGCGCGCCTCCGCCCGGAGCTCCTCGGCCGCACGCCCGCAGACGGCCTCGAGATCAACGCGTCCCAGTGTGAGGTGCGCGGGACGCGCGAAGTTCAGGAAGTTGGTCACGACGGCACTGAGCGAGTCGGTTTCCGCACGAATCCCCAGCACATAGGGCCGATACGTTTCGGGGAGCGCCGCGACGTCGATGAGCTTGCTGTAGCCGTGGATCGTCGCCAGGCCATTGCGGAACTCGTGGGCGATGCCGGCCGTCAGCTCCCCGACGGTCGCCAGACTCTCCTTCAGGCGCAGCTGTTCCTCGAGATCCTTGACGGCCGTGAGGTCGGTGAACAGGCAGATGGCGCCGTGCAGCTCCCCACTCGCGCCGAGCATCGGAGATACGGTGACACCGATGTGCGACGCGCCCTCGCGCGGTTCTGGCAATTCCACGGTTCGTCGGACGATCGCGCCTCGCGTGGCCAGACACTCGTCGATGACGCTCGAGAGGACCGGCTGGCTCAGCAGCCGCTCGTAGCTGTCAAGGGGAGCCAAGTCCGGGACACGCAGCATCCGGCGGCCGGCAGGGTTCAGAATCCGCACTTCACCGTTCAGCCCGACAACGAGCAGACCGGCCGTCAGGCTCGCGATGATCTCGCTGCTCATCCGCTCGCTTGCTTCGGCGCGAGCCGCTGTCGCTCGCTCTTGGGCCTTGAGCTTGGCTACGGCCTCCTGAAGGGCGGCCGAAAGCATCGCGGTGTCAGCGGCGGGACGTTGGCGTCGCGCCTCGCGCGTCGCGGACAGGAAGCGCAGCAGCGCAAAGGCCACCATCGCCGACAGCACCCCCACGAGCGCCGTCACCCCGAGCAAGGCATAGCCGTTTGGTGTGAGTCGCATGGTCGCTGGGCTGGGCGCTACCTGTCGGGCACGCCGTAGACGCGCGCCACCTGATCCACGTGGCGACGAATCGTGAACTGCGCGACGGCGCGCTCATCGGCCGACGGGCGTCTCTCGGTCCATGCGCCACCGCTGGCGCGCTCGTACAGATAGTCGACGTCCTTGACCGCGTCAGCGATGTAGAGGCGGCGGCCGTTTCGGCTCACCGTCGCATAGACCGCCCCGTAGCTGGCGGCGATGACGTGCGGATCGCGACGCCGGCCGCGCCGCTGCGCCGCGCTCTCGCCGATGAGCGGACGTCCCACCACGGCGCTCGACGGAGACCACCGGTAGCCCAGCATGGCGTAGAGCGTCGGCGTGATGTCGGTCGTGAACGCGATCGCGTCCGGATCGACGTCCACGGCCCGGCGGAGACTGGCGGGGAGATGCACGATGAGCGGCACCTGGACGACAGGCGGAAACAGATGATAGCTGTGGCCGCGCTGCCCGTCCTCGCCGAGCATCTCACCGTGGTCCGACGTCAAGACGATGATGCTCTGATCGTACAGCCCCAGTCGTCGCAGCGTGTCGAGGAACCGGCCGAAACAGGTGTCGATCGCCTGGACCTTGCCGGCATACGGCGCAAAGAAGCCGGTGTAGTCGCCCGCAGGCGTCGACCACCGACTCATGCGCGACATATGGACATCCTGCGGCAGCGCGTACGCGAACACCGGAACGTCGGGGTCCGAGCTCGCCAGCCGCGTCTCGAGCTCGGACAACGTCCCACAGAGCGCGAGGTCCATCGTCTCGGTGCCCTCGTCGAGCTCGGTTACCGACCCTGATCTGACGAGCAGCGGTTCCATGACGGAGTCGAGCGACAGGAAGCGTCGATACCCGTTCACCTCGAGAAGTCGTTCCAAGGCGTTCATCGGCTGGAACGGCATGACGTACTGCTTGTGGGGCAGGGCCGCCCCCGCCCAGATTGCGGGCACCGACAGTCCGGTGCCTCCGTACCTTGTGAACGCGTTGGTGAAGACAACGCTGTCGGCCGCAAACGTCTCGAGATGCGGCGTGAACCAGGCGCGCTCGTTGTACGGCTTCAAGTAGTCGGGTCGAAGGCTGTCGATGACGAACAGGAAAATCGGGGGACGCCGTTCCACCTGGGTCAGCGAGTCGACCAGATCGACCGCGACCGGCCGGAGCGTGAGGTCGTTCAAGCCAGTATGAGCCCGAAGGTATCTGCTGAAGGCCGAGGTGCGAGCGGGGCGGCGCACGAACTGATCGACCGCTCGAAACGAGGGATCGTAGACAGCATAGCGTGCCAAACGACGGGCATGGTCCGGCCCGGGCTGCAGGGAGAGACTGGCGACCAGTGGTAAGGCGCAGAGCGCGCCGAGGGTGACCAGGCTGATCTCAGGAGCAGTGTCCGTCCGCCGGTACACCCACCCCAAAGCGACGATCCACATGGCGAGGACCCCGGTCTCGAGGACCACATCGTCCCAATCAGCCACGGCAGCGAGCGCGGCAAGCGACGAGGCCACCACGACGAAGGCCGCGGCGCTCGAGATCTTCTGCCAGAAAGGACCGAACGCGCGCCCAGGCGTGCCCAGGTACACGTCCAACGCCCGCCGCGGCCAACCGGAGGTTCTCGAGCACGCGAGGCCGACCCCCGACCAGGCACCCACGATCGCGAGCGCCAAAACGAAGCCAGCGAGGGCCAGAGCCTGCGCGGACAGGCCGAGCGCCTTGCCGAGAAGGCGGCTGACGAACCAAGTCAATCCAAGCGTCCACGCGCCGGACGTCAAGAGATACTCACGCCGTGGGCGCCCATGGCCCACGCGCGTGATGAGCACGACGGCGAGGAACACGGCGGCCGAGAGCGTCGCGTGCGAACAGAAGCTCCAGAGTACCGACTGGGCCACGACGGCCGGCGTCAACTCCGGCTCGAACGCCGCTTGCAGACGCAGCAGCGCGACGATCGCATAGCAGAGCGCAATCACGCCACAGGTCAACGCCGTGGCTCGCAGCATATGGCTCTCGAACGCCGAAGATGCCACGAGGGCGGTCTGCACGTCCGCGCCCTTCCAATAGCGGCACGCGCGCAGATGGTCGAGCGTCGCCAACCCCACCACCGGCAGGCACGCGAGCACGCCCAGGGCAAGGCTGTGCCAGGAGTCCGCGAGACCAGGCAGAACAGGGCGAAGAGACGAGACCATCGCCCAGACGCTTCCGACAACGACCAGCCCCGCTACGAGGAGGCGTGCCGTTGGTCCGAGCGCCCGCTCCGCCCAGACGTGCGCCGTCAGTCCTGCCAGCCACAGCCATGACAACAAGCCGTGCCATTCAGCAAAGGCGCCAATCCAGGGCAGCACCTTTGGCTGCAGAAAATGCAGGGACGCGAAGGTGCTGGACGCGGTGATGGCGTAGAGGCTCGTCAACAGGCTGAAGAGCACGAGCGCGATGCGGGCGCCGATCCAGGTCGCGCCGCCGGGTCTCATCGGTCCGTCTCGTCGACCGAGGGCATCGACCGCGCCTCCAGCTCGCGTAGCTTGCCGGCCACCCATAGATCCCGCGGCTCGAGTGCCACGGCGCGTTGATAGGTGTCACGTGCCTCGCCGATCTGGCCCACGCGCTCGAGCGCGCCGGCCAGATCCGTCAACCTGTCGGGCTCGTTGGGTTCCAGGTCTGCGCAGCGTCGAAAACGGTCCAGGGCCTGGTCGCTCTCGCCTCGCTGCTCATACGCTAAACCTACGTCCGGACAGGCCTCCACTGGTGTCTCCGACCGCCGCATGTACTCGTCCCACGCGGCGCTCTCCGCCTCGAGATGGGCGCTCGCACGGTGGATAGTCGCCAAGAGATACCAGGGGAAAGGGTCTTCGGGAAAGGTTCGGCGAAGCTCTTCAGCCAGGACGCGCGCGTCCTCGAACCGCCCCTCGGCGAGCGCAAGCTCGACCGAACGTCCTCGAGGGGCGAGCATGTCGGCGCGCATGACGCCTTCAGATCGACCGCCTCGCCCCCACAGCGAGACGGCATAGGCCACGGCAAGCGCGAGCAGCAGGACGACGCGCAGTCGCGAGTCAGGGCGTTCCGGTTCGAGAGGTACCGGCACCGGGCTCACAGCCCAAAAGGCCAGGCGCTTGGCACGTGAAACACGAGACGCGCCGGCTCATCCGGAGTCGCTTTCACCACAGTCCCAGGTACCAGTCGAGAAGGTGTGGACCGACGGTGGCTGAAATCGCGGCGCCGACCGCCAGAAAGGTCCCGAATGGCAGCGCGTACTTCATGTCGCCCCGCCTCAACGCAATCACGGCGACTCCAATGATCGACCCCGCGATAGACCCCATCGTCAGCGTCATCAAAGTGGCCTGCCAGCCGAGAAAGGCGCCGATCATGGCCAGCATCTTCACGTCACCCATGCCGAGGCCTTCCTCGCCCCGCCACCGGTAGTAGGCCTCCGCGACCGCAAAGAGCAGGCCGCCGCCGACCAAGATCCCGAGCGTCGACGCCAGCCAGCCGGGTCCGGCCATGAGGCTCAACACGAATCCGACGACGATTCCAGGCAAGGTGATGGCGTTCGGCAGCAGCTGATGCTCGAGGTCGATGGCAAAGAGCACGATCAAGGCAGAGCCTAGCACCAGCCGCGATACGAGCAACGCGCCCGGCCCGTAGTACAACCACGCTGCAACGAACATCGCGGCCGTGATCGCCTCGATGATCGGATACCGCACAGAAATCGGTGCCCGGCAGGTTCGACATCGTCCACGGAGGACGAGCCAGCTGACGAGCGGGATGTTCTCGTACCAGGCCAGCGCACGGCGACAGGCTGGACACGCCGACGCGGGCCAGACGATCGACTGACCGCGCGGAATCCGGTGGATGCACACGTTCAGGAAGCTGCCGATCATCGCACCGACGATACCGGCGAGCACGAGCGCGGCCGGCGAGCTCACGATGGCGGCCCCAAGCTCTGGGGCTCTGAGGGTAACGGGAAGAGCGACGACTTCGGCGACAGGCGCACCCGACCGTCGGGCCGGAGCTCGTAGGGCGTGCCGCCGGGATCGACGGGCACGGCGCGCAGAACCCGGCGTTCGACGACCGCATCCCACGTCTCGCCGACCGCAAAGCCCCGCTTGTTGAGCTCGTCGACGATGCGCTGCAGGGCGTCGATATCGTCGAGCGCCTGCAGCTGCAGGAGGCGCCGCTCGGCGTCTCGCCTCAACCAGTCGATCTCGGCAGACTCGCGGATCGACTCCCACATCAGCCGGGAGGATCGACGGTCGCCGCCCTGCGCCAAGGTGTTCGCGGCGAGCGACCGCAGCCACCAGGGCGCGCCTGGCATGCGACTGGCCCGGTCGAACCACTCGGCGGCGGTCTTGGTGTCCTGGCGCCACCAGTAATGGACGAACCCGATATCCTGCATGTATTCCCACTTATCGGCTCGGGCCTTCAATCCCTTTTCGAGCAAGGCAATGGCCAAATCGGGTCGGCCCGCCCCCGCAGGAACCGGCTCGGCCAGGAAGATGGCGCCGAATCGATAGGCGATGTTGAAGTGGGGATCCAGGGTCGTCGTCAGATCGAGCAACGGGGCCAGGAGCGCATAGGGAGTGCCCTTCGCTTGCCCCGAGGCAGCCGATAAACCGGTCGAACCCTGGCCGGACAACTGGAGCTTCGTGCTGCCGTAGTACTGGATCGTCCGAATCCAGTAGAGATCGGCCGCGAGCATGTCGTAGCCCACCGCCAGGCGTTTCAAGAGCGGTCCGGACGCCAGCGTCAGGCGTTCCTCGCTGACGACGGGCGGGCCGGGGTATCGCCGCTCCCGAACGAGCTGCACCGTGCCGGCGAGCGCGACGAGCGCAACCGCCGCGAGGACGCCGGCAAGCCCGGCAACCTTCGACGGCATCACTTGAAGTCCCGCCGAGAGAAGATCAGCGTCGCGACCACGAGCAGCGCCGCCACGTAGAGCGCACCGTAGACGGCCGTCAGGACGCAGGAGCCTACGGGCACTGGGATCCCATGTACCACCTGGGCGCGCACGTCGAACTGGGAGAGGTTCGGCAACACCCAGTAGAGGGCCCTGGCCATGATCGCGGCGACCGGCGACTCGACGATCTCGTGGAAGTTCCGTAGGTCCGCGCTGAAGCGGCCAGCGACGAAGAGCGCGAAGGTCATCGCAGCCGACAGCATCGGGGTCGAGAAGGTCGAAAAGAAGAGCGCCATGGCCGTGACGACCGCGAGCTCGACGAAGGTCAGGCCGATGGCGTTGAGCAGCGCCGGGTCGAGCCCTGGGGCGTCCCAGGCCTGTGCGGTCTGGGGATCGGTCGTCCACACCATGTAGGCCAGCACGGCGTAGAGGGCCACGGCCATGACCGACAGGTTCACGGCGAGTGTGAGGGCGAGCCCCGCGTACTTGCCGAGCAGAAGCTGATGACGCTCGATGGGCTTCGAGAGCAGGCTGTAGATGCTCCGACGTTCGACCTCTTTCGACACCAGGCCGATGCCGATGAACACGGCAATGAAGAGTCCGAAGACCGAGGTCGCGGCGAGGCCCAGGTCCTTGATGATCTTCACGTCCTGACCGGCCGTCAGCTGTCCGATGAGGTAGGACGCGCCCATGAGGAGGACCGCGAACAGGACGAGGTTGTACAGCACCTTGTCGCGCACCGACTCCCGGAAGACGTTCCAGGCGATGAGAGCGGTCGCGTTCATGACGTCCGCCTCTGGACGGGTAGGTCGTCCAAACCACGCGTCGCCTGACCGACTTCGGGCGCGGTGACCTGTTGCACGAAGAGGTCCTCGAGCGTCTGCCTGATGGGATTGAGCGAGACGATCGCGGCACCCGATCGCACGAGGTCGCTCAGCACGCGATCGACCAATACGTGGCCGGGGAGCTCGAAGGTAAAACGCCCGTCGCCGATGGCGACCATGCGCGTGGCGACGGCGGACAGCGCGCCTCGGGCGGGCTCGCTCACCCCCGATGCCACGAGCTCCCAGCCGCGTGTGCGAAATGCCAGCATGTCGGCCAGGCGGCCCGAGCTGAGCAGCCGGCCTTTCGCCAAGATCGCCACCCGGTTGCACAGCGCTTCGGCATCGCTCAACACGTGCGAGCTGAAGAACACGGTGCAGCCGCGATCGCGGAGACGCAGGATGAGCGCTCGGACGTCGCGGCGTCCGAGCGGATCCAGGCCCGACATCGGCTCATCGAGGATCACGAGCTCCGGGTCGTTGATGAGCGCCTGCGCGATCCCCACGCGCTGGAGCATCCCCTTCGAGAACTTTCGCAGCTGCAGTCGACGCTCGGCACCCAGGCCGACCTCGTCGAGCAGCCGCGCCGCCCGGGCGCGCCGCTCGGCGGGACCGTACCCAAAGAGACCGGCGAAAAATTGCAGCAGCTCTTCGGCGTTCAGATAGTCGTAGAAGTACGGGTTCTCGGGGAGGTAGCCGATGCGACGCCGTGCCTCACGGTCGCCCAGGGGACGACCCAGCAACTCGGCGTGTCCCGAGGTGGGAAACACGAGGCGCATCAGCAGCTTGAGCGTGGTCGTCTTGCCGGCGCCGTTCGGCCCGAGGAACCCGAAGACCTCGCCCGGTTCGACGTCCAGTGACAACCGATCCAGCGCGCGGTAGGGACGCTTGCGCCAGAAGCCCACCGAGTAGTCCTTCGTGAGCTCGCTCGTTGTCAGAGCGTGCATCGCTGGTTTCTAGAGAGGCCCAGCCCTGGGCATCGATGTGCAGCACTTGGCAGCCGCGGGCAGATGTGTCGGCTACTTCCCCTGAGCGTGCTGCAGTTCATAGGCGATCGCCTGATCGAAGAACTGCGGCGCCCAAGCGCCTTCTACTTTGATCCCGTTGATGAAGAAGGTCGGCGTTGAGCGAACCGCAAGCTGCTTCCCGTAGGCGATATCGGACTTAACCGACTCGAGTGTAGAGGCGTACTTGTCATCGAAGTCCGTGACCTGGCCGATCTCGCGTGCAGCCTTGCGCACCAGCTCAGGGGTCAGACCCTTCTGGTTCGAGTACAGCCAATCCTCGAGCGCCTCTGCCCGGTTGTGTTGGCGCGCGAGGCGCACCGCCACGGCGGCCTCACACGCCCCCGCGTGCAGCTCCTGGTTCAGGTTGGGGTTGCACTTGGGGCTGAGCGGGTAATCCTTCAACACAACTTTGACGGCCCCAGGATGCGATTTGGCGTATTTTTCGAGAATGGGCTTGTAGTTGAGGTAAGACTGCCCACAAGCGGGACACTGGTAGTCGTTGAACTTGACGATGAGAACCCTGGCACCGTCGGACGGAACCGCCAAGGGCAGGCGCATCGCCGACGCCATGAATCGCTCGAGCTCCGCCGAGCGCTGCTCTGTGCTCTGCTCCGCCGCCTCGGCCACGGCCTCGACCGCGCCGCCCGCGGCCGCCATCACGGTCTGCTCCCGAGGGAAGAAGGCGATCGCCGAGCCCGCACCGATGACGAGTGCCAGCGCCGAGACGAGGCCCGCCGGATTCGAGAAAAGAACGGCCAAATCGTTCAGCGCCCGGCGAGGTAATGTCAGCATGGGGATTTTGGTCGCGGCGCCGGAGGCGACAAACAGCCCGATAACGGCCGTATAGGTGACGAGGCAGACGAAGCAGACCAGCCCGAGCACGACGAAGGATGAGTACCCGAGGTAAAGAATCGCCGCCAGGCCCAGCGTCGACCCGGCAAACAGATAGCCCGGCACGCTTTCCCGCACGGAAGGCCGCGCCACGAGCCCGGCCGCGGCGAGCATGGTGGCAAGGGCGAACCAGATCGCACCAAAGATCGCCACCGAGACGCCGAACCAGCTCCCGAACCGACTCGAGTAGACCTGCGTGCAGTTGAACGTCGCGCTCACGTCGCAAAAACTCAGATAACTGGGGTCGGCGAGAATGCGGTAGTGCACGTAGGCGGCGGTCACCGAGGCCCCGAGTCCGAGCAGGGCAAAAGCCAGACAGAGCTTGGCCGAGAGGCCCGTGCTTGCGGCTGGCTCACTAGAGGTCACGAGGGAGTTGTAGCGGTCCGGGCCGCTGGAGTCAAGATGACTCCGAGGTGCCTTCCAGATCATTCCGAGGGCCTACTCCGGCGGCACCCCAGCTCCGTTCCGTGGACCGGAGCGCCCCTCCACACCGCGACAGATTGACTCCGGGGCCCGATAAACGAAAAACGGGATGCCGCCCGAAGGCGGCACCCCGTCAGACCTTCGACCGATCGAGGGTTACTGCAGGACGCTCGCGCCAGCCATGCCGGCGGCGATCGTGGTTCCGTCGTTCTTGTAGTAAATCGTGCCGCGGGCGTCGGTCGCGAACGCACGCTGACCGGTCGAGCCGATCGTCACTGGGTGCGCCTCGGCGAAGTAGGCCGACATCGCATCCGCCGCCGCCACGTTGCAGGTCGACGCCGCCGCGGTCACGGTGACCGCGCTCGTATCGGCCGCGACGTTCACGACATAGCCGCTCTTGGTGATGCCATTCGACTTGAGGTCGGGCGAGATGAAGCCCTGGGTGGAGCCCGACGGAGCCTTCATGAGATCCTCGAGCGACTGGGCGTAGCCGTTGCCACCGCAGCTCGACGAGTAGGTCGACTGCGCCGAGTTGATCGCGCGGAGCGACCCGATGGCCGACGCCTCGTTGCCCGACATACGGGCGCGGAGGAGCCCCGGAACCGCAATCGCCGCGATGATGCCGATGATCGCCACGACGATCAGCAGCTCGATGAGGGTGAAGCCTTTCTCGTTACGCATCTTCATTGTCACTGACTCCTTGAAATGGGCCGGTCGCCTGTTTCGTCTAGAACCTCGGACGCGGGATACCACCCAAGGAGCAACCGAAGTGCCAAACCTGCTGAGGTCGCCGTCGGAGACTGAAGTTCTTTCGATTCTAGCTCTTAGTGGCCACACCCCAGAACCGTAATCCGTCCGCCGCCCCTCGAACTGACAACTCGTGTCCGTCACATCCGACACCGAGTGTCAGTGCGACGTCAGCTATAAAACGCTGAATTGCCGCAACTTACCGCAGGTTGTACTTCTTGACGTAGTAGCGAAACGACCGGAAGCTCATGCCCAGCAGTTCCGCGGCCTTCACCTGGACGCCGCCGGCCCGTTCCAACGCCTGAGCGATGTACCCGCGCTCGATCTCTTTGACGTGCGCCTCGAGATCAAAGCCTGACAGCGGAAGAGCCTCGGAGGCGGGCGTCTCCGTCCGCTGCGGCAGCTTTCGGATGGCGGGGGGGAGGCTCTCGGGCAGAACGGTCGGCGTGCCTTCGAGAGCAACCGCGCGCTCGATCACGTTCTCGAGCTCGCGGATGTTGCCAGGCCAATCGTAGTGCTGGAGGAGCTCCATCGTACCATGTGACAACCCGCCGATGGACTTCCCCATCAGCTCGGCGTACTTGGCCAGGAAGTGCTCGGCGAGGAGTGGGATGTCCTCGCGCCGATCGCGTAAGGGCGGCAGGACGATCGGGATGACGTTGATGCGGTAATACAGGTCCTCACGGAACCGGCCCTCAGCCACGGCCCTTGTCAAATCCTGGTTGGTCGCCGCAATCACACGAATGTCGGCCTGGAGCTCCTCGAGGCCGCCGACGCGTCTGAAGCGCCGCTCCTGGAGTACGCGCAGCAGCTTGACCTGCATCACGGGGCTCATCTCACCGATCTCGTCGAGAAAGATTGTGCCTTTCTCAGCGACCTCGAGCAGGCCCTTTTTGTTCGTCTCGGCGCCGGTAAACGCCCCGCGCATGTGGCCGAAAAGCTCGGACTCCAGCAGGTTTTCCGGCATCGCGCCGCAGTTCAGCGCGACGAGCGGCCGGTCGCGTCGAAGCGAATGGAAGTGGATCGCCTGCGCCACCAGTCCCTTGCCTGTGCCCGATTCGCCCGTCAGGAGGATGGTGCTGTTGGTGCGGGCCACTGTCTCGATCATCTTGAACACGTCGAGCATCGACTCACTGCGCCCGATGATGTTCGAGAACTGGTGGGCGAGGCCCAGCGTGCGCTTGAGCAGGACGTTCTCCTGCCGCAGCTGCCGGTTCTCGATCTTCTCGCGCACCTTCATCTTGAGCAGATCGACGTCGAACGGCTTGCTCAAGTAGTCGCACGCCCCGAGTCGCATCGCTTCGACGGCGGTCTGGGTGGACGCAAAGGCGGTGATCATGATGGCAAGGACGTCCGGATCGGCAGCTTTCGCCGCACGCAGCACGTCCACTCCGCTCATGTCGGGCATCTTGATGTCCGAGATGAGCAGGTCGACGCGCTCGCGCTCGAGCACCTCGATCGCCGCCCTCCCGCTCTCGGCCAACAGCACGTCGTAGCCTTCGCGTTTCAGCACGATCGCCAGCAGTTCCCGCATCGACCGCTCGTCATCGACGACCAGCACGCGCGGGTGGCGTGACGAGACGGCGGGCGGCGCCGACTGGACGGCGGTTTCTGGCGCGCTCATGCCGTGACCATGCTCCGGGCTGGGAGATTGACCGACACCGTCGTCCCGCAGCCCGGCTGCGAGCGCACCTGGATGTCGCCCTTGTAGTCGGTCACGATGCGGTGGACGATGGCCAGCCCGAGCCCGCTCCCCTGGGCGAAGCGACCATGAAAGGGCTGAAAGAGCGTGTCGATCTCGTGCGCTGGGATGCCGATGCCTTCATCCTGCACGGAGATCGTCACACCGGCGCCAGGCGCGAACGCGGCCGCGAGCCGGAGCGTCCCGCCGCTCGGCATCGCGCGCAAGCCGTTGGTGGCCAGATTCCAGACGATCTGCTTGATCTGGTGCTCATCGGCCTCGTAAATCACAGGCTCCGTCGGCAGGTCGACCTCGATGCGATGCTCTTCTTTGACGTCGGCACCGTGCTTCAACAGGAGCGCCGTGTCGTTCAGGAGCCGGCCGATGTCGAGCGAAGCGATGGCGAAACGCTGCGGTCGCGCGTACGCCAGAAACGACCGGATCGTCGCGTTTAGACGCTCCGATTCACGCAGCACGATATCCATCAGTTGCGCCTGCTCGGCGCTCAAGGGCAGTTCCTGGCGCAGCACCTGAATCGAGCCCGACATGGACGCCAGCGGATTCCTTATCTCGTGGGCGATTCCGGCTGCCATTTCGCCAACTGCGGCCAGACGCTGCCGCAAGTGGGCGTCGTGCTCCAGTTTCTTGATATCGGTCAGATCCTGGAATGTCATCAGCAGGCCGGCCCGCCCGTCCGGCGTCTGGAGGTGGGTGGCCGTCAACCCGATGTCCAGCTCCCGGCGCCCGTCCGCCGCTTTGTAGCGGAACTCCATGCGTCGCGACGTCGCCCCATTCAGCCCTTTGTCGAAGGTGTCGGCGATCTCCTGCGGCAGCCGGAGCACGTCAGCCACTGGACGCCCGACCACCGAGGCGAAGGTCTGCCCGGTGATGAGCTCCGCCGCCCGGTTGAACGTCAGGATCCGCTGAGTCTTGTCGGTCGTGGCGAGGCCGCTCGGCAAGCTGTCGATCACGTGTTGATTGAGCGCGGTCAGATCGGCGATCCGGCTCGACGCGAGCTCCAGGCTGACACCGGCCGAACGAACACTCTCGGCCAACGATCCGCTCAGCCAGGCCACCGCGAAGAACCCGAACACGTTCAGCGCGACCGTGTACCCGGCCACGCTTGGGGCTGGCAGCGCGAGTCGGCGGCCCCCCATGAACGGGTCGTGCAGGAGGCCTGAGGCGGCGATGTACTGGACACCGACGAGGCTTCCGTAGAGGACCGCGCTCAGCGTGGCGACGAGCCACGCCCCGCGGCGCCGGCCGATGACGCTCGCCGCGATGACCGGGAGCACGTAGATCGACGAGAAGTAGCTGGTGATCCCGCCGGTGACGTAGATGAATGCGGTGACCATCAGGGCGTCGACGCCCAACTGGGCGTCCGCCTGCCAGGCGAGGTTGCCGGAGACCCTGAGCGCGGCCGCCCACACCGCGGTGAGCGCGTAGATGGCCGCGATCAGGAGGAAGAACGGATCGACCGGAAACGACCCGGGTGCGGTGATCTGGGCGACGATCCCCGATCCGAGCAGCGCGGTCCCGACGACGGCGCGGGCCGCGATGAGCGTCGCGAGCTTTTGGCGATTCAGCACGGCACGTGGTTCGTGGGGGTGGGGGACGCCCCCACCCCGTGAGTCCGCCTCGGCGCTACGTGAGCTTGCTGATGAGGTCGAAGATTGGCAGGTACATCGCGATGACGATGCCTCCAACGATCACGCCGAGGACGGCGATCATGACCGGCTCGAGCAGGGTCAGCAGGCCGGCGACGGCCGTGTCCACTTCGTCCTCGTAGAAGTCGGCGATCTTGGCGAGCATCGTGTCGAGCGCGCCCGTTGCCTCGCCGACGCCGATCATCTGCACGACCATGGCGGGAAACACGTTCGTTTCCTTGAGCGGAGCCGCGATCGTCTCGCCGCGCTCGATGGACTTGCGCGTCACCATGATCGCGTCCTCGATGATGGCGTTTCCCGAGGTCTTCGCCGTGATCTCGAGGCCGTCGAGGATCGGGACGCCTGAGCTGATGAGCGTGGCCAGGGTTCGGCAGAAGCGCGCGACGGCGATCTTGCGGAGGATATCGCCCAGAATCGGCAGCTTCAGCATCGTCCGGTCGACCGAATGTCGTCCTCCGTCGGTCGCGTAGTAACGCCGGAAGAGGAACACGGCGATTGGACCAATGACGAAGAGCGTCCAGCCGTAGGACACGATCTGGTTGCTGAGAAAGATGACAAAGCGCGTCGGCGCCGGGAGCTCCGCACCCAGCCCGGAGAAGAGCTGCGCGAAGGTCGGGATCACCTTCCACAGAATCACGCCGACGACCAACCCGGCGATGACGATGACCGCGACCGGGTAGATCATGGCCGACTTGACCTGACCGGTCAGCTTGACGGCCTTCTCGATGTAGGTCGCGAGCCGTTTGAGGATGGTGTCCAGGATGCCGCCGGCCTCGCCGGCCGCGATCATGTTCGTGAAGAGCGGGTCGAAGGTCTTCGGGTGCCGCCGCATCGCGTCGGCCAGCGACATGCCCCCTTCCACGTCGGTCCGTGTGTGGAGGATGACCGCGGCGAAGTTCTTGTCCTCTTCCTGTGTGCCTAGGATGTCGAGACACTGGACGAGCGGCAAGCCGGCGTCGATCATCACCGAGAACTGCCGGGTGAACACGGCGAGGTTCTTGGCGGCCACGCTCTTGCCGGTCTTGCCCACCTTGGCCGCCTTCTCGGCGGGCTGGGCCTTGGTCTTGGCGGGCGTGATCTTGGTGACGAGGATCTGCTCGCGACGGAGCGCGCTGACAGCCGCGTCCATCGAATCGGCCAGCCGCTCACCGCTGACCGTCTCCCCGCTCCGCGTCCGTCCCGAGTAGGCAAATGTCGGCATGCTGAACACCTCACCGGTCAGTCGTTCACGCTCATCCGAGAGTTCAAGGTCGTTCCGTGAGCGTTCGTGGGGACGTCACGGGCGCGTCAGGGGCCGCACGCCGGGCCGCTGGCCCATCCCGGCGCCCGCCACGACGCCGACGCCGCGATTGATCATGTCCTGCAGCTCGTCGCGCATCGACGATGCGGCGATCGCCGTCTCGAGGGTGATCGTGCGGCGCAGGTACAACGAGGCGAGCGACTGATTGGCCGTCTGCATGCCCATCTTCTCCTGCCCCGCCTGCATCGCCCCGTAGATCTGGTGCACTTTGTCGTCGCGGATCAGCGCTCGGATGGCCGGTGTCGGCACCAGGATCTCGAGCGACGGCACGCGGCCTTTTCCATCGGCTCTCGGCAGGAGCGCCTGACACACGATGCCCTCGAGCACGAGCGAGAGCTGCGTGCGCACCTGCGCCTGCTGATCGGCGGGAAAGACGTCGATGATGCGATTGATCGTCTGTGCCGCCGAGTTGGTGTGCAGCGTGGCGAACGTGAGGTGCCCCGTCTCGGCGATCTTGAGCGCCGCCTCGACGGTCTCGAGATCGCGGAGCTCGCCGATGAGCACGATGTCGGGGTCCTCGCGCAGCGCGGCGCGGAGAGCGGCGGAGAAGCTGGTCGTGTCGCTGTGCAGCTCGCGCTGGTTGACCAGACAGCCCTTGTTCGCGTGGATGTACTCGATGGGGTCTTCGATGGTCAGGATGTGCTCGCGCCGCTCGGTGTTGATCTTGTCGAGCATCGCCGCGAGCGTCGTCGACTTGCCGCTGCCCGTCGGCCCCGTGACGAGCACCAGCCCGCGCGGCCGGTCCGCGAGGGTGGCGAGCACCTGCGGCAGGGCGAGCTCCTGGAACGGGCGAATACGCTCGGGGATCAACCGGTAGACAGCCGACACGGCGCCGCGCTGGTTGAACACGTTGCCGCGGAAGCGCGCCAGACCGCGGATGCCGAACGAGAAATCGAGCTCCAGCGTCTCCTCGAACCGCTTCTTCTGGATGTCGGTCAGCACGCTGTACGCCAGCTGCTTGGTCTCCGACGGCGCCAGATCGGGCATCTGGAGTCGCTGCAGGTGTCCGCGCACGCGGACCTGCGGTGGGCTATTAGTCGAGAGGTGGAGGTCCGACCCTTCCATTTCGACCATCGTCTTCAGCAGTTCTGGGAGTGTGGCCATAGCGCTATCCGTCGCTCACCATCGCGTTACTTGACTGTCTCGCGGACGACCTCTTCGACGGTCGTCACGCCGTCCTTGACCTTGCGCAGCCCGCTGTTGCGGAGCGTGATCATGCCGCCATCGACCGCCTTGCGCCGCAGCTCGAGCCCCGAGGCACCGATGAGGATGAGCTCGCGGAGCGCCTCGGCCACCTCCATCACCTCGTACAACCCGACGCGTCCCTTGTAGCCCGTGAGGTTGCACCGGTCGCACCCGGCCCCCTTCATCGGCACGACGGCATGGGCGTCCTCGTCGCTGAACCCGGCCTGGACGAGCGCCTGCGGCGCCAGCGGCGCCGGCTCCTTGCAGTGGCTGCAGATGCGCCGAACGAGCCGCTGTGCGCAGATGAGGTGCACCGAGCTCGCCACGAGAAACGGCTCGATGCCCATGTTCATCAGTCGATTGATCGTGCTCGGGGCGTCGTTGGTGTGCAGCGTCGACAAGACCAGGTGTCCGGTCAGCGCGGCCTTGACCGCGATCTCGGCGGTTTCGAAGTCTCGAATCTCGCCGACCAGGATGATGTTCGGGTCCTGCCGCAGGAACGAGCGGAGCGCCGCCGCGAAGTTCAGGCCGATGTTCTCGCGCACCTGGACCTGGTTGACGCCGGCCAAGTTGAACTCGACCGGGTCTTCGGCGGTCATGATGTTGGTTTCCGGCGTGTTGATCTTGGCAATCGACGAGTACAGCGTGTTCGTCTTGCCGCTCCCGGTGGGGCCGGTGACGAGCACCATCCCCCACGGCCGGAGGATCGCTGACTCGAACTTGGCCAGTGACTCGTGCTCGAAGCCCAAGCGGGTCATATCGAGCATCAGCTTGTCTTTGTCGAGCAAGCGCATGACGATCTTCTCGCCGAAGAGCGTCGGAAGGACCGAGACGCGGAAGTCGATCTCCTTGGGGATTCCGCCTTCGTTGAAGCGGATCTTGATCCGGCCGTCCTGTGGCAGACGCTTCTCGGCGATGTCGAGCTTCGACATGATCTTGATGCGCGAAGCGATCGCGTCGCGAAACTTCATCGGCGGACTCATGATGTTGTAGAGCAAGCCGTCGATGCGGTAGCGGACCCGCAGCTCCTTCTCGTAGGGCTCGATATGAATGTCGCTCGCCCCCTTCTGAATCGCCGACATCAGCACGACGTTGACGAGCCGCACGACCGGTGCTTCCTCGCCCTGCTTGGCGAGCGCGTCGGCGCTGATTTCCTGGAGCTCCTCCAGCACCTCGACGTCGGACGCGTCATCGAGCGAAGCCTGGAGCTCCTCGAGCCCCTTGCTGGCCATCTCCAGCGTGCTGGGCCCGGATGGCATGACCGTGGGCGCCGGAGCCGCCGTCTTCCCCGCACCGTTGCCGCCCAGCGAGAGCGCGGTGGGGTAGTACTTGAGAATCGCCTCGGCGACCGCCGTCTCGGACGCCACCACGGGCTCGACGTTGTAGCCCGTCATGAACTTGATGTCGTCCATCGCGAAGACGTTGGTCGGATCCGTCATCGCGATCGTCAGCGTCGCACCCGCGCGGCTGAGCGGTACGATCTGGTACTTCTGCGCCGTCTCGGGCGGAATCAGCTTGATGATCGAGGCGTCGATCTCGAACTGCGTGAGATTGATCGACGGGACGCCGTACTGCTTGCTGAGAAGTGCCGTGATCTCCTCGTCTTTGATGAACCCCATCTTGACGAGGGTGAAGCCGAGCTTGCCGCCGTGGGCCTTCTGCGACGCGAGCGCCTGCTGGAGCTGCTCTGCGGTGATCCGCTTCTCCTTCAACAGGAGCTCGCCAACTCGAACGGGCATGGGCAGCTACGACCTGTGAAGGGGAACAGTCTTGGGCACGGTTAGAACGCCGTCCGGAGCGAGACGCTCCAGCCCGATCGGTCCTGGTCGGCTCCGGGAATGAGGGCCCCGTCGAGGAAGAGCCCGCGAGTCATGGCGAGCGTGACCCCGGTGGACCCGAACGTGCGTCGCTCGCCGATCGTCGAGAGGTTGACCCCGGCGCGCAGGCCGACGCGACGCCCGAGCATCCACGCTTCCCCGCCGGCCGCCAGGCGCCGCTCCTCGCCGCCAATCGCGGTCGTTTTCGTCAAGTCGGTATCGACCGCCACGGTCCACGCGTCGAGCACGCCGGCGCGCCCTCGGACGAGCGCCACACCCGCGCGTCCCTGTCGCTCGAGCTTCTGGAACCCGCCCGGCTCGTCGCTCACGCTCGGCTCGCCGACATGTTTTACCGTCGCACCGAATCGCAGCGACCCGACCCGGAGCATCGCGCCGAGATCGAGGTCCGTGATCGTCTTGCGATCGACGGACTGGTCCTCGAGGGCATCGAGACGGTCCTCGAGCGCGTCGGTCGGTACACCGACGGCGACAGCCTGGCCGACCCGGGCGAGCCGGACGGTCGAGGCCACCACGAGGTGGCTTCCGAAGGACTGGCCGAATGTGGCCCCAAAGGCGTTCATGGAAAAGGAATGCAGGACGAGGCTCTGAGTCCCTCGATCTTGTCGGTCGGGCGCCAAGGCCCCAATAGAGCTGACGCGCGTACGGAAATAGCTCACACCGAGCGCGGGATAGGCCACCGCAACACTCGAGGCACGGTCGCCCATCCGTGGGGCCGCGGAGGCGGGTTGATCCGGCTCGCGCGACCGGCCCCGCTCGAGCATCGCGTGGAAGAAGCCGGCGGTGGCGAGGCCCGCCGGGTTCCACCAGGTCGCACTGGCGTCATCGGCCACGGCGACGAAGGCGCCGCCCATGCCACGCGCACGGGCGCCGACGGCCTCGAACGCCTGTGCCCCCACCGCTGACGCATGCGCCAAGGCGAGCACCAGCGTGAAGCCCAACGCACGGAGAACGGAATTGCCCATAACTGCACCCCTTTACAGACCCATCCGGGCGCGCCGGAGGCCCGTCTCACGGGCCCACGCGTGAGGGCCCGCGGCATTCCGGATCGAACGACTATCGGTTGATGAGGGAGCGAACCAACAGGCGGGAGACGGTTACCCGACGAGGACAGCGGCCGCGACGACGGTCGTCCACAGGCCCTTTTTGTCGCCCACGGCCGTTTGCGTCACGTTCTGAGTGCGGACGATTTGATTCGAGAGGCGGTATACCTCCTTTTTCTCGTCCCAGCTCTTGTCGGGATCGAACTCGAGCCCCACCGTGGTCGCGAGCATTTCGGCCGCCAACTCCTCGGCGTAGTCCCCTGCGATCTCCTCGCTTTCGCCGAAGCTGTGATGCTCGGAGAGGTAGCCGTACAAGTTGCGGTCGCGCGGAATGGCCACCCCGACCGTCGCCGCGATGAGACGGTGCGGCTCGCGGGTGGCCGCCTCTGACATGACGACGAAGGTGACCTGTCCTGGCTCGAGGCGGCGGACGCCCTGCTGACGCGAGAGGATGCGGCACTTGGGAGGGAAGATGCTCGACACGCGCACCAGGTTGCAGGCGGCGATGCCAGCCGACCTCAGCGCGAGCTCGAACGAGGTGAGCTTCTCGCGATGCTTGCCGACCCCCTTCGTGAAGAACATCTCCTTAGGCACGAATCCGACCACGTGACGCTCCTCTAATCGCGGAAAGCACTCGACGTGACGTGATACGTGAGGGCGACGGGTACCACGCGGTCACCTACCATGTTACGTCGAATGCCTTTCCATACAAGTTGGTGATCAGCGAGGCGAGCGAGCATGGTAAACACGTCCCCACGCACTGTCAAGAAACGGCCCGCGCAGAGGGTGCGACACGTGCGACGGGCGGGGACCGACCTTCGGCTCGACGGCCGGCAGCGACCGTGATAACTTAGCCCTCATAAGTATCAGAGCCACGAAGGTGAGCGTTCTCCCCGCCAGAGAAACCGCACGACTCCTGCTGTCGATCGTGCCCCGCGTCATGCGAACGCTCGCCGCGGAGCTGCGGGCCGGCGGCGAGCTCCCGGCCCCGGCCCATTATGGGGTGCTGTCGATGGTCGCGGGACAGCGCCGCCCGCTCACGCTGACGGGCCTGGCCGCGCTCCAGGGCGTCAGCCTGCCGACGATGTCGAACACCGTGACGGCGATGGCTGACCACGGCTGGGTGCGACGAACCGCCCTCGACACGGATCGGCGCATCGTGCGCGTCGAGGTGACCCCCCAGGGGCGTGCCGTGCTCGGGCGCGTGAAGCGTGCCGCTGAGATCCATCTCGCCGAGCGACTGGTCGCACTCGACGCACCTGCACGAAGACAGCTCCAGCAGGGCCTGAGCGTGCTCGTCCGCGCGTTCGCCCACGCAGAAGTGGCGCCACGACCCGGCCGTCGTTCACGACGACTGGGGCCGCCGTGATCCTCGCCCGCACTGAATTCCGATCACCACACGAGGCGCGGCGCGGACGGCGTCTCGAAGGAGACCGATGACGACTCGGACGTTCGTGGCCACAGCGGTGCTGGTCGTTGCGGGCGCTGCGGCCGCCGCCGCCGGCTGGTGGCTGCGACAGGAAAAGGTGCCGACCATCACGACCGAGATGGTGCGCACACGCGATCTCGAAGCTGTCGTGTCGGCCTCGGGCAAGATCCAGCCGAAGCGGCTCGTCAACATCAGCGCCGACACCTCCGGCCGCGTCGTGAATCTGGCGGTCGACGAAGGCGACCTCGTGTCCCGAGGCCAGTTCCTCCTCCAGATCGACCCCAAGTCGCTGCGAACTCGCGTCGAGGGCGGCACGGCCGCGCTGCAGGCGGCCGAAGCCTCGCTCGACCAGCTGCGCCAAACCGTCGAAACGGCGCGCGTGCAGCTCCAGCACGCGGAGCAAAACCTCAGGCGCCAGCGTGAGCTGGCCGACCAGCAGCTGAATACCCGCGAGGCGCTAGAGCGGGCGGAGACCGACGTGCAAGCCGCGCAGTCGGCGCTCCGGGAACGCGAGAAGCAGGTCGGCGCCCAGGCAGCTCGGATCTCCCAGGAGCGCGCGAGCCTCGACAGCGCCCGATACGATCTGAGCAAGGTCCGGATCGAGTCGCCGATCGACGGCATCGTGACACGACGGAACATCCAGGAGGGCGAGACCGCGATCATCGGCACGATGAACAACGCCGGCACGGTGCTCCTGACGCTGGCCGACATGTCGATCATCCAGGCCGAAGTCGAAGTCGACGAGACCAACATGCCATCGGTGGCCATCGGCCAGTCGGCGAAGATCTCGATCGACGCGATCCCGGACCGAACCTTCCAGGGACGGGTCACCGAGATCGGCAACAGCCCCATCCAGACCACGGGTGCGGCTCAGGCGTCCACCTCCCGGCAGGCTACCAACTTCAAGGTCGTCGTGGTCGTGGACGAGCCGATTCCAGACGTCCGGCCCGGCTTCACGTGCACGGCAGACATCACGACAGCGACCCGGACGAGCGTCACGGCCGTCCCGATTCCTGCCGTCGCCGTGCGAGAGCTCGTGTACGACCCGTCCGGCGCAGTCGTGACGAAGCCCCGCGACCCTGCGCGGAAGTCGAGCTGGTCTTGGACATGGGGAGCGGCTGATGCCCGCCCGCCATCGCCGCCAGCCGAGCTTCTCCCCGGTCAGACCCGCAAGGAGACCGAAGGTGTCTTCGTGGTGAAGTCCGGCCTCGTCGAGTACAGGCCGCTCACCGTCGGGATTGCCGGCGATCGGTATTTCGAGGTGCTCGCGGGCCTCTCCCCAGGCGACGAGGTCGTGACGGGACCGTACAACACGGTCCGGGGGCTCGTCGACGGTGATGCAGTGCGGACCGAAGATGCGTCAGCGCCGAGGCGGTGATCGCCCCGCCGGCCAGGACACCATGTCCGCGCTGTTCACCCTGCTCGAGTCGGCCGGCATTGCCTTCCACGCGATCTGGACCGCGAAGCTGCGATCGTTCATGACGGTCCTGGGCAACATCGTCGCCGTCACGTCGATCATCACGGTGGTGGCGCTCATCCAGGGCCTGAACGCCTCGGTGAAGGACGCCATTCTCAATCAAGCCGGGGCCGACTCGTTCAGCGTGCAACAGTTCCCGGTGACGACGAGCGACGAAGAGTTCGACAAAGTGCGCTACAACCCGCGCATCACCCCCGCGGATGCGCAGGCTATCAGACGCTACGCCGATCACATCTCGGCGGTGATGCTGCAGTCGCAGATCGTCGGCCAGGTCGCCTACCGTGAGAAGACGATCGACAACGCGACCGTGAACGGCGTCAGCGCGGAGCTCACGTCGTTCTCGATGTTCGACGCCGAGCGTGGCCGTCTGATGAGCGCGATCGAAGTGGCGCGCGCGCGGCCGGTCGCGGTCATCGGGTGGGAGATCGGGGATCGCCTGTTCGGGGCCGTCGATCCCCTGGAGAAGGACCTGCGCATCGACGGCGTCCGGTTCCGCATCGTCGGCATCAGCAAGAAACGAGGCACGTTCTTGGGCCAGTCGCAGGACAATTTCGTCGTCATCCCGCTTGGCCGGTTTCAGGCGCTCTACGGCGGGCGGCGCCAGCTGTCGATCACGGCCAGACCCAGAAGCCTCGATCAGATTGGCGTCGCCATGGACGAGGCGACCGTCGCGCTACGGATGGCGCGGCGCCTTCGGCCGAAGGATCCCGACAACTTCGGTCTGTTCACGTCAGATACCTTCCTCAGCCTCTATCGAGAGGCGACCAGCGGCATCTTCGCGGTGCTCGTCGGAATCGTCGCGCTCTCGCTCGTCGTGGGCGGCATCGTGATCATGAATATCATGCTGATGGTCGTGAGCGAGCGCACGCGCGAGATCGGCCTGCGCAAGGCGCTCGGCGCGCGCCGCGTCGACATCATGGCCCAAATGTTGACCGAGTCGGTCGTCCTCTCCCTCTTCGGCGGCCTCGTCGGCACGTTGCTCGGCTTGACGTTCGCCGCGGGCATCTCGGTCGCCACGCCGGTGCCGGCGGCCGTCGAGCCCTGGTCCGTCGTCCTCGGTATCGGCATCACGGCGCTCGTGGGGTTGTTCTTCGGACTCTACCCGGCGTCGCAAGCCGCCCGCCTCGACCCCATCGAGGCCCTTCGTCGGGACTGATCGACGCGACTCATGACGCGCCTCCGCATTGGGGTCATCGGCGAAGTCGTGAGGATGGCCTTCGACACCGTCCGCAGCAGCCGGCTGCGCTCGGGTCTTACCGTGCTCGGCGTCGTCATCGGGATTACGTCGATCGTCGGGATGACCTCGATGATCCGGGGCTTCGACCAGTCACTGCGCGAAGCGATCAAGGCCTTCGGTCCGAACATCATCATCGTCCAGCGCTTCGGCCCGTTGAGCTTCACGAGCGGCGCGGAATTCAGCACCCTCATCAAGCGTCCGGTGCTCACCGTCTCGGACGCGCGGGCCATCGCCGCGCAAGCACCATCGATCCGGCTGGTCGACATCCAGCTCGGCCTGGGAGGCGGCCCGCCCACACAGGATCGGGCCTTCTATAAGAATCTCCGCACCAAGCTGATCGTCATCGCCGGCACCACGGAAAACTTCGCCGAGGGTACACAGCTCGGACTCGTCGCGGGACGCTTCTTCACGGGCACCGAAGTGCAGCATCGGTCGAGTGTCGTGGTCCTTGGCCACACGCCGTATCAGGCGCTCTTCGGCGAGAGTGGCCTCGATCCGATCGGCAAGGTCATCCGCGTCGGCGCCTTGCGGTACACCGTGATCGGCATCTTCGCGAAACGGCCGGGCATCGGCGGGTTCAGCGCCCAGCAGGACGACTTCGTCGTCATCCCGTACACGATGTATCAACGTCAGTACGGCCTGCGCGGGTTCACCTTTGGTCGGGGTCGCATCGGCGGCACGCTCGTCCCCATACAGATCGCGGCGCTGCCGCGAGAGGGCGTGCCTCAAGCCGACGCGCTCGCCGACGTCGAGCGCGTCATGCGGATCCGGCACAATCTGAAGCTCGACGACCCGAACGACTTCGACGTCGCCACGCAGGACTCGATCCTGGGCCTCTGGGACCGCGTCAGCCAAGCGACGTTTCTCGCCTTGATTGTGATCTCCTCGATCGCGCTCATGGTCGGCGGCATTGGCGTGATGGCCATCATGTCGATCTCGGTGACGGAGCGTACCCGGGAGATCGGCGTGCGCAAGGCATTGGGGGCCCGCCGAGCGGAGATCCTGTTTCAGTTCCTGGTCGAGGCTGCGTTCCTGACCTCGCTCGGCGGCGTGCTGGGCATCCTGCTCGGTGCCGCCGTCGGTGGGCTCATCCATCTGGTCACCGGATTCCCCATCTCCCTGCCCTGGTGGTCCTTCGCCCTGGGCCTGGGCTTCTCGGCCTCTGTCGGCATCTTCTTCGGGATGTACCCCGCCGTCAAAGCGTCCCGTCTCGATCCGATCGAAGCGCTGCGGCACGAGTAGCGGGCGTGACCGCGTTGCGGCCGCGGCTGCCGTTTCTCGCGCTTGCGGGGCTCCGGCACGGGGCATATGATGCGGCCATCTTTGACGTTCGCTCGCTCTAGGCCCGGAGGGGGGACCGCCGTATGAAGGTCTACGATGCCGCCAGCATCCGCAATGTCGCGCTCGTCGGACATACGGGTGCTGGGAAGACGCAGCTCACCTCGTCCCTGCTGGCGTGCGCCGGCATGGTCAATCGCTTCGGCAAGGTCGACGAGGGCACGACCGTAACGGACTACGACGAAGAGGAAGTCGCCCGCAAGCACACCTTGTCGGCCAGCCTGGCGTTCGTTGAGTGGAACAAGCAGAAGATCAACCTGATCGACACCCCGGGGATTGGCAACTTCTTCAGCGACGCCAGCGCCGCCCTGCGAGTCGCAGAAGCGACGCTCGTCGTGGTCGACGCCGTGGCCGGCGTCATGGTGCAGACCGAGAAAGCCTGGGAGGCCGCTGCCGAGATGGACCTTCCGCGCCTGGTGGTGCTGAACCGCCTCGACCGCGAGCGGGCCAGCCTCGAGCGTTCGCTCCAGTCGCTCCGAGACACCTGCCACCGCGCGATCATCCCGATTCAGCTCCCAATCGGCGACGAGAAAGCCTTTCGCGGCGTGGTCGACCTCGTCACCCGCAAGGCTTACGTCTACGAGACCACCGAGAGCGGCAGGTTTTCTGAGTCGCCCGTGCCGGCGGAGATGACGGCCGCGGTGGATGCAGCGCGCGAGGCGCTCATCGAGATGGTGGCCGAGGCCGACGAATCCTTGATGGAACGGTTCTTCGACGCCGGCACGCTCACCGATACGGAGCTCGTCAGCGGGCTCAGGCATGCCACCGCAGGCGGCAAGATCTTCCCGGTGGTCTGCACGTCAGCGCTCCTGAACATGGGCGCCCAGCCGCTCCTCGATGCGATTGTGAACTACCTGCCCTCGCCAGAGCAGCGACCGTTCCGGACCACCGATAGGTCGGGCACCGCAATGACCGTCAAGGCGGACGACAAGGGGCCGGCCTCGGCGTTCGTCTGGAAGACCATCGCCGATCCCTTTGCGGGCCGCATCACCATGTTCCGGGTGGTCGCGGGAGCGCTGAAATCCGACTCGACGATTCACAACAGGACCAAGGACACCTCCGAGCGCCTGGGGCACCTGGAGCTGCTCCAAGGCAAGACCCAGGTGCCGGTGCCCGAGATCAAAGCGGGCGATCTCGGCGCCGTCGCCAAGCTGAAGGACACGCTGACGAACGACACGCTGGGCGACAAGGGTGACGCCCTTCGGTTTCTGCCGCTCCAATTTCCCGAGCCCGTGCTCTCGTACGCGATCGAGCCCAAGAGCCGCGGCGACGAGGACAAGATCAGCGGAGCGATGCATCGCCTGGAAGAAGAAGATCCGTCCATCCGGTACAGCCGCGACTCCCAGACCAAGGAGCTCCTGCTCTCAGGGCAGGGGCAGGTCCATATCGAGGTCACGGTCGCCAAGCTCAAACGTCGGTTCGGCGTCGACGTCAACCTGAAGCCGCCTCGCATCCCGTATCGCGAGACGATCAAGGCCTCGACCGAGGCGCATGGCCGGCACAAGAAACAGACCGGCGGGCACGGCCAGTTCGGTGACTGCAAGATTCGAATGGAGCCACTACCCCGCGGCGCCGACTTCGAGTTCGTCGACGACATCTTCGGTGGGGCCATCCCGCGGCAGTTCGTGCCGGCCGTCGAGAAGGGGATTCAGGACGCGAGGCAGCGCGGCTATCTCGCCGGCTTCCCCGTCGTCGACTTCCGGGTGACGGTGTACGACGGGTCCTATCACGACGTGGACTCGAACGAGCTCTCGTTCAAGCTGGCCGGGTCACTCGCCTTCAAAGACGCCATGACCCGCGCTCGACCGACGATCCTCGAGCCGGTCATGAACGTGGAGGTCTACGCGCCCTCTGACTACGCCGGTGATCTCATGGGAGATCTGAACGGCCGACGGGGACGGATCGGAGGGATGGACACGCGGGGCGGGACGACCGTCATCAAGGCCCAGGTGCCGATGGCCGAGATGCTCACCTACGAGCAGCACCTCACGTCGGCGACCGGTGGCCGCGGCTCGTATCACATGGAGTACTCGCACTACGACGAAGTGCCGTCACACCTGCAAACGAAGATCATCGCCGCAGCCAAAGCCGAGCGCGCTGGCGTCGAAGCCGAAGAAGCCTGACCCCCCACACACACGAACGCCCTGTCTGATTGGAAGAATCCGACAGGGCGTTCACGGCAAGCTCGATCGCGGCGGCGCCCGCAGCGCCTTCGATATCGTGGCGCCCAGATCGTGTTCCGAGCCGTGAGGTCCGAGGATCGATGGCTCAAACCTCACGACTCAAGACTGGCTAGTCGCCAGACTGCTTCTTCTTGGATCGCTTTGCGGGCGGGCTCGCGTCAGCCTCCCCCTCAGACGTCTCAGCCTTCTTGCCACGAAGCCGCTCGGCCGCTGCGCGGAGACGCCCGCCGACACCCTTCGGGGCAGCCGCGGTCGCGCTCTTCGCAGCCTCCGCTTCGGCTTTGGCCCGGGGGTTGTACTCGCTTCCCACGAGTTCCACTTGGGCCACCTCCGCGGCGTCACCTCTGCGGAACCCGAGCCGAAGCAGCCTCGTGTAGCCACCCGGGCGTGTCGCAAAGCGGGGCGCCAGCGTGTCGAACAGCTTCGAGACCACCGCCCGATCCTGCAGATCCTGCATGACCATACGTCGGGCGTTCAGCACCAGGGCCGTGCTTGCTCCCCCGTCATCCGCCAACCCCCGCTTGGCAATCGTGATGAGGCGCTCGACAAACGGCCTGAGCTCCTTGGCCCGGGGCACGGTAGTCGTCAGATGCTCATGCTGCAGCAGTGCCGTCGCCTGATTGCGAAGCATCGCAATGCGATGCTCCGTGACGCGGCCCAGTTTCCGATGCGCGACTCGATGTCTCATGGTCTCATTCCTACGCGATCGCCTCGATCGCGCGTGTCATCATCTCGCCACGGCGTCATTCGGCCGGCTGTTCGAGACGCATGCCGAGACTCAAACCCATCGTCTGGAGAATCTCCTTGATCTCGTTCAGGCTCTTGCGACCGAAGTTCTTCGTCTTCAGCATCTCACCTTCGGTCTTCTGGACGAGCTCACGGATCGTGCGGATGCTGGCATTCTTCAGACAGTTGTACGAGCGGACCGACAGCTCGAGCTCTTCGACCGACTTGTCGAGGTTCTCGTTTCCGACCGACTTGTCGAGGTTCTCGTTTCCGACGCCCGAGCGCGGGATATCGCCAGAGGCTTCGGTCTGGGGCTCCACACCCTCATCGAGGCTGATGAAGATATTGAGGTGGTCGCGAATGAGCTTGGCCGATAAGGAGACGGCATCGCGAGCGCTAATCGATCCGTTCGTCCAGACGTCGACCGTCAACTTGTCGTAGTCAGTCGTCTGCCCGAGCCGGGCCGCTTCGACCAGATAGTTCACCTTCTTGATCGGCGAGTGCACCGAATCGATGGGAATCCAGCCGATGCCCAATCCTTCGTCGAAGTTCTTGTCGGCGGAAACGTAGCCACGACCGCGCTTGAGGCGCATCTCCATGTGCAGGTGGCCGCCCTCGGAGACGGTTGCAATGTGGGCGTCCGGCTCAAGGATCTCGACGTCGCCGTCCGCCTGGATATCGCGGGCTCTGACCTCACCGGGCTTGTCGACCCGGATCATCAGCGTCTTGGTCTGATCGCTGTGCAGCTTGAGCGGAATCTGCTTCAGGTTGAGGATGATGTCGGTGGCGTCCTCGACCACGCCCTGAATGGGTGAGAACTCGTGGAGGACACCGTCGATCTTGACCGCCGTGATGGCCGCTCCCTCGATCGAGGACAGCAGCACGCGACGCAGCGCGTTGCCGATGGTCGTTCCGAAGCCCCGCTCGAACGGCTGTGCCGAGAACCGGCCGAACCGATCCGTCAGCGTCTCACGCTCTAATTCGAGCCGCTTGGGTCGTTGAAAGCCTTTCCACAACATATGTGATCCTTTCGCCACGGGCCCACAGACGGGCCTCCAGACCTGCTTGGGTCACCGTCGACCTCCCGCCGCAGGTCTGCAAGGCTGCGGGTCGACGGCTGGCTTCCACCGTCGCCTGTTCGGGCCATCGGTGGACGAGTCTGCTTCGCGCGTCCTGGCTCTGACCAGGCGAGTCCCGCAGGTGCAGGCTCGCCGGCCGAGGCCCGAAGGGCGAAGGCCAGTTACTTCGAGTACAGCTCGACGATCAGCTGCTCCTGGACCGGCAGGTTGATTTGCTCACGAGTCGGCATCGACACGATGCGACCTGCCATCGACGCGGCATCGAACGACAACCACCCCGGAATACCGCGCCCCTTGACTTCTTCCATCGCGTGCTCGATCGTCGGGTTCTTCTGGCTCCGCGCCAACACGGTGATGACGTCGCCGGCCCGGACGGAGTACGACGGGATGTCGACCTTCCGTCCGTTCACCAGGAAATGGCCGTGGCGTACCAGCTGTCGCGCCTGCGGCCGAGAGGTCGACAGTCCCAGCCGATAGATCACGTTGTCGAGCCGCCGCTCGAGCAACTGGAGAAGCGTCTCACCCGTGATGCCTCGCGTGCGCTCG
>Ga0194132_10001396_pt1 | contig 48946 bp, 44 predicted proteins | sample TA2KigOf80mmetaG_FD_148612 | JGI IMG/M metagenome (GOLD analysis project Ga0194132, IMG submission 148612) | Freshwater microbial communities from Lake Tanganyika, Tanzania - TA2015054 Kigoma Offshore 80m | ecosystem: Environmental > Aquatic > Freshwater > Lake | place: Tanzania: Lake...
CCTCAGTGTGCTTTTCTCTCATCGGCGTATCCTTTCCTGCCTGCGCCAACAGGCAGCCTTTCGTTTTTAGATTCGCGAAAGGGTACGCCTACCTATTTCCTATTTCCACACGCTTTGATCATAGCTCGCCAACGATCGTTACCTCGGCACAATCATCGACGAGCGGTTTAAGGTGTTGGCAAGGGTAGCCCTGGGCCGCATGGGCACGGTTTATCTTGCCGAACAAATCGACAACCAGAAAAAAGTCGCGCTTAAGATTCTGGATGCGCAATACTCAGCTAACCCAGAGTACGTTAAGGACTTTTGCCATTCAGCCCGGCTCGCTGCTGGGCTCAAGCACCCCAACGTTGCGACCGTATTGGACTTCGACCAGACCGCCGACGGTTGTCTGTTTGTCGTCTGCGACTACGTCGAGGGCGAGCCCCTGGACCGGGTGATTGAGGACGCCGGTCGCCTCGATGTCGCGCGTGCCGTGCGGTTCGCCGAACAGATCGCCGACGGACTTGCCGCGGCGCACCGCCGCGGGCTACTCCATAAAGACATCCGCCCCTGTAACATCATGGTGACGCCGGACAGCCAGGTGAAGATCACCGATTGCGGCGTGTCGCGGCCACTGGAGCATAGCTCGTCGACGCGATTGACCCAAGCGGACATGAGGCTTGCGACCCCTGAATATACTGCCCCCGAGCAAGCCAGCGGCGGCGAGCCGAGCGAGCAGACCGATATCTATCGCCTAGGCATCGTGCTGTATGAAATGTTGACCGGGCAGGTGCCCTTTAGAGAAGCGACTCAGCTGAGCACCTTACTAGCGCAGATCAACGATGCACCGCGGCCGCTGCGGCAATTGCGCCGGGAAATTCCCGAGGCTTTGGAATCCTTGGTCATGCAGTGCTTGGAAAAGAAGCCGGCCAAGCGTCCGCTGTCGATGGCGCGGCTCGCCAGAGACCTGAAGGCCTGCAGCAAAGCCGTCGAAACAGCGGCCCAAGCCCCTGTTGTGGTGCGCACACCGGTTGCGATACCGATGGCTTCGCCCACGGCGACTCCGTCGCGAGCGTCGGCAAAGCGCCAAGGAATGCGCTGGAAAGCGGTGAGTGCGGTGGCTTGGGCCTGGCCGCTTTCGTTGGCTATCTGGGATTTTTCTGGGAGTCGGTGCCAGTGCCGAGGACCTCCATTGCTCAACCGCGTGCGGCGCAGGCGCCGGCTCGCGAAGTTGCCGCGCCGGTGCCGGCTGTCGAGGCGCGCGCCAAAGAAGCCGACGGGGCGGTGCGCGCCGGACCCACCGACAACGAAGCGCTGAGAGACAGAGCGGCGCCAGCCAAAGCGGCGGAAGCCAAGCCGCTCGTGCTGGCGGCCAAGCCGCCGGTTATTTTGGACAAGCTGGTGCCGCCGGAGAAGAAAGCTGATGAGACTCCTAAGCCGGTGGAGGCCAAGCCGGCGAGCCAACCGTTACCGCCGGGGTCGCTGCCTGCGCCGCCACAAGCGCAACCGCAGCCGCCGCAGGTTGCCCGCGTCGACGAGAGGGATCTGGCGCGGTTGCACAACCAGATCGAGCAACGGCTGCGCAACCAGGGGCTTTTGAAAGTCAGCGATTCCGATCGCTGGGGAGTGACGATTGAAGCCAATGGTAGCGGCGTGGTGATGTTGCGCGGTGCTCTGCGCGATCAAAAGCTGCGTGACGAAGCCATTCGCGTGGTGCGCGATGTTGCCGGCGTTACCGATGTGCGCACCAACATCACCCTGCAGTTTGCTCCCGAAGGCAACTGATCGTTTGCAACGCGAGTGCACTTCGCGTCCTTCGTGGTGAATAAATCCTAGTCGTGGTATCTGCGCGCAGACTCACTTAAGCAAGTCGCGGCTCCAGGCGGTGATCTGTTGAGGATTGTTTTTGGCGTTGGCGCTGCAGCCACTTCCGATCGCTCCGGTGCTGGTAGTGGCGGCGGTCACCGTGCACCAACCATAGGCAGTGGCGAACTGAACCGAGCCCTGCACCACCGACAGTGCGCTTTGGCCGTCGTCGGCCACGCGCAAATCTATCTCGGCGTTGTTGACGATCGCCGTGCCGGAGACGGTTTCGATTTCTACGGGCCTGCTGCCAGAGGCCGATCTCACCCAAAGTTGGCCTCTCCTCAGGCGCAGCACCCGGGTTACGCCATGGGCCTTTTCCCAACGGGACAGGATCTGTAATTGAGTGTTCTCGTTGAGGCCGACGCGGGTGCCGTCGCTGAGCTCAAAAGTGCTGCGGCTGCCGCCTTCGGTTTTCAAAACGTCATGTTCGAAGAGGCTGACCGCACCGCGGCCACGCAGACGGTCTTCGATGCCATCCGGACGCACCACCACCAGTGTGCCGAGGGCAAATAGGGCCTGGCCGATTTGCAGGTTCTGGCCGGCGCTCCGATGTGCAAAGGCGAGCATGAACAATAGTAAAAGCAAAAAGATTTTCCGTGCGGGTTGCATATTCTGATGAGTCCTTCCCGTAGGTGTTAACGCGAAGCCACCACCCGAATCGGCTTGCGGCCGACGGCCACCGTGGCGACCACCTGGGCGGTTCCTGAGTCGATGACGTTGATGTCATTGGAGCCTTCGTTGGCAACGAACAACCGGGTGCCCTGTGCGTTGGCCCAAATGCCGTTGGGGCGATCGCCCACGGGAATCTCTTCGATGATGTTCATGCGTTTGGGGTCGGTGCTCAAGACCAAAACTTTGTTGAAGCCGGCCACGGTTACGTAGGCGTTTGGCCCGGAGAGTCCTTTGTAGGCAAAGGCAATCTGCTGCGGGAAGGGGCCCACCTGGAAGGAGTTGATGATTTCATGGGTCTTGGTGTCGATGACGAAAATGTCGTTGGAGCCGGTGTTGCAGCCCCAGATGCGGCCATCGGGCCCAAGCACAAGAAAATGCGGATTGGTGCCCACCGGCAAAGTCTTGATCACGCGTTGAAAGTCGACCTCGATGACCTGGACGGTTTTGTCGCCCTGGTTGCTCACGTAGGCAAAGCGGCCATCGCGAGAGAAAGCCAGACCCGTGGGCCCTTGGCCGGTCGGCAGCGCACCGACGATTTTGAGCGTCGCAATATCGAGGATCGAAATCGTGTCGTCGGCGATGTTGGCGATCCATGCCTGTTTGTTGTCATTGGTCAGTGTCACGACGTGGCTGCGAGCGCCGGTGAAAATCGACGCGATGGTTTCCAGCCGCTCGGTATCGATCACCGAGAGCCGGCCGGAAGCGAGGTTGGTGGCGAACAGCAGTTTGCCGTCGCGCGACAGCGCCAAGTCGTGGGTGGCGTGGCTGCGCGCGTCGATGGTGCCAATGGTCACGAGTTTCTCGGAGTCGATCACCGAAACGTTGTTGGAACTTTCGTTGGCGACGTAAATACGCGGGCCAAGCGGCGGTAGCGCGACGTTTTCCGGCGATACCGCACTGCGCAGAAGGAGCGGGTCGGCACAGCCGGTCATGGCGGCGCTCAAGGCCCATGCTGCGACGAAATTTATGTAGCGCCGGTGACCGGTCCTTGTCATAGATGCTCTCCTCTTGTAGGCGCGTATCAATTTGATGACGAGTGGGGCGAATATAACACAACGGGTTGACATGAGTCAGCACTGCCGGCTGAATTTCTCACCGGCGACGGCGCCGCGGGTGAAGTCGCCGCCAAGCCAGCCAGCGCGAGCCAATCTTGCACTTTGAAAACCCATCCTCTAACTTAACCCATGGTCTTGCGCAGGTTTTCGTGTCTGCTCGTCCTTGCGTTTGCTTTGCCAGCCTTCGGTTATGGCGCGGCCACCGCGGTTCATGAAACTACCTTGGAAAACGGCCTCAAGGTGCTCCTGCTGGAGGATCACAAGAGTCCAGCAGTGACTTTTCAAGTCTGGTATCGGGTTGGCTCGCGCAACGAGAAAGACGGCAAGAGCGGGCTCGCGCACTTTCTCGAACACATGCTGTTCAAGGGCACGCCGACCACCGGCCCGGAAGAATACTCGCGGCTGATCGCCAAGAACGGCGGCCGGTCCAACGCCTTTACCTCCACCGACATGACGGTTTACTACGCGACCATGAGCCGCGACAAAATCCATGTCCAGCTCGAGCTGGAAGCCGATCGTATGACCAACGCGCTGCTCGGCGATACCTTTTTCGAGCCCGAGAAAAAAGTCATCCAGGAAGAGCGGCGTTTGCGCACCGACGACAACCCTGGCGCGGCGCTGGGCGAAGTGGCAAATGCGGTGGCTTATACGGTCCATCCCTACCGCCGGCCGGTGATCGGTTGGATGGACGATATTCAGAACCTATCGCGCCAAGATCTCGTCGACTTCTACAAACTTTACTACGCCCCCAACAATGCGTTCATTGTCGTCGCCGGCGCCTTCTCGGCCAGTGAGATACTGCCCAAGATTCGTGCTGCCTTCGGCAAGATCGCGCGCGGCGCCGAAGCACCCAAGGTGCGCGCTGCCGAGCCGCCGCAAAGGGGCGAACGGCGCGTCACCTTGAAAAAAGAAGCGGAGCTGCCGCTGCTAATGATGTCCTATCACGCGCCCAATTTGCGCAACCCCGATAGCTTTGCTCTCGATTTGTTATCGGTGGTGCTCGCCGGCGGGCGCAGCGCGCGCCTCTACAAAGAGCTAGTCTATGACAAACGGCTGGTGCGGAGTATCGATGCCGATTACGGCTCGGTCTCGATCGATGACACGACCTTTTCCGTGTCCGCGCAGCTGATGCCGGGAAAAGCCGCGGCGGAGGTGGAGCGCGAAATCGATCGGCTGCTGGAAAAAGTCAAAGTCGAGCTGGTCAGCGAGCGCGAGCTGCAGAAGGCCAAGAACCAGGTGGAGTCAAGCTTTATTTTCGCGCAGGATTCGATCTTTGGCCAAGCCTTGAAAATTGGCTACTACGAGATCGTCGGCGACTGGCGCGACATGGATAAATATCTCGATGGCATGCGCAAAGTGACCCGCGAAGATATCCGGCGGGTGGCGCAGAAGTACCTCGACCGCGACCGGCGCACGGTGGGTATTTTGGTACCGACCAAAGAGAAAAATCCATGAAAGCGCCAGTCTCACCTAAGTTGATCGCGGCCCTTGTTTTCGTGCTCGCGCTGGCGGCCGTGCCGCCGTCCCTGCGCGCCGGCATGGCGCCCGCGCGCACCGTGCTCGACAACGGCATGGTGCTGCTCACTTCGGAACAGCGCGCGCTGCCGATCGTTTCCATTGAGTTGTTGATTGACGCCGGGGCGCGCTACGACCGCGCTAACCAGGAAGGCTTGGCCAATCTCACCGCGCGGCTTTTGACCTACGGCAGCGCGCGCAGAAACGCGCTGCAGATTAGCGACACGCTGGATTTTCTCGGCGCCAGTTTGTCCGCCGGCTGCGGCGACGATCTCGCCACCATCAGCATGTCGATCTTAAAAAAAGATCTCGCCGTTGGACTGGAACTGTTGGCGGAGATTCTGACCACGGCGAGTTTTCCAGTGGCCGAAGTCGAGCGCCAGAAACAAGCGGTGATTGCGTCTATCCAAGCGCGCGAAGAGGAGCCCGGTGACATCGCGCAGCGGCGCTTTGCCGCGCTGCTCTACCCGCAGAGTCCCTACGGCAAACCCACCGAAGGGAGCGCGGCCGCGGTGCGCCGCTTGACGCAGAGAGATCTGCGCGACTTCTTTCAGCGCCACTATCGGCCTAATCGCACGATCATGTCGGTGGTGGGGGACGTTTCCCAGGCGGAAATCAGCCGGGCGTTGACCCAGGCGCTGCGCGGCTGGAACAAAGGGGAACCCGGCGGCCCGCCGGTGGCGCCCGCGCAGGTGGGGGGCAAGCAAGCGGTGCGAGTGAATAAAGACCTCACCCAGGCCAATATCATTCTTGGCCACCAGGGTGTCGGCCGGGAGAATCCGGATTACTACGCCATTCAGGTGATGAACTACATTCTCGGCGGCGGCGATTTTTCCTCGCGGGCGATGGAAACCATCCGCAACCAAAAAGGTCTAGCCTATTCGGTCTACAGCTATTTTAGCCCGGAAAAAAATTGGGGCACGTTTCAATTTGTCCTGCAGACCAAAAACGAGAGCGCCCTCGAAGCGGTGCGCCTGGCGGAAGCGGAAATGCGCCGCATGCGCGAGGAGTTGGTGAGCGAGCAGGAGCTGAGCGATGCCAAAGACTTTCTCACCGGCAGTTTTCCGCTGCGCTTCGATACCAACCGCAAGGTCGCCAATTTTCTCGCCAGCGTCGAGTACTACCAGCTCGGGCTCGACTATCCGCAGAATTATTACGGCTTGATTCAGAAGGTGGCCCGCGCCGACGTGCAGCGGGTGGCGCAGAAATATCTTTTGCCGGATAAGCTGATTACCGTGATTGTCGGCAATCAGGGCAAGATCGGTGGCAATTGAAGATTGAAAATGGCAAACCGAGGACCCCAAGCTAGAAGGCTTTCATCTTCTATTTTCCGTTTGGGAAAAACAGAGTCTCGGCTTCGGCGATGTCATCGACATCGTCAACCCGCTGCAGCATCTGCCGATCGTTTCAACCTTTTATCGCAATCTCACCGGCGACCAGATCGGTGCCGTGCCGCGCCTGGTCGGTGGCGCGCTGTGGGGACGGGTCGGCGGGTTTGTCGCGGGCATTGTCAATTCCGTGGTTGAATGGTTTACCGGCAAGGACGTCGGCGATCATCTTTACTCAGCCTTCTTCGGTCCGCCGAAGGCGCCGCCTGCGGCGTTGGCAGCGGGGCCCACCAGCGCGCCCTCTGTGGTCGCCAAAGCGATGCCGCCGGCAGCGGTGAGCGAGACGGACGCGCTGATTATTGCCAATCCACCGGGGCAGTTGGTGCCAGTGGAAGAACGGGCGATCGTCGAGTCGACCTTGCGTTCTTCCGAGGAGACTCAAAGCGCAGTTCCGGAGACCACCGAAAGCAAAGAAGTTCCAACCATCGATGAAACGCCTTGGAGCGCGGCGTCGGCGCTGCATATTTTTCAAGCCTACGACGGCAAGATCAAGCACGATGACGATGCGCCGCTGCTGCGCTACATCGCTTAGCAGTCCCCGTTTGCAATCGGTTTTTTCTTGAAGCGCGGCCGCCGGCAGTGATAGCTTCCGGAACAAAGGAAGCTATCGATGACCCAAACACCGCCCCAAGTTCACCCCATTGGCTCTGCCATTGCCGTTGATGCAACGCTTAGCTCCACCCCCGATACTGTGTTGTGGGGCTACATCGCGGCAAATCTTGCACCGGCGCTAACGATACAGTCCGGACAAACTGTCGAGATAGAAACTTTGTCGCATCAGGGTTTGGTCGCTGCCAAGGACCCGGAAAAGTTTTTTGGCGACTATGGCATCGCCGCCAACGAGGTTCTGGCCGACGCCAAGGCGCTCTACGCCGGCATGAAGCGGCCCAAGGGCGCCAGCGTGCATGTGCTCACCGGACCCATCTACGTTGAGGGCGCCGAGCCCGGCGATGCGTTGGAAGTGCGCGTGCGCGATATCAAGTTTCGCGTGCCCTACGGTGTTAACAACACGGGACCGGGAAAGGGCGTGCTGCCGAAGTTGTTGGCGGCGCCGTCGCAGAAATTGATTCGGCTCGATTTGGAACGGCGCGTGGCGCTGTTCTCTGACGATGTGCAGATCCCGCTGAGCCCATTTATGGGCATCATGGCCGTATCGCCGCCGACCAGCTTGGGGATGGTCTCGTCGACACCGCCAGGGGCGTGGGGCGGCAATATCGACTTGAAGTACACCGGGATCGGTTCGTCGCTGTTTCTGCCGGTCTTCAACCGAGGCGGCCAGTTCTTTACCGGCGACGGTCACGCGGTGCAGGGAGATGGAGAAGTCGACGGCGGGGCGATCGAGATTTCACTCAAACCGACGCTGCAATTTGTTTTGCATAAAAAGAAACACTTGAAGCAGCCACGGGTCGAAACCGCGACCGATTATCTCACCACCGGACTCGATGTCGATCTAAACGTCGCCACGCGCGTCGCGCTGCAGGAAGCGGTGGATTTTCTGCAGGCCGAGAAGGGCTTGACGGCGGCCGATGCCTATGCGCTGTGCAGCTTGGCTGTGGACTTGGGCATTGGCGAAGCGGTCGACGTCGTCAACCTGGTCTACGCCAAGATCCCCAAGCATTTGTTCAAAAACAATCCACCCTTTTGGCTCGATTAATGTGCCGCGCAGTTGGACGCGAGCGCCGTCATTCGTGGGGTTTGCGATCGCTCGACTCGACGACTTCCAGGCCGTTGCGCTGCACCATCATCGAAGCAATGACGGATAGAAGCAGCGCGCTGCCGATAACGCCGAGCGAAATTCCGATGGGTATTTTGTAGACATCCACCAGCATCATTTTGACGCCGACAAAACAAAGCACAAACGAGAGCGCCACTTTTAAGTAGACGAACATGTTCATGACACCGGCGAGCATGAAATAGAGCGCGCGCAGGCCGAGAATCGCGAACACATTGGAAGTGTAGACGATGAACGGATCCGAGGTGATGGCGAAGATCGCCGGAATCGAGTCCACGGCGAAGATGACATCAGTGGTTTCGACCACGATCAGCACCAGCATCAAAAGAGTCGCATAGGTTTTGCCGTCGCGTTTGATGAAAAAACTCTGGCCATGGTACTCCTTGACGACCGGCACCCAGCGCGAGAAGAGTCGCACCACGGGATTTTTCTCGGGCTCGATTTTCTCATCGCCCTGGAAGAACATCTTGATGCCGGTGAAAACCAGGAAGGCTCCGAAGACGTAAATCATCCAGTGAAAGTTGCTCAGCAGCGCCGAGCCGGTGGCGATGAAAATCGCTCTCAAAATAAGCGCACCGAGAATGCCCCAAAATAACACCCGGTGTTGGTACTCGCTCGGCGTATTGAAGTACTGAAAGACCATCAGAAACACAAAGAGGTTGTCGACGCTGAGCGACTTTTCGATGACGTAACCGGTGAGAAACTCCAGCGCCTTGTCTTGGCCCCAGTAGAAATAAATTCCCAGGTTGAAGATCATCGCCAGGGTGACCCAAACGACACTCCAAATCGACGCTTCCTTGATCGATACCGCGTGTGCCTTGCGGTGAAACACGCCCAGGTCCAAGGCGAGCATGCCAAGGACAAACACGTTGTAAACAATCCAGAGAATCAAACGATCCGAATCCATAGAATCTCCGCTGCAAGAGAAGATAGGCGGCGCGCGTTGACGCCAAAGATGAGCCCCAAGGCGAGCATCCAGTTGAGAAAGGAGCGAAACACAGTACCTATCGGTAACCACTCCGTCGGTTCGAGTCAATACACCACCAGCTTGCGTTGTAGGTTGTTTTTGGCGCCCCTTTTTTGGCGTTATGTCCTAGAAAAAAGCGTCAAGCTTTTAGCGATGTCACAAGCACTCCGGTTGGCGCGCTCCGTGCATGTCGGAAACGGCTAGGACAGAGCCGTCAGATAATTTGAGAGGCTGTTAGGCGAGGTGCCGATGAACCGTGGAATCAAGATCGAGTACATTTATTCAGCCTGCGTTGTGATCTCCACTCCGAATGCACGGATCCTCTGTGACCCCTGGTTTACGGAGGGGATTTACGACGGCTCCTGGTTTCACTTTCCCAAGGTCAATCGTCCCGTGAAGCGCATCGGCGAATGTGACGCGATCTATGTTTCGCACATTCACCCCGACCACTACGATGCCGCCTTCATCAAAGAGTACTTTGGGGTCTACGGCAAAAAGCCAATCTACATCGCCGATCACGCCGTGAATCATTTGCACGGCAAGATGCGGGCCGATGGACTAAGCGCAATGGTATTAGATCGCCCCTGTCAAATTCATGACGCGGAAATCACGATTTTCCCCCATGTCACCGGCAGCATTTCAGACATCGACTCGGCGCTGATCGTGCGCTACCACGATGGCGCTCGACAGCATTGCGCGGTCAATGTCAACGACATTGGTTTCGACGAGCCGGTGACGCAAACACTGCGTGAGCTCTGTCCGGAGGTCGATATTCTACTGTTAGGATACACTGGCGCTGGGCCTTATCCGCAGACCTATTTCGACCCGGACGATCCGATGCTTGTCGTTGAGGCGGAGCACAAGAAGCAGGCGTTTTTTGCACGCTACCGAAGAACCGTCGAGGCGTTGAATCCGAAAGTGACGATCCCGTTTGCTGGCAAGTACCTGCTTGGCGGCAAGCTGGCTGGGCTCAACCACCTGCGTGGCGTTGCCGATGCCACCGAGGTGCTGGCATTCGATGCGCGCGCCGTGGTGCTCGCCGATGAATGCGGCTACATAGACACGGTGGATTTTCAGCCGAGCAAGGTGCGCAACGCGCCCTATGATCCGGATGTCATCGAAACCTACCTTCGATTGATCGCGAGCCGCCAATTCGACTATGATCGGTTAATGAATGCCGACGAAGTCTATCAGCTACCGCTTAAACGTCTGCTTGCGATGGCGGCCATCAATGCGAAAGCCAAATCGGAAGTAAATGAAGATTATTTTTTCACTTTCCGCTTGCCCGGTGGCGAGGTGGCGGTTATCAATGCTAACAAGAACGCGCAGGGGGCAATGAAAATATGCAACCCGCAAAAGCTGGGACAACTCATGCCGCGCAGCGAAATCGCCATAGACCAGCGCTATCTCTTTGGCCTGCTAACCCATGTGTACCACTGGAATAATGCCGAGGTTGGCAGTCAATTTATGACGCGCCGGCATCCGCCGACGCACTTCAACCGCAGCGCCCAGTCGTTCCTGAACTTCCTTACGCTCTGAACTTCGGTCGGTCAGCGCCGAACGATTTTCCTTGACGCAAGCGACGCCGGTTTGAAGCGTTTGCGGGCGTTCGACTCGGTCACCGGGTCCGTCAATCCCGCATCCGCGAATAAGCGATCTCCCGATTCGTAACAAACTCCAGCAAAGCGGCTTTGCCTGCCAGCGTGGTTCTGTGTGCGCGCTGTAGCGCCGGGACGATTTGCCCCGGCTCTTCGACGCGCTCCGACCATCCTCCTAAAGATTTTGCCAGGTCGGCGTAGTTGCCCAAAATATTCATGGTGCCGTAGCGTTCGTGGGAGGCTTGCATGCTGTGGGTCTCGGCGGCCATGAAGTTGTTGTTCAAGACGATCGTTAGAATTGGAATGTTGTTGCGCACGGCGGTTTCGAAATCTAAGCCGGTCATGCCGAAGGCGGCGTCGCCCATGAAGTTGACGCAGAGTTTGTCCGGGGCGGCGAGCTTGGCGCCCATGGCTAGGCCCAGGCCGGTTCCCAAGGCGTGGGACTTGCCCCAGCCCAGATAACTGCGCGGCTGGGGCGCTTGATAGAACGGGACCAATTGGTTGCGTGGGCTGCCGGCGTCGTGGGTGACAATGACGTTTTTGCGGTCGAAGAGATTCATGAACTCCCACATGACGCGATAGGGCGTCAGCGGTTTTTCATTGGAAGTAAGTTTCGGCAGCCACTCGGCCATCCATTCATCTTTGGTTTTCTTGATTTCGCCCGCGGTGTTGTTCTCCCGTTTTTTGTTGCCGAGGACGTCTTTCACCGCGGCGACACATTGCTGCAAGACTTGTTTGGCATCGCCCAATAGCGGGTAGTCACAAGCGTAGTGCTTGTTGATGTCACGCTCGTCGTTGGTCGCGTGGATAATCGTTTTGCCGGCCGGAATCGCCGCGGCGACGATGTTGTGTTTGGTCAGGCTCGCTCCGACGGCGAAGATTACATCGGCCTTTTGCAAAAACGTGTGCACGGGCCGCGGCATGACGCCCGCGCCGGTGCCGAGAGACAACGGGTGATGCTCAGGAAAAGCGCTCTTGCCTTCAAGGGGCGTGGTCACGGCGGCCTGCAGCAATTCGGCAAGCTCGACCAGTTCATTGGTCGCGTCCGCCCAAAGCACGCCCTGGCCGGCGACGATTACCGGACACTTCGCTTGCGCTAAAACCTTTGCCGCCTCGGCGACGTCTTGGGTATTGGCGCCCGCGGTGGTGCGCTTGACGGGGTTGTAGTTGATGGTCGCTGAGGGGAACTCTTCGATGGCAGCGTCGTTAGGAATCTCGACGAGCACGGGGCCTGGCCGGCCCATTTTCATGTAGCTAAAAGCGCGCCGCATGATCTCCGGCACTTGGCTTGCCAGCGTGATCTCTTCGCACCATTTGGTGACCGACTTGTAGGCTTCCACAGAGCGAAAAAAACGATGCACCTGCGAGGTGCTGCGCGCGTGGCCGACCGGCAGCAGCAGGATTGGCGTGGAGTCGGAGTAAGCCGTCGTTATTCCGGAATACGCGTTCTCAGCACCGGGGCCAGCTTGCATGGAAAAGACGCCGATGCGCTTGCCGTTGGTGACGCGGGAAAAACCGTCGGCGATGCCGACGCCGACGCGCTCTTGCCGGCAGACGATCGGACGAATGCCCGCCGCCGCCGCGGCTTCGATCATGGTGTTGGTCGGGTAGCAGGAGAGAAATTCTACACCTTCGCGCTTTAAGATTTCAGCAATCGCATCGACGACTTTCATAACGCCTCCTTTGTCGGTGCGGGAGATTTAACCACAAAGGGCACAAAGAGCACAAAGGAAAAAAATCGGAATGTCGCGCGCAAAGGCGCAAAGGACGCAAAGTTCGGAAAATTCTCTTGTAACCTTCGTCGGGTGTATGGGTGCCTAAGACAGCGGGTAGCGAGACAAATGAGGAATCGCTGGGTCTTGATCTAATTCTACTTTGCGTCCTTTGCGGTTAAATTCTCCGAGTTCCTAATCCGGGCGCGCCGCTTTAGGCCCCTTGTGGTTAAATCTCTTGCCGGATTCGGTTGCGGCTTTGCCGCGCTGGGATCTTCGTGGTGACATGATTTGTCTGTGCCTAGGCGTAGTACTCCCAATACTTGTCGGTCTTTAGCGCGTCGACGACGTACTTCTTTGGGTCGACGTTGGTGGAGATCTGTGTGGCGATGCAGGCGACGTGGCGCACGTCGTTTTGCTCGGTGGTTCTGATCACGTGGGGCGGTTCTTTGCCGGCGGCGACGGCGCGGGCGGCGTTGAGCATGAACTTGCGCACGTGGATGACGGTCATGTCGCTGACGCCCAAATGCTCCTGCGTCCGGTCGTAGATCGGGCCCATGGTTTCGGTGGCGCAGGCGTCGTGGACCATGAAGATCGGGCCCATGCCGGTGAAGTTTTCATTTTTCTGTTTTTCGCGGTCGATCAGGTAGTTGTTTTGGAAGTTGCGAATCTTGATGAAGTCGGGTCCGATCTCCTCTTCGTGCTGGTGCTCGTCGGGCTCGATGTTTCTATTGCGCCGGAAGTGGATGTTGAAGCGCAGGCTGTGCTCGTCATCCACCGGCACATGGGAATGGATCGTGTAGCCTTCGGGATTGCCTTTGACGCCGCCGGTGGGAATGAAACCGTGGCAGGGCATGACGATGTTGGACACGCGCAGGTAGATTTTATCGGCGGCGATTTTGCGGCAGGAGATCATGCGCACGCCGTAGTCCGTGTCGAAGCCTTCCAGCGTCGGCGCGGTGTCGGCGGCGTAGAACGCGCCATCGCCGCCGCCGCGCGGCCGGTCGCCGGTGAAGCTGCGATGCAAGAACGAGAGGTGCGACGAGTCGCATTCCCCTTCCAAGCCTTGTAGCCAACTGCAATCTTGAATCGACTTGGAAACGTAGAGCTTCTCCGGCGGCATGTTCATCCACTCATAATTCGGCAAGAGCGGTATTTTGTCCCTCGGTCCCATGTAAGTCCAAATCATGCCGGCGGCTTCTTTGCACGGATAGGCGGTGTGGCGCACTTTGTCTTTGAGCGTGCTGCCTGCGGGTTCGGCCGGCGTGTCCAACACCTTGCCGTCCACGTCCATCTTCCAGCCGTGGTAGATGCAGCGCAGGCCGCACTCTTCGTTGCGGCCAAAGAAGAGCGACGTGCCGCGGTGCGAGCAATGCTCGCCGAGGAGGCCGACTCGGCCGTTGGTGTCGCGGTAAGCAACCAAATCTTCGCCGAGCAAGCGCACACGCACGGGCGGACAGTCCGGCTCGGAAATCTCGCTGGCGAGCAGCGCGGGGATCCAGTAGCTGCGCATCAGTTTGCCCATGGGCTTGTCGGCGCCGACTTGGGTGAGCATTTCGTTATCTTGGCGGGGTAGCATGGTCTGTCTCCTGTCGAGAATTATTCTGTCAGTGCGGGGAAGGGCGACCGGCCGGTCGCCCCTACAGCAATTGTCTCGCGCAGAGACGCTGAGGGCGCGGAGTTCGGAATTTTTTTTCTCTGCGTGCCCTGCGCCTCTGCGCGAGATTATCCGATCTTATATTCTCCAGGCGCGATCTCGACCATCTTGTTTTTCGCCGCGTCTCGGATCGTGCCGATGGGGTCTTTGCCAGCGGCGATGGCGTCCATGTTATCTTTATACATTTTGCGTAGCATGATCACGCCTTTGTCGGAGACGCCCAAGTGCTCAATGGTCCGGTCGCAGATGATGCCTTGGCTTTCCTGGGCGGCGCGGTCTTGGTCACCGCGCGCCAGATTGCCTTCTTCGTCGTAGCGGTACTCGCCGGGTGTGCTCTCTAGCAACCCTTTTGCGGCTCCGTCGGGTGGAATTTTGCCCATCGGTTTGCCGTTTACCAACGGCGTGAAATAGACCGTGAAGTGAATCGTATGAGTGTCGTCGGACGGCACGCGCCAGCGCAGCGCTTCGAAGCCGGGATGGTTGGCGGCCATGCCGCAGGGATGTTCGTCGGGCACGTGATAGCCGGTTTTGTTCATGGTCGGCATGATGAAGTAGCTGACGGTCTGGTAGCGCTCGCCGCCGCCGGTGCGCGCGAAGGTGTCGCGGATGCCGTATTCGAAATATTCCGAACCCAGCACCGTGTCGGTCCACTTTTTAGTGTTGGGCGTGCGGTGCAGCCACTTAAAATGATGTTGGTCGACGGTGTTCTCGACCATTTGCAAAAAATTGCAGTTGACGATGCGTCCTTGCAATGAGCGTTGGCCGTCCTCGCGCACCAGCACGTCGTAGCGCGGGCAGAGCGGCGCCGGCTCGGGGCCCATGTAAGCGAAGATCACGCCGGCGATCTCTTCGACTTTGTAAGCGGGCACGCGCACTTTGTCTTTGAAGTTGGCTTCCGCGGGTTCGGTGGGCTGCTCCAAACAGCGCCCGGTGGTGTCAAAAAGCCAGCCGTGGTAGCAGCAGCGCAGGCCGCCGTCTTCGAGGTAGCCCAAATGCAGCGAGGTGCCGCGGTGCGGGCAGCGGGCGCCGATCAAGCCGAGCTTGCCGTTCTCGTCGCGGAATAACACCAGATCTTCGCCGAGCAGGCGGCGGCGGATCGGTTTGCCTTTGAGCTCGGCGGTGAAACCGACGGGGTGCCAGTAGCGGCGCATCAGCGTGCCGCAGGGTGTGCCTGGGCCGACGTGGGTCAGGCTAAAATTCTCTTCGTTGGTAAGGGACATGGCACTACTCCTGAAATCAGCGTGGAAAGAGTTTCAGCTTCTCTTTGGGCAAGCGCACGAAGGCTTGTTTGCTGAGCGCAATGCTCTGGGTGGTTTTAAATTTCAGCTTGGTGCCGTTGACGAGCAGGTCGCAGACGGTCAATTCCCCGAGGAAAGATGCCGAGGTCACTTGGGCGGCGAACTCGTTTTCCGCACCGGTGGCGCTAGGCGAAATCTGCATCTCTTCGGGGCGGATCGCGGCGGTAACGTCTTTGTTGTTTGTGCCATTCGCGGCGCAGGCAAGCGTGCCGATGGCGGTCTCAATCTTATTGGCATCGCGCAAAGTGCCATCGATCAGATTGGTGGTGCCGAGAAATTCACAAGCCTCGCGGCTGCTCGGATGGTCGTAAAGCTCGCGCGGCGCGGCGCACTGCAGCACCTTGCCTTTGCTCATAATCGCAATGCGGTCGGCCAACGCCATGGCTTCGACCTGATCGTGGGTGACGTACAGCACGGCGATGCCGAAATCTCGCGACAAGTTTTTGATCTCGTCGCGCACTTCTTCGCGCAGACGGGCGTCCAAGTTGCTGAGCGGCTCGTCCATTAACAAAACTTTCGGCTCCACGGCGAGTGCGCGCGCCAGGGCGACGCGCTGCTGCTGGCCGCCGCTCAAGAAGGGCGCGGGGCGGTCGGCCAAGGCATCGAGCTGAACCAGCTCCAAGGCGCGGCTGACTTTCTTTTTGATCTCGTCGCGGGAAAAACGGCGCGGGCCGTTGACCAGGGGGAAGGCGACGTTTTCGAAGACCGACATATGGGGCCAGACCGCGTAGGATTGAAACACCATGCCGATGCCGCGGTTCTCCGGCGTGAGAAAAAGCTTGCGGGCGGCATCGCTCACGGTGGCGCCGCCGATCTTGATTTCGCCGCCGTCGGGTTTTTCCAAACCGGCGACGCAGCGGAGCAGCGTGGTTTTCCCCGAGCCGCTGAGACCGAGCAGCACGAAGAACTCTTTTTCACCGACTTGGAGATCGACGTTGTCGACGGCGCGCACGATGTCCTTGCCGGAGACAAAGAGCTTCAAGAGGTTTTTGATCTCGATCATAGAGTCAAGATTGGCTGTGGATGACGCGCTGCTGCCTGCGCGCGAAGATCCACAGCGTCAACACGAGCGGCGACATGACGCAGACCATCATGACTCCGGCCGCACCGGCATCGCCGAGACCGCCGCCGTTCCATTGGCTCCAGATGAAAGTTGACAGCACCGGGTTCTTCGGCGAAGCGAGCAGCACGGCCATGGTCAATTCTCTATAGGCCATCAGCGCCATCCAGACCCACGCGTAAACCAACCCCGGGCGCACCAGCGGAATAATAATCTTGCCCAAAATACGTAGCGCGCGCACGCCGCCCACCTGTGCTGCTTCCTCCAATTCTTTGTGCACCTGGAGCATATTGCTGTTTAACAATCTTGTCCCGAAGCTGATCCAGCAGACGACATAAACGATCAGCAGGACGTAGATGGTGCCGTAAATCGGCAGGATGTTTGAAATCAGCAGCGCCAAGTAAGCGATGGAGAGCGCGAAAAGAATGTTGGGCACCGGGTGCGGCAGGAACGCGATGGCGTCCAAGACAAAGCGGCCGCGCATGCGCGAGCGGGTGACGATCCAAGAAATTGCCGCGCTCAAGAGGACCACCAGGGTTGGCACGACGGCCATCAAAAACAGTGTGTTCAGCGCCGACTGAATGACACCGCGATCGACGGCCAGCTCGGTGTAGCGCGCCAGGGAGACGTTCTCCAAGGCCTGCCACGAGGGTAGCTGCGTGTAAGGAAGGAGTGAGGTCCAAATCATCGCCAAGAGCGGGAAGACAAAGGCGAGCAGGCTATATAAAAGCAGCGCGCCCCAGCCGGCGATGGACCAGCGGCCCAATTCAATGGGCCGGGTTTGATACGCTTTGCCGGAGATCACCTGATAGCGGTGGCTGTGCTTAAGCGCGTAGAAGTAGGGCAGCATGAGAAACAACGAAAAGATGATCATGATCGTGCCGAAGGCGCCGCTGATGCCATACTTGGGCAGACCTTCGGTCGGGTTGACGGTGAAATAGAGCGCCGTGCTGAAGGTGAAAATATTGTTGGCCATGCCGATGACCGCAGGAACGTCAAAGGCGGCGATGGCGATGGTGAAGATCCAAATCACCACCGACACCAGCGCCGGCCAGACCAGCGGCAGTTCTATTCTTAGCAGCGTGCGCAGCCGGCCGACGCCGTGGACGCTGGAGGCTTCGACCAATGACGGATTCATGCTGCGCAGGGCGGACGAAATCATCGCAAAGGCGACGGGAGTCAGCGTGATGCCTTCGACGAAACCGATGCCGGTGAGGCTGGCGATATTTAATGGACTGTTTTGCAACCCGAAAAGTTGCTTCAACCAGAGATTGAAGATGCCGATGCGCGGGTGCAGCAAAAAGATCCAGCCCATCGCTTTAAGAAACGTCGGGATCAACACGCCCATGCTGAGCAGCGCCACGGCCAGCGATTTGTAGGGCAAGTCGGTGCGCTCGATCAGCCAAGCAAAGATAAAGCCCAGCGACGCCGAGACCAGGACCGCGGTCAAAGAAATCCAGAGCGTGTTCCACATCACTTTGTAGTGATAGGGATCGGTGAGCAGGGTGGCGTAGTTCTTAAAAGAGTAAACGGACGCCTGCCCGGGCACGCCTTCGCGTAGGCTCATCCAGATCACAATCAGCAGCAGGCTAAGAATCGCCAGGGCGGAAAGCGAGGCGACGGCAAAGATAAAGCCTTTGGAAAAGTCGAGACGCGAGGGTGCAACTATTTGGGTAGAAGTTTGCGACATGGTCAATTTCAACAGCGTTGTTTATCATTCTGCTGGGTATTTGCCAACGAGCGCGCGTCCCCGCTTGAATCGTGGGGCGGTTCCGTAACATGATCGTGGCCGGTAAAGGAGTTGCTGCATGCAGTATCGCTATCTCGGCCCGGAGCGATTGAAAGTTTCCGCCATCGGCTACGGCTGTCCACCGTTTCAAGGCACGCTGAGCGACCATGACGAAAAGCAAGCGATCGCCGTGTTGCAGCGAGCCATTGACATCGGCATGAACTTCATCGACACCGCCGATCATAACAACGGCAACAACGAAGAAATTCTCGCCAAGGTGCTGCAAGGCCGGCGCAGCGAAGTCGTGCTCACCACCAAGTTCGGCAACCTGCGCGGCCAGCCCTGGGCCGAGGGCCGCGAAGTGGAAGGCAAGCCAGAGTATGTCGCGTGGGCATGTGAAAAGTCCTTGCGCCGGCTGCAAACCGATTACATCGATTTGTATTATCTGCACCGCGTCGATCCCAACGTGCCCATCGAAGAGACCGTCGGCGCGATGAAGCGCCTCATCGAGCAGGGCAAAGTGCGCCATTTGGGCCTGAGCGAAGCCGGCCCGGATACGCTGCGGCGCGCCAACGCTGTGCAGCCGATCACCGCGATGCAGAGCGAATATTCGCTCTGGACGCGCGATTACGAAGCGAACACGATTCCCGTCTGTCGCGCGTTGGGCGTCGGCTATGTTGCCTACTATGCGTTGGGGCGCGGCTTTTTGAGCGGGAAGTGGAGAAACTTTGCCGAACTGGGTGAGAGAGAAGCCAAACGCCGCGGCCCCCGTTTCCATGAGCAGAATTTTCAACGCAATGCGAATTTGCTGCAGCAGCTTGAGAACATGGCAAATGTGAAGCGTTGCACCGTCGCGCAGCTAGCGCTGGCGTGGATTCTTCAGCAGGGCGATTTCTTCGTGCCGATTCCTGGCACGTACAGGATTGAGAATCTCGAAGCCAACGCCGCGGCGGCTGATATTAAGTTGACTGGCGATGAGCTGGCGATGATCGATAAGATTTTTCCGCCCGGCGCGGCTGCAGGGACGCGGCATGATTATGATCGCTCCAAGGAGCTGAACATTTAAAAGTCCGTTCATCGGTTCAACCGTTCGCCGTGGGGGCGACCGGCTGGTCGCCTCCGAAATCTCAGGAGGGAACACCCATGCGAATCTTAATCACCGGCTGCGGCTTAATCGGTACTTACACAGCCAAGGAATTAATCGAGCTTGGCGACGAAGTGACCTTCTTCGATCTCCAACCCAATTTGGAATATCTGCGCAAAGTCCTTGGGCGCGAGCTGCCGATCATCCGCGGCGATATTCGCGAGCTACCGGCGCTGGTGGAAGCGATGCAAACGACGAAACCGGAAGTGGTTTTTCATAGCGCGGGTTTGCAGGGTAATCGCACGCCGTACTTTGGTTTCCAGGTCAATTTGATCGGCACGCTGAATGCTGCGGAAGCTGTTCGGCTCACCGGTGTGCGCCGGTTGATCCACGCCAGCAGCCAGGCGGTTTATGACTTGCGCAACCCGCCAGTACCGATTCATGAAGAAGCGCCGCGCGATGGCGGCGGGCGCGTTTACCAAGGCGGTAAAGCCGCTTGCGAGGAAGTGCTGACCGCTTATGCAGCGACGTATAAGTTCGAGCTGGCTTTGCCGCGCTTCGCCTCAGTCTACGGCTACGGCCCCTACACCGGGGGCGGCAACGTTGGCATGGATATGTACACCATGCTGCAGGCGGCGCTGGCTGGCAAGCCTGCGCCAATGGGGCCGGGCATCGCCGACGCCAACGACTTCGTTTATGCCAAAGACATCGCACAGGGACTGCGCTTGATTACACATGCGAAAACATTAACGCATCACGCCTACAATCTCGGCACCGGAGCTGCGCCGACGATTGACGATATTCAGCGCAGTCTGCAAAAAATCCTCGGCGACGTGCGCTTCACCCGCGAGCAGCCATCACGGCCGCGCCCGGCTCTGGATATTTCTCGCGCGCGAAGCGAGTTGGGCTACGAGCCAAAATTCGATGTAGAGGCGGGGTTAAGGGATTTCATCGCCGAAATGCGGCGCTGAAAGCGTGGCCCACGTTTCATGGCTTTCAGCGCTGCCAAGGGCTAAGGAATGCCGGGGGTAGGGGCGACCGGCGGGCCTTGTTACAGCGCCTGCGGCGGCGCCATCACTTCGCCGCAGTGTTTGCAGGTTCTGAACGCCAAACTTCCGAAAAATTTCACGTAGGCTTTGGACACCGGGTCTTTGGCATAGTCGTCGACCACGAATTGTTCTTCGTGCAGCAGCGCGTCGCATTTGGGGCAATACCAGTGAAATTTGTCGATCTCGCCGGGGCGGCGTTTTCTTTCCGAGATCAGCGCGAAAGCGTCGGGTGCGAAGCGGGGTGAGTGGGGTGTGCCCGCCGGCGTGTAAATGATTGCGCCTTCCGGAATCACCGAAACTTCTTCACGACCTTCCGGTGTGCGCGTGTGCAGGCGCATTTCGCCTTTGATCATCAACATGGTCTCGTCGCTCGGGTTGACGTGAAACTCGCTGCGGTATTCTCTGCCGCGGGCGACGAAGGCCAGCGTATCGTCGTGCTGCCAGAGGACGCTGACGCGCATGCCGGTGGCGGCGAGCTTTTGGCCTTCGGCGAGGAGATCGACGATGGGCATTTGCGACATGACTGGGTTCCTCCGACTATTTTTATAGCGCAAATTCGGATTGTTGATGGGATCGTCCGTTCCGATGATTGGCATCGCTTGGACTTTTGCGGTGTGCAGCGTGGTTTGCGCGCTGGCTGGCATAGCGCTGCGGATTGTGAACCGAGCGCGTCGGGCTGCGGGCTGGAACCGGGCCGTTCAAGGTTCAAAGTTCAACGTCAGACCCGCTGCGGTTTATCGAACCGAGCCTCTAACGTTGAACTTTTGAACCTTAAATCTTTGAACCGTCGCCGCTAGGCGACAACGGGCTGCTTCATCGGCGTATGGCTCGGGATCTTCGGCACCCGCGTGCGCGGCTTACCATCGACGTGGCTGTTGCCCGCGCCAAGCAGTAACATTCTACCCGGGCCGGGGTTGCACAGCTGATACGGCTCGCCGGATTTGAGCAGCACGGTGTCGAACTGCTTTAAGTCAAATTCCTTTAGTGGCGTGCGCACGACGCAGCGGCCTTCGAGGACCATGAAGATATGGTCGTCGTTGTCATGGTAGTGCATGTCGTCTTGCTGGTTTGGCTCGCAGTTGATTGCCCAGTAGTAGGCCAAATCGGTGCGCCACAGCTGAAGATGATTGATCTCCGGATGGGCGTCGGCTTCTTTGATCGGGTTTTTCATCTCAACCATAAATAACCTCCTAAAAAATTGTTCAAGCCGTTCAAATCGTCTTGGAATTCGGGCGAATGGCTGCTCGCCTCTAGCTTAGCCGTGATTGCGCGGCGGCCGCTCTTTGGGTTTGACCAATCGGCCATGGGTGCCGTCGCAGTAAGGATGAAATTTTGAGCGCCAGCAGCGGCAGATGGCGATGGTCTCGGGCTGTTTTAGCTCCAAGATTGCCGGCTCGATATTTGTTCCTTCATGCGAGCCATCGCAGAACGGCAAATTTTTACTCTTGGTGCAGCGACAGTAGGCCACGCTCTTCGATACTTGTTTGACGATCGTCGGTTCGATCAAGTCGTCGTAGGATAGTCCGGCCATCGGTCCTCCAGTATATTCATTCAAGGTTCAAGGTTCAAAGTTCAAAGGTTTTCGCTCGGTTTAGCCGTTCGGTTCTTTCCGTGGTCGGTGAACGTTATGCGCGATCGAGCAGTCTCAGCGCGTTGCGGCTGAAGATATCCGCTCGCTCGTCGTCGGTCAATGGAAACTCTTCAAGGATCTGCTTTGCCCGCGGCAGCAGTGGCAAGAGCGGCGGCGCGTCGCTGCCGAAGAGCAATTTCTTCGCGCCGACCGTCTGGTAGGCGCAGGTGAGCGCCGGCGGGTGGTAGCAGACGGTGTCCATGTGAATCTCGCGCAGGTAGTCGCTGGGTTTTTTGGTGATCAGCATCGGTTCATAGGAACCCAGGCCCGAGGCTTTATCGCCCAGCTCGTACGCGTAATCCATTCGGCCAATGACTTCGCAGATGCCGCCGCCCAGGTGACAGCCGACAAATTTCAATCTCTTGTGGCGCTCGAAGACGCCGCGCACAATCATCCTGGAAATCGCCAGACATTCGTCAAACGGCCGGCCGACGCTGGAGGCCAGGCGATAATCGCGCATGCGCTCTTCACCGAAGCCCACCGATGGCGCGTGCATCATCATCGGCACGCCGAGGCTTTCGACCATCTCGAAAAATCCTTGGGCCTCGTCATCGTCAGGGTAAGCGCCTTGATGGCTGGAGTTGATCAGCACGCCGTTGAGCTTGTACTCGCGAATGCCGCGCTCCAGCTCCTTCAAGAACGGCGCGCCGCCGCAGGGCAGGCTGCTGGTGAAGACGATCACGCGTTCTTTGTATGTTTGCTGAATCTCGGCGCCGTATTCGTTCCAGCGGCGGATGAAGGCGAGGGATTCGCCGGCGGTTTTGTCTCTGAGGTAGTGAATCGTGTTGCTGACCACGCAGCGCTCGATGCCGACTTTTTCATGGGCTTCGAGCAGATTTTCGATGGTCAGCGGCGCAGCGCCGCCCCAGCGGCGCTCGCGCGCTAGTTCGGGTGGATAGACGTGGGCGTGCCAATCGATGATCATTTTTAACTCCAGCGGATGTTCGAACCGTTCAACTGCTGCGCTCCGTTCCCTTCGGCAAGCTCAGGGCCTGAGTCCATCGAAGGCAAGCCGTTCGAATCGTTGCACAGGTTCAAAGCGCAGCGCCGCATTCCGGGCTATACCGAGTCATTTCCCCCGCCTCGCCCGAAACGAGGGCGATCCCTGATTATACTTACGTCATCTTCCTTTTATCCCCAGCTCTGTCTGTGCTTCGCGCAGAAATTTCAGCTCGGCGACTTCATTCGGCGCCACCTCGCGCGCGACCTTGGCGCTTTTTCTTGCCTGTTCGATAACCAACCTCAGACCGTCTTCCGGTACGGCACCGTCGGCGTTGAACAGATTTCTGATCGCGTCGTAGGACGCGTAGGCGAAATCGCTTTCGACCTTACCCCAGGCCATCAGGGTTCGCGCGGACTCGTCGCGGTTGTCGCGAATGAAGCGATTGGCGCGGATGGTTGCTTTGAGCACGCGGCGAATTTCGTCCGGTTTTTCTTTGATCTTGCGCAGGTGCGAGCCCATGCCGAGGTAAGGAAAGCTGAAAAGCTCGTAAGCGCGCGCGAGCACGCGGTAACCTTGCTTCTCCATCTGCGTGTCCGCCGGCGGCGACATCACCACGACGTCGACGACGCGCTGCTTGAGCGCAGTCAGCCGCGCCGCATCGGAACCCAGGGCCAGCACTTTGATATCTTTTTCAGGGTCGAGGCCCGACTGGCGAATCATCATGCGCGCTGCGGTGTCGGGCGTGGCACCATAGGTGCTGACGCCGAGAGTCTTGCCTTTAAGGTCTTTGATCGTTTTCAATTCCGGCTGAGCGATCAGCGTCACCGGCCAGTTGTCGAGAAAACCCGCGACGATGCGAATCGGCAAACCGGCGATGGCGCCGCCGACCACCGCGCCAAAAAGCTGGCAGTAATCGACATCGCCGGTCGCCAACGCGGTGATGGCGACGTTGGGATTCATGCGGATAATTTCCGCGTCAAGATTTTCTTCTCGGAGAAAGCCGCGCCGCTGCGCCATGTGCGAAGTGAGGTTGGGCATGTTGGGGTTCGACACGGCGATGCGGATGCGATCCGCGGCGCCAGCGCCCTGCACCACCCCAGCGTGTGCCGATAACATGAAGATGAGTGCGACGACGCAGAAGGATGAATGATGAAAGCGGAAAGCGGAAACGAGCCGGTTATGCGAGTGGAGTTTCATCATTCATTCCGCTTTCAACCTTTTCGCCGAGGATCATGCCACGAAGCAGGTCCTCATGCGAACCCATACAAAGTCGCTGGATTGTCGACCAGGATTTTCTTGCGAACCGACTCTTCAGGAGCAAACAGCGCGAGCAAGTCGACCAGGTCGCCGTCGTTGGGCGTATGTCCTGGCAAGAAATTGTTCGAGTGCGGCCAGTCGGTGCCCCAGATCACTCTGTCCGGCGCCGCGGCGATCACCGCCTGCGCATAGGGGATCACTTCGACAAACGGCAGACCATGATAGGAATGCACCATGGTTTCGCAAATCTTGTCCGCGCCGCTGACCTTGGTCCAGACATGTTTCACCTTCATTAAGTCGAGCAGGAGCTGAAAGCCCGCTTGCCGCAAACCCTCGGCAGGTTTGACCCGCGCGATGTGATCGATGATCACCGGCACGGGGCAATTGCGAATGCGCTTTTCCTGCTCCGTCAAGTTTTTCATGTCGATGTGCAGATCGAGCGACCACTTGAGGTCGACGATGTTGTCAATGCAGCGATCGAGCACGCCCAGCTTGACGTTGCCGCGCGGCCGGTCGAGCAGATTAAAACGCACGCCGCGGATGCCGGCGTCGTTCAACCGGCGCAGTTCGTCTTTCGGCGTTTGGTCATCGATGCGTCCGACACCGCGAAATCTGCCTCGCGAATTTTTAATCGCATCCAGCGTCGCCGAGTTGTCCAAGCCGTGCACGCTCGGCTGCACGACCACGGCGCGTTCGACGCCGATGACCGCGAGCATTTTTTGATAGTGCTCCAGCGGCGCCGCCGGCGGCGTATACTCGTGAGTTGAAACAAATGGAAAAACTTCCGGCGGCCCGAAAACGTGGAAATGGGTGTCGCACGAATTCGCCGGCGGCGTGAAGTGCGGCTTGCGTGTGTTGGGATCGGGCGGATAGCAGTAGGGCATTGGGGCTCCTTAGATGCTCGTGAGGGGTAAGGGGTGAAGGGCAAGGCGTTTCGGACGAATGCGGAAACCGGAAAGGCGGAAAGCGCAAACGTCGAACACGCCTTACCCCTTCACCCCTTACCCTTCACGCCTCACGTCTTTCGATCCAATCGAGAATCACCGCGTTGGTTTCCTCCGGCGCTTGCCAGAAAAAACCGTGGGATTGGCCTTCGAGTATTTTCAGCTCTGCACCGGGGATTCGGTTCTTCAACGCCTCGGCCTGCAGCACGTGATTGCTGCGGGCTTTGTCGTTGTTGCCGATTAAAACCAAGGTAGGCACGCGCACGTCGCCTAACCGGTGCGTCGCTTCCCAGTTGTGGCGCGCGATGCTCAGCTGGATGTATTCGGAGAGGTTCGCGTGGGTGGCGCGGGCGAGTTTGTAGAATTCGTCTATTTCAGTTGGGTGGCTGTCGCGAAACTCTTTGGTGAAAAACACATCTGAGTCGCAATACTCGTCGCGGAGAAATTGCTCGAAGCCCTTCTCGACCAGACCAAGCACTAGCCAGTGCGGCAAACCGGGCACGCAGTCCGGACCTGGGCGCGGCACCAGGCCTGAGCCACTGGCGGCCATGATCAAGCTCTTTACCCGACCAGGAAAATTCAAAGTCATCTCCAGCGCGACGCGGCCGCCCATGGAGTGGCCGAGTAAATGAGCCGATGGGATTTGCAAATGATCGAGCAACGCGACCGCGTCGTTGGCCATTTGTTGGATTGTGTAAACCTGTTGAGCCGTCCTCGTGCGCGGGCAGCCGCGCGGGTCATGCAGAATGAGCTGCAGCGATTGCGACAGTGCTGGGACTTGGTAGGGCTTCCACACTTCAGCGGAAAATGCCGTGGATGGAAACAGCAGCAGCGGCGCGCCGCTGCCGAGGGTTTCGTAATACAGGTTAGTGCCGGTGGCGAGATGGGCGATTGGCATGGGGTCTTGGATGCTCGTAAAGGTTAAAGGGTTAGGGGTAAGGCGTTCGGATAAAAGCGGAAACCGGAAAGCGGAAACTCCGAATACCCCTTACGCCTTACCTTCACCCCTTACGCTGGCTACTTTCCGGACCCAGCTAAGAATCGCGTTGTTAGTTTCCTCCGGCACCTGCCAGAAAAAACCGTGCGATTGGCCTTTGAGTATTTGCAGTTCGGCTTTGGGAATGCGGTTCTTCAGCGCCTCGGCCTGGGCGAGATGATTGCTGCGTCCCGAGTCGTGGTCGCCGATCAATACAAGAGTCGGGCATTTCACATCGCCCAGCCGGTGGGTGGCTTCCCAGTTATGCCGCGCAATGATCAGGTGAATAAACTCCGGCAGCTTGGCGTGGGTCGCGAATGCGAGCTGAAAAAAAGCTTCGACTTTCTCCGGATATTTCTTGCGATAGTCCTCGGTGAAAAAGGCGTCGGTGTCGCAAAACTCTTCGCGCAGCGCTTTCTCGAAACCTTTTTCGACCAAGCGAATCACTAGCCAATGGGGCAAGCCGGGAATGCAGTCGGCACCAGGGCGCGCTGCTTGGCCCGAGCCGCTGGCCGCCATGATTAGGCTCTTTACCCGCCCAGGAAAATTGAGCGCCATCTCCAAGGCGATGCGCCCGCCCATCGAGTGGCCGACCAGATGCGCCGAAGAGATTTTCAAATGGTCGAGCAGGGCGACGATGTCGTTGGCCATCTGATTGATGGTGTAAACCTTCTGCGTCTCGCTCGTCCGTCCGCAGCCGCGCGGGTCGTGCAGCACAAGCTGCGCGGACTGCCTCAGTGGCATCTGCGATGGCTTCCAGACTTCGCAGGAAAACGCCGTCGACGGCACGAGCACGATCGGCTCACCCTGGCCGTGGGTTTCGTAGTAGACGTTGGCACCGGTGGGTAGATTTACGGTAGGCATAACGCGTCTCCTGATGTTGGTGTATCTTGCTTAGCAAAGGTTCGGATTGCCGCAGTTTGAAATCCTAACCAGCCGCGATTTCGGTTTTCTCCCCGTTTCGGGGCAGGATTGAGGTGGAGGCAACGCGCTGGCATTGGACTTACGCCCCCATCCTGGCCTTCCCTCGAGACGGGGGAAGGGAATAGAATCCGTGGATGTTTCTATCGGCATCTCTGGGAGGTCACAGCCCCATCTGCTTGATCATCGCCTGCGTCAGCGGACTTTTCTCGTCGAGCAAGTGCTCGGACATGGTGTAGTGATTTGCGCCGGGCACGACGAGATAGTCAACGTTCATTCCCTGTTGCTTGCAGTAGTTGAAATAATCTTCTGACATTCGCTGCCAGCCCTTCGGTTCGGCGCCGCCGACGGCGACGACCAGCGGGCATTTTACTTTAGGCGGGTTGAGAAACGGGCTGTTGGCTTTGGCGCATTCGGGTGTCATGCGCACTTGCTCCTGCACGCTGATCTGCATCACCATGTCGAGGTCGAAGACGCCGGAGGTTGGCACGGCGCCTTTGATACAGTCTGGCGGCATGCCTTGTTGGCTCCAGTCGTGCGCCAACGCGAGCGCGGTTAAGTGCCCGCCGGCGGAATGGCCGGAGACGAAGAGCTTTTCCGGATTGGCGTTGTAGCTGCGGATGTTTTTGTAAACCCAGGCGATGGCGCTGCGGGTTTGCCGAACGATGTCCGTCACGGTCACCTTGGGACAGAGATCGTATTCCACCATCACCACCGTCGCGCCGCGCCGCGTAAAAGTCGGCACGAAGTTGGCGTTATCGTCCTTGCTGCCGCTGCGCCAGTAGCCGCCGTGGATGTAGACCAGCACGGTGCCGTTGGGGCGGTCGGCGGTGTAGATGTCGAGCTTTTCGCGCTCCGAGCTGCCGTAGGCGACGTTCAACCAAGACTTCGCGCTCTCGCGAACTTTTTTGGCTTGCGCCGCGCGCACCTTGGCGAGCTCCGGATACTCCGGCACCGATTCACGCGGGTTGTATTGGTATTCCATCTCGTCGGGGCGAAAGCCATTGTAATTGGTCTCCATGGGCTCGACGTTACTGGAAGGCTCTTTTGCTTGTCAATCGCGAATTCGTCAAAAGAATTTGACTTCTCCCATGGTGAAGCGTTAGCTAACGTAAACCCAATTATTTCCAGGCTGTTTGCCCTAGTTGGTGCTGAAGCAGATGAAGAAAATTAGCTGCGAATTAACCGGAAGACACCGGGTGGCATAGCTTGCGCACGGAAAATTACCGGTTTCTCCTTGACAAAAATCGGCTCCCCCTAATATAACCACAACAACTAAAATTTAGTGACGGCTTGGCAAAAACCAAGCCGAAGGAGGGGGAGTCATGGAGCTCGCGCATTTTTTTCTGCGGTGGATTCATCTTTTAGCTGGCATCACGTGGATCGGCATCCTTTATTACTTCAACTTTGTCCAGACGCCGTTTTTTGCGGAGACCGAAGCGCCCGTGCGCGTCGGTGCGATTCAAAAACTTTTGCCGCGTGCCCTTTGGTGGTTTCGTTGGGGCGCGATGTTTACATTTTTGGCCGGTCTGCTCATGTGGCTCATGCGGTTGGGGCAAACCGGCAGCGCTGCTTTCTTCTCTTCCCAGTATGGTGTGGTGATAACGCTCGGCAGCCTGATGGGCACGATCATGTTTCTCAACGTTTGGCTGGTGATCTGGCCCAATCAGCAAATCGTTATGGCCTCGACCAATCAAGTTGCCGGCGGTGGGCAAGCGCTGCCCAACGCCGCGGGTGCGGGACGGCGCGCCGCCCTGACTTCACGGACTAACACCGTCTTTTCCATGTCCATGTTGTTTTTCATGGCGGCGGCGTCGCACTACCCATCCTTGATGAGCGCCAACCCATCGCTGGGGCTGTTTTGGATTATCTCTTTGATCATCGTCGGCGCGGTTGAAGCCAACGCCTTGTTCGGTACCCAGGGCGCAACCAAGAAGCCGTTGGACTCCGTTTCCGGCGCCCTGCAGTTCGGTTTTGCGCTCTGGCTGGTGATGTATCTCCTCTGCCTGGCCTTACTCTAAAGAAGTAGGGGGCGACCGGCCGGTCGCCCCTACACCGACTCTATCGCGGCGGCGCTGATTGCTCGCGCAGATAGGCAACCAGGTAGGGGATCTCCGACTTCAAAAACGGGAACGTCGGCATCACTTTGGTGGCCCGCTTAGGCTTGTAGTTGGGCGGATACTCGATGCGCAGCACGCGCGATTCGATGAGCTCCGGCGGCGAGCCTCTGAGCGCCGGACCGATCGAGCCTTCCTTGGCCGGATCGGGGTTGTGGCAGGCGATGCAGTTTGCCACGTACACCGCTTTGCCTCTTTCATAGTCGCGGTCTTTTTTCTCTCCTCCTGCTTGGTCGCTATCCTTGCCACAGGCGCTGACCGTTAACAGAGCGCATATTGCCAGCACTTTCATCGCTATTTTCATATCAGATTTCTGCTCTTCCCCCCTTGGAACATTCGTCGCTTTTAAGGTCGGCTTAGGCCGACGCGGTGAGTTCGTCGTAGTTCTGCTGGCCGAAGCGCCGCGTGCCGGCTTCGAGCTCACGAAAAATCGTGAGCAGCTTGCTGCAGAGCGGGGTGGCGATGCCCAACTTTTTGCCCTCACTGACGACATAGGCTAGCGTGAAATCGACTTCGGTCTTGATCTTTTTTTGCACGTAACGCAGCGGCCCTTTGCGGTCTGCCGGTTTCCAAGTCTTGGCGAAGCCGTTGACGGCGGCTAGCCGCTTGTCGGCGGAGTTGCGCGGATGGAAATCGGCGGGATAGTACTCCGACAGTTTGATCCAGCGCACGCCCAAGGCTTCACCCACGGAAACCACCTCTGCGAAGAAGTCCGCCATGACGCGGCGCTCTTTTTCACTGGTGCAGGTGGTGGCGAGCGAGGCGTCGGCCAACGAGCCGTAGTAGCCCAAACAAGTGTAGGTAAGCTTGCTCCACAACACGCCGAGAATGTTATCGGAGATTTCGGTTTCCATGACCGTGTTGAGGAGCTGGTTCAGACCCGCTAGCGCCGGCGTCGTCTTGCCGTGCAGGTGGCCGATGTAAAGATGCCCGCGGGTTTCGGTGTGGAGGTGTGCCGGAGCGAGCTTGCGGCAGCCCATGCGGATGGCCATGCCGACGGTGCGGTCGGCGCCGACGCGCTCTTGTAGCAGCGGCGGATTGATGCCGTTCTGCATCGACATCAATAGTCCGTTGTCGGCGAGGTGCGGCACGGCTGTGTCCAACGCGGCGGGCGTGTAGTTGGAGCGCACGGCGACGCCGGCGATGTCGAACTTGCCTTGAACTTCGTTGGGATAAACCACGTTGATCTTGACGTTGAACGGCCCGTCGGGGACGTCGACTTGCAAGCCGTTTTTGCGGATCGCTTCGACGTGCTCTTTATCGATGTCGACGAACGTGACGTCATTGCCGGCGCGCGCGAGCCGGCCGCCGATGATGCCGCCGATGGGGCCGACGCCGACGATGAGAATACGCTGGGCCATGGAAACCTCCGAAACCATGCGAATAATACTCTTACCATAAGGAATTGAATCAGACCGTTCAAGCGATCGACAAGAGAAGCGCGGCCGTTCTTGTTCGCTGGGTTTGTCGCCGATTGGAAAACCCGTGCTCCTTTGCAGCGGCGGCCTTGAAGATTTAAGGATTCCTGAAATAGTAGCGCGAATAGAGTTCTTTACAGAAACACGCGATTGCCGCGGCGCTGCAGGGAGCTGATCTGAAAATCATCGGCAACTCCGGCAACAAGATGGTCTTCTCGCTCTACGCCAAGCCGGAGTTCAAGTCCGTCGAGCAATTGCAGAGGCGCAGAGGCCGCAGAGAGAAATAGTCTTTTCCGAACTCTGCGTCATCAGCGTCTCTGCGCGAGAAATGTCTTCAATGAACCCCGCACACATCAACCCCATCACTGTTGAGGTGGTGCGCAACGGCCTCGCCCATATCGCCAACGAGATGGCGACGGTGCTGCGCAAGACCGCCTACAACATGATGATCTACGAGGTGCGCGACTATTGTGTCGGCATCGTCGATCCGGAGGGTAATATTCTGTCGCAGAATTTCGGCGCGCTGCCGATTTTTCTCGCCGACCTGGGCCCGGCGATTGTCGACGGTGTGCGCATGCACGGGCGCGACGGCTTCAAGCCCGGCGACGTGCTGATCATGAATCATCCCTACGTGTGCGGGCAGCATTTGAACAATGTCGTCGTCTACACGCCGTTTTTCCATGAAGGCGAGCTGGTCGCGTTTCTCGCCGTGCGCGCGCACTGGATCGACATTGGCGGCAGGCCCGTCGGTTTTGGCTTTAGCGGCACGCGCGAAGTTTACGAAGAGGGTTTGCAGTTTCGCTCGTTGAAGCTCTATCGCGGCGACAAGCCCAATCCGGATTTGTTTCAAATTATCAAGGACAACGTGCGCTTCGCCGAATCTTCGCTCGGCGATTTGCGCGCCCAGGTCGCTGCCTGTCGCAGCGGCGATAGAGGCTTGGGCGAGTTGGTGCAGCGTTATGGCCTCGAAGTGTTTCTCAACTGCGTGCGCGAAGTCTGGCGCCAATCCGAAACCCTGGCGCGCGAGCAAGTCGCCAAGATCAAGCCGGGAAAATATGCCGCCGAAGCATTGTTTGACAGCGATGGCGTCAACCTCGACAAGCCGGTGCCGCTGAAAGTCAAAGTTGAAGTCGCGGGCAGCGAGATGATCATCGATTTCTCCGAGATCAGCGATCAAGTGGCGGGCTCGATCAATTCCGGTGAGTCGGGCGCGGTCGCCGCGGCGCGCGTCGCCTTCAAGTCGCTGGTCAGTCCGTTCTCGCCCATCGACGAGGGCTGCTTTCGGCCGCTGAAGATCGTTATCCCCGAGGGCAAAATTCTCAGCGCCACGCCGCCATCGCCGGTGGGCAACTGGAGCCGGACGCTGCCGACGGTGGTGGATCTGATTTTCAAAGCGCTGGCGCCGGCGATGCCCGAGCGCGTCGCCGCTGGCCACAAGGGCGACATGGGCGGCTACGCGTTTTTCGGCATCAATCCGAAAAGCGGCCGGCGTTTTCTCTGCCAGACCATCATGGGCGGCGGCTGGGGTGGACGTGCTTTTGAAGACGGTGAGAACGCCACTGTTTCGATGTGCCAGGGCGATGTCCAGAATGCGCCGGTGGAGATACAAGAGATTTATTATCCAGTGTTGATCGAGCGGCAAAAACTGCGCGACGGCAGCGGCGGCGCAGGGAAATTTCGCGGCGGCTTGGGCATCGAAGTTTGTGTGCGCGTGCTCTGTGATGCCAGTACAAATATAAACGTCGAGCGCCAACGCGCCGCGCCCTGGGGATTGTTCGGCGGCGAGTGCGGTGAGAAGGCACGGGCGTTGGTCAAACAGTCCCCGGACGATGAAGGCGTGTGGTTGACCAAGAAACCGAACTTTCCGCTGCAGGCGGGCGGCAGCGTGACGTTTTACACCGCGGGCGGCGGCGGCTATGGTGCGGCGAGGGAGCGCGCAGTTGAATTGGTCGAGCGGGATCGACGTTTGGGCTACGAAAAAATCCCCCTTGATCCGCCTTTTTCAAAGGGGGAAAGCTAATTTCCGAGGATTGTTCTTGTTCCCCTCTTTGAAAAAGCCGGGCTAGGGGAGATTTTTTTGAGCGGCCTTAGGAGGTGAGTGATCATGGACGCACAGCAAGAATTCCAAAAACGATTAACTCAAGTCCGCGTCGCCATGCGCGACAAGGGTCTGCAAACGTTGCTGGTCTACGACTCCGGTCGCCACAACTTTCTGCGCATGAACTACGTCGCCTATCTGAGCGACTTCATCAGTGTCGGGCCAGAGACGATGTTGGTTGTGCCCCTTGAAGATGCCCCGGTGCTTTATCTTTCACCGGCGTGGGATCTGCCGCGGGCGCAGGAAGAATCTTGGGTGCAGGATGTTCGGCGCTTCAAGGACTTCTGGCCGTGTTTGGCGAATGCCGGCAAGGCGGGATTGATTGGCCGCGAGGCGATCTCTGCGGCGCTGCATGAAGAAATCACCAAACAGCTCAAGACGCCTCCGGTCAACGCGAAAGACATTATCGAAAACATGGCGCGCTGCAAAGGCGATTTCGAATTGGAAAGATTGCGCCGTGCCGCGGCCATCGCGGACGCTGGTGTGAAAGCGTTGCACGACGACGCCCGTCCCGGTTTGAAAGAGTACGAGCTGGCGGCGATTGTCGAATACAAAATGCGCTCGCTCGGCGCTGAAGATAACTTCGGCATGGTGGTGGCCAATTCGCATAACCAGGCGCTGCATCCGGCGACCGACCGCACCGTGCAAAGGGGCGATATCATCATCGGTGAGATCACGCCGTGCATCGGCGGCCTGTTCGTGCAGATCTGCCGGACTGTCGTGTTGGGCGAGCCCAAGCCGGTGGTGCGTGAGAAATACGCGATTCTCCACAAGGCGATGGGGTTGGGTATGCAAGCGGCGCAAACCGGCGCGCCGGCGTGCAACGTCGCCAAGGCGATCAACGACACGTTTATCGAGTACGGCTACGAGCAATATTGCAAGCCGCCGTTCATGCGCGTGCGCGGCCACGGCCTGGGCTGCGGCTCGTTTGCGCCGGGTAGTTTGGAAGACGAGAACAAAACCAAATTGGAAGAGGGGATGACGTTCATCATTCATCCCAACCAATATTTGCCCGAGACCGGTTATCTGACGCTGGGCGACACGGTGGTGATGGGCAAGCAGAAGGCGGAGTCGATGATGCGGTCGTCGTGGGATATTCACATCAAGGATTAACGTGAGTGGAGACAGAGGAATCTGTCATTCTAAGCGGTAGCGAAGAAGCTGCTGGCGAGCAGCGTTGTGACGAGAAGCAGATGCTTCGGCGGACCTCAGCATGACACCAAACAGATTTTGCGCCGGTTGGGTACAATTCGAATTGCACGACAGAGGACACTATGATCTTTGGTCGACATTCGGTGCTAAAGCGCGGCTGCTCCACTTGGGATGCGCAGGCGTTGCCGCAGGCGGAGTTTCAGCCGCGCGTCGATGCGGTGCGCAAGGAAATGGCGCGGCGCGGCCTCGACGCGCTGGTGATCTACGGCGACAACTATTGTTTTGCCGACCTTTGCTATCTAACGAACTACTTCCCGAAAGTCCGCGGCGGCATTGCCATCGTGCCGCGCGACGGCGCGCTCTCGATGCTGCTCAACATCGGCAGCCGCGACGTGCCGTTCGCCAAGACCCTGACCTGGGTGGAGGACGTGCGAGCGTCGAATTTGGTCGGCACCGATGGCGCGAAGATGATCAAGGAAAAAGGCGTTGACCAGGGCACGATTGGCCTCGCCGACTCTGGCCAGGGATTTCCTCTGCCGCAGTTGGAAGACATGAAAAATGCCTTGCCAGGGGTGAAATGGCAGGCGTGCGATGACATGATCGCGCCGCTGCGCCTGGCGAAAACCGCGCGTGAGCTGCACGCGATGGGCGAGGCGGGCCGCGTGCTGCAAGGAATTTGCTCCGGTGTTAGCGCGTTTATCAAACCGGGACGCAAGGAATACGAAATCGTCGCCGACATCGATCGCCTAGCACGCGACAAAGGCGCGGAGGATATTCGTATCCTTGCGGGTGGGCAGCGCTTGAATCCGCCGAGCTTCAAACAAGCCGCGAGCGTCGGCTCGCACTGGGCGCTTTACCTATCCGTGCAGCACGAGCGCTACTGGGCCGAAGCCGGACGGACATTTTTTCTAACTGGCAATGCCAAGCTGCAAGCCGCCTACCAGAAGGCGCAAGAGATAGTTGCGGCGATGGCGGGGCAATTGAAGCCGAATGGAACTGTGGCGGCGATCGATGAGACCGCGCGCAAAGCATTGGGAGAATTTTACGCCACGGCGTCGGTTTACGGATTGGCCAATGGCATCGGTTTGAATCAGTGGGAGGCACCGTTTCTGAATAGTAGCGACGCGGCGGAAGTCGGCGCGCCGACGGTCGATGCGCAAACATTGAATGAGAACATGACGCTGGCGCTGCGCGTGACGATCGAGAGCGAAGGCAAGATTGTCCTGTACGGCGATAGTTTCCAGGTGACGGGGAGTGGGGCGCGGCGGATCGGTGCTTGAATCGAAAGGCTTCATGAGAATCGCGGTTGATATAGGCGGTACATTTACAGATCTGGTTGCGGTCGATGACGGCGGCAAAGTCCATCGCAGCAAATCCCTGACAACTCCCGATAACTTAGCGCGCGGCATCGACGACTGTTTGAAGCTGGCCAACGTCGGCGTCGGCGCCGCGACGTTTTTCGTGCACGGCTCGACCGTGACGATCAACGCGGTGCTGGAGCGCAAGGGCGCGCGCACCGGGCTGATCACGACCAAGGGTTTTCGCGATATCTACGAGATCGGCCGCGGCAACCGGCCGGAAGGCTACAATCTATTTTTCAAACGGCCGGTGCCCTTGGTGCCGCGCGACTTGCGGCTCGAAGTCGACGAACGGATGTACGCCAGCGGTGAAGTGCTGACGCCGCTCGACGAGAAGTCTGCCGCTGAGACGATCGGCGCCTTGAAGAAAGCCGGGGTCGAGAGCGTTGCCGTCTGTTTGCTGCACGCCTACGCCAACGCGGCGCATGAAGAGCGCCTCGGACAATTGCTGCACGAGAAATTTTCTGAGGCCTACGTCTCGTTGTCCCACGAAATCCTCCGCGAGTTTCGCGAATATGAGCGGACATCGACGACGGTTTTGAATTCTTACGTCGGTCCGCTGGTGAGCCGTTATCTCGTGGCCCTTGAAAAAATGCTCGCTGACTCCGGCTTCCGCGGCACCTTTCGCGTCATGCAGTCCAACGGCGGCGTGATGTCGGCGGAGACCGCGAAGAAAATGCCGGTGACGATGATGGAGTCGGGGCCGGTGGCGGGCGTGATCGCGGCGGCGCGGCTCGGCGAAGAATTGGGCTGCCGGCAAATTATTTCCTTTGACATGGGCGGCACCACGGCCAAGTCGAGCTTGATCAAAGATTTCCTCCCGGAAGTGACCAGCAGCTACTACGTTGGCGGCTACGTGACAGGTCATCCGATGATGCTGCCGGTGGTCGACATCGTCGAGGTCGGCAACGGCGGCGGCAGCATCGCCTGGATCGATCCGGCGGGTGGCTTGAAAGTCGGCCCGCAGAGCGCGGCGGCGGTGCCGGGGCCGGCGTGCTACGGCAAAGGCGGTGCCGAGCCGACCGTGACCGACGCTAATTTAATCGCCGGCAGAATCGATCCCGAATATTTTCTCGGCAGCGGCATTCGCTTGGAGCGCGACAAAGCGGCGCAGGCGATCATGGAGAAAGTTGGCAAGCCGCTAAATTTATCTTTGGAAGAAGCCGCGCTCGGCATCCTCACCATTGCCAATTTCAACATGTCGCTTTCCGTGCGGGCGGTGTCGGTGGAAAAGGGCTACGACCCGCGCGATTGTGTGCTCGTGCCGAGCGGCGGCGGCGGTGCGCTGCATGCGATGGCGATTGCGCGCGAACTATCGGTGCCGCGAGTGATGATCCCGCCGATGCCAGCGCACTTTTCGGCGCTCGGCATGCTGATGGCCGATTTGAAGCACGACTACGTCCAGACTTTCGTGCGCGAGCTGGCTGACACAACCGGCAACGAGATCGCCGATGCGTTTGCCGGCCTGGAAAAATCTGCCACGGCAACTTTGAATGAAGAAGGCGCCAAGCCGGAGCAAATGGTGCTGCGCCGCTTTTTGGACATGCGCTACCGCGGCCAGGAGTACACGCTGCCGGTGCCAGTCGCGGCAGAGTTGCGCGGCTTGACAGATTTCAGCGCCATTCGCGAGCGCTTCGATCAATTGCATCAAGAGCACTACGGCCACTCGGCACCGAAGGAGCCGGTCATGATGGTCAACCTGCGGCTCACGGCGCTGGGGAAATTCGCAAGCAAATTGCCGTTGGCTACAGCGTCGCGCACGGAAGATCGCGGCGAACGCGGCCGGCGCGCGGTCATCTTTGAGAGCAAGCCCGTCGATTGCCCGATTTATCTACGCAGCGGTTTCAAGCCTGGCGATAATTTGATCGGGCCGGCGGTGATCGAGGAGATGGGTGCGACGATTCTCGTCTACCCGGGCGACAAGTTGCAGGTCAATGAGCTTGGGCAGTTGGTGATCGATATTCAGAGTTAGGTCTGATCTACAAGAATCGACGGCAGATGACGCAAAGGCGGCGGTGAGTTAACGAACCGCATGGAAGCGTCGCATGAGCTGCTGATGCGATTCGATTGACCATCGCAGTTTAGAACAACTGATGGGCGCTATTGAAATCTCCGATTCCCCGAGTAAGCCCGTAGGGCTGTATCGAGGGGCTAGTCTTAACGATCGATGCCGGAAGAAACTCTCAGCCAAAAGCTAGCAAACCACTGTGCAGCGCTGCGGCTTGAGCAGATTCCGCCGGCAGTCATCGACGCCGCCAAGCTCCACATTCTCGATTCCATTGGCTGCATACTCGCCGGCTCACGGTTGGAACCCGGCCGCCGCGCTTACCAACTTGCCATGGTGCTCAGCGATCATGGCGGTGCCTCGACCCTCGTCGGCACGCCTGCGCGCGTGAACTATCTGGACGCCGTCCAAGCGATGGCCACCGCGGCCCATTGCGGCGAGCTCGATGATATTCACGGCGGCGCCGGCACTTGCATTGGCGGCATGATCGTCCCAGCGCTTCTCGCCGTAGCCGAAAAATATGGCGGCACGGGCAAACGTTTCCTGGAAGCGGCAATTGCCGGCTATGAAACCATTGCCCGCGTCGGTCTTGCCATCGATGCGCCGCAATTGTTCGCGCGCGGCTGGTGGCCGAGCACGGTGTGCGGCGCCTTTGGCGTGGCGGCGGCGGGTGCGAAGCTGCTCGATTGGCCGGCAGAAAAAATCGTCAACGCGCTCGGCGTCGCGTCGCTTCACTGCGGCGGCATGCTCACCGGCGGCCAAGAGGGCGCGACCGCGCGCAATTTGGCGTTTGGCAGCGCGGCGAAAAACGGCGTATTGGCGCTGCTCGCCACCGAGCAAGGATTGACCGGGCCAAAACTCGCCTTCGAAGATCGGCGCGGCTTTTGCGCGACGTTGTCGGCAGCGCCGCGTTGGGAGTTTTTGCAAAACTTCGGCGAGTATTATCTGCTGGAAGTCGCGTTCAAGCCCTATCCTTGTGCGCGGCAACTCCACGCCGGCGTCGAGGCATTGTTGCGGTTGATGGCGCGTTACGCGATCGCGCCGGAACAGATCGGCGCGATCGAACTGGCGCTGCCGACCCAGAACGCGGCGATGGTCAACCGGCCGGCGACGCCGACGCTGCGCGCGGCGACTCTCGGCAGCGGCCAGTATGTGATGGCGGTGACCGCGCTGCGCGCGACGATTGATTTGCGATCGTTCGAAGACGAATTCCTACGCAGTGAAAAGGTTCACGCGCTGATGGAGAAAGTAACGGTAAGCCACAATGAGGAGCTGGATCGCCACTTTCCGAAGTATTGGTCGGGCCGCGTGACTGTGAAATTAACAGCAGGGCAGGTGCACACGGAGCAGATCATGGCGCCCAAGGGCGAGAGCGAAAATCCGGTGACACGCGACGACGTCGAGGAAAAGTTTATCGGGTTAGCGGCGCCGGTAATTGGAGAGGGGAAGCCGCGAGCAGTGATAGATCGCGTGTATTCTCTGGACACACTCGAAACGTTGGCTGATCTTCTCGACGAGATCCGAATCCTCGCCCCCGTTTCGGGGGAGAGTTAGAGAGGGGGCCGCAACGAAGGGCTTGCCCCATCCAAATCTTCCCCGAGGAGACTGTGTGGCAATTGTTATTTTGATGAGGCGGGGCCGAAGAATCCGCTTCGTGCGCGAAAAAGCAGATCCTTCGCTTGCGCTCAGGATGACGACACGGCCGATTTCTTTCCGTTGCGATACAATTTGAGGGCGGGGTGAGAAGTCGGATTGAAGCCATTTGCCGCTGTCAGCTATAACTTTAAAAGCTAAGGGGGCGTGACGCACGCAAAGAGCGCTCGAACCGAAGATTTTATCGATAACAGTTTGGTGCAGGAGCTGCGCAAAGAGGGGTTTTTCGCCCGGCTGCAAGGCGGCAAAGGTTTGTGAAAGTGAGAAAGACAACTATCCACAAAGAGCACAAAGGACACAAAGAAGAGGGGCAGCCATTCTTCTAGTCGCTGGCTCAGCAATTTCGCGTTGAGTCTGCTTCACGGCAAATGGTCCGATCTCTGCCTGATTTTCTATGTGAACCTTGTGCTCTTTGTGGTTAGATTTCCGAGGTCTATATGGCCATTGATCCCATTACTGTTGAAATAATCCGCTGCGCTTTGAAGGCCGCGGCCAACGAAATGTCGGCGGTGCTTAAAAAAACCGCCTACAATATGATGATCTATGAGGTGCAGGACTACTGCGTCGCCGTCCTCGACGACGAAGGGCGGACGATGTCTCAGAACGAAGGGGCGTTACCAATTTTTCTCGCTGACTTGGGTGTGGCGGTGCAGGACGGCATCGAAGTCTACGGCAGGGAAAATATTCATCCCGGCGATGTCTTCCTCGTCAACCACCCGGAGATCTGCGGCCAGCACTTGAACAACATGGCGGTGTACACGCCGTTTTTTTGGGAAGGGAAGCTGATCAGTTTTCTCGCCGTGCGGGCGCATTGGATTGACGTCGGCGGCGGCAGCACCGGCTTTGGCTCGAGCAACACGCGCGACGTCTATGAGGAAGGGCTGCAAGTGCGGTCGGTCAAAATTTACAAACAAGGGCAGCCCAATAGCGAAGTGCTGCGGTTGATCGAGGATAATATCCGTTTCCCGGAATCATCTCTGGGTGACTTGCGCGCGCAAATCGCCTGCTGCCGCACCGGCGAAGAACGTCTACAGCAAATCTGTCGCAAGTACGGCGGCGCGGTGTTTCGCCAGGCGGTGGAGCGGATCTGGGAACAGACTGACAAGCTGGTCCGCAAGTCCGTCCGTGCGATCCCGGACGGTGTCTACGCAGCCGCGTCGTTTCTTGATGACGATGGCAAGGTCATGAACAAAACCGTGCCGCTGAAAATCAAAGTCTTAGTGAGCGGCGACGAGCTGACGATTGACTACTCCGATGTGGCGGAGCAAGTGCCTGGATTCATCAATTGCGGCATCTCCGGTGGCATGGCGGCGGCGCGGGTGGCGTTTAAAGCGCTTACGTTGCCGCAAGGCGAGGTCAACGAAGGATCGTTTCTCGCGCTAAAAGTGATTCTACCTCCGGGCAAATTGCTCAGTGCTAAACGTCCCGCGCCGATCGGTGGCTGGAGTCTTTCGCTGCCGACTGTGCTCGATACGATTTTCCGCGCTCTGGCGCCGGCGATTCCCGAGCGCGTGCCGGCGGCGCATAAGGGCGACATGGGCGGCTATGCCATCTTTGGCATGAACTCAAAGACCGGCCGGCGCTATGTTTGCCAGAATATCGTCGGCGGTGGCTGGGGCGGCCGGCCGTTCGAAGATGGCGTGTCGTCAGCGGTGTCGATGTGCCAAGGCGATGTGAAAAACACGCCGATCGAATTGCAGGAGTTGTATTATCCCTTGCTTTACGAATGTCACCAGTTTCGCGCTGACAGCGGCGGTGCCGGTAAATATCGCGGTGGTAATGGCGTCGAGTTGCGAGTGAAACCGTTGGAGCCGTGTTTTCTGAGCCGCAACACCGATCGCATCAAGTGTCCCCCGTGGGGTCTGCTGGGGGGTGAAACGGCGCTGGTCAATGAAACCTACATCGAACGCAATGGCAACAACGATCCGTTGCCCGGTAAGTTTAGCCACCTGCAGGTGCAACCGGGGCAGACGGTAACCGTTTTCACAGCAGGAGGTGGAGGTTACGGCGATCCAATGAATCGCGATGCCGCGGCCGTCAAGCGTGATGTGGCACTCGGTTATTTGTCGAAACAACGGGCGGAGAAGGACTATCCGCACGCATTTCGCAGAAAATAGAAATCTGGAGGTGGTATGAACAGACTCGTTCGCTACGGGCTCGTTGTGCTGATGACGCTGGTCTTTGCCAACGTTGGCTTTGCGCAAGCCAAGAGAAACCTGCTCGTATAAGCTCTGGTACCCGGAGGCGGGGATGTCGACGGCGCAATATGACAAGGCGGCGGAGCGTTGGGAGAAGTTGCTGCGGGATGTTGGCCGGAAACAGTTCTGAATGGCCGCAAAAAACGCAAAAGTTCAGGGCGTAGGGGCGTGATTGGTCACGCCCGTCTTTTTCTATTTCTTTGCACTCACCCGCCAGATTTTTCCTGCGCCATCGTCGGCAACCAGTAGTGAACCATCGCTCCACACTGTAACGCCGACGGGACGGCCGTGGGCGCGATTGGGTTTTTCCTCGGCAAGAAAGCCGGTGAGAAAGTCTTCGATGGGGCCGCTCGGCTTGCCATTCTGAAACGGCACAAAGACGACTTTATAGCCGGCCGGCGTCGACCGGTTCCACGAGCCGCGCAGTCCAATGAAAGCGCCGCCGTGATAGCGCGACGGAAAAGAGTTGCCCATATAAAATGTCAGCCCCAACGCCGCTACGTGGGAGCCCATCGCATAATCGGGCTTGATCGCTTTGGCGACCAAATCGGGGCGCTGGCCTTTTTTGCGCGGATCTTCGATCTGGCCGAAATAGGAATAGGGCCAACCGTAGAACGCGCCGTCGCGCGCGCTGGTGAGAAAATCTGGGACGAGGTCGTCGCCCAGCCCATCCCGTTCGTTGACCACTGTCCATAGCGTTTTTGTTTTCGGCTCCCAATCCATACCCACCGGATTGCGTAAACCGCCGGCGAAAACGCGCATGGCGCTGCCATCAAGATTGGTTTGCAAGATCGCCGCGCGGCGCGGGTCCTTGGCATCGATGTTTTCTTCATCGACATTGGTTGCGGAGCCGACCGCGATGTAGAGTTTCTTGCCCTCCGGGTCGACGATGACGTTGCGCGTGTAATGGCCGCCCTCGGGAAGACTCAGTATGTTTTCCGCTTTGGCGGTGATCTGGGTGTCGCCGGTTCGGTACGGATATGCCACCACGGCGTCAGTGTTGCCGACGAAAATTTTCCCGCCGTGCAGCGCGACGCCAAAGGCGGCGTTCAGATTCGCCAAAAAAACTTCGCGCCGATCGGGCTTGCCGCTTTTGTTGGTGTCGCGAAAGAGCAGCGCGCGGCTATTGCCGCGGCGCCGGTTTGCTTCGACGACGAGAACGTCACGGTTCGGCAGCACGAGAATATTGCGCGGGTTATCGAGCTCATCGGCGAACAAAGTTACCTCGAAACCTGCCGGCGCTTTCGGCATGGCACCGGTGGGCCAACCTATGACCTGCGGCGAGTTGCCCACTGACTTGGTTGCGAAGGGCGGCGGCAAGACTAGGTGCTCCGACGGGCCGGTGTCGACGATGCGTCTCGGCGCAAGCTCGCCCGCAAGCGTGAGCGATGCAGCGAGGGTGCAGCTCGCGGCCAATAGTGCTGTGCAAAAAGATTTCATGGCTCACTATACAACGATCCCTTTGCTCTCGGAACAACCAGTGGTTCTCCAACCTAACGGGCCGCAAAGGAGTTGTGCAGCCGTGTAGTCCGTTCTAAGATCGGCGCGAATTTGGGAGGCGACAGCGATGCAATATCGTGACCTGCGAGGTTGGATTGACGCGGTGGACAAGTTTGGCGAGCTGCGCGTGATCGAAGGTGCCGATTGGAATCAGGAGATCGGTGCACTGACAGAGGTCTCGGCACAGATGCCTACGCCACCGGCTGTGCTCTTTGACAAAATCAAAGACTATCCCGCCGGCAAGCGTGTGCTCGCCGGCATCCACAATCCCACCCTCAAGCGCCAGTGTTTGACCACTCATTTGCCGCTCGATTACACGCGCGAACAATTCATGGCGGCGTGGAAGCAGCGGCTCGACAAGCCGACATTGATTCCGCCGCGCGTGGTCGACTCGGGGCCGCTGCTGGAAAACGTGTTTGAAGGGAAGGACATCGACCTGCTGGCGCTGCCGATTCCCTGGTGGCATGAAGGCGACGGTGGCCGCTACATCGGTTCGCTCGACACAACCATCAGCCGCGACCGCGACGAGGGCTGGATCAACGTGGGCTGCTACCGTGTCATGGTGCACGACCAGGACACCCTGGCGCTCTATATCTCGCCGGGCCATCACGGCCACATTCACCGGCAAAAATATTTCGATCAGGGCGAGCCGTTTCCGGTGGCGATCAGCTTCGGTCCCGATCCACTTTTGTGGTTCTTCGGTCAAATGGAAGTGCCAGCGGGTCAGTCGGAATACGATTACGCAGGCGGTGTGCGTGGCGAGCCTTACGAGGTGATTCTCGGCAAGCACGCCGCTTTGCCCATTCCTGCGTATTCGGAAATTGCCATCGAAGGAGAGGTGATTCCCGGCACGAAAATTCCCGAGGGACCGTTTGGCGAATTTACCGGGTACTATGCCGGCGGACTGCGCTCTGAGCCGATGCTCAAAGTAAAGCGGTTGATGTATCGCAACGATCCGGTTCTCACCGGCGCGCCGCCGTTCAAGCCAGCGCCCGGGGCGGAGAACAATCTGATCCGCGCGGCGTATATCTGGAACTACCTCGACAAAACCGGCGTGCCCGACGTGCGCGATGTGGCGTATCATCAAACCCGATTGATGGTCGTGGTTTCGATCAAACAGCGATACCCGGGCCACGCGCGCCAAGCGGCGCTGATCGCGTCGCAGTGCCGCGCCGCAGCCCTCTTGACGCGCTATGTGATGGTGGTCGACGACGACATCGATATTTGGGATAGCAATGAGCTGTTGTGGGCGCTGTGCACGCGCACCGATCCGGCGAAGGATATCGACATCCTGCGCCGCTGCTGGAGCAACCCCATCGACCCGATCATTCCACCGAGCGAACGCGGCTTTCAGTCGCGCGGCATTATTGATGCGTGCAGGCCCTATGAATGGATGAATGATTTTCCGAAAGTGTCGGGGGCGAGTGCAGCATTGAAAGAAGCGGTGAAAAAAAAGTTCGGCGTGGGCTTAACGGGAAAGAAGAATTAAACACAAAGGGCACATAGAAGATTCATCGGATCGGAAAATAACCGCAAAAAGCAAGTCCTGAGCGATGTCGAAGGGCGCAAAGGCGCAGAAAAACGCACTTGCGTTAGGACCGTTGTCATTGCGGCGCCCGGGTGAATCATGCGCAGAGCCATCGTGAGCAGATGAAAGCGAGGATCCGTGCCGTGTTGCGCAGCACGGAAACGATTCTGAAAAACGAGGCCGAAGTGGTTGGGTTTGTCCAGAAAGATTTTGGGCTGGATCAGCGCGTCGCGGCGGAGAGCTACAAGATTCTTAAGCAGGTGTTGACTCCCGACGGCGATATTAAAGAACCGGTGCTGAAGTCGATCATCGACAAGATTCGGCAAGAGCCGGCGATGGCCGCGGAGGTGCGGAGCGAGCGGAACTGAGGAAGCGTTAGAGCATTGCCCTTGCGATTCGTGGTGATAAGATTGCCTCATCTTTCTCTAGGGGGTTGCTTATGAAGGGTCGAGGAGCGTTTTTTGCGTTAGCCCTGAGTTTCGTGATCGGTACAGGCGCGGCTTTGGCGGATTTGCCGGAGCCGAAACCGAAGACAGAGAACCCAAACGTAGTCGCTGGTCGTAAAGCAATCGAAGCCAAAGATTTCAAGGCGGCGGTTGGCCATCTGACCAAAGCCGTGCAGGAAGTGCCGAACGACGCTGACGCTCACAGCATGCTCGGTTTCGCCTATCGCAAGACCAATGTGTTCGACAAGTCGATGGAACACTACCAGCGGGCACTCAAGCTCGATTCCAAGCACCGCGGCGCCCATGAATATCTCGGCGAGCTCTACCTCGACATGAATCAGTTGGAAAATGCCGAGAAACAGCTGGCGGCACTTAAGAACGCCTGTCCATTTTTCGGGAAATGCAGCGAGTACGAGGATCTAAAGAAAGCGGTTGATGCTTATAAGGCTAAGAAGAAATGATGCAACCGTTAATGGCTGCCAAATCCTGAAACTTTCCGGAGCTCTTCGACTGGGCTCAGGGCGAACGGATCGGATGCTGAAATAGTTAGAAACAATCCGTTCATGCTGAGCCCGTCGAAGCATTCTTAAGGACTTTTCAGAATTCTCGCAAGCTGGACGGAGGAGGTGGCCATGGCTGAGGTTGTTAAGAAGATCGGTTTCGTCAGCGGCGGTTCAAGCTCGATGCCCCACTATGCGAGCATGGCGCCGATCATCCCCAAGGGTGTCGAGCTTGATTACCAAGGGTTGAACCTCTACGGTGAGTCGCTGTTCGGCATCGCCAATAAAAAAGACTTCATCATTAGCAGCGTGAAGAAGTTCATCGCCGAGCAAAGGTGGGATGGGGTGATCCTTACGGCAGCGCCCACGGAAGTTCTTAACCCTGGGCTCTATGCCGATATGCAAGCGGCGTTGACGATTCCGTTTACCACTGCGCTTCATGCCTGCGTCCAGGCACTGCGCGCCTATGCCGCGCCGAAAGTTCTTTTACTCACACCGTTCGACACCAAGTTGAATGATCTGATCGTTGACCATCTCGCCAATGCCGGGGTGACGGCGCTTTCTCCCAACTCCTTCGATCAGCTCGATGTCCCAAAAAAGATGACACCGGACGAAGTCTTTGACCTCGTGAAAAAGCATTTCGGAGCAGTCGGCAAGGTCGATGCGATTTACTTCCAAGGCGCTGTGCTCGATCCGATCAAGTGTCTGGATCGGATCGAGTCGGAATTAAAAGTGACGGTGATCGCAAGTAATCCGGCGATGCTTTGGTACGTGGAATCGAAGTTGGGCATCAAACATCCCGTAAGCGGCTACGGCCGGTTGTTGCGAGAGTGGCCGGCGCTGCCGTGATGATAACAGTGGTTTCGGGCTTCCGAGTTTCGCGTTTCGGGTTTTTGCTCGGTCGTGTGGCGAAGATCTCTCTCAATCCAAACATATATTCTCGGCCTCGGGCTGTTCCTGAGGAGGTCGCCTACCCCAGTGTACGCTTTAGCCAATCCGTTGCGACCCGCGAAACTTTGTCCTCAGCCCCCACATAAAAATGATCGCAGTTCGGGATGACGTGAACCTCACAAGGCCCGGCGCAGTTTTCTTTGAACCTCTCGGCGGGGTAGTTATCTATCGGTTCTTGATCACCCCGGATGAATAGCACAGGGCACTTTATTTTCGCCGCGTTCGCGACCAAGTCCGGAGCGTTTACCAAGCGGTCGAGATAAGTCTTTGCCGAGATCACCCACCACCAGTCGGGGATCAGCATGAGCTGATCCGGTTTCCCGGCTGCCATTAGCTCTTCGGCGTGTTCTTTCAGTTCGGCCGGATTGCCCGCCAATGAGTAGTTGCGTGCCGACCGTGGGTTGGTCATACGGTTGCCGCCGGCGTGGGCCGAAAGCAGAATCAGCGCTTTGGTTTCTGGGTGATTCGCGACGTGTTGGCTGGCCAACACGCCGCCGTTGCTGTGGCCAATGACGATCGGGTTTGAGAATCCTTTGCTCGCTAAATATTTCGCAGCGAGCTCGTTGTCCTCAATGCCCTGCGCGACGGTTTGATAGGCGCCGCCGACGCCGGCGCGGCGGTTGTAGGTGCTGACGGAGTCGTGGCCGCGGCGGTTGAACGGCATGAACGTGTAGCCGAGTCCGGTGATGTGCGGCGCCAGAAAGCGCGCGGCGCAGACGTAGAAGTTCATCTGATTGCCGTGGCAGTACATCGCGGCGTTTTGGCTGGGGCCATCGGGTGTGTAGTAGGCGGCGTCCAGTGGATCGGTCGGCGTTGGAATGCTGATGAGTTCGGTGCGCATCACGGAATCCTCGTCAGTATGAAATCTTTGCGCCAATATGGCTTAATGAGCGACAAATTCAAAGCGTGCCAGGAAGAGATTGGAGAAGTTCTACGGCAGAGAAACAAACCCCGCCGTTTCGCGCGGATCACGTGGGCAGCCTGCTGCGCCCACCAGCGTTGTTGGAGGCAAGAGAGAAGTTTGAAAAAGGCGATCTCGATGCCGCTGCGCTGCGCGCGGTGGAGGACCGCTGCATCCGCGACGTCATCAAGATGCAAGAGGAAATTGGCCTGCAAGCGGTGACCGACGGCGAATACCGGCGCAAACTGTGGAACGTCGACTTTGTCCGCAAGTTCGAAGGCGTGCTCGTCAAAGAAGGCTTGGCGAGCGAGGCGGAAAAATCGTTTCAAGGCGGCGATCCCAATGTGCAGCGCTCGCCGACACGCTTCGAAGTCACCGGCAAGCTCAAACGTGTGCGCGAGCACGAAGTTGAAAACTTTAAATTTACCCAATCTACCACGAAAGTGACGGCGAAGTTGTCGATCCCATCGCCGTCGGTTTTGCACTTTCGCGGCGGCCGCCGTGGCGTGAGCCATGCGGCGTATCCAGAGATGGCGGATTTTTTCACCGACTTGGCGCGCGTCTATCGCGAAGAGATTCAGGCGCTTGCCGCCGTCGGCTGCACCTATTTGCAGATCGACGATACCAACCTGGCCTATTTGTGCGATCCGAAGATGCGGGAAGGCGCGAAAAAGATTGGTGAAAATCCTGACAAGTTGCCGTCACTCTACGCCAACTTGGTCAACGAGTGTATTAGAGACAAGCCGGCTAACATGATCGTCTACACCCACCTATGCCGCGGCAATTTCGCCAGCGCCTGGGTCGCCGAGGGCGGTTACGATCCGGTCGCGGAGGTGTTGTTCAACGAGCTGAAAGTTGACGGCTATTTTCTGGAATTCGACTCGCCGCGTGCCGGCAACTTTGCGCCGCTGCGCTACCTGCCCAAAGGCAAGCGCATCATGCTTGGCCTGGTCACGAGCAAAACCGGTGCGTTAGAAAATCCCGACGATCTCAAGCGGCGCCTCGACGAGGCATCGAAGGTCGCGCCCTTCGATCAACTCGGCATCGCGCCGCAATGCGGCTTCTCCAGCACGGTGTTGGGTAACAAGCTGACCGTCGAAGATCAGATCAAGAAACTGGGATTGGTTGTCAAAGTAGCGCGCGATGTCTGGGGTGCGGTCTAGAACGTGGTGAGGAATTTTCACGGCGAATTCGGCGTCAAATTCGCCTCGCAAAGTGCGTCGCAGTACACGGTTGCCGATTCCGTTCGCCTGGCGCAGCTGGCGCAGGCGAAAGGTTTCAAGCAGGTCTGGGTCAACGACAATCTCGGTCAGCGCAATCTTTTTGTCGTGCTCTCCGCCATAGCGGCGCGGGTGCCGATCAAGATTGGCACGTCGATTATTGTTCCTTACTTTCGCAATCCGATGGATATTGCCGATAGCCTCGCAGCGCTTTCTGAGTTAACGGACGGCCGCGAGGTGAGCGTCGGCATCGCGCGGGGCGAGTTGGCACGTGCGGGGCAGCAGGTCGAAATGCCGAAACCCGTCGCCATAGTGCGTGAGACCGTATTGGCGCTCAAAGCTTTACTTGTCGGCGAGACAATCTCGTTTCGCCACTATCCAGTGTCGGCTGCGTATCATCACATATTGCCCGAGCAAGAATTTCGTTTGGCTTTCGCTCCAGCGGCGCCGCTCAGGTTTTATTGCGGCGGCCACGGGCCGCGCATTCTCAAGTTTGCCGGCGAGGCGATGGACGGGGTGTTCTTTGGCGATCACCTTATCCCGATGGCCCGCGCTTACCGGCTCGAATCGATTCTCAAGATTTCGCGCGACTCGGCTCAGGCTCAGACGAGAACGCTGGTTGACGTCGGCGAGATCGATATCGCCATTGCGCGCGATCGCTGCCGCGCTTATGACTTTGCGCGGCCTTTTGCCGCCCACGTGCTGTTGCGTTGCGAAGAGATGGGTTTTGCCGCCGATGATTTTCGCGCCAAATCTCGCACCCGCGGTCGCTTGATCTCCACCGTTCCTAGACTCAGCGTAAACCGTCGACCCTTGCCGTAGCCGTTACGATACCCGGGCTGCTCCACAACGTTGACCTTGCGTTCGCT